>JAABUI010000011.1_pt1 | contig 339712 bp, 330 predicted proteins | sample 5559111 | NCBI WGS metagenome assembly JAABUI01 (sample SAMN10711870, study PRJNA513365) | rock metagenome | isolation source: Antarctica rocks | place: Antarctica: Victoria Land, Buttleship Promontory
ACACTGGGTTTCCGCGCACTCTAACTAGAAAGGTTAGTTACAGATAGTATCCCGGGGCACGCTAAACCCCGGGATACTATCTGTAACTAACCTTTCTAGTTAGAGTGCGCGGAAACCCAGTGTGCGCGGAAACCCCGTGCATACGAGTATGATATGTCTAAGTGCAAACCGGTCTAGTGCGCTTGGCGCGCGTTTCGGGTCCTCGTATTCAGCCGACTAGGGTTTGGTTCATGCGCCATAATCGCCGATTCGTAGAGGCTCCAGTCAGTGGTCGTCCAGGAGGATGGGAAGTGGCTGGTCCTGCCTGAATGGCGATTCGACAGCGCAGTTCAGCTCAATAATAATACCAGGACAACCTCGCGTGCCTCCAGTGACACTATGATGGTACCGTCATCTACAAATACTAGATCTGTGAACTGGTTGGACGGTGGCCTTTACTGGACAAGCCACTGCAAGCCTTTGGACTTGACGAGGCCCGAGAGCAACCAAGGTCTACTATGTTGCAGAGGCTCAGGAAAGCTCTTATTGGGGCCTTTCTCAGCCTGGCCGCTTGGCAGCTGAAAACTATAGCCGCTCAGGAGAACAAGAGAAGTTCTCATCTGATATATAAAAGGACTCCCTTTTCGCTTGCGCCAAATGTTTTGAACTCTTTTCATCTTCGCCTGATCGTGCTCACATCGTTCATACTTTCGCAATTGACTCGGATTGATACTTTATATTACTCTCGTATAGTCCATCACCCCTTCCGTTGCAGTACACTTCGCCGTCCCACTCACTGTATCAAAAATGCATTTCCTCCTTTTCGCGACACTGACTGGCACCGTCCTTGCCAAATCGTACCTGGGCCAGTTCCCAAACGCCCTGCAAGCTCGCCAAGGGGGCGATGCGTTCATCCCTACCAGTGGTGGCACCGTGGTCAATTGCCCGGCCCCTTGCGGCGAAGTAGATTGTCTCCAGCTAAGCCGTGGTGATACCTGCTGTGCCGAGGGCTGTAAGTGCATCCTTCTGACGGCTTGGACTCTACGGAAAGACCAATGCCCTTGTCACTCAGTTGCCGGGGAAGTTGGGTGCTAATGCATATGCTGCTATTAGATGGCTGCCCCGGAGGGAGTTTTTGCTTGACCAAAGGCTACTGTTGTCCTGAGGTATGTCTCACCTCTCTCACCCTCAATGTTAGCTGCTACTTCACAGCATTACCCTTTCTTCAGATCCTCTTCTGCTTTTCTAACATCCTCTATCCTTCCTCGCCATCCAATCGCACCTCGCTGACTATCATGCGCCAATAGGGGGACGATCCCGCTACCTGCGCCAGAAACAATGGCATTACCCTTCCCAGCGGCTTTCAAGCAGGAAATACCGTCGCTCCTGGCACAGCGAGCTCTACTCCTGCCGCTACAACACCCACTCTGGTCTCCATATCGACACCCCCTCCGAAGGCTGCTACTTCATCCCCTGCGCCACCGCTCTACGCTAATCCAAGCAACTCAACCGTACCGGCTGCTACTGCTCAGACCACCAGCACTAGTACTTCTCCTAGCACGAGCGTGGTGCCATTTACTGGGGGAGCGAGTTCCATCCGCTTTGCCGCTGAGGGCGGTATCGCGGCAGTCCTCGTTGCCACCGGGGCTTTCGGCCTCTTGCTTTGAGTAGAAGTTGCTGTTCCGAAGTGGAAAATGAGCGAATGCGCGGATGAGCAGAGAATATAATGCTGGAGGAGACGATGTATGAATGCTGTCGTAGTTCTCTTAACTAATATGTGACGTGAAACGTTGAGACACGGACAATCCTTCGCACTGAAGCATACATGTGATGTTTGTGCTTCGCCTTACCGCGGTACATTAATCTTGGATCGTGATGTAACCGAAGATAGAACTAGTACTGAAATTTATCTCCGCCCGAACATTTTCCTCCCGCTTCTGAACACATTGAGCATACACACCAACCTTCCCGGCTCATAGACCCAAAAACACAAATCTCTCCGGTAGACCTCACGTCACATAGAAATTTCAACAATTGTTTTCTCGATGGGCCACCCAATCAGCTCGCTTCCACCCCTTCTCGCTTTTCTTTCATTTCCTGCTTGTATGAATCACTTTTGATACCTCTTGCGTGGTGGCTATTCTTCCAGTACACCTCTAGAATTCCGCTTCTTGCATTATTGCGCGAAGCACATGCTGCTTTGTCCGAGCGGGTGACTGACAAGGCATCAGCAGCGCAGGTGGTGACAGAAGCGATCCTGAGCGCCTTCTCGACATATGGCTGGGCCAGCATAATGAGTCGGCAGCTAGTCTCAGCTACGCGCTGTCTATCGGATGCATACTCAGCGCGATCACCCTGAGTTATAGGAAGACCAACTCGATCTGATGACTTGAAATGGACCTCTCAGCTATTCAAGCGCCACGACGTGATCGCGATGCAGACTTCCCGTTTGAAGATCTCCACCAGGGTCAGATCTGTCTTCTAATCATACGTTCGGCCAAGGATAGGGGCCCGAGAATGAGGGCCGCCACATCTGTTCATGATTCTTTACTTCGCAGGCATCATAGGAAATAAGCCTGACACTCCCCGTATCCGACATTCCCAACCGACATTCCCCACAAACATCATTGTTGAGACCGTCAGTATCGCAACCAACAGCGTCACTAGCACAACATTTTCGGAAAGAAATGGGGATGTTGAACGCAGGTCCATTGGATGGTTTGCCCAAGCAGAATTCCACTATGCGTCAAAAAGGATGGGCGAATGCCTAGACACGACTCGAGCAAATTCCAGGAATGTTCTTCTCCAGCTATCTTTACAGCTTTCCTGCCGTACTTCTAACCCCAGATGTCACAACTCTTATAAAGACATGTGGGTAATGCGGATGAAACCCCTGGCTTCATGCCTTATACGCAACGATAGTACTTCATGCCAAAAGAAAATTGGCCTCAGCCATTCAGCTCCTCCACTCCATCTGGCACGCTTGTCGGTTCCACTCTTGCTTGTTACAAAGAGGCCCACCTGTCCAACGCTTAGCGCTTCGATCAGATCAAGTGGAACTGAGCGATTGGCAATCTGGATAATCAAAAACGCTAAAAGCAGTGTATGCTGCGGAGGGCTAATGATGGGCCAACCATCGAAACCGATTGCTTCCGGTCAAAATTTGCAGTTGGAATATCTATCTTTGAAATTGCAAAGATTTGGTTTCCCCAGGTAGATTAGATAGCTATTCAAAAACGCAGCACCTTTTACGAGGTTATCTAAACCAAGTCTAGAACAAAACACTTAAAGAGCAAAATTCACTTTTCATACACAACGTTATAAGAAAACAGCCCGCGGGACACGTGTCTGTCTGAAACCAGATTGCCTTGTCACTTGGAGGCTGCACTGATCATCCACCTCGATTTTCAGTCCTTTTGCAAGATATGTTCCAGTTGACTCGATGCTCCCCCCCTCCCCCCCCAAACGAACCTTCTCTGACTGAAAAAGGGCGCACGCACACTAACGAAAATCTTCCAATGCCGAACCTCTACATCCAACGATCTGCAATACGTGCGAGCGGAACAAAATACCTCAGAAAAGAGAAGCGTAACTACGTAGCTTCAAAAGGAAAGATCTGTACCTAGGGAACTTTGCTGTATGTAGCTGATCCCCCGTTCTGGAAGCTTTGGAAACTTTCCAGTCGGATTAAACTATCTATCTAAATGCATGTTTGTGCTCCAATTTTGGATAGATTTTTGGGGTTGGGGAAGCTGCAGATCCCAGTCCATGGCTTGCAGGTCGAGGGCTAGTGGTAGGTGGTGATCTTTCAGGAGTGACTTTAGTAGAATCTTTGATGGGGTCGTGCAAGCCGCGTCGAGAGAGTTTTTGTAGCCTTTGGGGGTGGAGGCTCTACCCTAGGTGGAAGAAGTGCAATTGAATGAACTGTACCTTTGGGTGGTCTAGCTATGTATGTAGGGCTGTTCGGTAGTATGGTACATGTACTAAAAAAAAGAAAAGTCTCCCCCGTTCCTTTGATACATATATGATGGATTAAATACTTGGTGCTTCCTTCCCTCCTGGGTAAGAGTATGTTGTCGAACATCAAGTGAGGGTTACACAAGCCCTACTTACAAGGCCACCGATCTCCTAAACTCGCTCGAGCATTGGGCGAGCCAAGGTCAGTTCATATTACTCACTGCATCTGCTTCCTCCTACGCACCATCATCGTAGCGGTCCGCGATGGAATGATACTGTCTCCGAAGATGCGATTCAGTGGACGCTGCTGCATGTGCTGAATATCGTAGTTTAAGGTAATGTAGGCGAGCACTAATTTGAGCAGATGAGCGACGAGCCAGCGTCCAGGACTTCCACTCGTCAGCACTTTGACACCCAAAGAGTGAACATGCACGTATTGTTGGTACTTACCAAGCATGACGCCCATGACCGAAAGCAAGATAAACATCGCTCGTAGTCGCAAGACCTTGGTTTTTGCGATAAATCGAAGCCTTGTCAGACAGCTTCTCCAAATTACCCTCGTCGACGGCATCCGCCTGCTTCCTAGCAAAACGGAAAGGGTCGTACTCCTCCGGCTTGAGATAAAATCTATCATCATGCTGCAAGCCGACTGTGGCTGCGCCAACCCATGCACCCTTGGGAAGATGGTGTCCACTGGGCAACGTAACGCCGTCTCTCGGCATCACCTCCCGGAGAATGACCCGCGTGAGCATAGGATTCTTCCGGAGGCTCTCTCGGATAGTACTGTCTGCAAGCGAGAGTTTGGGTAGCGAGGCCGCATCCGCCCAGTCGTCTTCAATTTGAAAGACAGAAGCAGCTTCTTCGCGAAGCATTTCCCAGAACCTGGAATCAGTATTGGAGCTCACGAGGTCAAGCATAGTGTTTGTCGCGGTCATGACTGTGGTGTGCATTGCACCCAGGGTGAATAATAACAATCGCATCGCAAGTGGTCCTGGTGGGCTATCCTTGGTTTCAGGGTTGTCCAACACCGCAATGACCATCCATGTCACGAGATCCTTTGGCTCATCAAATTCAAACGAGGCATCAGCTCTCTTTCGCTTAATGTGTTCCATACGATCCCGAACCAAGGGCACGAGAAATTTGAGAGACTTCTGCATGCAATAATAGACCGGCAAAGCGCCAAGATACCCAAAGAGAGGTCTCATCATCCACGGCATATACTGCCCCACAATAATCGAGCCGGCACCCAACCAAGTCGCAAAAGATGCCGAGTAATTGAGATACTCCTGATCGTGGCATAGAGGGGTCCCAACAATAGTACGATTAATGGATTTGAACACAACGGCTTCCATGACCTTCGCGATGCATATTTCGTTCCAGGATCCGTCATCTAAGCCCATTGCATTGTCGATGGTATGAGATATGTCCTGCACCATGGCAGATTGAAGCCTACCGAGATTCCGCGTAAGGTCTTTCCGGACAGCCTCCATCATGAACATATCGTGGTTGAAGTCCAGCGTGGGGCACAGGTAGCGGAGTCCAAACCTCCCGACTTGCGTCATCCGAGCTGATAGCACATTTTCGGGCTGATCAATCATCCAGCCTATATGCTCTTGAGGTATAAAGACATGGGGGTGGAATCCAGCATCTGGTATCACGAATGGTAGGGCTTTCCTATTAAACTGCAGAAGGACCTGTCAGATTTTGCATATTTAGAGATACTTCGACAGAAGGGGTCTCACATACCTGCTCGTAGCCAGCCTTTAGTGTTTGCAAACCGGCCGTGAACTCACGGACGCAAGCTCTGGTCTTCGAAAACATTTCTCTGCGCACTCCAGCCCAGGGCACAGAGTGTGGTACGGTGCTCATCACCATCCATGAATGTAGGAAGCACATAAGTATAGTCACAAAGATAGTGATGATGCCCCAGTTCGAGATTGCATTCATGAAGATGCTAGACCCTGAGAATACTTCCATTCTGCTACAAGGATACTGCTTGATGCAAGTGAAGGTGGGCCGTTCGTGGCTTGGAGTAGAAGAAGATGAAGGCTTGAGAGTGAGAAGTAGATGCTGAGAATAGCTACTCTCTATCAAAAGAGGGCAGTGCACGTGGTAAGTGTAAGTAGGTTACCTTAACATGTAAGAAAGTGAAGTTGAAGAGCCGGTCAGAATAATGGATGAATAATGCCGCTGTAGCTTGCATGAATGTACGCGCTATGTGAGGCACTTGTCGTACCTTGTTGCACGAAGGTCTTGCTTACAGTACCCTTGACTAGCTTAAGTGCACGGGTGAGGCCGTAAGTGGATTATGTGAGGGTTCGTTTTATTGAGGTTTCGATGATTCTTGATCGCAATCGATGTTATCTACACTCACATTAAGTTCGCGAGCAAAGCCTGTAAAGTAAAGTAAAGTATGCGGAATGTTGTCGTTAGCATTAATCAGGTCTCGATTGTTTGCCGAAAGCCGAGTATCTACGTCGCGTAGGTGGTCGAGGTGAGACTCACGACATTGTAACATCGTGGTACAACAACATCTTTCTACATCTGTGCGACCTCAGAAGCCTCTCAAGTGCTTTGATGACGTTGTCACAAAGATTGGAAACTTGAGTCCAGATCGTGTCAACTAATCAGCCTAGCAACCTACCTACCTACGGCAATCTTAAACCATGAACAACGACAGCAGCCTGAACAACCTCTCCTCAAATCTCAGTTCTCCCAGATCTCAATTGTCTCCAAATCTCGATTCCATAACCCCAGACACAAACGAGAAGACGCCGGTGATTGGGATCCAAGACTTTATGGAGGACGAAAGGGTCTCGACCCCTGTACTGACGGGCAATGAGCCGTTTACATCACTCGTAGGCAAGGCTCTTGATCTTGCTGTGAACCATTCGTTCGAGAGCGTCCACGATGATGGCCACTGGTGTGGCGAACTCCGCTCCAACGCAACCATCACCGCCGAATACGTATTCCTGCGGCAGGCTCTCGGTCTTGAGATGAGCCTTGACAGAGACGCCCTATGCCAGTGGTTCCTCTCGGATCAGAACACAGACGGATCTTGGGGCATTGCACCAGACTATCCTGGCGATGTCTCAACCACCGTGGAAGCTTACCTCGCTTTGAAAATACTCGGCATCCCTTCGGAAATATCCTCGATGCGTCGAGCATGCGCCTTTGTGGTTTCAGTTGGCGGCGTGTCCAAAGTCCGAATTTTTACTCGTATTTATCTCGCAACTTTCGGCTTGTTTCCGTGGAGTGCAGTACCAGAGCTAATTCCAGAGCTCATCTTCATGCCGTCCTGGGCCCCAATCAACATCTACAGCTTCTCGTCTTGGGCACGCAGCACCATTATTCCTCTGCTCATCATAAGCCATCACCGGCCCATATTCGAATTGCCGAATAGAAAGGCTGCTTCCAACGACTTTCTAGACGAGCTGTGGTTCGATCCAGTCGAAAAGGCCGTGCCGTACGCGAAACCGTTCTGGGATCTATGGAGGACGGATAGCGTTGCACTGGCTTTTACGGCAATTGACAAACTTCTGTACCAGTTGGGTGGCCTTCGGTCTTTTCCTTTGCGAGGCTACGCTCGACGACGATGCGTGGACTGGATTTTGGAGCATCAAGAGGCGTCGGGAGACTGGGCGGGGATTTTTCCACCGATGCATGTTGGCCTCCTCGCTTTGAAGTTGGAAGGTTACGACCTGAACGACAGTCCCATACTTCGCGGCTTGGAAGCTGTAGAGCGTTTTACGTGGCAGGACAAAGCAGGGAAACGAGTCCAAGCATGCGTCTCGCCAGTATGGGATACCGTTCTCATGACCATTGGACTTTGCGACGCTGGCACACCCACTACCGATGAGCTTCTAAGTCGAGCAGTCGATTGGATCAAAGCTCGTCAGCTGCTTGGACACGAGGGCGACTGGAGGATATACCGGCCCAGATTGAGTCCCGGTGGTTTCAGCTTTGAGTACTTCAACGCCTGGTACCCTGATGTGGATGATACTGCTGCCGCAATTATAGCATTGATCAAACAAGATCCCATGTCTGCGTCATCACCAAGTGTGATAATGGCAGTTGAGTGGGTTCTTGGCATGCAGAACCGCGATGGCGGTTGGGCCGCATTCGATGTGGAGAATAACAAGCTTTTTCTGAACAAGATACCATTCTCGGACATGGATTCTCTCTTAGACCCATCAACGGCCGACGTAACAGGCAGAATCCTGGAAGCTTTGGGTCTCTTGCGCAATACCTTACGCAAAGTTAAGGTTGCTCAGGCGCTCCTGGAGCGAGTCGGTCTGGCGTGTGATCACGCCCTCATCTACCTCGCGTCAATTCAAGAGCCAGATGGCGCTTGGTACGGACGATGGGGCTCAAATTACATATACGGGACCAGCAACGTGCTCTGCGGCCTGGCATACTTCTCGAAAGACCATGCGCGTACACAAGCCTTAGTCGAACCCGCGATTCGGTGGCTCAAATCCGTCCAAAACACCGAGGGGGGCTTCGGCGAAAATCTGGACACGTACAAAGATCCAACGCTGGCTGGGCGGGGGGAGTCTACGGCATCGCAGACAGCTTGGGGTCTGATGGCGCTACTGGCTTATCTTCCACCGAGTGATGGAGCTGTGAGGATGAGCGTTGCGTATTTATTAATGTCACAGACCATGAAAGATGGAAGTGGGGCCTCTTGGCCGGAGACGCAATACACCGGTACTGGGTTCCCAAGGTACTTTTATTTGGGGTATGAGTTGTATGCACACTATTTTCCGATGATGGCGCTGGGCCGGTATCTGCAGGCTTGCAAGTCGGAAAGCTGATGGCTGCTATTAGCTTTGGCGAAGGATGAGAATAGAATTGCAGATTCTCCAAGATAGTTTTGTGAATCGGTTCTTTGGAGTTAGAATATTGCTCAATACACTCTACACCTCGTATGTTCTTCCAACCATAGTGTAACACCGACTCAACCTCGCAATCTCCCGGCGTACCACGTTAGTATCAAGTCCACCTCTATATAGAATTCCGTGGTAATACGTATGTCGGTAAACATAGTGGCGAGTACGGTAGGACCGGCGAGGGTTTTGTCAAACATGAGTACTGTAGCATGAGGTGGATCCCAGCAACTACCCGGGTTCGGATTAACTTCTGGCCGTAAACTCACTCAGACGACATGTCATGTCTTCAAGGATTTATCGAACAGATAGGGTACAGAGCAGCAATATGTCTTTGACCAAAGCATCGAGTCTCTAGCTAGGTGAATGGAACAGTAGGCGGGCTGGCAGCGACTACCAAGGAAGACGAAAAGGGAAAAAAACAATCATCTCCACATATCCAGCTCTCCAGCTCTCTCGCCCAAACCTAGATCTTGTAACTTCCGCGGAACCTGGTAGTCCGCCCCGAGCGTCGTAGCTCCGGCACGTTTGCAATCAACGCCGCTCTAGGAGCGCGTTTCTTCTGCACCTTGGTAGGTGCGGCACGAATGCGAGGTGGTGGAGTGAGAGGAGAGAAAGGTGGGTGTGGCGGTGGAGTGGCAGGACGGGGAACTCGCGCAAGCTCTAGAGCCCTTATCAGTAATGCAATCATAAGTAAAGAATACTGGCAGACTAACCCATTGTCAAAGTGGCAATCCTGCCATCCCGATCGGCGATCATCTTGTTTGCCGTCTCATACATCTCATCGAAATCCTTCCTGAGCGCTTTTTCGCGCGCTTCTATGCCTCGAAATTTGTCTTCCACCGCGTCAAGCTTGTCGATTAGGTCTTGGGTGCAAGTGGATTGTTCCACGATAAGCTCATGGTTCTCGTCCAACTCGGCGTTGGCATTCTTGTTATCCGCTTCTAGCTCCTTGATGCGGTTCTCCAGGCGATCGACTTGGGCTACCTGCATCTCGATCTGCGCATCCCTGAACATGAGCTCCGATGGGAGCTGCGATGGCTGATAGTCGCGGTAAGACATGATGCGTTTGGGATAAAAGTAGATATGTTTGTGAAAGGCAGACCAGCTGCGAAAGAGGGTTGAAAGGAAAGGGTAGAGGGAAGATTGAAAACCCAGGTAAATAGTGCTGTTTAAAAGAGGCAGACCAGCTGCAAGAGGAGAGTTAGACGAAAGGTAGAGGGTAAGCTGAAAAGCTGAGTAAGTTATGGTGTAGATGCTTGAGCAAACTCAGAAGAACGGACGAAGAAGAAGGAATACAGGAGGAATCTTTAAGGTATTTGTACTACATTCTCTCACGCTAAAACCGATGACAACAACCTACCGAACCATCTACAATAGCATCACAGAGTGGCTGGTCTTTCTCAATTATGCTATGTTCTGGTCAATAGGCCAAAACAGCACTAGCAAACGACAATGGAACGACAATAGGAGACTTGAAACACAACACAAGCTGTTTGAATAACCAATACTATACTCTCGAGCTATTGCCTTATTTCAGGCGCATTAGCATTGTACTAGCTCCTTCAAAGAGCTCGCAGCAATGAGGAATCAGATTCGTTCTAGGTATCATTCCATAAGGTGGAAATTGGGCTACACGGCAATAGGATGACATTAGGAGAGCTGAAACACAACATTGAAGCCTTTGGACATCAAATCTGAGAGCGTCGAATTTTTACTACTCACGTCGGCAGGGAAGGATACAATTGCGCTGGGTCTGCTTGAGAGCTCAGTACTATCTTGGGGTTCAATTTACAATGGAGTTTCGTTCGCCAAAGCGGCCTCGAAGGCAAGCTACTCTCTAGACATCAACTGGTTCCAACCCAATCTCCAAGGTGAACACTGAAGCAATGGCGCTGTTTGGCTGTCAGCAATTCAATGTATCGCCGTGATATTTTAAAGTCGCAAAGTAATGGATAGGTGAACTCGTTAATGGTGCGCGTTGGACAGGATTTTACTACACGTTCGTACTCCTGAACAATGAAATGATATTCGGACAGCGAATCCCAGCACTCTGAAGTGTCTTATGTATATATAACATTAATCAAGAGAATGCTTCCTTACTGTCGCATTCTATATTTATTAGTAACAGCACTCGAACGCCATTTTATCAAGCCACAATTCCAATCCATATATGAAATGACTCTTCAAAGGGAAAACTCCGGTGACACTACTACTGCTAGTCCAATAGAAATGGCAGTAATATCGTTGAATTTCACTGGTAGTATATAGCACAAAGCTCCAGGCTTAGGGCGATACAGTGGGAAATGAAACTCTAGCAGCAATGAATGGGAAGAACAATAATACCAAATATCTGAACATGAACAAAAACAAAAACAAAAACACAACGTAAAATGAATTGATTGTGTTTTCTCACCATTAACCGTTTATCAGTAAGCATGGAGTATGCGCCGCAAGCACGTCGGAGCACCACACAGTGCGTATGTGTCAATACTTGCAATGAAAACATGTAACAAATCTTATGCCCGCTGCTCCGAATATGCACTGAGCTCATGAGGATCACTCTGTCTCCAACTGAGGGAAGATGCCCTCTTCCACCGCCTAAAAGCTCGTTTGCCTTGCAAGTTGGATGCACAAACGATTCGCCCACGTATCTCCGGCCCCAACATCTGTGACGGTACCACAATACTTGATCTCGTTGATGTTAGTTAACGAGGTCGAATTGCAGCTAAACAGGTCTGATGAGGAGGCCGTTACGACCGAGCTATGTAGAATGATAGCTCATCTCTAGCTGAGGGTTGGCAGTTGATGGCAGGGCTGGCCGGACAGGCCCGGGGATACGCTAACGAAGCGAGATCGGAATGCTCGTACATACTCGTACGGAGGTACTCTCGTCCTCTTTTCATCAAGCACACATAATCGCAAGAGAATTGTGTCCCTGATAAAAACAGAAGACCGTCCATAGAGGACTGCTTTTAAAATTACATGCACCTTAGGGGCAAGAACTTTAAAATATTTGTATGCCATTCAACACAAGCAATTTTGCTTGGCTTTGGCCAGGGATCGTTAAGGCCCTTGGCAGCGTCACCGCCCAGAAGAGCGCCGCTAAGGTATCAGGCATCCAACTGGTGTTGTTTGTGTTGCGTTTCGAATGGTGTTACAATTCAGTAAGCTTCATCTCTCATCCATATCGTTGTGTCTATTTGCCGCATGGGTCTTCCTGTTACTTACAATTGATACCTGCGGGATCAAGAATTACAATTTTCTGCAATGCGACGTCATTCATGATGGTACGCTGCGAAGACAGTCATGAGCTCTCCGCGCGGTGTGCCCTTTATCCATTGCTGCTATCCTCAGGCCACTTTACTAACCTGATCGGTTCTGTTAGAATCATCACTGTACCTCGTGAATCGCCTTGGCCTCAAGGCCGGGCTGAGCGCCAGCCATATGGTCGGGTCTGAAGTGGGTCGATAATGGGACGATCCACAGAGAATTCCATAGACGCGGCCCTTTCTGCACCGAAAGCGCCCTCACTCTTCGCCAAATTCAAAGCCTCTTATGCCCCGAAAAAGCGTAACCTTTCCGAATACTACATCGAACCACTCGAATCTCACCGCCAATACTCGCCTGGAGATGCGGTCAAAGGCTCCGTCGTCGTGAACGTGATACGGGCATTACGCGTTACCCACTTGACAATTTGCCTCCATGGATTCGTCAAAGTCTTTCAGAACGCGAAAATTCCAGGTGAAAGCATTTCCAACGAAGGAAGGCGCTCGGATACAAGCAGAGGCACGGGCAAGCGGGGTTCTGAATATTTTGGCAATGGTTTCGCATCGCTCTTCGAAAACGAGATCGCGCTCTGTGGTGAAGGTCGATTGGACGTTGGCAAATATATATTTCACTTCGAGCTGGATCTCCCATCCCAAGGACTACCGAGCAGTATCGACGTAAATTTTTTCGATTCCCAAGTCACTATGGGCTAGACTGATAAATTACTTAGTTCGAACGGGGCACAATATCGTATCTTCTTACATCAACGTTGACACGGCCAACCACCATTTCACCGACCGTGAGGTGTGATCGTAAACTTGCTCTTGTCGAGACTATTGACATAGCACCATTGCCGCAGCCGAAGCCTCGAGTTATCTCCCTGGAACCGGTGTCGAGAAAATCGAAATCGAAACTCGGTACGAAGAAGATTAGCATCTCTAAACGGAACGTAAAGGGTGTCAGCGTACTAATTCCTCAACAACATGGATACAGAACAAATAATGAATTTGTAACTTCTCAAGTGACAGATGAGCCCCCAAGAAGCCCTGCTTTGAGTGAACAGGGCTCTGTGGGCGGCAGGAGCAGTGGTACTTCGAGCAGTCTGACCGGATCACCCCCTTGTAGCGGAGGAACTAGCGGGGTCCACCGACGAGAAAGTACCAAGTCTGACGGGAGTGGGACAATTACCGCAATGATAGAACCCTCATATGCCGGGTGTCTTCCTGGTGATATATTGCCGCTGAAGATCTCAATTGATCACACAAAGCCCGTCAAAGCCATGCAAGGCATCATCGTTACGCTATTTCGCCAAGGGCATGTCGATACTTCTCCCACGATTCCTCTCGGCCCGTCGATCAGAGGCCAGAAACAGGAATATGAATACTACCCCAAGTCTTTGACTGGTTTGGGAGGACTTTCTCTATCATCAGCAGGCTCGAGCAAGCTTTTCCGACAGGATCTGAACCAGACATTCACACCACTTATTATAGATCCTCGTTCTCTCACAGCCATACTCAAAACATCCATACAAGTTCCGGAGCATGTCTTTCCCACTATATCCTCGACCCCTGGGGCTATGATCAGCTTTAGTTACTACCTTGAGGTTGTCATTGACTTGCGTGGTAAGCCAATCAATCAAGACCGGTTCCTTCCACGACTAGGCATGGTGAACGTAGTTCCCAGTCACGGTCAAGGCGACCCCACGATTAATGGCGTGGACGGTATCACGAGCTCCGCCACCTCCGGCTTTTGTTCATTAGATACAAGTCAGATGAGAAGGGAGAAAGGTGTTGTCTCGAGTGTATTCGAGGTGATTGTGGGGACAAAGGACAGTAATAGAAAACGCCTAAGGCAGAAAGAGAATGTCCAAGATCCCAACGATGGGCAGAAGGTTACACCTTGGAATATCGAGGTCAATAGAAACGAAGAGCTTGCCGCTGGAGTACGCCGAGAGAACTCTGCTATTGGCAGCGACCGGCCAGAGAATTGCTCCCAACCGACTGTAGAGGGAGTGCAAGATGCTGTAAATGTTACAGCTTACTCCCGTCTAGTGATGATCCCACCTCCAACGATTGAAGACGAATTAGATGAAAAGACTCGGCTGAAGAGAGCCGAAGAGCGGCTTCTGCCAAGCGCACCACCTAATAGTGACGAGCCTTCGTCTTCCGCATACTTCATTCAACCTTCAGCTCCAGCAGCCTTCGACGATGACAATTATGTTACGAGAACAGGACTTTCACAACTAAGTGCACCAGAATATGATGGCGCTTCAGCACCATCGTTTGCAACTGTGACCCCAAGCAATGTCCGTTGGCATCGCCATGCATATCAAGCTAGCGGTCTTATGTCCTCGATTGCCGGACCTCAAGATGATAAGCAAGAACTAGAGCGACAGCGTCTACAGATGTCTGCCAGTTCACCAGATGATGCCCCTGAAGATGCAACGCCCGAGCCGGGCATTCCGCAAAACCATTATGGAGAGCCTACGGCTCCCGTGCTCGAAGACGATCATCCATATCAGTACTACGGTCCTAGCGAACCGAGCACTTCATCAGCGCAGGCCGAACGTGTTGTGAGTAACGAGCATCTACCGGTATATAAAAAGTGAGGTACAGATTCAATCACGCATCTGTCGGTATAGTAAAATATAAAGGGATCTGGACTGGCGTAACAGGGCGAACAGGCGCTTCACTCGGATATACCCCTTGGCTTCTGCATTAGCGTCGTATAGACAGATTTACATTTATATCGGTGCTCTCGGATATTACTGTATCTACGTTAACGATTTAGGCCCCAAATCAATAGTACAGTACCAACGCGTGGGGATCGTTTGTCACCGGTAGGTGAGTGCAGAGCTACGAGTCTATTCATAAAGCTAATAGTCTATGGCACGACTTACTAGACATAGATTGGCAATTTACACTTACGTGTCACTCTCTTTCATATCTAACCCTTGTTGCCTTTCATTGCCATTATCTCTAATTGTGGATGACTGTCAAAAGCCAATGTCGTTAGAAGGTCAAAGAAGTTTTCAACTTTTCTGTCTCTTCAAGTAGATAAAGAACATTACAATGATATTGTATTCCAGCCTATGTTGTGCAGTAGGCTTTGTTGAATCCAATCCCACTCAAGCTCAAATGCTTCAGCTTGTTTCATTCTCTCTAGATCCCAAATATCTTGCACGAACACAGCTTGAGACTCGATTCGTATATTCAACGCCTTCTCGATCACGATTCGCAAAACTTCACCACCAAACCTTCTCGAACATCACAAACAACAGCCATGTGTATCATATGCGACACTCACTTCGGCTGTGGCCACACAGCGAAGAAGACCATCCCATGCTCAGTCGCTTTTATCGGCTGTAACGGCATGGTTGAAGGAGGATTTATAGATCTGCCATTGGAAATCTGCCCTAATTGCAAATTTGGCAATTGTTTCTCTACTTTTACCGTTGGTGAGCAGAATCCGTTTGCCAACCAGACCATTTCACATGGATTCGGGGGGTTCGGCATACCTTCCCAAGGCCGGCAGTGGGGTTCCTACAGTGAGTCTTTGGTAGATGAGGAGCAGGAAGATTCTCAGAGCCAGTTCTGGGACTCCTCGGATGAGTCGGCCGCAGAGGAAGATGAGCCTTCATCGCATCACAACCAATTCGCCAGTGAGAACTCGAAGGTCAATTCCGCTGCCCTTGAGAGATACTTGGAGGTCTTCCCCAACGGGCACCAGATAATTCCGACCCCTGGAAATGGCTTGCTTTGCGGATTTCACGCAGTCATCCTCTCCATGGAAGCCATGGACCCTGACTTGGCTCGACCAACAGTCGAGGAATTACAAGTCGTTTTCAAGTCGCTGGACAACGCGGCATTCGGCTTAGATAATGAAGACTACTTCCATGTCGACCAAGTTGGAGCGGCACTGTACTTTTGGGGAACGAAATATGACATGAATCTCCAGGTCGGATATATTCCTCTGGGGGAATCTCCTGTGCTGGTGCCTCATCCAAATGAAGATGAGACAACCGTCATCTTCATTCAGCACACGCCCGGCCACTTCTCGGGCCTGAGACCGAACAAAGCCGTACACGCCCGAAAAGTCTCCCACATCGCTTTCCAGCCTGTGAAGGAAGACTCAGAGGACGACATGGTGTGTGACTGAGTCCGACCCAAGTGAGGAAAATATCCCTACCACAGACAACCCAGAACAGGAAAGAGGAATGAAAACCCTCAGGAGGTTCATCCTCCGTCCTCCCTTTCTGCGGAGGCCGACGCAGTCATTCCCTCAACGCATACTCGGATGAGCCTTCCTCGGATAGAGGGCCACTGAAGACGCCAAGGACCAGCTGCTCGCTTCCTCACGTAATCCTACAGAGAGAGAGGAAAACGTGGGCCACTGAAGACGCCAAGGACCAGCTGCTCGCTTCCTCACGTAATCCTACAGAGAGAGAGGAAAACGTTTCTGAGAAGCCGAAGTGAAGTCCCCCTCCCCTTAGGTGTACCAAGAGCACTAAGAAAACGGGGAAGTAGCTGGAGGAACCGCACAGCGGACCGAACGCCGAAATCCGAACCCGTCTGATATGATGGATCAGAAAGATGACGAGGACGGTGAGGTGAAACAGCATGTTTGATGCTGGATTTGATGATGAAATGTAAGCTTATTAACCATAGAAGAGATGCGAAGCACGCCTACTATTATTCAGTATATATAATACTTGATAAATGCGAAAATCTTGTCCAATGCCTCCCTTGAATTATCCTCTACATTATATTAAGACACCGTGGGAGCTAACGAAGGTTGTACATGGTCTTCTTGTGCTCTTATCACAGAATGGAGGAAAGCTATGATTTACTAATTGACAATGGGCTACTACTTGTATCTCCTCTTGCTACTCAAGCGATTGTCCTTCATCATGTGGAAACTGCTAATCTCAATCCATCCGGACGCCTGTTTATTGGAGCCGAGATCCTGCTCTGTCGAGGCTACCGGAGAATTAGGAAACAATGCAGATCCCGCAACATCATCATGACCTTCGGTTCTGTCTTCAAGATTCCTATAACCATCCGTCTCACCTGGCTACCAAAGGGAGACTATTCTCGCAACGGAAAGCTGTCTGCGTAAACCTCAAAACCATCATCCGTAGTAAGGACAAAGCCTATCCGTACTTGGAAGGGTTTATACTACTGTCTGGTGACAGAAACCTAGCTGTTGAAAGCGTTCGTGTGGAGACATGTGAGCCGTTACGCAGATAAATTAGCATCATCTGGTGTTTTGCAAAGTCTTCGAGCGGCCATGTTCTCTTGTTGAGTCGTTCATGGAACATGGCCAACAAGAAAGGGAAACGAAAGTGAGACGTATGTCTGACGATGCAGAAAGGAAGGTGGGTTCGAACCATTAGGGTATCCGAGACAGGGAATAGCGACCGCATTACGATCGGGTATGATCAGGCTTGTTGTTGAAACATGTCCGAAACACTCATAAAGAAAATCCGACTTAACTCGTCGAGGTATCCGAGACAGTGCGGAAATTACTGCAAAATGGCCTTCTACAGGGTGTTGAGGGTCAAATGCCGTATTTCGATTTGCGAAAATCCCCCTTTGCACACCGGTATTTCCCAGCTCAATGGCTTCCCACCCTCAGATTCTACAATTTCAAGAAGAACAAACATCAATCATGTCATTGACTCTTGCTCCCGGTCCATAGACATCCTTATTAGAACCACTATCGGATTACGATCTCTCTTAATCGTTGAACAGTTCCTGCAACGGTGAGAGAGCATTCTGTTGAAGCGCGCTCATTGAACCTGCGTTTCAACAATGTTGTCGATGATTTGTTGACTGTTTCCGAGATGCTTGACATGGCTGTCCGTTGTTTCCATGGCTCAATCGCAATCAGGATTGCGGCCGGACGAGATGGCTTCTTGCTTGGGTTGAAAGTTCCAACCCGCCTTTTCCTTCGTAACAATCCAAGACTTCTCTGGAGATGTGGTATTCTCTACGAGAGTAACGATATCCTGAAAACCGCGTTACCTACGAAGCGAAATTTTTCCTCATGTGCGATGAACCAATGTCCCACTGTAAGATGCGATCATTCGTCCCCCTCCGCTGGAATAACTCTTTGTCAACCCCCCAAACCGCAGCACGAAACATGAACAAAGACAAAACCCGTCTCCCAATTAACAATACACCCTGCCTATACAAGCATCGCTCATGTTTCAAAACCCCATTTTTATTCCAGCACTCTCCTTCCCTTCCCCTTTAAAACCCCCATTCCCCACCCGCCTCTCCCCATTCCTTCTAATCTCCACAAACCACCTTCCCCCATATACAAAACCTAAACCATCCCTTACGCTCAAAACCAAACCGCAACCCAAACACCCAAAACCACAACAATGCAAAACCCCACCACAACCTCCACCAGCGGCGCCACAGAAGCGTGCTGCAGTCCTACGCAACGCCTGTCGAATCAGCAGACAGAGTGGTTGGCGAAGGCGGATGATGAGGAATATGATGCCGATGATGAGGAGGAGTATTGACTGAAATTTGGGAGTGTGTGGGAGTGTGGCTGGAGGGGTTTGGATATACAGTACATACAATACGCATTTTATAAGAAACTTTGAAAGAAAAGAAAAAAAACTTACTACGAAGATGGGTTCTAGCTAGAGCGTAGGAGCATCTAAGTGCGCCTTTTCACATGATTTTTTTTTTTTTTTTAAAAATGAGAACAGACTTGTGGGATGCTTGCATTTGACATTAGAGGTTTTCTTAACTGTGACATGGCAGAGATGTTGTTGGAAGACAAGTCGTACACATACTAAGATTACGAGATGATAGAATCGTAGTAGAGACGTACCTAGAATACACGAGACGGATCTTGTCTGTCGTGGTTTGATTTGATTATTTAGCTTTTGGTGCCCTGTGGATTTTTTACCTGTTTCTCACTGTTAAGTATAAGTCTTTTTGGCTGTTATCAACACACTAGTTCAAAGTCGAAGACATGATGCTGATTTTGTTTGCTGATAGTTTGGGGGATGAAAAGGGATGATGCAAATTGAATGTCCAACTAAATTTTCCAATTCTTTTTGTGGTAGATATCGGAATCACATCGCCAACCCCTCCACCGCCTACTCAACATCCCCCTCCCCCGCAACGATTGCAAACACTTTTCCCCGTCCTCATCTCTGCCAATACGGTACTGGAAATCCAGGTCGAGAAATTGCCGGCGTGAGCGGAGCCATTCCTCGTCGGTCAGATTGGTTAGGTTTCTAGGGATGGTTTCTTCGTTGGGGTGGGTGCGGATGGTGCGGATGGTCGGAGTGTGTTTGTTGAGAGCGGGGTTTGGTGGCAGGTGGGAGAGGTGTAAGGAGCTTGCATGGGCGGTTTCTGGGCGTTGGAGGCGGATTGTGGGTGCTCGATCATTTCTTCATCATCCAATCTGTCGTCAAATGGGTTCGTCATCAGCTCGAGGTGCCTCAAACACATCTTCGCCGTCCCGTCCAAAGATCGACTCGTACAAATCCCTCAACTCCTCCTCATCCCCTCCCACAATTTCCCCAACCTGACCCGCTTCCTCCGATATCGTGCCCAGCCCACTTCCATAATCAGAGATTTCTGCATCTTCCTGTTTGTACTGCGTCGGACTATCCAATAAGAAATCTTTGCTCGCCTCACCCTCTGCCTCCTCTTGCAAAGGTCCAAGCCTAGGAGATGGATAGCCGTCCTGGCTGCTGGGGAGAAAGGGGATTCCGCTTGTCAAGGGAGAACTATAGGCCCTATAGGCTCCTGCAGCCGGATGAGCACCGCTGATGCCGTAGACGGTGTGTTGGGGGATGTGACTGGCGTGGTACGTCGGGGCTTCTGGGCACTGGGATTCGATCTTGAACGGGGTGGGATGGGGAATGTGATCTGAGTCTTGGACAAGATCGGAATCGCTTGGGTCCAAGACATTGACGTCGTCGAATGGTGTTCCATTTATCATCTCGCAGCCTGGTGCTGCTGAAGCCTGCGATGCGGATTGCGTGCCGCTTGTAGCTGTTGAGCGTGATGAGGAGCATGTGCCGTCTTCTGAACTACTCTGCGAGCCTTGCGAGCCGTACACGGGCTCGCAGTGCAGCGGATAAGGCACCACTGTGAACCCTTGATCTGTGGACTCCAAAATCACGGTCCTCTCAAGGTTTTCTTCCTTCTCATAGATAGAGTCAGTGTTAATATACTCCTCCAGGTCCGCGATTGCTTCGTCCGAGAGTTTGCTTCGAAGGCTTCCGATACCGTCATTCATGGTGCCCTCGATGCTGTCAAAGTGCGCCATTCGAGTCAGTAGTTGATGAGTGTAGTTGTCGGTACGGAGATGCTCTTTGTTTGAAGCGGGCATAGAGATAGTTGTGTTAATTTCTGATGATGGTATTTTAGAATCTAGAAATGCCCGTTTCGAGAATGTAGGGAACGATACGGAAAGAGAGGAATGGCATGAAGCACGCGTGATACAATAACAGTCTTGAGACAAAGAAAATGGACGACGTTTTCTGAACAATGGTAAGATTGGAAACAAAATACTCGGCACGGAATCTTGACAATAGCTTTATTGACAATAGACTAGGCGAAATTGATCTAACTCGAGTTTCGATTAGCGACGGTAAGTATGATGAATAGGTTAGGTGAAAGGCCTTAGGTTCTACAACTGGCTTTGTTATTTAGTCGATTTCGGGTGTTGATCCATTGTTTTGGAAATCAAAGTATTTTTTAGATTGCTATCCAAACTAAGGGCACTCCATCATACCATCAGCCATAACAAACAACCACTTAACATGGAAACATAACGAACTGGGAACATGTGTGAACTAGAGTGAACTGAATTTGAGATTCCCTGGAACGCGGGACACGTTAGTAGGATTTATTAGCTGCGAGACCTAGTCACATATCACTTACCAGACAGCCAAAACATTCCACGAACACTGCCCAGAACAATGGATTTCTCTATCTACCATGCCGTAACGACTTTCGTGCAATATCAAGATTTTGGTGCACTGGAGAGCGTTGTCAGCAATTGTAAATCTTACTTGATATGAACTGACTCCGACCTTGAAATTATATTGACACGATGAGCAAGGTCAAGGAAATCATCTCTGGCGATTCCATGGGCTGATAAAGCTAGAGGTGATCATATAAGGAGCCGGCTCTCGAAGTAAGACATCAAGGAAGATGGCGTCTCGATTATCAGTATATCGCGTTGTCGTGGTCCAGGACGATCTAGAAGTTGATCCATGGCAAAATTCCATCCCGTAGCAGACACCTTATGATCTGGTGAAGCGCATATCATTATGGGCGGTGGCTGATACTGGTTATTGGCCCAGCCGACTATCAATGCAATGCCATCACGCTCCGGATTATTCCGAATGATTGATGTTGTAGACTGTGGGGTGCTATCTTCAAGGGCGAAGGTCCAGATGCGATAGTATGCTCGCACAAACAGAGTGTATCTGAAGCCATTGAAGCTGCGGTAATGCCAATTCACGGAGATTTTCGGTACACTCTGGCGTCCGAAATTATTGCGGATGACCTTTTCGTACGTATGGCGAGCGGCAAGCATGCTTCGCTCATTGTCTTCCAATCTAGCAATCTGCCGCAAGGCATAAACGTAAGTATTCTTCTGTCGTTCGTGATGTCCAACTCCGTTCAAGGCCACACGTTCCTGTGCTTCAACCAATAACAGCGCATCGTTAGAGCTCTTGACTAGATGAGGCAGGACCTTGGTGGAAAGGCAGGTGAGGTTAGATGGCCACAAGTCGCAGAAGTAACGTGAGGTCCGAAGAAAAGCTGCGACCGTCGAAAAGCTGTCTGCGAATGCAAGGATGCGGAGAAGGACCTCTGGAGGACATGCTGATATAGTGGCCATTCCGTTACCTTCGTGCGCTTCACAAAGTTTTAAGACACAGCTTGATGGGTTCAATTTGCTGTCAATGAATCTCGTCTTCCTTTTCAGCAGGAAGACGACGGTGGTGGGTTATCAGATATAAAGAAGGCACGGCCCTATATGTTCGGATCGCGGGATCTATTATCCATTCAACACCATATCAGTACATCAACATTGAAAGGTGGTGGTCTAGCTCCTTTGTCCATCAAGTTCATCGCCTCTTGCTTTAACCTATAGCTCTTTCAGGCCTTCGCCCTCCACGTATTCCTCCTCATACAAACCTCTCTTCATATCTTCCAATGCCACCCTGTCTCCCCCTAACATCCGCAATAACCACCCTTCCAATAGGCCTATATTATCTGTCCACCTCTCCGCTTTCTCCCTCAACCCGTTCACCTCCTCACTCCTCTTGACCACTTCTCCAGGATCCCCATCCTTGTATTGCTCCAACTCCTCTTTCAGTAATCTCACCTCCTCCTGCAGCGCTGTATGCATACTGACTAATTCTCTCCTTCCCCCATCCTCGCCTTCTCGCTTCTCGCTAGCTTCTCTTACCTTGGAGTCAAGCTCCTGCACGGCTGCATCGGTCTTTTCTTTCTCCTCGCGAAGCTTTCCGAGAGTGTCACCGCGAAGTTTGGTCTCCTCACTTAAGAAGCTCCAGTACCAATTGCCACTACCGATTTTCTCAACATGAATTTTCCCTTCGTCACCAAGCGCTTGAAGGTAGTCTTTAACCTGCATTCCATTGATCGAGGCGACAGACGGAAGCGCCTTCTCGAGCTCTTTAATGTTATGTACTGTGCAGGATGACTGAAGATACGTCAAAATGAGATTCTGCTTTGCCAAAGGTGGGAGGGTCTTCGGTGCCTGGAGGACTTGATAGTTAGTAGGACTTCATTAATTTGGGCCGGCCTACCGAAGTTTGTCTTACCATGACTGTAACTGCCGTGAGTGATTAGATAGGTTTGACAGATGCAAAAGAAGCTAAGACTGGGGAAGACGACGTTGATTTAGACAATTACAAACTATCATAAAATACGTTTCACACAAGACTCGGACACTGTGAAAGCATGACTGGTTATTTCATATACTTAGTCTAGAACGTATGAGAGGTTCATTCGAATTCCTGAGATTCTACAGTGTCCATCTGCAAAGGCTGCTCTCAGAATATCATCGCTTTTCGAACAACAGCGGATTCTTCTGCAAGTCAGCACAGACCGGTATTCAACTATTAGACCACCTTAATCATGAAGTTCCCAAGTATTGAATTATGTGATGGAGTCACACCTTTTGACAGAAGTAGGCAGAGGAGCTCTTCCAGGCTTAAAAGACCAGACTATTACCTAGAAATTCGAGAAGTAAATTTTGGCACGAGAATAAGTGCATAAGAAATCGGACTAGCTATTATCAATAGACGTGTGCTATTACTAGTTGCAATGGCTTACAATCCACAAAGAGATCGAGTATTTATTCGTTCTTTCCTAGACAGATAGAAGCTTATACGACGCTTAAGCCATTACCTTGGGGTTGTCAATTGTGCTGGAACATCCTAGGAGAAATCTGCTTCTGGCTTTGTGAACTTTACCTTGAGCTTTCTTATAACGATTAGAAGTCAGCCCCGCTATTTCCGTGGTATAGTTGCTTTTGGACGGTCAATGGAAAATGAGGTCTTTGCTGCCGCTGCTCTTCTCCTTTCCAGGTACAACGCCGTCCAAAAGTCTAACTGACTATTCGCTTTCAATACGTCGTGTCGAGGCAACTAGGCCATACAGAAGTATCCGTCTATTCCCTATAGGCATGGAACTAATCACGACGCCGGACCAGCTGACGACACTGTGTGATATCCAGCGCTCGACTGCGCACTCTACAAGCGAACGAGACCTTTCGTTTCTTTGCGGAATAATGCTTGGGAACTTTCTAAACCGACAGCATCCAATGGTTAGCTTCGTTCTCGGAAGCCTCGAAAGCATTTATGGACCACATTTAGCCGTTTCCCAAGAGCCACAGTAGCTTCGGCAGGGCTTTTCTGATTTGCTAAAACAAATCAGATTTTCGCCAATGTTTACCTCGTATTTCATGAGCACACTGGAAAAGAAGGTAGCCATCGTCGACGTCGAGCATAATGCCAGAAGTGCAATGCTGATGCAAGTATCATGCTGATGCAAGTATCAAAACTTCGTGTGGACAGGAGTCAGAGGACTTCGGAATCGCTGGAACTGTTTGCAAGTCAAGTTCGATTTTGAATCTGTTCTACATAATATGTGGCCATGAATAGGAAATGGAGAAGGAAAAGCGCTTGACGTCGAAAAAGGGTTCTCCCAAGCCAGACGCCAGCCAGTTGTCTCAGAATACTAGCCGATTCTAGCCGACTTGAAGCGCTCCAACCAAGGTACTGTACGGAGTAAAGTTACGGAACCTAACGGACTCAAAGTCTCGCAGGGCGTACTCGTCAAAAAATTAATAGAACCAAGGCAGAATGTCGGGAGATATGTCTTTAAGATATTGCCTCGTCCATCCTTCCTCTTGCCAAAGTCCTGTCACCCTCGCTCCGTGATTGTTATTGCTTCGTGAACTCAACTTTATCTCTAACTTATTTCTAACTGTTATAGCCAGATATCCCTGATCATGGGCAGCATGGAGGAGTTCAATGATCAGAAGCCTTGGATTGAGACTCCCCTCGCGGAGTCAGCAGCTCTTTCCAAAGCCGCAGGCTGGTGGGCTTTGTTATTCTATCCGGTTTGACAAACTATTAATCTATCACACAGCCGTATCTTCCTCAAGCTCGAGAATCTGCAGCCCTCGGGCTCTTTCAAGTCTCGGTACATCGTTCTCTCTTCTTCTTTCCATTCAGCCCAAGTATTGATTTCTTCTTAGAGGCATCGGCAATCTGATTCGCCAGTCTCTCCTGAACCACCCCACACCGCACCTAACCCATTTTTACTCCTCTTCCGGTGGTAATGCCGGGCTTGCCTGCGTCGCCGCTGCAGTCTCTCTCAGTCATCCTGCCACTGTCGTTGTCCCTCTTAGTACGAAACCGTTCATGATCGCCAAGATCCGCGCGGCGGGCGCAACGGACGTAATCCAGCATGGGGCTACTTGGAAAGAGGCCGATGGATATCTGAGAGAGCAGATATTGAAGAATGATCCCAATGGGGTGTACGTGCCACCTTTCGATCATGCGGACATATGGGCGGGGAACAGCACCATCGTCGAGGAAGTAGCGCGACAGATACCGGACGGGAGACCGGATGCGATGGTCTGCAGCGTTGGCGGCGGGGGACTGTTCAACGGGGTGATGCTCGGGTTGGAGAAGCAACGGTGGACAGGGATGAACGTTCTGGCGGTGGAGACCAAAGGAGCCGATTCCCTGGCTACGTCACTCCAGGAGGGGCAGCTGGCGACGTTAGACGAGATAACGAGCGTTGCGACGAGTTTGGCGGCAAAACAAACCTCGCATAAGACTTATGAGCTGGCGCAAAGGGAAGGCGTAAAAAGCGTCGTATTAAGCGACGCCGAAGCAGCAATGGGATGCTGGCGCCTGGCCGACGATGAACGGCTGATGGTAGAGCTTGCGTGCGGCGTCAGTGTAGCTGTCTGTTACGACGGAAGGCTGAAAAAGCTTTTGCCGGGATTAAACAAGGAAAGTAAGGTTGTGATTGTCTTGTGTGGAGGATCAAATGTTTCGTTGGAGATGCTGGTGGAGTACAGGCACAAGTACGGGAGTGTGGAGAAGGTAGCGACGAAGAGCAAGAGCGTGCCGAGTACTTTGACTGCGCCGCCGGCCGGACATGTAAAGGGTGCTGAGGTGGTGAATATGGATGAGATGATGAGGACGTGTGAGGGTGCGGCGGGAGAGCATTTGCCGGATATGGCGACAATCATGCAGGTGGCTAGGGAATTCGACTCATGATCTTGAACATTCCAGACGGCTCAGATGAGTTGCAGTATAGATGTATAGCATCGTTGGATTTAGGGAGAGGGCTTCAACAATTGTATATATTGCCGACTTGAGTATCATAAACCAAGCACCTTCACTCCATTCTGGGTATCTCTCCAATATGCCATTCGAACCAACGCCCACGCTCCCACCTATTCATGCAATTAAACTGCCACCTCGCCCAACCCTAATAATCCCCTCCTATAATTCCAGTAATTTTTCCTTATAGGATCATACCGCCTTGCCAACAGCTCCAACGCCTTCCCAGCCTGCTGCTGCTCCTTTTGCTCCGCATACAAATCCGCCAAGAAGTCCAGCGCATGGCTACTCCTTACCTCGTCCTCCTTATCCAAATCCGCAAATTGCTGAGCGAACCCCTTTAAATCTCCAAGGCCTCTCCCTTGTCTCTTCAATACACCTCTTAGGTAATTCCAAGGCGATTGGTTCTGCGGCGCTAGGAGTATTGATGACTTTGTGTAATCAATTTCCCTCTTAATAACTTCAGGATCCAAGCCCTGTCCCGTAGCGGCTCTGTCACTACCAGTGTTGGGAGTGTCATACCGCCCGAAAACCACAAACCATCGGTGGTTCCAAGCGCTGTTGTTTCTGACATCCTCCTGCAACAGCTTTTCTAAGTAGGGAAGCTCGGAATCCCAAAGGGAGAAGTGGCGCACAAGCCACTGCAGGTAGGACCAGACGTGATAATTTTTCGCGTCTTTGGCGAACATTTGGGCGAGGAAGGAGAGTTCGTTGGGTGGAAGAGAGGGGAGGTGGGAAACGATTACTTGGCGGTGGTGCCTTGAGGTGGAGGGTTCAGCTAAGGATTCGAATTGGGGGAGCAAAGAGAGGTGTTACCAGATCTGATAATTTTTGAGGTGTTTGAGGGAGACGTCATCGAGCCATTGAAGCTCTTCAACCAAATCTGCATTGAGCGAGAAGAGGACACTCGCTCTGTATAACCTGCGACCCGGATATGAGCGTTCGTCGGCCAACACTTCAGTTCCCTTGCAGGCACGAACCAGACAGTGTAATGGGCAGGATTCATGCCAATAATATCTTCCGTAAGCTCAAGAACTCTCTCGGACTTCTCATCCTTTGCCATGACAGCCCGTAAGTAAGCCATTGCCTCGCTATAGCTTTCTGTGTATGCGATGGCAGCAAGTGGATTGGGACCACCGTCGTTTTGCTCAATGGGGACAACGTCGGCCCATTCCTCTGAATCTGCATACTTGCCCATCGCGGTGATTTGCGTACTAGCAAAGACAGTCAGTCTAGATGAAAGAGGAATATTATATAGAATGTCTGATGTGAAGTCAAGTGAAGCCAAGTCAGTAAGGTTAGATCAGATCAGATTAGATTAGGGTAACGTATCCGCTAGATTACTCAGAATGGTTTTGATTTTTTTTCGGCGGCACGGGCGGTCATCTATTATCGTAATGCATCCTAAAGCAATTCGTTGACTATCCAATGCTTATGTCTACGTAAGGTATTACTAGTGAGCTGTATATGTCATGCGTTGCTGATCTAGACTTTCACAGAGTGCATATTTATATGAATCAAGACTGTTTCTGGGAAAGCTAATCTGGATGTTTCTGCGCGGACTATGCAATTATGGATCCGATATAAATATCCCATCTCAAGAACATGGGGTCATAGTAGTACGATCGTGATAAGAGAGCGTATAAAAGAATGCTCCCTCTCTCGCTCCGACTTTTCTCGGAGCTTTCTGTTACGTATCTCCTCTGTCTCTTCCTTTCCGTCTTTCTTTGGGTTCTCCTTCCCTGCGCCTGCTTTACTCTATTTAGCTATTTCCCCCTCAGTTTTTTGTTTCGAAGAAGAGCTTACAGAATTCTCGATCTTCGTTGACCATGTACGGTTCTCCCAATCTCCCGCGTTCCTCTTCCATGGAGACAGGGATCAATCCCTTGTCGCTCGTAGCATCTGTGGTGTGACGTGGCCCATTCCCAGTGGGCTCAGGACTTGGTGAAGAGTCGTCATGTTTCGAGCCGTCTCCCTGGTTGGTGGTGCTTGACACAGGGTCACTGCCATTTATCGAGTCCTTTCTCTGAGAAGTCTCGCTCGTCCAGGGATTGTTTTCAGCGCTGGAAGACATGATGGATTGTGTTTTTGGCTTGGGTAAGCTGACCAGTGCGAGGATATCTGATTTGAGGTCTGAAAGTTCGTTGAAGCTTCGATTGTTGGGACGTCGGGGAAAGATCAAAAGTGAGCCTTGGGTGAGAACCAGAAACCGGGGCAAGAAAGACCTATTAGCAGGAACGCACATAAGGGCTTCAACAATGCTTTCGTCATTTTCGAGCCCGGACAGTAACAGTGTCCCGGATAATAAGAGAACCGTTTGTTCCGGTCAAGACTCAGAGTTCGCGGACAGTACCTTACCGCCTAAAGCAAGAGGTCAATTAAATCCCTACTAGCACTCGATCCGAACAAAGAGAGTAAAAATTGGGGAGTTGAGATAGTGGGAACAAGGCCATTGTTGAAATCTGGCGAAACAAACTTGCACATCCTCACTCTTACGAATGTTGAACATTCAATGCTGACATACCAAGATGACTCATGAGAAGAAAGTAATATTTGACTACGGCGGAAACAATACTCATCGCATCAAGTACGTACAAGCGTGGTTACAGACTTAGAAGGAATATCCCATTAGGATGAACAGTTTGAGTGGCGAATGTGACTAGAAGTAAGTGTACATTGGAATTGTGCAAGTGGAATATTCTCATGACTAATGGAGTCCTCGCTGCGGAACTGTAAGATAAATATGTTGCGAGACCCATAACACCCAGGATGCCGAAAAGGGGCTACTCTTTCGGAAACCCGTCTACCATCCACTCCTCTGAAACAATCTCCGTCACAACATCCAGGCCATTCTGGTCCTCCGCTCTGCAGAGCCATGTTACATTGGTTCTTGTTGTTGTACATCTAATCGTACATAGGCCGAGCCATGTCGACTCGGGCAGCATCAGCCGCCCGCTGAGCCTCATCTTCGCTATCGTAAATCTCGATTGGAGAGTTCTGATCGCCGGCGTTCAAGCCCCTGCTGATTCTCTGCTGGTTGGGGCGGGCTCCCTCGTTCAAATCCGTGTCCTCACCATCGTCGATTACCACTGGAAAGTTTCTGCTGCCGACGAGGAAGGTATCCATAAGTTGCTGCCGGGCATCGAGAGCCATCTCCGCGTCTTCGTTATCCTCAATCAATATTGGCGGGACTTGGTGATTTAAGCGAAGCCTGTTTTCCCGATAGCCCTCCCTTTCCTCCTCATATAATTCATATGCCCAGCCATCCTCATCCTCATGATTTTCAACACATCGAAAATAGTAGCCCCGAGAATATTCCCCACGCACATGCTCGCGATCAGGGTCGTTGGCGTTTATGATCATGGTCGCAAAAAGCTCCTCAGTGTTGTTACGGGTTTCCTCTGCATTGGAGACATGTCCCCCTACTTCATCCTGTAGCACTTTTAATGAGCGCTTTTCATCGTCGTTGAGCGAAGTAAGCTGGGTGACCCATTCGACCATTGACAATAGTTCCAAGAGGCCGGCGTCTGAGTTGATCTTGTGACTTTTTGGGAAGAACTCCTGTCCGCATTCGGGACAAGTGGTATTGTTTTGGCCTGTGATGGGGTTGAGCCATTGAGATATGTACCTACTGCCAATGATGTGCGAACTAAAATTTAATCAGCATTGCCTTGATGGGTATGTACCTGAGTTTCAGAACGCGTCAGGAGAAAGAAAAGGGAAATAGAATCTCGATGTGCTCCCGAAACATTCAAGAACTCAAAACAAGGGTTCAAAAGACGAGGAAGAGACTCCAAAAGTACATACCAGGGTAGAGTAACTGGATGCTCGTTCGGATGTCGAATGTCGTATGGCACATGGCAAATGATGCATGTGGTGATGTCCCGGGGAAGGTCTTCTAGGCTGACTATAGGCAATCCTTGTAAGAACACGACCGACGGTGGATGGGGCCAGTAGGGGTCAGCAGGAACAGCTTCCGGGAACGTTGTGAAATCAACATCCGTATATCCTCTGGCACCCAAATCTTGTAGTCCTGCTCTCAAAATGTCCAGACAAGCCTTACTAAGGGTGCGGTGGCAAGCCATGGTTGAAGGTGTGCTATGTTTCAATCTTCTATGGAACTTTCTTGGATTATTAGTACTGGTTGGAAGTCCGGTATGGAAGGGGTTTGGAAAGGAATCGAGACTTGAAGTAGTACGACCTTATAGATCGCGTCCACCTGCATACATTGTGTTGATTCTCGGGGCCGATGTTATTCCGGTAGTGTCATGGAAGCACATTATTGTCAGCTGGATCATCCTGTACCTTCATATTTGCACCATCAGATATCTGCTGTTAATGTTGGTCCGTGCCTGACACATTTGCTGTCAGTGCAGCTATTAGAATAGGGGGAGTTGTTCTCCTACTTGGGCCTCCGCAATCTCCTTATGCAGGACGGTGAATGCGAGTCTGAGACGACGATACTCTTCGGAGACTTTCTGGCGGTCAAGAATTGATTAGGCAGAAGATCTGGCAACGACAGAAGAGTGTAGCCCATTCTGTCGAATGGAGACTGTTTTCACGTGTTTCGACAGGCACCCTGATGTGTAGACTCGAGATAGATTCGGAGCTCAGGAGACTGGTTTGTCATCATCTTCCATTGTCTATAGCGTGGCTTAGTGGTCTTGACAGTAACAGCTCTAGTCGAGTAAATTCTCTTTGTTGAAACGATTCTTTATTCAGTCCAGCTCCAGGCTGAGACAGGGCCATTGTAAAGAGACAATTAAGCGGTGACTTGTCGAAACATCCACTAATATCTTTTCCCTCCTTCTCTCCCTTCGGCATACTTCTTCCTGCACGAGATCTTACCGGAATCGTCAATCACAGTCAAGGCCCGACTAACAACGTCACTATGGCAGAGACCAATTCAAGACCCTACGCACAAGACATTAGAGACGAACAACCAATCAACTTCATCAAGGCCGAGGATATCGAGAACGTGAAAAACGGGATGAAACTCCGGCTCCCACCTGTTGTCGAGTATCTGAACAACCTCCCAATGTGCCGGCTTAGCAATCTAGATAAAGATAGTCGCACCTGCGCGATTTGTAGAGAGGATTTTGAGACGGATGGATACACACCTAGCGCTATATCTCATGATGGACGGAAGCTTGAGATACCGCTTAGGTTGAGCTGCAATCACGTCTTTGGGGATACATGTGCATCCCACTGGTTGAATCGGAACGAAAATTGCCCATATTGCAACCGCATACTCTTCGAGAAGTTGCCGAGCATCGATACCGAAGCCGGGCTCGAGTGTCGCCTGGGATTCTTAGAGCTATGTGCGATACACAAGAAGCTCAAGCCAGAAGACGAGGAAACAAGAGACTTCATTTGGGCACGGCTTGAGAGACTGCGGGCGTATCGCAACTACCAGGAACAGCGGGAATCGGAGACATACGGAGAGCCAGAGACCGAACGGGAATTATCGGCGGAAAGTATTGGACATTTGGGTGCCGAAGAAGATGTTGGGTGGTATAGATACCAAAATCAGCGGATTTACTTACCTGACGTTGAGGCCACTGAAGAAACATCAGGAGAGGATGCGCAAGCGCATGAGGGATCAGAAGACACATTGAATTAGAGTGGACAGAGTCCTAAGCCATAAGAGTGGGCTCGAAGCAGTAAGATGGGCGCTCTCTCTTCTTTCTCTCTTCGAAATCTACCATGAACTGCAAATCAACGAATTTCTAGTCCAATTCCAATTTTTGTGCGTTCGAATGAGACTGTGGTTGAGTTAGCTTGATAGCAGAAGTTACAAGTAAAATTTTTCGCATCGGAGTTTCTGACCTTGTGCAGACAAGTGCATCAGCCGAGATGCAAGATGCCTAAACCTATTTCAGACCTCTGAGGAACCTAGTGCTTCGTCCAACAGAAGAGCCACAAAATCTGCCAGTAGGGGAGATTGAAGAGCATTTGGGAGAGGCCGGCGACAGTAGGAACACGTAGAGGTCTGTTGGAGAGATGAAGTAAGTTCCTTCATCTCTGCTACTTCTTCTTCTAGAGAGTCTGTTAGTTTTCGAATTGCAAATGGGATAGTAGATGGATAGTGTCAGTTTCGGACCTTTGTCAGATTTTCCCAACCAGAGAGAGCTAAGGCAATTCCAATGTCTATTGGCGGGTGCTGAGCTTAGTGTTCCATGTTCGTAATATCAGTCTCTTCTATATCAACGAAGAGTGAACGTCATTATTAATACCTTCAAATCATCAGTATCTCACATGTGTCTGTTTGAACATTTTCTCGGGTGACCCTAATGATTCTCAAGTTTGGTTTTCCGTTTCCTATTCCACCAATGAGTAGAAGACCGTGCTAAAAAGCTCGTATTTAGCCAGCCCCTATTTTATCAAGAGGTAAAGAGTCTTAGGGTGGTCATGCGGATCAGGATGAGTTTGTATTCCGTCGCAAACCAATTGTTCATTGCACACTTCAACCTTCATTTCAAGAGCAGTCACTGAGTTCAGTCTAGAAGTCTAGAAGTCCGTGATGTGTGCACACAAGATCTTGCTCGGCTGGGATATGCGACATCGACTAGAGGATGGCGGCGGATATGCGAGTTGAAGAGTGCTGAATCTAGATAGGCTTGCTGTCGGTAGGTACACTGTATCGTCTTACTCCAGAAATTTCCGCAGCTTTGTGGAGAACTATGTTTAGCCTTGAGTAGATTTCTCTCATATGGTTGGCACTCACTGTTGAAACCCTCGTCTTGACAAAGCCGTTGATAAGATGAAAGACAAGAACAGGCCCACCATGCATTGTTCATAAGAATTCCTTTCTTCTGCGTCTTAATCTTTCATGACCGATCGCCATTCTTCAACTCATATACTGTTCGAAACGACAATTTTCCAAAAGACATCCACCGCACGATTTCAATTCAGTAGGAAAGACAACACTCCCACCATCAACAAAGCTCAGGAGAATCTTGAGAATTTTGATAATTAATCGAAGTCACCGACTCGGTCTCTCGGTTTCGCTAATACCTTGATAGCGAACGAGAAAAACTTAAAATGTCAGACATTGCAGTCGCGAGACCTTCATTGGGCACAAAGGCTTCGACTGGATATCTAATAGCAGGCATAGCATTGCAGACACCAAATCAAGACCCAGACGCAATACCCACCCCAGAAGCGATCAAATTCTTGTACAACCTCCCGCGTCGTTCAATCAAGGAACTGGCTACACGAGACACAGCTTGCCCAATATGCTTAGATAAGTTTATCACTAATGGTCTTGGCCATGAGGTGGATGTCTTCACTACGAAGCCCGAAGTACCGATGGCTCTCCCTTGCACCCATGTACTAGGCAGTGATTGTGCATGGAAGCTATTTTGCCCTTTGAAAAATTCACGGGAAAACCGCTGCCCAGTGTGCCGTCAAGAATTCTTTGAAAAGGAAGGATTAGCGAAGAATCCGGTGACCGTAGGCCGGGTTATTCGGTTGATGGACTGGATCATCCAAGAATCTAGACGGCGACTTGTCGAGGGTCCAGAAGAGGGAAAGCAAAACGCAAGAGAATCTATAGAGCATGCGAAGGAAATACGGGCAAAGGCTGAACAGCAGAGAGCCGAGATGGAGACCGGGCGTGTGGACGACACAATAGGGGAAGCGAGTGGGATAGAGACCATTACACAGGAATTGCGGGATAGCCGGGCCAGATTAGACGCTAGCCTGACAAGACTCATGGGAGATGAATATGCACAGGAGGCACTGGTGCTACGCAGGTTCAGGGAGCAACGGGCCATATTAGATGCTGATCTGGAGAGAATTCGGGAACAGGAAACTGTAGAGTCGGCGGCAGAGAACCTGGATAACGTTGCGGCGCTGAGGGAGCGGCACCTGAGATTAGCGCATGATTCTTTGAGGGCAGCACGACAGGAAAATGAGGTTTTGAGGGAACTACTCACGAGATTGAGGTAAGACAGCGCAGAGCAAAGGTGAGCAAGATATCATGTCACACGGTCTTTGTGATTGAAGGCATGGCTACCCTTTACTGGATACCCCCTCGAGCCCGGGAGGCTTCCGCAATTGAGCTGAAACGAGCTTTTGATTTGGACCGACCCAGTTCTGAAGTCAGCGATATCTGAGAAAATATGTATAGCAGCTAGCAAATTATTCTTGTGATATGAATAATGATTTGATTTTGAGTATACTCAGAAACCCGATGTAACATGTGAAGCGTGCGATCGAATGAAGAATCTGTGTTCTCTTCTGAAAGCGACTGGCAACCTGCGATGAAGACAGGGGTGTATTCTTGCCCAGTTCTATTGTGCCCGAAACCACTTCAGGGGCTCGCCATAGTCAAGGCCGTACCATGTTTAGTTTGCACAATCGAATCGGATATTATTGACTTCTTGAGTGCACCACGGTTGAAACAATGCGTTGGGATATGGCTGCGGAAAGAACAATGAAACTTGCGAAGAAGAAATCACTTACCCGTGTGTCTTTATAGAGAGTAATTAGAATAGTTACAGTGGTGGCACCACTTAGAATTCAGGACATGTGCAAGCTACCTGAATCGGAAGATGGTTACGGAATTCTGAATTCGAAATATACTCAACTTAACTTATTGCCGTACCAGATGGGGCTGGTACTTTACAATAGGATTCGTACGTATAGAGTGATCATCGTCTCACGCTCCGATTGAGGCATGACGCTAGTGACACACAAAGTCGTTTCTCAAACGTTAGAATAAGACAGCTCCCAGAAGTGAACGATATGTATCTTAACAGATGCAAAGACAGAGGACCCTTCCGCACGTTCTCTGGCGGCATGGTGTTTCTCCTAATCCCTCAGCGCTGGAAGGCTTTTGATTCGACCAAGAAGCAGGCGCACCCTTATGGATCAATACATTCATTCACTATCATCTGACGGATGCCTAACCTTCCTCCTCTTCCCCCTCCTAGTATCACCAGACTTTCGTGCAGCCGCAGAAGTCACTTTAACCATACTTTGACCCTTGGAAAAGCCTTGAAGCACTCCATCAGTATTCTTCGGCTTCCCTTCAACAAAGACCATGTCGCCCGCAGAACCAAGAACATGCTCAGCTGCCTCTTCAAGCAGTATGCCCAGAGCCAGCAAGGCAGACCCATCCATACTGCTGAAGTCTACCTGCCCTCTGTCTACAGTTGCTCGGCTATAGAAGTCCGAGGCATATGTGTGGATGGCTTTGAGTAAATCCGAGTCAGGGAGCTTTTGCTTCTCGGTCAGGTGTCTATCTGCCCAGTAGAAATCATCCTCCTCATAGCGCTCTGGAGCTTGTCTGCGGCGGAAGAGAACTTCCTCTGGTGGAATCGGCAACGTGCTGGAAGACGCAGTGTCTCTATTCTTGGACGCGAAGGGTTTTTTCGGAAGGAAGCCGGTGGAGGAGACACGGCCTAGTGATGTCAGTAAACCAATGGGATATCTCGACGGTATGGAAAACTCTACCAGCGACAGCGTCGTAAACTGAAGCCTGATGTCTCTGCTTCGAGGAGCTCACATCTGATCGACTTTGGCTTGCTCGGGATGTGGCCCGTGAAGGAGCACTCCGTCCCATATTCACTACAGGTACCACATACTTCGTGTACGAAGTAAGGTAGATAACGTCGCACAGGTATGGTGGTTTAAGCATGAATAAAGCCCCACAAATGCGGAATCTCGATTCCGCACATCACCACTTCTGTTCTGAGCTTCGCATTTCACCATGCCTCACTCCATGCATGCATGAATTCCTATCTCCTGGGCCGTGAACTCGGAACCGTTAGCCCCAAAGCCCTACAGCAGGCCGAAACCAATCGGCTTCTGCTCGCGCTACAGGCAGCGCCCGACATCAGGTTCGATGGCACTGATGCGACAACGAACGTAGCCAGCCAAAGTCATGGCGGCCAAGCTACGGAGGACGTATGGGCACATAGAGCTGGGTTGAATTGCATCACTATCGATAAATTTGAAGGGAGATACATGTTATCTGGAGGCGCCGATTCGACAGTTAAGCTGTGGGATCTTGAAAGCGCTGAGAATACGTCCAAGCGCTTCACTCATCGGCCAGTAGGAGCTGTACGAAAGTATGATACTCAGCTAATGCACTACAAACTAAGCTGAGCTTTTGCCAGATCCTCATCATCTCATAGTTTCGGCGTTACCCACTTATCCTTTTACCCCTTTGACTCCCTTGCCTTTCTCTCTTCGTCCTATGACCACACCCTTAAGATCTATGCTACTGAAACACTGACACCTTCAGCCTCTTTCGACCTCAATTCCGTCATCTACTCTCATGCCCTCTCCCCCATTGCGGATCACCTTCTAGTGGCATGTGCAACCCAACACGCAGCGGTCCGTCTAGTCGATCTCCGATCTGGCGCAAGTGCCCATTCACTTGCGGGGCATCAAGGCGCCGTGCTTTCTGTTGCATGGAGTCCGCAAGAGGAGTATATTCTAGCCAGTGGTGGCTCCGATGGAACGCTGAGGCTTTGGGATATTCGTCGTAGCGTAGGTAGTCTGGGAGTTTTGGATCTAGAAGACTCCGTTGGGATTGGTGGAGAAGATGGACTAGGGAAGAATGCTCGCCATCGGGAGCAAGGAAAAGCGCATATCGGTGCCTGTAACGGCGTGGTCTGGACGGAAGATGGCAAATTTCTCGTCAGCGCTGGCCATGACGAACGGGTGCGTGTCTGGGATATTGGCGTTGGTGCGAACGCTCTGTCGCATTTTGGTCCGATCATCAAAAACACCCAATTTTCCACATTGTTGCCGATGCTCGCGCCTAGCGATGTGGTAGCAGGAGAGCCGAAGATCATGCTATACCCTAATGAAAAGGAGATATTGATGTTTGACCTTTTTGAGGGAACGTTGCTAAAAAGGCTTCGTGGTCCAGGTTCAGCTATCGCGCAAGCCCGTGGAAGTGCTGGACAACGCAACATTAAGAGCAGAGTGACTTCGCTAGCGTGGCGTGCAGGAAACGTAGGAGTGTACTCTGCACACTCAGATGGAGTAGTCCGAGCTTGGCTCCCAAGAACTGAAGAGGAGGACGGGGCCGATGACGACGAAAAGAATCCTGACGACAAGGATGACGACAGTAGGAAGAGAAAGAGACAGGCTCTAGACAATGTTTTCAGGGACTTGACTAAACAGAGAATCACTTTCACTTAGGGATCCTCGTATACTGATCTATGTTCCACCAGTCGCAGAAGGTATGCTCGTAGTAGGAACCGAGAATTCGAGTGGTCAGAGGCCGTGGGCCTTCTCGAGTAGAGAAACCTACATTACGTTATTCTTATAACTTCGAGCGTAGTCCCGCCATCTTCGCCCTCCCGCTCAACAAGCCCTCCGGCCTCTATGCGTTTCTTCCACTTTTCAGCTTCATATTTCGCGAAGATAATTGTCATCCGGAGGATTGGTTTCCGATTCTCAGCAACTGGTGCTTCAACCAGTGATCCGTTCACAGCAGCGGGAGAAGCCGTTCCCATAGGAGAATAAGTCCATCGGCCAAAAGCCCAATTGAGAATATAGTCAGCAGTCACTTGCCCTTGGTAGATCACAGCTGCCCCTGCGTGGCCGTCGGACGATGTGGGTGGTTTCGAGGCTGAGACTATGGCCTTGATTCGATAGATCTCATCCTTCGGGGCCGAAAGTAGGAAAGTCTCCAGCGCTTCGAGGTCCACACCCTGTGGCATGGACGTCTCAGATGACAGTGTGACAGAAAGTACCTCGACTTCGTTCTTGTGGTCTAACGAATGGTCATGGACATGCTCTTTCTCAACATGCATGTCCGACTCTTGAGCCATAGTTTTCGCCAAAGCACTATCAAGCCCCAGCAATACGGCTTTTCCCACACGACCCTTATCAGATTTGACATTTGGGCTTTGCAATTCCAGGTCTCCCACTCGGTCTAGGCAATCTTCGTACATTCTTTCACTAACGTTCTCCCATTTGTTGAAGACAATTAGATCTGTATATCGTGCCTGAAGCTTCGCGGTATAGCTCGTATCATCGTAGCCTTTCCAATTTTCTACGTCGATCACCACGATGACACCATCTAATATATAGTGTCCTGACTCTCTGCCCAGTCTGTTCACCTCCATCGCCAACGTTGCTGGAAAAGCACTTCCACTGGTTTCGATGACGATGCGGTTTGGGGCAACATCCTTACGGAGTGTTTCCAATGCATCTCCAAGCTGTCCGACGAGGTTGCAACATATACAGCCATTGAGGAGTTCTTGCACACCGGAGATTGCGGAGGATGAAGCCAATTGGGAATCGATTGCTACGTCGCCAAACTCGTTCTTCAGTAGCGCGAGCTTATAGTCTTTGGGTAGCTGAGGGATCAAGTTGAGTAGCAGCGTTGTTTTTCCTGATCCTAAGAAGCCGGTGATTATAGTAATGGGGATCGATGGCATCGTAGGTATACTCTTGGTGGGTTGGGCTATTAACCCAAAGAAACAGGCCACACACTTACTCTGGTGGTTTTCTTAACGATTGCCCCACTAAAGTAGGTTAAATACCCCACTATTTTCGGGTCTCTTCTGCACGGTGCATCTGCTCTGCTGCTAGCTAAGGTACTTACTTTACCTCGAGCAACATCTTTTTATCCAATGATATAGATTGACGGACTATCATAGGCTCACACAGCTCCAATGCAAAGCTTTCATGGTCCTGTAGGGATCGGATCCTGATAATAGTGAATGGGTAGATCCTGAATCCGTGATACCGTATCTACGTCACTCCCCGCCCGGCACTCACCATTTGTAGACGAACCTCTGGCACTTCAATATCTTCAACCTCAGTCTTGAAGTCCCAAAAGCAGATCATAAAGTTAGTAATACTATTTCTTTGCAGGGTGTTACTTGCTGATCGCCTGTGAAACTCAGTCTCAGAACCAAACCTCGCTCAGTACTAAAGCCGAACCAATAATGGATTCTCTAAAGAACGCGGTTGGCATGGGAGACAACAAGGAGACCCAACCAAATCAGCAGTCTCAAGGTGGTGGCTTCCTAGGTGGTATTGGAGACAAAATCAACTCAGCTGCGGGAGGAGGTAAAGAGAGTGAGAAAAACGAGGATTACCTCGACAAAGGTATCTGAAATCCGAATTGGGTATCCAGACTGGCAAAAGGTTACTGACGAAGTTACCGCTATCAAGGAGTAGACATGGTTCAACAATATGGTATGGGCCAGGGGGACCAGAGCAACGAGTCGGCAGTTGAGCAAGCAAAGGACGAGCAGATCTCAGACTTCATCCGTGGCCAGTATAAGAGTAAGTCGGGGAGTGATTTCCCTATCCCGGACAAGGAAAGATGAGTCCGTTAGGGAGGGATTGCCCACTTGATGGGATCAGTAGGGTGGGCGGAGGGCGCCCATATTTCCTCCGCTCAAGGTGGCTGGCACGCTGGGAACTAGATGTATTGCTCTAGGCTGGTAGCAATAAGCTAAATTTACATCAATCACCACGAACAAGTAACAGCCTCACACCGTTGCGAATAATCACCCGTTTCACTTCAGGATTGTCTAAGTCAACAACTGGCCACATCGGTTACTTACTGTAATAAAGTATAAGCAACAACTCGGCTCGGGTGACAAAACGCGGCATGAAGGGATGCAAAAAGAGACATGGAATGAGTCAATCCTGATATGTAGATCACCGCTTATCACGGGAATCAGCCCGACTATTCGATTGGTCATTATTTACTGACTTTCACCTGCTCCTAGACAAGTCAGGCTTTGCCTAGCTCATTATATTCACAACATTGCCCGCCAGCCTCCATGCGTAGGGGATTCAAGCCCTAAATGATAAGCAACTTGTGAGAGACAACCAAAACCGAAAAAACAGTCTTTCTCCCCTTTGGCATTGGTAGCTAAGCGCGAGTCAGCAGGAGGACTTTGATCTTACGATGAGGGAGTAGTCGCAAACTCACCAACGTACCAGGGCAGCCCAAAACTACCCTCGGCAAGGGCTTCGTCAGTATTTGCCGAAAGGAGTTTCTTGATCTCATCAGTTTTACTCTGAGTTAGAACTATCAGTTTCACAGCAGTATCATTCTATACGAGTGTCTCAACTTGCCTTTGCTAGAATCTCATTTGCACCCTTCTCCCCAAAGATTTGCGTTAAAATCGGAAGCTGGCTGTCCGGTGTATGGATCTCTTTATGCTCCGCGAACGAGCTATGGAACAGGGCATCGATGGTGTCTGCCAGTCGCTCTGGATGTAGAAGAGTTATAGCACACAACGCTCTTTGTGTCTGAACTCCTGTTAAGCAAGACCCTAAGCTGCTGTTGATGGTGCTTACCGATAAGCTAAGCGCAGGAAAGCCTGGCGGCCGTTCTACCGTCATTGGTATATTGAACAAGCGCGCATAACGACGGCGCTCAATATCAACATATTCTCCCTTCTCTGTACTGGTTAGTAGGCGGCTAATGAAGACTAATAAACGGGGAAACCCCTATTTACTTTTGATCTTTATGGGGGGAGTGTTTCCACTAGCCACTACGATACCTCCCAAGAAAACAGGGATAAAGTTAACTTCGCATTGCTTGAACACTGGTGATGTCTGTTAGATGAAGTTTCGATTAGCCTTTTCTCAAGGCTTCGTAGCAACCAGGAGGAAGAAGACGCTTTGTAGACAGGACAGCAAATCACAAAACGGCATCCCTTTGCAGAAAACGTTGCAGGCTTGCAGTATTGTGTGCAATTACTGTGACTTGAACTAGTGATCGGATAGCGAGGCTTCAATGGAATATATAGGGAAGAGCAAGGTAAGGTAAGAGAGGAACAGAGATACTCGGGACACCTCGTAGTGCTTGAGTTGCTGAAAAGATATGGCCTTTAAGGATCAATTGCTTACCCTGATCACATGGAAGGCCAGATACACAAATGGGCTGACTGTATCAACATACAATGTGAGCTTTGGCTTTGCCATGGCCTTGAATTACTTGAAGATGACCATCAGATGGCAGAAAGTTGTAGAGTAAGACCGGAGGGTGATCAGAGTTTGTCGCTACCGTACCACGCGTACCTTAGTGATTCCCCTCGCCCCATCGCCATCAACAAGCCGAGGTCAGCATTGAGCCGTAAATTTAGGGCTGAAGGTTTCCAGGGTTGAAGGCATTCCTTGACGTTCAAATCATTGATATACGGTTGCCAAACCACCAGCGTTCTGTCTCTTTTTTTAGATTTCACGGATGTAATCATATGGTTAAGCTTAGCCCATAAGCTGATGCCGCTCATGCCCGCGATATTTGTCAATGAAGAAAAGAAAAGGGGTAGAACTACAGTAGCCCGTTGACCTCGTTCGCATTTTAGCGGCGATCAGCAATCAGAAGCTAAGATGTTTTCGAACAGTCGAGTGGCTTGCCTGAACATTTTGCAGCTCCACCATCGTTCATTATTGTTACATGCAAAGGCTCAAGACAGTTGCTGAACGCTCTTTGTCCTAATTGCTTGTGTATTTGGCTTTGTCTGACGCGGATTGTTATTGCAATCGATCGACCTGCAAGCGCCGCTTTCGCTCCGCCAACCACAACATGACTGCTACCCTGAGCAAGCGCCATCAGGCGCGAAACGAAAGGGCTCTACAGGAGCTTATCAAATTACCTGGAAATGACAGATGTGCGGACTGTCAGGCCAGGAATCCAGGTATATCTAGAAGTCCCTGGTTCGCAAGCAAAATGGAACTGACTCATGTTCCTTAGGATGGGCCAGCTGGAGTGTAAGCAATCATTGATTCTGGAGGACGGGGGTCTAGTAGGCTGGGAGCGGTGCACGAGTTCAGTGACTGATAGCGAACCTGAAATCTAGCTGGGAATTTTCTTATGCATGCGATGCGCTTCCCTCCATCGCAAACTCGGCACCCACATATCGAAGGTCAAGTCGCTGAGCATGGATACCTGGTCAAATGATCAAGTTGATGTCAGTCATTCGAAGCCGATTCTATACGACTACTGACAGCGACCTCAGAGCATGAAGCGCAATGGCAACATCAATTCAAACCGCACCTACAATCCGCAGAACGCTAAGCCCCATATTCCTCTAGATGTGGATGAAGTCGATGCAGTCCTGGAGCGATTTATAAGACAAAAGTACGATCAGCAAGCCTTCTCTAGCGGTACTGTCCGCCCTGCGGCACGCCATGACACAGGCAGTACACGCAGCTCTGAGGACCAGCCACCGCCTCTTCCTCCGAAACCTACAAGGCGTTTCGGCTTTGGTTTGCGTGCGGTCTCCTCGACTCTTCCATTATCGAGGACTTCGCAGATCTCCCCCCCAGAATCTCCGAATGGTCGCAATGGTTATGGTCGGCCTCCATCGCCGATTCGTATAAACAAACAGTCGAGAATCTTTGGCGCAAGCGTGGGAGGTGCAACTGGAGATAACATAGATTCAAAGCTGGCTACGTTGAGGGACATGGGGTTCCCGGACGAGAAGCGAAATACGAACATTTTGAAAGGCTTAGGCGGAAATCTTGAACGTGCGATTGAGTCCCTTGTCAGACTAGGGGAAGGTAGTGCGCCCGCTTCAACGTCGCGGACGTCGATACCAGCCAGAAATGTTGCCGTTAGCCAGCCGTTGAACCTAGGCCTGAATACCTCACGCGCTGTACCGCAATCACAATCTGCAGCACAGCCTACTCCGCTTTCTCAAGGCACCTTTCAAGGACAGCCGAATAGCCAGGACACAGTCGAGCCAAATGACCAGGTGTCTCAAGTTCTCAGTCCTTCAAACCCATTTCAACCCCAGTCATATAATCCGTTCCAAACGTCAAATCCGCAGTCGACTACCTATTCTCTAGATCGTGCCTTTGAGAGCATGCAAGTTTCTCAACCGCTTTTCCCTAATGCCACAGGAGGCTATCCCAGCCAGCAGCAACAGATACAGGACGCGAGACTACAGCAGTCTATGACCCCTCCAGTCCCTCAGCCTCCACAGCATTACTATCAATCTAATCCATATATACAACAGAACCAGGCGCCAGCGGGCAGCTACAATCCATTTCTCCACAATGCGCAGCAAATACAGTCAAACTCGTTCATCTCGTATCCATTTACGGCGCAGCAGCAAACCGCCATACCATCATACAATCCCTTCTTACACTCGCCATCCATGACTCAATCACCAACCAGCGAGTACCCTTTCCAAACACCTCAAGCTCACATTCAAGGGCAGCCAACTCAGCAGCAGCCGCTACCTGGTCATTTTATGGGTTTTCAGGGGCAACAGCAGTCAGATCCCTACATGGTCCAACATCAACCACCCATCAACTCGGGCCAACCTCAGTTACAGCAGTTTCAAATGTCCAATCAACCTCCACCTCAGCCCCTTCTACCGCAGCAGACAGGACGCTTTGACAAGTCAAGCATACTAGATTTGTATAATTACCCTCATTTAGCTCCCCCTCCTCTACCCACAAACTCGTACGAGCCCGTCTCGTCGCCACAACCGCTGATGGCTGGACAATCTTCCAATGGTCCGCCAGTCCAACAGCAGCGAAGTGTCACAATGCCTGCAGCGCTATTATCTGGGAGCAGAAACCCTTTCAACCCTGCCGCACCTAATTCGCAAGTAGGGGCAGGACCTCTAGCGGTCAATGGAGTGGGCATAAGCAGACATGTTAGCCAGGAAAGTGTAGATATAGGGGGTTTCCAGAACGGGCGACACAGTCCTGATGCTTTTGCAAGTCTCAGTGCAAGAATTGTACGATAAAAGATTATTGTTTGGAATTATCTATTATATAGCCATAGCCATTTACTCCGGATATGAGTGTAGAAGATTCAAACAATCGAGCAACGTTTCTCCCACTCTCGCCATGATACCTCTGAGCCTGAACGCTATATATTCCTACCAACTATTCGACTAGGTAGTTGGCCTACATTGCATTACATATCTGAACAAATTAATATTATAGAGATCGCGTTGTCGCGTGGGCCGAGGGCGCGTCAAGCTCTTACTTCTAAGACTCCCTAGGCAATTCGCACATCTAACTTACACACTTTCAATCATGGCGGTAGCGGACGTTGACGATCTACTGCAGCCTCCTTCGTAAGCTCTCCTCTGCGATCTCCAATTGAAGGTCTTGTGCTCACCGTGTCCAAGAGATCAAGAGTACCCCACCATAGAGCGAATTCCCTCACACTATAACCCTTTATACAGCTTCGAACTCGCCAAAGGGGACCAGAAGCATTATCAGCAACAGTATGTGGATATGTACTTCTTGCGGTTGGCGAAGCTCAAGCCTGCGGTGGAGGAAATCGCCAAAGAAGCCTGGCAAGACTTCAAGGTATATCCCGCCCCACATCGAAAGGAAATGTACCTACGTCAAGTCTAATTATGTTAGATAGCCGGTGAAACTGTACGCCAAGTCGATCGCGTGTTAGACGTACGGCAAGGTGATCTTTGTTGGGTTGCGGGAACAGTATATATGGAGATGCCTCTGAAACCTAATATTCTGGATGACATCTCGAAAGATGTATGTTTATGCTCAGCGCTTTGGCTTACAGCCATCCTTGGCATGTTGTGTAATGACCACTGATTGGCTCTGCAGCACTGGATATCTGCTCCTCCTCCCCGAGAGAAATACGTCTCTCCCTCCGGACAAGACCAGATTATGCTCGAGGACGAATCAGGGCGCCTGCGTCTCATTGGGACCCCTCTGCACACTTCAATGCTAGTGACAGGCTGTATAATAGCTGTCATGGGCACTGAGAACGCAAATGGTGATTTCGAGATCGTCGATCTGAAAGTGCCAGATCTACCTCGGCAACCGCAGAGATGGGAACGAGATGATACTTCGGCTCAAGCTGTGAATGGTAATCGAAAGATTAAGGCAAACGAGCACCTCAAGCGAATTGAAGGGGGAAAAGTAGCAATGGTTAGTGGACTAGCTATCAGTGGGGAAGTAGCAGATACACTTTCAATGGACCTCCTCATGGAATACTTATTGGGCGAAGCGTGCGTTCCTTCGATACAGAAGGATGTGGCGAGAATCTCTCGACTTCTCATCGTCGGCAACTCGATCACAGAAGGGACTCCCTTGGATGCTCGAGACGAGCTCCCAGACAAAAGGGCCAGCAAGAAATACGGATACGATGCATCAGCCTACAACCCTGCACCAACTGCCCACCTCGATGAGTTCCTCGCTACTCTCCTCCCTTCGATTCCAATCACACTCCTCCCCGGGGAAAGCGATCCTGCCAATGTCTCCCTACCACAGCAGCCTATTCATCCAGCAATGTTCCCACGCAGCAGAGCATATGCCGCTACTCCCGGATCTGATGAGCAGGGGTGGTTCGATAGTGTTACCAATCCATGGGAAGGTGATATCGACGGATGGAGAATGAATGGGACAGGAGGACAGCCTGTTGATGACATCTTCAAGTACATAGAAGGTGACGAGCGGCTTGAGATAATGGAGAATCTTCTACGGTGGAGATGTTTAGCTCCGACAGCACCGGATACGTTATGTAAGTTCTCTAGGCCGCAAGTGCTTTGGACATATCATTTGAAGACAGTCCAGGAAAAGTTTGAGACGCTAATACTAGTTCGGTTGCGCAGGGTGTTATCCATTTCAAGAGAAAGACCAGTTTGTCATTGAGGAGTGTCCGCACGTCTACTTTGTAGGCAATCAACCACGGTTCGAGACCACAGTCATTGGAGGTCCTGCGGGCCAGGTTGTACGGTTAATTGCTGTGCCCAAATTCAAGGAAACGGGAGAGCTGGTGCTGCTTGACACGGATACCCTAGAAGTGGAGATTGTGAAATTTGATGTTCTTGATGGAAGTCGTGATTACGCATCCTAGTAGAAAGAGCTGATTATGCTGCTCATTATGGTCTAGAGAGGTTGGGACGTGAATCATTGAAAAAGCTGACCTTATTCTAGAGCTCAGGGTGCGATCGCTGCAGGACGAACCTAGGGAAGTCATTGAAGGGTCTGACTTACTCTAAAATACTCCTCATAAAAACAATTGGCCCATCGGATAAAGAATCGTATCTCAGTTATCCCAACTGTCGCTGACACGCAGTATCTAGGAGACCACCGACAACTATTCGCCCTCTGAATGGTGGACGCCTACGACAAGATCAATATCTCTGGCTCTCACGGGTTATTCGCCTCCGATGAAGGATGCTCAAAACTTGAATCATAGGAGTCCAATGTTCAAGTGGAGCAGTACCGTCGCAAATTACACCAAGCATGAGTATAGCATCTTCCAGTGCTCTCAGTTCTCCTTTTAGTTTGTCGAACCTTTTGTCTTGCAACAACCTATTCTCAGTTGTAAATGAAGCGATGGAGAAATTAGGCTCTAGCTATTCTACGTTTCGTTTTTCGATGTAAATCTATCATGTACCCCTTCGGATTCTTTCGAATGTGCACGCTGGCCATCTTTCTGGCTCTCGTTTGCTTCCCCACCACGTATTGGTATTGATTAGGATTTGAGCCGCACGCACAACTTGTCTACGCTTATCCGACATGTTCTTGCGACTTGCGCGAATACCGTCCGAGGGGTCCCCGTGAAATCCATCCGAGGGAATCAACCTGAAATCGCAAGCCAATGACCAAACAAGGCGCAAAACAAAAACGTCAGAACAAATTTTGCAGTTCTTGCTAAAAGTCACAGATCTTCGAGGCCCGAGAATCAAGATGATCTTTTCACACCACTATCTTGGTCTTTTTTTTCTCATAGCAAGCCCTCTAGCTCGATCATCATGTATTCCTCGGTCGAGTAATCCGAACCACCTACAGACCTTCTTGTCGCCAGTTGTCTCCAACAATCTGAAGGCCAGTAATGCCTCAGCGTATACTTGTCACGTACAGCCTACATTTGATCAATTACAACGGCAGCCCATAAAGACGACTGATTGCAACTTTGTCATCACATCGATGCTCCGTCAGGGGGAACTAACAATCAAACAATCAAAGACCACCGTTGCCGGTAGCGCTCATACCAAGACGTGGGCGTATGGCACATGTGCTATTGCGCTGGGGACGACGAAGGGCGGAACAGAAAACTTCAATATGATTGATATTTTGCGCCAAGTAGCTCATCTCGTCGTTTCATGTTCTGGCCAAAAGACTAACTTCCTCGGCGGAACTCTGCCTGTATCTCATGAATCCCATTCTTACGTGGAAGTCTTCTATCAGCAGGTTGACTCTTCTATTCCTGAAGACATTTCACCAGAAAATGATTCCCTTTCTGAAGCTATCCCTTCGAGGCTGTCAAAACGAAGCTCCCCAACTGGAGCTACCCCTTCTACCATGATGCTTGACACTCCTTTCAACGCCAAATGTTTTGGCGACGGTCCAACAATACCTAGCCACTTCCGCCCTTTCTTCGAAGCCGACTGCAACATCCTCATGCGGCGTCTTCTCGCCGAACCCAACGCTATGATACCTCAAGAATACACCACAGCACAAGCGGCCCGTCATTGGACAGCCCGCACGTGCAGGATCTCTTTCGAGACAAGACTGGACCACCATTTCTTTTGCCGGGGACTTTATTCGCTATCAGATATTGTGCATGTAGTGCACATGATTATTGATGGATGTAGGCGGTTTGGCCCGCCGCATTTGGGGGGGACCAGAGATGCGAGGGAGGGAAGTGCGTTTAGGATTGGAGTTTGGGGGAGTCGGCTCTACGGTCCGGCTCTGAATCTTACGAGAGAGAATTTAACATCACTACTGGTGGTCTCTTGATTGCAGAGTACCTTTTCTGTCGACGAACTTTATCCATGGATTCGATTCATACATGATTTGGAAGCCTTACGAGAGAACTACTTTCGACGAAAGCTAGGCTCTCTGGGTGGAAACAGAACATGGACAGTTCGAAGATCTTACGCATCTTATAAGCCAGCACATATGTTCCGCGGACTTCGAATTACCGACGACCACTCGCTCCATAGAACCATCTGTTTCGGCTACATCATGTTCACAGCATCCTACGCAGCGACGACATCGCCATAGCTCTCACGCTGATCCGCCTTCAGCAACAATGCGCTTCGAAGCAGAACATCCACAGCAAGCCGCTCGGGAGGTGTGTTCCGTGTGCATACAACACATAAAATCCACGTTCATATACATTTCGTTCATACATCCATATATACATTCATATATACACCCATATATGCATCCCCATATACATCCCTATATACATCCCTATACATTCACATAATAGTTCAAATAGCCAAACCCATTCAACAAATCCTAGCGAGCAAAACACAGGAACAAGCAGTGGTGTGTGTACGCAAGGAATGAAACGACTACCAGTATACCTTTTATACACTGCAGTTATATAGAGAGAGTACAAGCCCCAACCAAAGAATTTACTATCTACCTAGCTTGAAAACACCACTCCCCTCTCCATATCCCTCTACCCGCAGAACTAATACCCCGTCTCACCCTAAACCCCCCCCAGTCTCAATCACCTTATCAACCTTGCGTTTCCCAAAAAAGGCAAGTGGTTGTTAGAGTCACGCTTGGTCTGTCTGTAAGTGGTCACGCAGTATGATGAGCGTGCTTGTATGAGGCTGGCTGGCGTTGTCGATGTTCAAGATGTTGGAGATTTTGTTAGAGGCATGTGCTGAGATGATAAGTGATTCAGGCTACTAGGGATGGGTTATTACGGGCTATCGGGCTGGGGATTTTTAAGGGGAATGAGGGGAGGTGGGGAAGGGTACATTTGTGATGGGTGTTATAGGATTGCAATGGTTATCGAGACAGAAACTTCATGTAAGGAGATGAAATGTATGCATCCTACAGTACAACAATATCCCAGCCTCCCAGCTTCCCACGGAACCCCCAGGTAACCAACCGCCTCCACACCGCCTATTCCACAAGCATGTCCTCACATCCATAGTCCGCCTTCAACAGCTTCTCCAAAGACAGGTCTGAAAGATGGAGCCCCCACCTTCCCCATTACGAACAACACCAAGACCCATTATCCAACTATGGTAACAGTAGGAGGATAAGGTTCTTAGGATGCTGAGGAGGGAGGCAAGGGGCTTTTCGTTCTTGCGCGTAGCTTGTGATCTGCCAACAATGGGGGTAGTGTTGGAGACGTTGTGTGTTCTGTTCGGTAGCGCTTCGTTGGGAGGGGTGGGTGGAGATTGGGCTTTGAGACGTGTTTGTTTGAGTTCATGGGGGACGGAGTGGGGTTTTGTTCTTCGAGTCTTAGTTGCTGTAGTCGGGCCCTTTACTTGTAGTAGACGAGCTAATTGTAGCAATCTATGAATATTATAAGGTTTGTAGATGCGTCAAGGAGGTTCATAGGTGAGTCTTTGACTGCACCTTCCTATGTCAACAAAACAGGACTCACTGGAGCCATAATATCTCTTCTTCCTAGTTCGACGAAGGGTTGCTGTAATCTTGACCATGACGGGTGTTTTTGCCAGATTATTGAACCTCTCAAAGCCAGAAGCTGAGCGTGCAGGTAAAGATATCAAATAAGTCTCGGTTTACCGAACCGGGGAAAAGAAAGTTAGCTGAAAGAACATGCAATAGTCAGCAGCCGCAAAGGCCTTGTCCTTTGCGCCAGCGCTATGCAAGATCCCAATCCGCTCAGCCAGAGTAGAATATACAGTTCATAGTCGCTTTGGCAAGGACCGTTGGCGCGTTAAGTCAATCGTCACTTGCATCAGTTCCACTTCCTGTTTTAGTTGGCTCGACGATGTCCAGCTCTTTGACGTCCCATCCGTCCAATCCGTTGACCCAAGGCTTTTTCTCTCCAAGTACTGCAAGATTTGCCACACCTGCTCCTCTAAGCAGAAAGTGATAAACGGCTCCCTTAATATGAGCATTTGTCGTGCCTAGCAACAATTCTCTCCTTTTTTGCTCCATTTCCTGATCAATCCCATGCAAGAACCTTGTCATCCCCTCCTCACTCACACTTTCTGGCACATCAAGCCCCTGGAAAACACTTAATTTGGCCTCCTCAAGATCCTGGTGCGTCCACTCCTTGTCGTAAGCCCAGCGACCTGTCTGCTGCATTATTTTGATGGTGTTTAGTGGATTCGGATCTCGGTAGCTGTAAAAGCCGAAAACTCCACTCAGACTGCGGGCATACGCTCCGCCTCCATAAGCACCACCTTTCTCGCGTATTTCATGGTGTAGATATTTGTGCGTAAGTAATTGAGCAAGAATTTGCGCTGCTGCATTCTCGCTATGAACATAGCGTTTAGTTGGGAAGGCGAGTGCAGAATAGTACACTTGATAGGGAAGAGGAAAGAACGTTTGCGTACGGAAGCCGTACGACCGAAAATATGTCTGGGGGTTAACAGAATACATTTGATTGAGGAAACCTTGGTACTGATCAAACACAATCGACTTCGGATTGTGACTCAACCAAGACAGACTCGATGAGGATAGACCCGAGAGAAATTTCTGGAGCGCGGCCTCATTTCCGGAGACGGATTCCTGCCCACACGTAATGGCCGTCCGGAGTTTTGAAGAATTCGATATTGCGAATCGCTGGATATCTTTGAGCTTCGAAATGACATCTCCGAGGCCTTCCGACGTCGAGCGGCCTGCGAGTGCAGCTATTCTCTGAACTTGTGTCAAACCCCCAGTTTCTTCAGCATGAAGACTGTGAAGTCTTAAACCTGCCTCTGCATAACGACGGACGTATGAATGGCCAGAACTCGCCACGGCATTTAGAGCACCGCTTGCATCACTCTGGAGCAGCTGCCTAATCTTGTTCTCTGCTTCAATACCATCGAAGTTTGTTTCTTGCAAAAGCACCCTAAGAAGCTCATACATGGCAGGGACATTGCTGTCCAAAGCATATCCTGAGAATGACAAGCCTTCGGTAGCAACCCTTGTGTCAATTGGTGATGTTGTTGAACAGTAAGACAGACTAATACCGCCTGTCTTCAATTTGATAAGGTCTTCCAACTCCTCCATCGTCTTGTCTTTTGTACCAAGTCGCATAATGGCATCTGTGAATAGCGGAACCAGCGCTCGGTGTTCTGATGGGAGGCCTTTAAAAGAGTGGATGGCACGAAAGTAAGTTAGTCCATTGGTACTAGCTTCGCGCCATTGGATCTTGACATCACCAAGGCTTGAATCTCGTACGACTTTCTTCTGCTGTTGCCGCGGAATGTCCTTAACATGAACTGTAGGCAGACAGCTTAAATCTTGATCTTTTGCGGTTTCCTGGGCTTCCAGCAACTCGAGTTCACGCGCAATAAGTTGCTTATGGGCCTCCTCTTCCCCACCCGCTCTATCAGAACATTGACTTATTTTGTTCGCTAAGCGTGTCGCCTCGTCAGTAGAAAGCTCGTCTCCATAAGTTTCAGAAGGTTCCATGGTGAATGTCATGTGGTGATCGTTGAGGAGATATGTCTCCAGCAAGCCCTCAAGATACCCTTGTCGTGCAAAGTTTTCCTTGAAAGCCTTGATGGTGTCGTCCCATGCAAGTGCATCAAATGGATCCACACCATTGAACCAACCAGGTTGCAGACGTTGCATGAGACCCATTCCAAAGTTAGCTGTCTTATGCTTTAAGCCAAGCTCAAGCTGATGAAGCAGTCCATCAACCTTGCCTTTCTCAAAGCCTTTGTCACGAACCTGGGACAATGTGGCCTTTATTGCATCTTTGACCTTTGGAACGTCAGCCTCTCTAACACCATTGAGACCGACCGAGAAGATCCCGATCTTTCCAGCGTTATCATATCCAGTGTTTGGACTCCAATCTGGGCCTAAGCCAGCTTCGATAAGGCCCCGATAGAGAGGTGAACCATAGCCATCAAGCAAGAGCGAGGAAAGTACTCGTAGAGCAAAGCTTTCCACAATATTTGAAGTATCTCCCATAAGCCAGGACGTAGATGTCTTGTATTGCATGTCCCTATCTACAAGAGGATCCATAGGGCCCTTAATGGTGTATTCGAGGGGTCCGTCGTGCAGAGATATGGGTACCTTGATAGCTTTATCGGCACTGATCTTAGTAAAATCCCCTAATTGTCGCGAGACCTCTTGGAGATGATCTAGAAGTGGCATGTCTCCATAGCTGAAAAATTTAGCATTGCTTGGATGGTATTTTTTTGCGTGAAAGTCCTTTAGGTTCTTATAAGTGAGGTCAGTCATCTTCCGAGGATCTCCACCTGAGTCGTGAATAGCAGGGAAGATATGGCCTTGGAATTTGATGTAATACAGATAACTCGCATCGGACATTTGACCCTTCATTTCATTATACACCACACCTTTGAATACCAACTTTTCTTCTGCGCTACCTTCAGTACCGCCGCTGGCAACAGCTGAAGGATTCTCCGGGCCAATCCTCCATCCCTCTTGTGTGAAGTCATTCTCTTTGAGCAGAGGATGCAGGGTTGCATCCAAGTAGACAGACATAAGGTTTTTGAAGTCTTTCGCATTCGTGGTCGCAAACGGGTAAGAGGTGTGATCTGACGAAGTGAAGGCATTCATAAAATTTGAAAGGGAGCGAGGGAGCATTTTGAAGAAAGGATCACGGATAGGGTACCTGTCAAATGTTCAGTCTACACCGGGGCCACACTTTTGCTATCTGAGTACTTCTCACTCCCACACAGGGTAGTATGCTCGAGTATATGGGGTACGCCAGTGTCATCTGGAGGATTGGTTTTGAAGCCAACGGAAAAAACGTTGTTTTTGTCATCTCTTGCAACGTGCAGATATTCGGCCCCGGTTTTGTCATGCTGCAAATGGAAGGCTTTCAGTTGAAGCTCCGGGACTTCCTTCACGCGCTCCAACGTGAAGCCATGGTAGGTTCCTCCGGGTTGAAGAAAACTGTCTTGCTCCTGGAGGTCGGGTTCCCCGGCAAGTTCAGTAATTGTAGCCAACCCTCGTCGCGGGAAAGAGGGCAAAAATTGCCTGCAACTCCGCTGGGCAAGTGTCGCAGACCTGCTTTGATGGACAATTGGGCACCTTGAGGCGACGCGAAACATGGTATATGAGATTGGAGGCTTGGCCTCTGTGCTGGTTCAAATGCGAGCTAGATAAAAACCTTCAAGCTGTCGACTCGACAGGCATAAAAGTCCTATATAGATACCTCGCAGGCCTCGGCCAATCTAAGGGTCTCTTGGCATGGTTGGTTAGTCAGCCATCTGCAAATGTTGCATCAATCACAACCCTGCAACTCATTGAGTGGTAATACAGCATCGATAAAGTCACTCTCTCATCCCTTCTGAAGTATTTTATACACATCCCCTATCACTATCGTCCATAACATACACCAACCACGCAATCCGCTTGCCTTACGTAACCGAGGTTGGGAGGCGCCGACTGACCAACACCCACTCACGCTTGCACTCATCCTCCTCGCAATCTTCCTTTACTCGGTCGATGCACTTGGGGGCATACCACACACTACTGGACAAGTTATAGTCAGTCTCCGACTCATGTACCATACGTAGGACGCCAAATAGTAAAGCAAACATATCTAAAAAGAGGAAGGGAAATACTGGGAGAAAGTTCTTAAATCACTACCTAGGACTGAGGATCTCTTATTTATACACATGCTATCGAAGACCGGGTTTTCAGAAGAAGTTGTTGCTGGACGGTGTACCTAAATAATCTGGTTGCTCGAAATTTGGCTTGACACTGTAACGTCAGTCATGGCGGGAGTTGCTACTCAGCCCCCCACAAGTCACGCGAGCTCTCGTACATCTCCAGGAACAATTGGGAATACTGCTCTGGACTACATTAATGGCCATGGCGCCCTCTCAAATTCCCCAGTGTCGAACATGGCTCCAGCAGCTCCGGCAACAAAGAAAGGCAAAGGTAAAAAGGCTGCTGATCCCAACGAGACAGGCAAGCTGCTCGCTGCAAAGATCAACCAGTTGGAGCTCGACGCGGCCGGAGACAAGGAGCAAGAAGCTGAGATTGGTTGGTATTTTCCTAAAACCCTATATACGAGCAAGAGCATGTACTTGCCGTCTTCAAAAAGCATGATCTGCCACCAGACATGATTGCTAGGGATCTAGACCCTACGCTTCAAATAGCAAGGCAACCTGGACAAGCTATAGCTGATCCTTCATGTACCCTGCTTGCTTCCACCGCAAGCCGATCTTTGATGTATCATATCAGCAGTACAGACCAACATCAAGCAGCATAGGCTGACAATAATGCCCCCTGGGCCTCTTATCAATTTAGAGCGCGAAGTCAAAAAAGCAACGAGAGACTTAACCAACCTTTTAACTGGTATGGAAACCCCACTTTCACGCCTTGAGGCAGTGCAGAAGAAATACACCGAGCTTTTGGCAGATATGAAACGGTTGGATCGGGAGAATGTGAAGAGTAAAAAGCGTGCAGACCAGCTGCAAAAAGAAAAGGACCAAGGGCGTATTGAGCTTAGTAAGACCGTTACCATGAGAGAAAAACTGGAAAAGATTTGCCGTGAGCTTCAACGTGAGAATAAGAAATTAAAAGTATGTTACGCTTCGCTAGTGATGTTGTTAGCCTCGAGGGTTTGCTCACTGACTCCTAATTTTGACATGCAGGATGAACACAAGAAATTGGAGGATAGTGAAAAGAAAAGTCGCGAAAGCCTAGGCGAGCGCATTGAGGGCATACTCTGGGACGTCGATGAAGTCATGGAGCAGAAGGAGAACCCCGAAAGTCAAAAACTTAACATGGAGATGGACGACTTGTATGGCCCATCGTGTGAAGTGGTCAATGAACCATCGCGTTATTAACAAATTACAGATTCCGACAAAAGTTCAAGTCTTTCATTGATCAGTACGAACTCCGCGAGCTTCATTTCCAATCACTTATGCGAACCAAGGAATGCGAGGTGCAGTACAATGTCGCAAGGTTTGAACAACAGCGAAAGCTTGCCGAGAACGAGACGACAAGATCACGTACACTCAGCGCCCAAGTCTCCACCTTTTCTCAGACCGAAACCGAGCTTAGAAGTCAGCTTAACATCTATGTGGAGAAATTCAAACAGGCAAGCTTAATCTTATTATTTCATGACACTCAAAAATCTTCGTCTCATCATCCATCAGCGTTCATGCCAATCACCGCTACCTGGCTGATCGTCCTTTTTCTCCATGATCTTGGATTGTAATTTCCTTACCTTAGCTATCCTTAATCACCGGCTCCCATGTCTAATTTTTTCCGATCTTTGCAGGTAGAGGATACTCTAAACAACTCCAACGATCTCTTCCTTACTTTCCGAAAGGAGATGGAGGAGATGTCCAAGAAGACAAAGCGACTAGAAAAGGAGAATCTGAACCTTACTCGAAAGCATGATCTCACAAATCGAAATATCCTGGAAATGGCAGAAGAGCGGACTCGTGTCAATAAGGAAATGGAAGCCCTGCGCAAGAAGAACACTACCTTAGAAAGTGTCATCCGCCACATGCAAGACCAAGGGCGGGCTCCTGCGCCAGGAAACGCCCTTGAAGGCGATGGAGAGGGCACAGAAAGTGACTACGAGGAGGAGGACGACTATGATGAGGAAGGTAGCGAAGAAGGTGAGTATGATGATGATACAGAGGAGGAAGCCTTGCAAGCTCAGGTTGGGCACCCTCCTACTTTCGGTCCAGTGCCTCCACCCCCACCCTCAGGTCATGCGCAGGTCAACGGGAAGGTCAATGGCGAGGTCAATGGTGTGAAAGCTTCGTATTGACATGGGATCTGCGAAGTGTTCCGTTCAAGGGCTTATTAGAGGGAGATCAATCCGCAACGCGTCCCACTCGCTCTGACATAATAGCTGGAGAGCGCCAGACAACGAGCAATCAGGCATTTCTAGAAAGGCATCCCATCAGTGTGCAAGCTTTCACTTGTAACCCATGGTTACTCGGTCTCACAAGTCTCATTCTCTACCGAACCCTCATCTTTTGACCCAATTTTCCGCTTACAGCATAGCCTCTGCTTAGACTCACTTCTATGTATCTAGCTCCACGCTCTTAGAAGTTATACATCAGGTCTTGTTCCCAACCTGTACCTGATGGCTTCCTTCACCGTTATGTCTTCCTAGGTATTGGCAGCGACTCCGCTTCCCCAAAATTCTAATTCTCTGCAGCCAGTTCTTGTGGACACGCGCTGCTGATTCGAGGCTGCACCATCAGGGTTTGGAGGTTGCAAATATCAGGAACCGCAAACAGATCTCTGGATTCAATTTAGCGTCATCGCAGATCTGCGGCTAATCTCGGCCCCACTTCTAGCCCAGATGTTGGATCCCCCCACCATCTTTCACGTTCGCCTCCCCTCCTCTCCTCCCTCTCCTCCCAAATCCTCCGAACTCCATTCTAAGAGCCCCCTCCTTCACTCGCGGCCACCCCCAGCTACTACTATGCCCCCTACTGCCCCCATCACCACCCCTCTAACAACCCTCCTCTCGATACGTCATCCCATCCTACTAGCCGGCATGGCGCACACCTCCACCGCCTCCCTCGCTTCCGCTGTCTCCAACGCCGGCGGCCTTGGCACCATCGGCGGTCTAGGCTACACCCCCCAGCAACTCCGCACCATGATCCACGACCTCAAATCCTCCCTCTCGCGCCCAGACCTACCCTTCGGCGTCGACCTCGCGCTGCCGCTGGTCGGCGAAGGTGCGCGCAAAACGAACCATGATTACACAAAGGGGAGGCTGGATGAGCTGATCGAGGTGATTGTGGAGGAGAAGACGAAGCTGTTCGTGTGCGCTGTGGGGGTGCCGCCGGAGAGGGTGGTGCGGAGGTTGCATGAGGGGGGCGTGCTGGTGATGAACATGGTTGGCGCGGTGCGTCACGCTGTGAAAGCGTTCGATGCGGGCGTCGATATCGTATGCGCTCAGGGCGGGGAGGGAGGGGGCCATACGGGCGATGTTGCGGGCAATATCCTCGTGCCCGCTTGTGTGGATGTTGCGCGACGGTACCGGCCCCCCATGCTTGGCGGTAGAGAAGGCATGGTCGTCGCTGCAGGCGGTATCTGGGACGGCCGAGGACTAGCTGCCGCACTGATGATGGGCGCGGTGGGGGTCTGGGTAGGCACGCGCTTCGTAGCTTGCGTAGAAGCCGGCTGTAGCGAGCAGCATAAGCAGGCGGTTGTAACTGCCGGGTGGGGGGATACGGTGAGGACGCTTGTGGTTAGTGGGAGGCCATTGCGCGTGCGGCGGAATGGGTATATTGAGGGATGGGAGAAAAGGGAGAAGGAGTTGAAGACGTTGTGTGAGAGCGGGGTGGTGCCGATGGAGAGGGATTTCGAGGAGGACAGGGAGGTGGATATGCCGTTTTTGATGGGGCAGGTCGCGGCGGTTATTGGGGAGGTTAAGAGTGCGCGGGAGATTGTGGAGGGGATGGTCGGGGAGGCGGTGGAGGTGATGAGGATGGGGGTGGGGTTTGTGGGGGGTGAGAGGGATAGTAAATTATAGTTGGATCTATGTGTTTCATGGAAGTCGCGGATGTGCGTAAACGTCGACTGGAGTTGTGCGAGAGATGCGGGAGCTTCGAACAGGATCAGTCAAGCCCTTGACGTTTCTTTTTGACAAGCCGCTATCATTGCGAGGGAGGTGGTAAGACAGTGGGTTGGCCTGATATAGATTGGATGCACGCTCGAGGGCCCCAAATGATCATCTGACACATTCTTATTCTCCATTTGTATGCCAGATGAAGCTTTTTTTTGCTTTATTTCATACATGTAGCATATCCCCGTCAAAGGTATCATCCAGCTCCTGCAATCCCACCCCTCACACTCCCTTCCTGCCCACTGCCCCATCCTCAACTATCCCCTCAAGCCACCCTCTTCCCCTTCTTGTTTTTCTTCGGCACATCGTTGATCGTAAGACCTGCAAGCACAGTCCCAATTAGCCTAATGTCCTCCCATGAACTACTATTCCCAGCTCATATATCCTTCCAAAATTTCCGTACTCAATGCTCCATTTCCGCACCCCACCAGTTCAAAGATGCAAGCAGGGTGAAAACATACTGGGAGGCAAGCTCTGCTTCAACTTATCCGCCTTATCCGAATCCTTCAGCACCAGCGTGTACAAGAACCGATGACATCGGACTTTGAACTTGATCTGCTGGGATTTGCGGTTGCGCTTTATGCGTGCAGCTGCGCATCAAACACATTAGTAAATAGCCTTTCTTTCAAAGGAAGAGAGAGAGAGGCGCGGCGACGTACATGAAGCATCCTTCCTCCTGCAAATCTCGATGAATTGCTTGATGTCTGAGACCTCCCTAGGCATGATGGGCGAAGGGTGCGGTGGATGGGGAGGGTAAGGGATTGGGGTTGCGTCGTCGTGGATATTTTAAAGATTGGCTGATTTCTGAGGTGTGGGTTAAGCGAGGACGAAGAACCCTTAGCGGCGGGAGATTGAGCCACGTGGCTTAGCCGCGCGCTCTAGGCTACCCTTTCCCTGTTTGGAGAAGAGGTTCGTAAATTCTAGACATATTGATTTACAGGGGCCTTGTAAGATTCTAGAGGAGCAAGGTTCACTTGATCGAGTCTCGACCTGCGAGAGCCAGGAATACTACTTTGTCAAAAACCGCCAGAAACCCACAATTCAAAATGCCTACGCCACTTGATAGAGCTATGCAATCGAGGGTAAGTAAGCTCCTTTAGAGATCTGGGAATACGTAGTTAACATGGACCAGAACGCTGTCCTAGGTATGGGCCTTTTCAGTATAGCTCTCAGGTGCCATTTTCTTACTATATGCCAGGATTCGCGGGTCTCGTCACTGCAGTCGCTGCCTGGAGTATCTGGGGCAGCGACATGTTTCCGGCAGGAAAAGATCCTGTTGGCGGTGAGCTGGATTCTATCTTCTTGGATACTCAGCAGCTGACGAGACTTTTGACCAGATCCTGATAAATGGGCGGATTCTGAATTAAAGCGTTGGCTTGAAGTGGTTAGGGATTACTTTCGTATTTGATATGCTGTATTGCAGTCGTTTGTTAAAGTGACATAGCTGATGCTGTTTCATGTGGACAAGAGGGGACTCCTGCCTAGTGGGAAAGCTTCAAGGGAGGAACTTGTAGAGCGTGTTAGAGCGAACCTAAGGTCGCCAGCAAGGGCGTCATGAAAGGATGAGAAACAGTGCGTACGGAGCGAATTGCCCATTCACGAAGGCGTTTGGAGCGGAGAAGGCCATCTGCATGATGGAGGGTTTGGAAATCAGGATTGAATCTAATTATGTCAAGACAGTGGTTATTTGACAGGATAGGCCCATTGCATAAATCACTGCTCGATCCCGAAATGCTTTTGTGTCGTCATGAGATACATCGAATTTGCCGCGTGCTGACGTAGAAGTAAAGAAAGATGCCTGCATTCGGCCATTAATAAAGGCAGGCTGATGTATCCCAAAAGCGAAAGTAACAGTGAAGGTTCACCGGCGGTCTGAAAGACGATCCATTCAGCGTTTGGAACAAGTCCGTCGGCATCACGAGAAAGCCAATCAGGTGTCAGGAAGAAGATCCATCAACCAGCCGGCACAAATCTTATTCAGTGTCATGGACAGGTCCATCCGCATTAGGAACAAGCCCATCAGCGACCCGGAAGATATGTCACTCGGCATCAGGAACAGGTCCATCCGCGTCGGAAACATGTACATGAGCTATCCGAAAGGAGTACCAATAGGCATCAGGATAAATCCATCAGCCATTAAGCACTAAGCCTGTTGCCAGTGACACCGAATGCCAGTCGTGACGTGGAAAATAAACCATCTATGCAATAACCACGTAGGAAAAGAAAATCGCTCTGTCAATCAGAAATCCTGCTCATAAGACAAACACCACATCGAAGCGTCTTATTGAATGCCGCCGCTAATGGTGCATGCTGCTCTTGAGCCTACGCTGCTCTTGCTACTTCTCCGGTTAGTCTCGTAGTCACCTGGAATCACATCGGAAAACTCACGAGCTGAGCGTATGCCCCATAGTTCTCATCGTCAATTGCACGCTCTAAGTGCTCCTTGTAGCCGAGAAGGTCGGCCCACTCATCCTCTAGTTTTCGCTATTTCATCTGTTAATGATGCACTTGTCTTCAATCAAAGTTGATACTTACGGCTTCATCCTCGGTACGACGTAACTCTGCCTCATGTTTGAGACGAGCTTCATCACGAACACGTTCCAGATCCGCCAGCTGGGCTCGAAGACTCTCGATGTCGTTCTTACGACGCTTCATTGCCTTGGTAGTAGGAGTTCCGTCGGCAGCTCCAGGGTTCGCGCGCTTACGCTTACGCTGACTCCCAGGTTCGTCGAGAGGGGCGATATCAGGGAGTGCTGTGTCAGCCATCAACATGTTCGGCGCAGGACGTGGTAGTCCAGGTTGATGAGGTTGAGAAGAGTAATGATCTCCATCATGGTCCATAGCCATAGAGTTGTTGTCTTGAGTTGTAAGTTAGTGCTCAGGAGTGGTTGAGAGAGTGTGGTAATCACCATTATCGGCTTCTTGTGACTGGCCAACAAACAAGGGGTCTTCGACGTCCGGCATCTCAGCGGCGGGGACAGCGGTAGAGCCATCTTTGAGAAGGATTGGGAGACCCATTACGGGGTTCATGAGTCCGGCGCTACGCAAGACGTCTGTGATCCACAGGTCGTTACCACATGCTTATTTAATGCTAGAAGTCGGTTTTGTTTACCTGCATCACGGTACATGAACTTGAACACAGCCCATGCTGCCTTGCCTGGTCGTGGTCGACCCCACTTATTACGCAAAGTCTTACGCAGAGACTCGAGGACTCTCTCGTCACCAGAAAGCCTATAAAGATTCAGTTCATCTATCGCACAGGTAGGTGTATGGGCCAGGAATTACTTGATATGGTGGGTCGGGTCGATATTCATGGTGCCAGGTGCAAGAGGTAGATCTCTCCACGTTTCGACGTCATCTGGCAACGCTGCAGAATGTTTGTAGGTGAAGTCTTCTTCAACCTTGGAGATATGGACCTCGATCGTCCCAACAGTGGTATTGTTTTCGGGATGGAATGAAACTTATAATTGTAAGTAAACACCGCGCCAACACAGTCAAGTATGCTTCTTACTCGGTCCCAGCCTAGCGCTCCTCATCGGGCTTCGGTGCAAAGATCTCACAGACTTGAAGATACCCTCTTCGAATTCAATGTGTGACTCTCGTAGCTTCGCTTTCTGACCGATGGTAGAGACCCAAGTGTTACGAAGTACACCATCGACAATCAAATCGACTTGGAAAATAAACGAGGTCATCTCCAGGTCGCATTGAATGGTGAGTTCTTGACCAGACACGACTGGGATCCAACATTGTACATTTGTGTCCTGACCCGACACCTGGTACTCACCACAGACGGCCTTGTCAGCAAGGACTCTCACCTCAGCAGAGCAGCCCGAAGGAGGGTCGTAGCACCGCATTGTTCTTCTTGATGATTTAGATATGTGGTAAGAGCAGTTGCAATTTTCGGATAAACGCGTTGATCTGTTTTTGAGCCTCTGGGTTCTCGGAGCTGATTGCAAGAATTTCTTTGAGTACGTCGATATGAGCTGGAGCCTTGTTAGAATTTTAGTCGAAGAGCTTTGCAAGGTACAAAATTTTGCAAGGAGATGTGAACGAGGTGGAGGTTTGGAAAGTAGATTTTGTAGCTCAAGCGACTGATTCTTAAAGTGCCGTGTTACATAAGTTCATGTGAATTGCAGATTAAATTAAAGGATTTGTGACGTATTGGGTGATCTTGAGGCTCCGGTGTTGACAACACCATGAGAAGTGACTGTATCCTTACCTTTGATTTAGCGCGTTCAAATATTAATCAGACCACAATCAGGCGCGTCCAGGAGCAAATGTGAGTACATTGACTGTTGGAACAAGGTTGACCTTGTGTTGCTACGACCTAGAATGCCCGAGTGCTTCAAGATACAATTTTGGTTGGCCTCATTCTGTGATATCGACTAGATCGCCATTAAGCATCCCCAGGATTGAACCAGAATCGCCAGACCAATGGATAACATGAGTACTGCAAGAGCCTCTGGCCTGAAGGACATAAGACAACCAAAATTCGGGCAGAGCATGCTGAAAGACTCTCCTAAAACATTTGCTTTCTGCGAGTCTGCCTCAAAATCTTCGTGTTACTGAAGATACGCCTAAGTAGAACCAGAAAGAAAAGATTCAGGTGATGGGGCACCAAAAAGGCAGAAAATTGGCGTCAAATAGACTGAAATTCAATTAGAAGGACCTGCAAGGACTCAGATGTTTGCAGAGCTCTATCGGCTGACCATTTCCCGTATTCAATAGCCAGCAGGCTCCATAGGATAATGCAGTAATGGAACGGCCAGTTACACTGTGAGACAAATATCAGTAGGCTCTCACGCTCCATTGCAAAGCTGTGATCGCTAGCCCTTGCGAACTTTCGGGTCTCAAGGATCGTCTACCTCTTTTCCGACACCATTATTCGGGAGCTTGACAGCAACACTAATTTTGTTTCATTGCATCCAATAATGAAGGGAGAAAGTGGACTCTGTGCTCAGATGGGTTCCTGTACCTAAAACACTTGAGCAAAACGGTCAATCAATAAGCGGTAGAAGTGGCTTTGCTTACTGTAAAAGGCACAGTTCATAGCTCGAACGTTTAACAGGCTAGTTCAGATCTTCCCTTGAAGAACAGGTGATACAGCGTGTTTTCATGCCATGAAGTGCGACAACAACAATGTATGACGTTCAATTAACGTCACACCACAAGTCTGAAGGTTTGGCTCTGAATCAACCATCCCTTTCGGTTCTTACCCTTATTGCCTGCTACAACGGCAGGGTTGGGGATTAAAACGAACGTTTCGCTAAATCCATTCAACTTGGCTCCTCGAGACTCTCCAAACTTGACGTAGCCACTGACGGAAACTAATATTGACATGTTCTTGCCAGACGTGCTAACGCCACTTTGGGTGTTGTTTGCAACATAGTTGGGATTTATGACTTGGCAATCGTAGCACTGTACTTGGTATTTCGCTGGGGGCATCTGCTTCTCAAACATCGTCTGCATCGCCACTGCGTCTGGTATGCTATTGCCATTGAAGACAATTATCGGTAGCGATTTCCCATCAGGCATGGTTGCCTGGGCCATGTAGAAAGATGCTATCGAAGCTCGGGCAGACTGTAATGCTGTGTAATATGTCTCAACAAGCTCTTGTGCAGCTATGTTGCAACAATTAGGTCAAAACGTATAATCGATAATCAGGGAGGTTTTCGGAATATTTAGAAAGGCAAACCTTCTGTGGAGACCTTCACTGGGTCATCTGCTTGAGGGGCAGTCATATCCAAGATCCTGTGGGTTTGATACCGCTTCCTGGCAACCAGAAAGTGTTATTAGCAGGTCGACTGAGATTTCATATAGATTGCCGTTCGCATTGGACTGGACTCTTCTGGACCGCAGGACCTCGGGTTCAAAAAGCACGTCGTGACAAGCGCGCAGCAGCCCTGTAAGGCGAAAGAGCTTGGGCCACATCTTAATCTATCTCCAGCTTTTGTTCGGTCTCTTGGCGACAGCACATGGTACTTGATATATGAACCATGAGACCGCGATTGACAAATAGAATCAGTCGTATTTCTGCTGTATCTTCCAGTGGATGGGTCTGCAGTACATGCCGTACTAAAGGCATCTTTCGGCGGCAATACTCAGTTCCGCAAGCGTCGAGCCCCAGAAAGCCCTATTATATCACCTCTCCTATCTTCTATGTCAATGCTGGTAGACTATGATATACTCTCTTCCCGCAATGTGGTACTAACGTGATCCCAGCGCCACACATAGGTCACCTATATACCCTAGTCCTAACAGACATTCTCAAGCGATGGCAGGTTCTTCGGGGAAGGAAAGCTATATTATGTACGGGTACCGATGAGCATGGCATGAAAGTAGGCCAGCAGTAACATAATTATATACAGTACATTGACGTTGCTTTCTGTTTAGATCCAGCAGGCAGCATTGAAGGCTGGGCAAGATGTGCGCTCCTTTTGCGATGAGAATTATAAGTCGTTCGAAGTAGGACGAAATTTCACGAGAATCTCCATCATTATGGCTGACGAAGCCTAGACGCTAGCTCAGCGGGCAGAAATCGATCGAGACCATTTTATACGGACGTCAGAGCCAGATCACAGGTTTGCAGTGCAACATTTCTGGGTTAGTCAGGAGGATCGTACCCAAGTTACGGTTTCAGCAGCTGACGATAACGAAGCTCATGCTGCGGCACCACGGATACATTTATGAGAAGAAGCATGAAGGCTGGTATTCTGTTAGCGACGAGACATTTTATCCAGCGTCGGCCGTACATTTCGCGCTCGACCCTTCCACTGGTAGGAAATTCATGGTAAGATTTAGGGTGTGAGGGTTTTTAGAAAATAGCTCAAATCTGTTTAGGCGTCGATAGAGACTGGCAAGGAAGTAGAGTGGACTTCAGAAAAAAACTATCACTTCCGCATGTCAGCTTTCAAAGACCGACTTCTGAAATTCTATGAAAATAACCCTCAGTTCGTCATCCCTGCTACACGAATGAGAGACGTTCTTCAACAGGTCACTGCGAATCTCGAAGATCTCTCCATTTCTCGGCCCGTGGAAAGGTTAAGATGGGGCGTCCCAGTACCAGACGACGAATCCCAAACCATCTACGTTTGGCTTGATGCTCTAATCAATTACCTCACAAAATCAAATTACCCCTTTCAAATCCCGGGTCGAGAAGATGCTGCAGGCTGGCCTGCAGACTGCCATGTCATTGGCAAAGACATAGTCCGGTATGACCAGTCCCCATCCAATATCATACACGCTAACCATGCTAAGCTTCCACTGCATCTATTGGCCTGCATTCCTCATGGCTCTCGACCTGCCTTTACCCCGCCAAATCCTCACCCACGCCCACTGGACCCTCGGCCGCGAGAAAATGTCAAAGTCCACCGGCAACGTCGTCAACCCGTTCTTCGCCCTCGATCGCTTCGGCGTCGATACTATGCGGTACTATCTCGCACACGACGGCGGCATCAGAGACGATGCCGACTATGACAATTCCTACATTATCGAGCGTTATAAGAAGGGCCTGCACGGCGGGCTAGGGAATCTTGTTAGCCGGATCACGCGTGGCAAAGGATGGAATGTCCGGCGAGCGGTGCAAGAAGGGCTCGTACAAAGCGATTCTACTCTGGCGATGTCGCTGAAGGAACATCTTCAAGATCTCCCTGACGCTGTTGCGACTAAGATGGAGGAGTTAGACCCTGGGGCGGCTTTACATTTGATCATGGACACGGTTTACAAGGTTTGAACTAGCGTTCCTTTTGTACATTCGTACACATCGCTAATCACGACTGGCAGACAAACACATACACCCAACAATCCCATCCGTGGGACTACGTGGACCCCCCTCAGCCTGACAAAGTCGACCCCATCATCTTCCTCTGCGCCGAATCGATCCGTATCTGCGGCATCCTACTGCAGCCATACATGCCGTCCAAGATGAAGATCTTGCTGGATATGCTTGGCGTGAAAAACGATGCCAGGGGGTTTATAGACACAAAGTTTGGGGCAGACGGGTTGTACGGGAAGAGTTTTATTGACGTGGGGAGGGGGCAGCAGGGGGTGCTTTTCCCACCGTTGAGGAGTCATTTCTAGGGTGTGGTAATAGTCTCGTGTGAACTTGGGCTGCTAATGTGCATTGTACGATATGCAGTTATATTAGAATAAAGAGCCAGATGGCGGTATTTCATGACCATTTGTCTCCTTGTTTTACCACTCCCTGTTTTTAACACCGTCTAATGCGACCTCCCATCCCCATAATCACGCCTTCACCATACTAATCGAAGTAAAGAGTCCTAAACCTCATCTCAAAGCCTCTATCTGTCGTCATAGGCTTCGGATAATTTCCTATCTCGCTGGTCCAAGAAGATCGTTGGCCGTTAGCATCTGGTTTTCGAGAGATGTTGAGGGTTTGGGTAATTGCGTGGTTTTAACCAAAGGGTCTTGCGAGGAGAAAGGGCTGGGGGGGCGTTATTTGTGATTTTTCGTTGAGGAGGAACTGCTGGATTTGGTTGATGCATGGATATAGATGCAGGCTTTGAGGGTTCTAAAATGGTGATGTTGGGGAACTGATATATCTCTTAGTGGAGCTATGGATTGTCTTCTTTTTCTATCTTGGACTCCCACTGGTACAATCCATGCATGTACTTCTACGGGTAGGTCAATATCCTTCCAGTAAATATCCGTTGTATGCTAAAATTAAATTTATCCGAAAAGCGCCGTGTAAACATTGCCAGTTTTCCAAAAGCGAAGGAAAATATATCTAGAGATGCCTCCCTCCTGAAAATGATTCGTGCCGCCCACCACTTCTCGTCCCTGTCCAGGGGCGAGGATACTCTAGTAGGGATAATATTCGTGAAGCGAATTACAATCTGGATTGTATCAGCATCAATATGACTCTGAATAAGCGGAGCTTGTATTTTCATACCCATTCGCACGTTTCGCATCCGTCTCCATTAACGATTTTATGATCTCTAGCAATATCAGTTCGCCCATGGAGGGCGGGACTGCGTTTCCGATCTGTCTCCTCTTTGCTGTCCAATTCCCAGAAAACTCATAATCGTCTGGGAACCCTTGCAGGCAAGCAACTTCACGAGTTGTGAACCCTCTTTTGCCACTGGGATGGTAGTCGGCGTGACGGGTAAGAATTGTCTTACGAAGTGGAGATTTCGCATTCCGTTTCTTTTTCGGGAAACCTCCTTGATTCCTTTGTGGATGTTGGTTGTCAGAAGCTCCCGCCCATATTTTCCCAAGCGCTTTAGCCACAGACATTGAAAGGCTCCATCTCAGCTGCCTCGCAAATGGAGCGCTCGGCGTGCGTTTGTGGTGGGAAATGTGGTAACTTCTCCCCGGGACTAGTGGTTAGTCGCAGTACATTAGCCACCAAGTCCAACTCATGACTCGCTTCAGGAGGCGGTTTAGTCAACTCACCGGGATGCAATCACGAACAGACGTTGTCTCAATTGTGGCAGGCCAAGTTCTGCGAAGTGGACAATCTTCCACCGGATGCTATAGCCTAGTGAAGTGAATGAATCAACCACAGTACCGATAGTTTCGGCATGCCGAAAATCCAGAAGTCCTGGTACCGTCTCAAAAGTTACAATTCTTGGTCTAACCTTCTGTAATATGGGCTTTGTCGAGTGAAGGGTCTCCTTGACCATCTCGTCCGTTGGGCCTTTACCCTTTGTAGCTTGAGCAACGGACCAAGGAGGGCATGGCGGAGATAGATGAAGAAAGTCGACCATCAATTGTCCTTCGGGATCTGGTAGCAACATGAAATCGTAGTGACTCAGACAGTAAGTCTGCATACCTAGCTTATTGAAATTCAAGCGGTAGGCCCCAATAGCTTCGCTGTCGTTGTCGAATGCCCATTTGAGTCGAAGTCCGGCATCAACGGCTGCACGACACATCCCACCCGCTCCGCAGAAAGCGTCACCGAACGTGTAGGCTTGTTGCTTCTTACGTGCCGCGTTTTTCAGTCGCTCAGCCGTAACACGAAAATAGTAGCGAGAGTCTTTCGAGCGTTGTATCGACTCGTCCTCGGTCTCAGAAGCCGCTGGCTTATCTGTCTCAACCCCTGGTTCTGCTATCAAGGATCTCTCGACGCATGGTACAGTGGTCCAATCTGCGCAACTTGGCAAGTTCGGCTCGCCTCTTTGCAGGATAGCAAGGTACCTCCATCTGCATACAGGACTTTGGTGAACGTTCTTAACATCAGACATTCGAGCTGTCACAAGAAATCGATTGGGATCTTCGTCGCCCTCAAAGGCTGCACAGATCCAAGCCACCTCATTAGGTGGCCTTCCAGGTAGCCACTGCCTCGAATAATCGTTAGTTTCACTCGACAACTCTGGAAGGCGCTTGTAGAAGTCTCCAGTTATGAAAGCCGAGCGTTTCGAAGCATTCCAATGATTAAAGCTGATCGTCATAAAGCTGCCGTTGAAGAGCTCAATAAAAAGGCCGGGTTCAAGCACTGTACCGACACGAAGTTGGGTATCGGATTTGAAATTTGACCCGATTTCCGGGTCGGTCTTGGAGCCCCCAGTCAGCGGGAAGCCGGCCAGGCAGGTACTTGTGGGTATGGATGAATCCTATATCGATGTAAGCCTAACAATATCATCGATCGTACGCAAGAAAACCCTACTATCAGAGAGACTGTGCCTTGAACCGTGTCACTTGGGTCCAATCTAGACCTTTCTGCATCAGCCTTTGCGTCCCTTGCACTAACGTACCCAGCATTCTTTCTGTAATTGAAGTAGGAAGGGCCCGTGAAGGCTCGTGACTTGAGGTATTCTTCAGAGCTCCATTCCCGATGCTTCTTAAAGATGCAGTCCCTTGAGTTTAGGTAACAGTAGCCGCAAGGTGCACGTCCTTCGCATTCTAAATTATTGGTTTGGCATTCTAGACATGTTGTCCTGGCTGGAGACATCTCAGTCCCGCTCTAGTTCAGCTCGTATGAGCTAAAGATTTGAGATCGACTGTTGAAAGCAGTCTCTGTAAGAGTGTATGTTGAGTGCGTTATGATATCTGAGTTTCTGTTGGGGCTGATATCAAGTGCGTGAAGATGTTTATATGTATAATAGAAGGTACAAACTAACATGGCGAGACACTGACTACGGCGACGAAGAAGAAGGAACAATCTCGAACTCATGGGACCTCATGAGATGTGACACGCAAGGGTGTAAAAATTGTGTCATTGGGGTTAAAAACGCTGGATTCTGAATGAAATTGTGGTATATTCAGTGTTTCGGTTTTGTGTCAGGGTTTGAAAAGCACAGCAGAGAACTGTATAGCAAAGAACTGTATAGCAAGAAATTGTACGAGAAATTTTTCCTGTCTCTCGCAGAAGGTATCGCGCTTAACAAAGGGGTATGAACTGGATGTTTCGAAGACACGCATTCATCATGTTGAAGGAACAAGGTATCTGAGGGACACTAGAAAGTTAGAAAGGACTTAGGAGTCGGCGAATGTACTATGAAAGCTGTGGTAGTACTGGTTCAAAAGGATGGAGACTGTTTGGCCCCAGAACAACCGCATTGGCTTGTGGTTAGATGTCAGAGAGCTGATGCTTGAGACCATAACCCTTCTGCAAATGCTTTCCATTAATCTCTGTCTCCATACATAATCCTAAGGTTGAAAAGTATGAAGAAGCCACGCTCCCAAATTTCCGGGGTATTCGTAGAGGTCTGACCTAAGGGTAGGCCGCCTTCTAGTAAGCACAAAAGATATTTACAAGTCAGTAGCACAGGAAAAGGTCAAAAGTGCTGACAATGCAATTTGCGGCACTTTTCGCCAAATGACAGATTTTGTATCTTCGAAGGTATACGGACAAAGGCGGCGATGAAACTCTCATAAGCGGAATATTGCATCACTCAGTGTGTAGCCTGGTAGTCCGATTAAATAATGCTCCTCCTTGGTAGATACACCCACCGGATCTGTTCTATTCATGTAAAGCGACCTTTCGAGGAGTTCTATACTCTAGACGTCGCACATTATTTTCTGTCGGCAGTAGTCAGTGTTGAGTAGGCTCGTATTATCTGATACTATCTATTTCTCTGTGTCCAATCGTAGAGTCGTGAACTTTGGTAGCAAATCGAGCGCAACTTCAACTTCAACTTCAGGAGAGGACGCGAGATAACGCGCCTTTCTAAATAAAGCCTAGCTCATATCTCTGTAAAGAGCAAACTCGCGCCTCATTCGCTTTGTCTTTCCTTTGCAATGATCACTGCTTTGTCTCGTTTCATATCTTCCATGTGCGCCGATTCAGTGACTGTCATTGTGCCCGGCTGGAATGCGTCATGGACTATCACGGTAATCATAAGTGTCCTGGCCTACATGGCTCTCGTTTCAAAGCTACGATACCGAAGGGCAGCAAATCTGCAAACAAAGTACAACCTCACAACAAGATCATCGTTCCGCACGATGAGCACTGATAATGCACAATTGATCTTGAAAGACCTCACGGAACTCGAATTCCCGAAGATATTCGGCTTCTCTATCATCTTTGCGCTCTTTAAGGGAGGTAACGTGCTTTCTTTGTCAGTGGCCTGAATACAACAGTGTGATAGCTTTTGACCATAGCAACTTACCTTCCGAGTTCAGACGTATGGCATCCCAAGTGTGTCCTCTCTTCTTGTCGCCACTGGGCAGCTCGCCAGTCCTGAGACTGCATCGAGGCGTACTGCGGACACTGGTGTGCTCTTGCTTGAATTTGCACTCAACAAACCTTCGTCCGAAAGGACAATTGATTCAATAGCCCGCATGAATTACTTGCACAGCCGTTATCAAAAGTCTGGCAAGATTACGGACTCTGACCTCCTGTACACCTTGAGCCTCTTCGCGCTAGAGCCAGGCAGATGGGTGGAGAGGTATGAATGGCGGAGCTTAACAGATATGGAGCTTTGTGCTTGTGGTACATTTTGGAAGAGCATGGGCGACGCGATGATGATTCCATATACAGATCTTCCTTCCTCTAAGACAGGATGGCAAGACGGCCTCCATTGGCTTGAAGAAATTCGGGAGTGGAGTTTGACATATGAGAACAGCCATATGGTCCCAGCTATTACCAACAAACAACTAGCAGAGTCTCATCTTGATGTTTTGTTTTTCAACCTATCAGAAACCTACATCAATATTGGTAAAAGATTTGTCACTGTCCTCTTGGGTGAGAGGCTAAGAAAGGCGATGATGTAAATCCAGATGCATGAAGGCATTCTAGCCATAGAGAATTAAGCTAATAGAGCCACGAAGGTTTCCCAAGCCACCTACCATTTACTACGAACTACTCAACGCGGCTCTTGGATTCCGAAAGTTGCTCCTACGACACTTTTTTCTTCCCCGGCCAGAGTTCATGCGAAAACAATACATTCCTTCCAAAGCCAACAGCAAGACAGGCCGTTTCAACTCTGTTGAGTATCTATCGTATCCATGGTACGTTAAGCCATCCTTGAACAGACGCTGGGGTCCACGGGCATGGATCACTAGGCTGCTGGGTCGTAAGCTACCCGGTGATGACGGAAATAAGTATGCGCCTGAGGGCTATAAATTCACCGACATTGGCCCTCAAGCTTTGAAGGGTAAAGGTATTGAAGACATGGATGTAACGCGCACAAGGCTCACCAACCAGAGAAGAGGAGGCTGTCCCTTTACTGCCTAGTATAATCATATTTATATATTTAATATTGATACTGCAGTTGCTAGAACATGGTCGTTACTGTTCATGGATTCGACATTCCAGCGTTGCTCAACTACGGCTTAGAAGCCGGGTATAGCGGTAACTTCTAGAGCAACTCGATAGCAGTCACAGGCTAAGGTGGGTCGCAAATGATGAAACTTATGGCAAGATGCATTTCAGAGTTTACAACTCGGGTTCGAAGCCGGATGTTACTCAGGTCCAATGTGTTTCGCCAATCAACGTCGCAGGCGCCTGTAAGCGCCCTGATCCTGTTTAGGGTTCTGGCAGTTTGATATAGCCACTTCTCAGCCTTGCACTTCCATCTCTTATGATCTCGCTACTTCTCAAGTTTTCCTCACAGTACAACAGAAGTCTTCAACATTAGAGCAGGTGTTATTCATCAAACGTCGTTGCCAGTTCTACACTTGGAATTCATGATTCTGTCAACGAACACTTCTGTTCTTCCGACACCCACAATCTTATCCTACAGTTCTAGCACTCTTACCCCGAGCAAACGCGGCTGGGTGAACCAACCAGATGGGCGTGGAACCTTTGACATAATATGGAGCTGTCTTGCGACGCTCCTCATCTGCGTCTGGGTGATGTTACATCTCAATGTTCCCGCGAAGGAAGATACTACTTGGACGTTGTTCCTGCGGAAAATACGGTGGCTGGGTCTTACTATTCTTGCACCCGAACTTCTCATGTTATTTGCAAGCGGGCAATGGGCCTCCGCAAAGCGATCCGTTACCGAAATGGGTGAGCTGGGCTATGGCAAGTGGTCATTGGTACACGCCTTTTACGCTGATAGTGGAGGATTCCTACTTTGCGCTCGCGACACTATACCTTTCCCGGTTACCGCAAAACAGATCTATTACCTCGTTCACAAGAAATACACACAAATGCCGGCAATCACGAGAGAGGAGATCTGGGACAAGAGCAAAGCTGACAAGTTTGCAAAGACAATTGCAGGCCTGCAAGCGGGTTGGCTTGTCGCCCAGGTTATAGCTCGAGCACTACAGCAATTGCCCATTACTCTCCTAGAGTTGTCGACTGTGGCTCTAATCACTTGTACAGGTGCAACGTTTTTCTTCTGGTTCCATAAGCCACTCAACGTTGACACCCCTACTACACTATATTTGGATTTGAGCATGGCAGAAGTGCTTGTACTCGCAGGAGACGAAGCTTCCACCCCCTTCCGCGACACACCACTAGATTTTGTCGAACCTCAGCTCTACACATCTAGCCAGATGCCTCTGCACCGATGGTGGGGGGTCCAGCAACGGCCATTACCACGTATACCAAATGATCGTGATTCGCGTCTTCACAACTTCCAGATTGTGACCATCGTCGCCTTATCTACTGCCAGCTTCTCCCTCATCCACTTGGCTGCGTGGAATTTTGAGTTTCCCACTCAAATCGAACAAATTCTGTGGCGTTGGACTTGTATCTCCATGGGTGTGGTTTTGGGTATAGGATGTTCCGTGGAGGCAGTGTCTATCATAAAGGACAACTTTACCACGACCGGATTGACCAATCTGAACGGATATAAGCTGAAATGGCCAACAAATCTGTTGTTTTTCATTCCTGGGGCAATCTATGTCTCTGCGCGATTGATCGTCATAGCGGAGATCCTGATCAGTTTGCGCCTTCTCCCAAGCGGTTGTTTCCAAAATGTTCAGTGGATAAATCTCTTTCCGCATTTCTAGCGCTCATGTTTGATTACCCTCGTTGTGCTCTCACCAATACTAAAGACAGTTCATTGCTCATATCATCATATCTCATTTCATAACTCATTTAATTTTTCGCTTATAAACGCAACGAGAAAATATTGCCAACCTCATGTTCATATTAGAAAACACGCGTTGTCGAATCGAGTTACTCACTTCTAAGCATTACGCAGAATACGCATCTCTTCAGACGTCGCTATCTACTGCAAGCCACGCATTGCGCCTTCCAGCCATCTCCACCTGCCTCCTCACCTTTGCCTATCCCCTGCCCCTAGCTTAGTAAGGAGCGTGGTTGACGGGATGCAGTCCTTCATAGAACAAGTCTCTTGATCGAACAAACCCATTCGTCGCATATAGCGATTATGACCTCAAATTATATATTTTACCTTTCGAACATGCCTTATAATACGCCACGGTTAACCATCGCCCCTACCCTCCGCTATATACCCACCAAAGGTCAGGAAACCCTTTGAAAAAGAATACCCTACCTCGCACAAACGCATAAAACAGTCCAAAAGCTCATATATATACTATCAAGCATCCAGCCAACCCCATCACTTCCACACCGACCAAACCGCCCCGGCCTCCACATCCCTTCCCCGAAACCTCTCGATCTACCCCCATCGATCTACCACCTGCCTATCCCTTCCCACCCCGTCTTTCCTCCCCCGATCTTCCAGCGGCAGATGCACCTCCTCCGTCCCCGCCCCACGCATCCCACTCGCGGAAGACTGATCATGCAACACCTCAAACGACTCGCCCTCGCCGCCGCCGCGGTGGCGGATCCTGTCCCGCCGCCCACAAGGCATGGTGCTCCTTTCGCTTAGGCGGGTGGTTTTCCGGCGGAGGATCAGCTGGGTGAAGCGCGGGAGCATGGGGAAGCAGGTGCAGAGGATGATGGTTGAGATTTCGGTGAGGCTGGCGGCAGGGAAGGGGTGATGCGTTAGTTTACCGGGCATGGAGTAGGGGGTGGATGTTTTGGGAGGGGGGGACGTACGTCCACATGGTGATTTGCGCGCTGATGTAGGTGTCGTCGGTGCTGGAGAGGAGACGGGGGGTGTAGGCGACGCGGCAGATGCTGGAGGCGAAAGCGCTGGGTAGATAAGCGAGAGGGGGTTAGTCATGGTTTTTGGTCAAATTTGAACGCAGCCTCTGGGGGGGGGGGTTTCAAAGGACTGGCTCGTACAGTAACCCGGTTCCAAAAACAGCCATGACCCCCGCCTTCCGCTTCATCCCCATGTGCAAATGCCACGTCGCCCAAAGCGGCAAGATCAAGATTAATAAGTCGGACGGCGCATTGGACGAGCCTGTAACAAGCAGTCCTGCATGGAAATTTATGCAATAACCTTGGACAGAGTTTCTGTTCCAGGACCTATCCTACGCGATACACTGGAAAAACAGGCTGACGAAGATACTAAGTGTAGAAAGCCAGGCTTCCCCAGATGCGGGTATGGATTGCCCAGTAAACAGGACCGGTCTTGTTGGGCGCGAAGATGCGCATGAGCTGGAGGAGGAGGACCGTTTTAGCCAGCCAAGTGGTGGGCAGGTTGAGGGTCTCGATGACGAAGCTGAGCTGCTGTTCGTCAGTCGTGTACAGGGCATTGTCAGGTGTGAGGTGAAGATGGTAAAATGGGGAAGTACTCGTGATATTTGAAGGAGATATGATACAGGCACATCCCAGAGATGGCGACCAAAGCCCGCTTGCCCCAGTACAAGGACGACAGAGGTGTAGGCTATATTGGCCGCCTGTTCAAAGTCAGTTGACGGGTTTTCTTCCCAACCACCTAGTCGATGGAAGGTTGCTAAGCTATGCAGATTGATTTTGACCGCGTACCCAGGCTACTAGCAAGATATTTACACGATCGCCCGAGTCAGCCGAGTTGCGAGGAAGAAGGTTTGCCAGAACACCATACAATCCTCGAGAGTCCATGGTGAGATCGACCACTTTGCAATCAACCGCGCGGCTGTGAATAAAGTTGTCAAGGTCAAGCAAAGGCCAACCGTAAGTAGGATCTCAGGATAGAGCGACCCAGGATCCACGAAGTTTGATGAGGCCCCTGGGGGAGGAGTAATAGCAGGCACAAGACTGCTTGCCATTGGAGTTGCTATCGAAGACAACTCCGCGCCGGAAAGCCGTCTCAGTGACAGAAGGTGCCTTGATATTATTAACGGTTGACGTCACAAGTATTATGCTGGCTGCAATGCGCGATGTCAAGATGTCGAGCTGCATATCATATACCAAAGCAATGAGGGTCGCGAGGAGGTTGTGAAGATGGGTGTACTGCATGCGCTTGAGAGATTCTTTCTCATGGACTTTCATACTCAAGTCCCCTTTCTGATTTCAAGGCTCGATAACGATATTCACAGGCTTTATCACCCAGAGATGGTTGGAAAGCATCACGAATCAAAGCATTAGCCATTTAAAGTGCATCACGTTAATCCGTGAGGTCACATCCACTGCTCAAGCCAAGCTCGCATCCAGGCCTGGTTGATAGGCTCCAAAGCGGCCATGGTTTTGCTTGCCTGCAAACTGATTTCGATATCACATTTGGCGAACGGCCCTCGTGATACCATTAATGTTAAAAAGTTGAGTGCCTTCAGCGCTGGCTTCGCTTTCAACTCTGCCGTGTCTGTATCATCAAATGTTCGAAGCTTCTGCACCCATTCAGAAAGCGGTATGGCCTTGGCACCATGACCGCAATACTCTTTCACACATCCCAGCAGTTCGCTCCAAGCTGTTGGATGGGGATTCACAATATTGTAATATTTGGGGCTTTCCCCTCGTTTCCTGAGGTCGTGAAACGACAGCTCAAGTATGATCTCGGAGACTTTGTCTATTGGGACCCAATCGACTAGTGCTAGGTCTGCGGGCACCAAGCCGAGTGACTTCGATGTTCTGAGCATACATGGCACTAAATTGCTCTCAGCCCACGGCACATCGCTGGCAACCGTAGATCCACAAATCTGCCCCACCCTCAAAATTGTAAGTGGAATGCTTGATTGCGTGGCTGCTGTGTCAAATATTCGCTCCGAGACCAGCTTTGATTCTCCGTAGCCCATAGGAAGAGCAGCATTAAAGTCGGCGACAGCTGCCTCGGGAACAACTGACCTATCCTTATCCGTAGGTTCCCAATTCTCGACTGAGCTAATGGAAGATATGAAGACAATACGTGGCCGACGAGGAACTGATGCGCTCCAGTCAACGAGCGTTCGCACGCTTTGAATGTTCTCGGAGAAAGAGGACAAGGACTGGTTGAAATCGACCTTCCAGGCATTGTGTATAACGAGCTCACAGTCTTTTGAGAGGCTGGCAAAGTCATCGTCGCTCAGGCCGAGCCGTGGTCTAGCAACGTTTACGGTAAGAAAGGTGATATTTGCCACTTTGGAAACATTTTCAGTGTCTCGCCCTTCCGATGACTTTTCCCATTGCTGTCGTGCAACTGCGGAACGATTCAAGCAATAGATGTGTTTGACAAGCGGATGGATCGAAAGACTTTTGAGAAGGTACCAGCCAAGATATCCAGTAGAGCCGGTAAGCGCGATTATAATGCCATCAACTCGAGGCTCTACGGAATGCATTTGCTTTGCTGGAGGGAGTAAGTGTATAGAGGCTTCGAAAAGCGCAGTCATATCTGCAACGCGTTGGTTTTTTCCCGGTATGATATCTTCGTTAAGAAAAGATAGGACGACCTCAGACAACTCCCTGATTGATGGATAACGATAGAAGGTGTCAGCCGAAAGCCAGGAAAGCTGATAGGCTTTTCTATGCTTGAGAAGACTAGCCTTTAGATTTGCGACTGCTTCTGTAGTTTTCGAAGAGTCTAAACCGAAGCTGTAGAAGTTATCTTCGTCCCCAAGCTCAATCCCTGGCAAGCTTTGAGCCAGCCTAGATCGGATACAGTTAGTTACTGCCCCTTGTCGGAATGCTGACGCTTCTAGAGACGATAGGATTGCATGATGCTGCTGTGGCTCGCTCGCATAGAGGGCATCAATTTCTTTTGCGTACGCAGCTTCGGTCAATCTTCGAATAATGGTGCCCTTTCCCGAACGTGCAAATGGTTTGTCTGGCTCAGCTACTATGATCATCGATCGTAGGACTCGGCCATGCCCTGGTGCCTTCATGTTTGCACTTTCAACTAACGGCCAGATGTTCTCTATTAGTAAATCCGTGTTCCTATGATCTGGCTTAGGCTCAACTAGAAGAGCAGGCAAGGATCGCCCAAAACCTGTAATGACGACGCCTGCAAGAGATGGATGCGCTTGTAGCGTGATTTCCGTTGGCACTGGGTTGAATTTCTCGCTATTGGACAAGACAACAATATCGTCCCTGCGCCCATGGAAACGCCAAAGATTCTTTTTCGTAGGATGTGGTCTGAATAGATCCTTTGTTCGCCACTCTTTCACACCGGGATAATTATGGTTCAGAGTTGAAGATCCATCAGTGCTCTCATCCGCAAAAACCACAAGCTCGAAAGCATCATCCTCAGCAGCTTGAAATTCTAGCTTCGAATAAGGATGGAACTCCATGTACGACCAATCTTCGCGTAGTGGGACCAGCTGTCTGACTTGTCCAAGCTCCGTAGAACCGTAGAATTGACAGATCATGGTGACTTTGCTTATTGCATCGCCAACGGCTTGAGATAATGGTCCACCAGAGTAGCAAAATATGTCTAATTTTTTGAAGAAGTCAAGGCCATTTGGTTCATGAAGTAGTTGTTCTGCTATAACCGGCGGTACAAAGCAACCGCGAATATCTTGCTGTTGTAAAATCTCCTTTACCAGCGCTCCGCTTGGTGGTCTTAAAGGCGGGCCAAAAACAGGTATTGCATGAGTGTACAGCGGTAGTATAATTTTGTTCAAAAAGCCTCCCATATGGAAAGGCGGAAATGGCTCGTAGATTCGGGCGCCCGGAGATTCAAAGTCCCACACGGTGAAGTCATGATTCTTGCGCCCTGGCACTGCAGGAAAGTTGCGGTCGTTATCTATAACTGCAAATGATCCGTGGGTCATGACCACGGGTTCCGGCAATCGTGTCGAGCCTGATGAATGCAAAACAACGATGGGCTGCCGTACAGCTTGGTCAAATGTGAGGTGGAATGGGAAGCTTCCTGCGTGGGCTCTGAGCAGTTCGTTTAGGGAACTAATTTCCATGCGGCGCAAGTCTGGGATTACAGTACAAATCCCACCAACCAGAGTCCTCATTTCTTTGGGATAAACGACACGTGAAGACCGGGTCTGCTCCATCAACGAAACATTGGTAGCCACAGGATTTCGCGGTGAAGGAAGTAGGACCTGTTCAAAGACTCGATCAGATCTGAAGCTCTGCTCTCGTATGGTTAGGACCTCACCTTATAGCCACATTTGATTGCAGCATAAAAGAGGATGTTGTACCGAAGATCGGGAAGCCCAATGTATGTCAAAGTTTGAAAGTCATGTTCAAGCTCACGCCCAAATTGTGCTTGTAACTGATGGGCCATGTAGTTTACGGCGTTCGCCATTTCCGCAAAGGTGACATCTCGAAAGCCCTCTGTTAAGTCCGTCGACTTTGCAATGGCAGCGAAAACTCGATTTGGGTTTGCTTGAGCCTCCTCATCAAGAATCGTAGGCATCAGTCTCCGCCCGTATTCTGGTCTCTGCGATGCAGGATTAGCCACTGCCATGTTTGATGAGTGCTAAATTTATTTCTGATAGAACTAATTGACAGAGTGAGGATATAGCCAAGGTAAATAGCTACGGTGATGTGGGGTAATGAATGCTAGTAAATGACCGTATCAATGCACGTGCGTATCGTGTACAGACTATCTAGTCTCATCCCACGTGTGGATTTTTTATTGCCCTCAGTATGGATCAGGCTGTTCTGTTGCGTTGTGAAGATGTAGTGGATGTGCAGGATGTGGAGGGGAAGGGAGGATTGGGCTAGGTGCTGTTGGCGCGGACGGGTATGGATTGGAGAGGTTGATGGTGACTAGGAAAAGATCCTAGGGTTGGAGTTCCTGTAGTAGCAGTCTTCTGCTCATGCTCCTCATCCTCATACAAAAGAATAATAATACATAACCAATCGAGTCCGGAGACAAGCACGAACTTAGTAACGAGGCTAGGGTATGTAGAGAATTATTAGGACACCATCGTCTCGAGTCTTCAATCTCCGCAAGATATTAATTGTAATATTAGTTATATTATGATAGGCATATACACCTATGCAGTCGCCTCCTTTCCAGCCCAAAGCTTCGTTAATTGTTCGGTCGTACAAGGTCGTAGCCACGACTATCATCTGCTAGCATCCGCTAGCCCTTCTCTACACACTCTGCGTAGTCGGCTGGCTCGGCCAACTCACCGTCCCCCGCGTCGCATAAAGATTAAACTGGCCCCTGCCCCCACAGGACGCCGTCCCCGTCGTCGCCGCGCCGATCGACCCACTACAAACATCCGTGCACGCATGAGCGCCGGTTAAGCTCGTCACGCCCGAAGTGCCGAAGGCGAAACTACTGCCGCCATAGCATTCCCGGTGATACTCGACGTAGACGTAGGGTAGCACGGTGGGAGTGGGCATCTTGGCTAGGGACTGCGCGTAGGCGATGCAGAGTTCAGGGGTCACGCTGTTGTTGGAGAAGAGGAGGGGGAGGGCGCGGCCGCCGGAGGATTTGTCGGCGAAGCAACCAATGTAGGGGTAGCCGGACGCGGTGGGGGTTGGGGTCGTGCTGGTTGTGCTGGTAGAGAGGGTGGTGCTGGTGGAGGTGGTGGATGGAGTAGTTGAGGTTGTTGTGGAAGTTGTGGAACTGGTTGTTGATGTGGTTGAAGAGGACGTGGACGAGCTGGTTGTTGTTGTTGTCGTTGGGGGTGGGGGATTGGTCCCGGATGAACCAATGGCAATGACAATGTTTTTGCTGGATCACATAGACTCGCCCATTTCCGAATGCGGGCCGTTGGAATTTGGTAAGTCTTCCTGTTGCGGGGAGCGGGATGGGCACCATAACGCCGTTGACTGGCACAGCCTTGAATGCCAATAAACCATTATTAACATCGGCTACCCATACCTGTGGTTATAGGTAAGTATCTACTGTCTTGAACACAAGGGTGACAAGGTACTCACAATACCGGTACCAGCTTGTCCGCCATTAGTGGTAACGGTAGGCACACCCTTTCCAGCAAAAAGAACTGCCGATTTTCCAGCCAGTGTAAACAGTGGCTTGCCCGACCCATCAACACCCATTTTGTATGCATACAAATTGTCCCCTGAGGGATTGAAGCTTTGGAACGAGTCAAAATCAGGTCAAGAAGAATGATTGGGGTACTTACTAGAAGTATCCACCCTCTAAAAGGTAACTTCCTATTCCGCTAAAAAGGGAATTGGGTTGGACAATTGTTTGAATAACTTGACGCGAATTAGTAGAGTAACAACGATTGGCAATTGAGTCGCGCACCAGCATCTGAGCCACCAGGTCCTGCTTCTTAGTTAGCATGTTATAAAACTGGTAGTAAATGGGTTCCATCAACGAACCATTCGCAAATCCGCCAAGATTATCTGCATTCAAGACGTAGACTTTGCCACTCTTGCCACCAACAACCCCTATTCTACTGACGCCTGCTCCAGAAAAGGCGGTTGGATCAAGGAGAGCCACTCCCGAAGATCCAAAATCTCTATCGCCTCCATTCAAACTCTGATACTCGAATGGCTCGAAGTAATCCTGTTGGGTCAGAACGCCGCTTCCCGGATCAACGCCAAAGTTTGCAACTGCTTGTTGAAGGGTGCTGATGGGCTTTTTGCCGCTGGCAGGTGCACCGCCAGCATTGTCCCCACCTCCACGTCCATTACTGGGAATAATAAGCAAGGTGATTTCGTGTCTTTGTAAACTTGACGTACCCAGTACAAAAGAAAACCCGGTTACCATCAGCAGCGATTCCCATTCCAGACTGCCAGATTCCGGCCTTTCCACCGTTTTGAACCGTGATATCAGTGGCTTGTGGCGATGGGGCACCTACAAAAAATTAGTGTGAGCGGCTGTAAGAGGTTCGATCACAGTCCCCTACGCACCTGGCTGGGCTTCCATTGCTATGATATTGGTCACACCAACGCCTGTCGTCTTGCTCGCGGACACAAGCAATCCTGTGTAGTTGAAGTTATCGCAATGCCCTCCGAAACCAGCAACAATTTCGTTGCCAATTTCAGCTAGGGAAGGTCTCTGTAGGACAGTGCCGCCAACGAAGTATCTACGATCGTAAGCTTGCTTCTTCTCTAGTTTGACTTGGCAAAGATCCTAACCGGGAGTGATCATTATTGGCAAAGTGACCCTCAAGGCTGACAGGGAAACCGGCGACGTCCGACAGGTCTGAAATGTGAACAGCGTAGAACTTGTACTCGCCTAATTTGAATCAGCTAACACACTCAGAGAAACGGAAAGCCGAAGTAAGGTTTATCAGAACGCACCGTTTATAGTCCCTGCTGGTCCAGCAACGGCTATAGCAGTCAGTCAGCGGGGCTATCACCTGGGAAGAATTGCAGACGAACCTCCTTTGTAGCTCTTGGAGTAAAGATACATTATATCAGTAGCCGAGTCAATGATTGGCGTACCCGTGATTCCGACAGTGTTTGGAATATCTCCGCAATTAGTATCTACGGATTGGAATGGAGGATCGAGGGTTCGAGATTTGACCAAATTGCCAGTTAAACCATCGACGACTCTGATAATATTCTGGTTGGAAACCGTGATAACTAGCTCGTTCGGAGAACCAGATGGGGTGAAGACCAGAGGTTTGGCGTAGAATACTTCGTTGGTATTATACGTTTGCTTCCACGAAACGGTATATTTTCCATTGGGATCCATGTTGTGATTTGGCAAGTATCCGGACTGCGGAGGATCCTAATCGAGTATTAGAGATGTTTGAGCGAGGCCCCATCATTCAGCAGATGCATACCGCATCCTGAGGAGAGTCCGTGGAAGCGAACGCATTGGCAAGGACAGGCAACAATGCCAGCCCAAGTATCTCAAGACACTTCATCGCGACTAGAAACAGACTGTGTACTATAAGTTGGTTTTAACGAAAGAAGAAGACAGAGAACGAGAGCAGGGAGGAAAGAGAGCTACTATTAGTATTGAGTCCGAGGAGCTGAGCTCGAAGACTCGGCGCGTCGAGTCCGATGAAAAGGTGCCGTCTAGATGCCATGGCGGCCAAACTTTTGCACATAAGCCGGTTGAAGGCAGCGAATATCATCAGAGCGTGGCTTGAAATGGGCAACGGACGCTTGGTCCCTGGCAGAGCCTTGCAGGTGCAGCGTCCATAAAGCGCTACGTGGTACGGAGGTACGAATACGATGAACCCCACAGAGGGACGATGGGTGTCCAATGTGGCGTACGTCCTTGTACACAGTAAGGTAGTACATTGGCATGGCCCTGCCGTCAAACCTTGATCTTTCTGTAGGCTCACATAGGTCGCAGGTGTACAGTACAGTACCTAAGTTCCTAGGCAGCAGGTGATTAGGGATGCAGTAGTATTCCGTATGGGATGTACAGGTAAGGTAAAGTAGGCAGGTACTCACGATTGTTGTTAACGGTTATTGTACTGGCGGGCAGACTTAATCGCCGCCCCGTTGCCCTGGAATTGCCTCTTTTGGCGAGCAATGTTTCCCCGCCGTCAGCCTCCATGGCCACAATCAAGACTGACTAATGTTCCTATTCGCCCATCTCCAACTATCCCGCCTCAGCTTCAGCTTCTACCAAGTCCACTGCATCCAGTGTACATTCTAGACCGCGCTCTATCTGTGCTAATCCCACGATTACTTCCTGGATGTTCTGCGGGTTCTGCTTCGAGATAAAATAACGCAGTGACACTAGAGCAAGCACTAGCAGTAACAATACCTTAGCAACAAATCAAGTTTTGCTCATATAACCCTCCTTTCCCCAAAACAGAACGCCTTGACCGCGGGAGCCTTATAGAGATATCATATCAGAGCTAATGATAATGGAGCCGGTGACCTACAACCTCGATCCTGAATCTACAGAGCTAAAAGACGCAAAGCAAATATTCTAACAGGATAGCCCTTGGATATAAAAAAAACAAATTCGAAAAAAGTGACGTTCCGAGGCGTTCCATCACTCCCGACAATTCCTTAAAAAGGTGACATTTCCTGACTGCACGGTCTGAACAACCGATAAGAAAAATTTACAAGTCATCTTCCTCAAGAGCCGCAAGAAACAAGTCTCAAACACATTTTACCGCAGTCAGAAGCAACCAAAGTTAGGGGGATTGCGAGATTGGGTTCCTGTTGCAGGATTGTGAGATATCGTCTCTGAGCAACGGTGCAAGTTAGAGTCTGAATTTTGTATTATGTACAGTATCATGCATAGCATTAAATGAACTGATCACTATACCGAATACCGAACAGTGAGAACTGAAAAAGAGTTCTCTGTTGGCTTTAAATCTTCGGAGAGCCAAGGGATAAGGTGGTTGAACTTATAAAACATCTGCTGTTGAGAGGGGTTGGTGATGGCGAAGGGGTGAGCATACTCCGTACCTTAAGCATGTAATCATTCCAGACGAAGGTGCTCGCTAAAGCGGCAGCCTCGTCCACTGACTGAGCTGGGGCCAGATCTCTGTCCTCTGCCTCGTTTGCAGCCATTATATCGATACACTTTACCATACAAGATATCTTTCGCTTCTACCAGCACGCGTACTATAAGTATCTTTAGCACATCGAGGCACCAGCGACTTCGCGCAGCTTGGCAGACTCTGGTCTCCCCACTCTTGCTTCATACGATGTGTGCTCCTCAGCCTCGGGCAAAGCCCATGAATCTCCGGTCTCAAGCTTTTAGATTGAGTGTGTGGACTGCATGCTTCCCGCTTAAACATCAATGCCATCCACAGTAACCCCCTTGTTCCAGCTGTACTGTAATATCCTCGCAACCTCCAACGCGGACTCATGAGACACCATGGCAGCAACAAGATACAGACTCGCATCCAGCCCGCTGGTCACCCCACCACTCGTAATCAGCCTCAACCCTCCGAGCCTCAGCGACGATCGCCTTGTAAACGACTCGCGCCGCTTGACACTCTCCTTCCATGCATTGCTGCCTTTGCGCGCAATGGACTTCCTCCTTCCGTCGGGTCTCTTACTCAGGATGAATGGGTTTTCTTCTAGCTTTTCGCCCAGATCAAAACGCGCGTTATTGACAACGTAGTTCTCCTCCATGACATCTGTTTGTTGCAGGTCACCCTTTCTAGCGGCTTCTTTGCAGATGATCTCCATCTTGGTGTAGTAGTCCGGGTGCGTGGTTGCTGCCAAGCCTTGTAGAACACCTGCTTGAGCGAGGAGCAGCGACCCGGTGCCGATGGACATCAGGGTGCGCTCTTTGCTGGGATCTGTTTGTTGGAGATTGCAGAAGGCTTTGATGAGCTTGATGGGCTCGGATTCTTTCTTAATCACTTCGTCGATGCCGCTGCCGCCAGGGACGATTAGGACATCGTAGTCTTTGAGATCTTCATGGGCGTCTTCGTAGTCGATACCTGCCTTAACGGTAAGGCCAGAGGAGGAGGTCACGCCTGCAGAAGCTGCTGCGATGGTGCATTCGAAGGCTTTGCTTGCTGAGAATGAAGTAAGTCAGCACACTGGTCCTGACGAGCCAATTGTGGGACAGCTCCAAAGGTAGAGGAATGGTATAAAGCTCAGAGGAGACTCACAAGAATCGCTGATCTTATGACGAGCATTGGCAAGAACCTCAAGAGGCCCACAAAGCTCCTGAGCTCCAAACGAGGGAGGCAGAGCGAAGAGGACCTGGATCACTTCGATCGGACCCTCAACGCTCTCTTCTTGGATTGCACTCATCTTGCACGACTTGGAGGATTTTAATTAGGACTTAGTTCTATAGCTCCATCAAAAGGTAAGGTAGGAAACAGTTGTTGTGACAAAGCTCAGACTACAGCTTTCCCCGCAATGGGGCCCCGCATAAAGCTAGACCTTTTTGGGAACTGTAGGGTTTTGAGGATTTCATGTTATCTTGAGTTTGAGCAGTGGTTTCGATAATCTAACATTTTCCTTGACTATGAAAGTCGTTGTCATCGCCGCTGCAATACGACGAAACCTTTTCTTGCTTTCGTCCCTCACTTTCCCACTCCATCCCTCCTAACCAACCACCCCAGCTCCTGCGGCTGCCCGGGCGTAACCAGCTCACCTGCTGTCTCCTTGAGCATGAAATCGTGATCCACATACTCAAAGCCCGGAACAACCGTCTAGAAACAGTAGGATCAGCCTCCCTTCTCCAACTTCCAATCCATACTTCCACACCAAGCGAAGAATCAGAACACATACCTCACCAATCAACAACTCCCCATCCCCTCCCCTCCTCAAGAAAACTAGCCTTATACTTCCCCCCCTATACCATCCACTGCAACCGCTCCCCTTTCTCCAGATCCCCTCCAACCGTAAACGTCTCTACCCTAGCAGCACCTCCTTCGGCCCCAACCTCATCTGCATGAATCACCACGTAGGGTCTGCGTCCCTTGTGCAACGTATGTATCGTTCTTCCCTTATTTCTATGGAAGCTCCCGACGGGGGAGTGGGGTCTCAGGGGGTAAAATTGTGTTGTTGAAGCGATGCGGTTAGCTGTTTGGGGTGGCTTCGGTGGTTTGAGAAGGTTGGGATTGGTAAGGAGGAAGGAAGAAGGGATTCGGGATGAGGGGATCACGGTCGATTTCGACAAAGTAGCCGCCTTCAACGTGGGGGCTTAGGTTGAGGATGGATATTAGGGTTTGGGCAGATGGGGATTCGGTTGGGGGATAAGGGTTTGGAAAGGGGAGGAGGGAAGGTGATGGAAGTTTGAGTGGTGCTGGTGGTATGTTTGCTGGGGTTCGACAGAGGGGAGAGCTGAGGTTTAAGGGGAGGACTGGGCTGGAGGTTTGGCGGTCTGACACTGCTTGATGTCAGCAAGCTGTCTCTAATTGGAATTAGTGAAGAGAGGGGGAGTATTTTCCGTCGTCCGAACATAGGTATATACATCGTGTCGTAATAGACTCAAGTCATGTTTCCTAAGGCAATGACAGAAGAAAACGGTCATTTAACCTTTCCAGAACAAATTCACGTTGTTCTGTCATCATACGCTCATTCAATTGAGGGTATATTCGTTGGCGACAACCGGCATATATTGCATTTCAATCAACGTGCCGCTCATTCATCCTGGGAGATGACCACATTCTTCTCCTCTGGCGGGATAACCTTATCTTCTTTCTCGCCCTTTAGTTCTGGCAATTCTTTCATGGCACTATCAATAATATTCAAAGCCTTCCGGATCTCTTCTTCTGTGATAACCAACGGTGGCGCCAGGCGAATAATATTTTGGTGCGTCGGTTTGGCCTTCACATCATCAGCATCCGCCGCTTCCTTAACATGGGCAATCTTTAGAGCTCTGCCCACCAATAAACCCTTCTCTTTCATCAACATGCATAGATCCCATGCACTGTGACCTCCTGTTTTTGTTTCATCAATGACCATGGCATTCAGCAGGCCTTTTCCACGAACGGTTTGGATCATTGGGCTTTTCAAGTCTTCGAGCCCTTTACGGAAGATTTGGCCCAGACGCTCAGCGCGCTCTACCAACTTCTCATCCCTAACGATTTCAAGAGCTCGAATGGCTACTGCACATCCAAGCGGGTTACCACCGTAGGTAGACCCGTGGGTGCCAGGCTCAATCGTGAGCATAATGTCCTTGCGCCCTAGAACGCATGATACAGGATACATGCCCCCTGATATAGCTTTACCCAGTAGTACAAGATCAGGCTTGACGCCACTCCACTCGTGACATAAGAGCTTGCCTGTCCTTGCTATACCTGTTTGGATCTCATCACATATAAGGAGTACGTTGTGCTTGTCACATAGAGCTCGAGCTTCCTTGAGATAATCTTCATCCGGTACTACAATCCCAGCCTCGCCTTGAATAGGCTCGACAAGGAAGGCCGCAGTCTTGGATCCGTGTGCTTCAAGTGCGGTACGAAGTGCGGGTATGTCGTTATACAGGAGAGGTTGCTTTGTCTTTGGACATGAAGAGCCAAGGTTGGGGACATAAGGACCGTAGTTATCCCTCGACTCGGGATCTGTAGACATGGATATGGCGGAGAACTACGAGTATTGTCAGATATTCAAGCTCTCAAAACAATGAAGGGTATTGCCGACTGTTCTTCCGTGAAAGTTCTCCGTCACACTCAAAACTATAGCTTCATTTGGTGGGATCTGTTTGGTTTTGTAACCCCACTTCCTCGCTATTTTGAGCGCTGTTTCTACAGCCTCTGCTCCAGTGTTCATGGGAAGCACCATATCAAAGTCAAAGAATTTTGTTACAAATTCGGCAAAGCGGGGGAAGACATCGTTATAAAAGGCTCTTGAACTCAGCGTCAGCCGTGACGCTTGTTCCGTCAACGCCTTCACTAGCTCCGGATGGCAGTGTCCTTGGTTAACGGCACTGTATGCTGATAGAAAATCGAGGTACTAAAAGCAGTGAGTCCCTATTCTCTCACGAGGGATGGATTGAAAGCAAAGCGCTCACCTCTTTACCCTCTGGATCCCACACGGAGGTGCCTGAGGCTCTGGCAAAAACAATCGGAAGTGGGTGGTAATTATGAGCTGAATAAGTATGCTCGCTATGTATTGCTTCCTCTGTAGAGGTAGTGTGGTACTGTGAGGGGTCCGGTGTGCCTGTGGGGTGGAAGGAGGGTGCTGTCGCTTTCAACGTAGTTGAGCTACCATTTGTATGACCATCAAGCGTTGTCGCCATGGGTGCCATGTTGGCGTTCGGGATAGGTCTACTTCAAAGGAGGAATCTTCGCGCCGTGTCACTTATCGAACGACACAGTTTTTCCACAACTCGAATGCCTACGCAACAGCTGTCCAGTGTCGTTAATTCAGATAGGTGGAAGAGCTGAGAGGCTGACGATTGGAGTGTATCTGCCGAATGAATAAAAACCGTTAAAGTTTTAAGTACTCTGACTGATGAAAATCGAAATATTTTTGGGCGGAAAGCAAATAAGAGTGCTTTCTACATTCTTATAGTAACGAACAGCAAATTGGAATTAGTCCCCTAAGTGCAATGATATCCAGTATTTACACTGGTCACAAGGCGACGTAGTACGGTAAGGACTGTTCTTATTGCGGCTTTCTCGTGTGTACCTGCTCTTAGAGATCGTTGATACGTAAATCTGGGTGGGGGGAGACTTTTTCGCAGTGCTTAGTGGGGCCAGCCTTATCGTAGTGCGTGGCCACCAGGGCCAATCGGAAAAATACAAGGTACCTTAGAGTAAGCGTAAAATACAAGGGCGCGCCTAGCTTACAGTAGCGTGCAGGGAGCCTCAAGCACTTCTCTCATTCTCATTCTCATTCTCCTTCTCCTTCTTCTCAACCTTACCTACTCCTAACATGCATGAGGACTATCAGATCCCGCTAAGCTTCTCTATTCAAGACTTTGACTGGTGCTGTCTCTTGATTCCTATGCTAGATACAAATAAGTCAGAAGTAGAGGAAACCGGTCACCCTGCTTCATGGATAGCTGAATAGTCCCATGTTTTGTGGCACCACGTAAAATTGAAGGACTCCACACTTCGTTCTCGTTTATCCTATCCTATCACTTAGAGGGGAGTTTGAAAAGCGTTGGCTGGTTTTGAAGACGGACAAAGAATTCGTGAAAACACAGCAACAGGCCCGCGTTCTGGTACGTTGGAGTTGCTTTCACTCTGATAAGAACCGTTGCCTCGAACTCGTTGAGATACCCGTCAATTCTTATTCCAGACACTACTTCCCCCAGCGATCCCTCTCTTTGATTTACATATTTCATTATCGCTTGACCTACTTACGACGTTCTCTGTTTCCCATATGTAAGATTTCCAATCTCGACTCATCTTCCATTATTGTGGACTCCTCGTTCGAAAGTAGGGATATAAGCTTTACCACAATGTAAGCAGTTCACTACTTGGTGAGGACAAGGGGTATCATATACCAAAGACTTGAGGATTCTCGCACTTCCGAAATCGTTCCACTTAAGCCCGAGTTCTGTCTCTTTGTACTGAACTACTGCTGAGTTGGACAACTCTTTACGCAACACATATGCAATTGGTTTCGATTTCCATGCATCACGGCTCTGTCAAATGTTAGACGAAGAAACCTTCCAGCCCTTTTACACCATCTGGCATAACTTATTACTGTATCTTCGCAACTATCCAGCTCCGCCTCAAAGTCTTTGAACCATCATGACTGACGTCCCACGAATCCTGACCGATGTCCTCTCATGTCTAACGGAGTCTCAACAACTTATAATGCCATACCTCAACCGCGCCGACATTATCAATCTTCAAGTTGCCGGCGTCCCCTTGAATCTAAGCCGCACAATTCAAAAGAGATATCTCGGCGCTCAATGTGATACGTGAGAGATTACAAGACGTTCGGGCGAACCTCGTCCCTGGTACACCCATTGTCCAGTCGGTAGGCTTCACGAGAAAACTCGCATAGGACGCTGCGGAGGGTACATGATTGATAATCGAAAGAAGGGGCCCGCGCGAGATGCGCAGGGTCGGCTTGAACCTCCTGCGCACCATGTACCCCATGCATACCATCAAATCTGCGAAGAATGCCTCGACCGCTTTAGAGAAACCGCGATGTGGCTCGGTAAGCAAGCAACCTACGGCTTTGGGCAAGAGCTTTGCAAAACACACGCTGCACACTATAAACGCCCCTCTCTGCAAAATCCCTGCACCTGCTACGCCACCATCTCGTCTCTTGACACACTATGCCAACGCGCAGACAAAATTCGCCACAACCTCCACAGAAGGTACAACTCGAAAAACGGGGAGTGGAAGCATAGTCGAATAAGGCCAAAGAAAGCCGGTAAATAAACAAGTCTCTGTCCTGTTCCTAAATGTGGGCAGCTGAGTTGGGACGAGTCGAAGTTTTTTTTTTTTTTTTTTTTGGATTCTTACTCGATTCAACACCCATTATGAGCCTATGCGAGGTTCTATATAATGTAGCGGGCGCTGCGCTAGCGTAGCGCCCTTTTCGTATCCACTACCGCTTTTCCCTGCGTTCTATACTGTAACTGTTCCCAATGCGAGAACTCAATGAACTTGTTCCCTTTCTACTTTCTCTCTCTTTCATCTGACTCTTCGATGACGTCACAGCCTGAAATTGATTCAGTATGCTTGTCGAGAGTATCATTCGAATGATCGCTGTCGTCGCGCTCATGATTCTCAGAAGCTTTCTCAAGTTCGTGATGTTCTCTTCACGTTGCATCATCTTTCATTCTATCTTTCATTTAAAACATGTTAATAGAATGTGCTTGATCGACATTCGATCTCTGTCACACTCACATGTCGTCATAGCGACATCGAATACTCATCTTTCATGTAAAAATTGATTGAAGTCAATTTTTCTTGTGCATAGCTGCGTCAATAGTGCGCTGTGAGACTTTGCACAGTCTTTGTGTAGATGCAGATGCTGATGAGTTATCTTTGATGTCAAATATCAAAAATGAGTTGCATTGAATTTCTTTCTTCAAACTACTCTTCATGTCTATTTGATCTATTTCTGTATGAATGTCAATCACATTGTCATCTCAATGCGTTGATGCTTAATCAATGATAAAGATAATTCATGTACATCATCAATCATCTTGTCTGCTGCTTCATTTTCAAGCACTTCTGCATGTTTTATCATTCAATGTAACTTCAGCGTGATTTTTTAAGATTGAATGTTTTTATGTGCAATCTGAACTTGTTGCAGATGTGTCTTGTTATGAGTCTGCATAGAGTGAATCATATGAGTGTATTTTAACTAGAAGTTCAAAGCTAAAAAAGAAAGAAGATGAAATACATCAAGAATCTTATACTCATGAAGACGCGCTAGATCACTAACGTGTCAACATTAACTCTGTACTAGTTTATGATTCATGTTAAACTAATTCAGAGTAACGAGACACGCTTGCAACATTATTCTCTCTTTTCATCTAGCAATGTTCTCATTGCTGCAGTTCAATCAACATTTCTTGAGTCAATTTCTATCTTGACTTGTTTAAATAATGTTCATGAAAGTCATTTATGATTTTCAAGCATTCTTCGAATTCACTTTCATCAACGTTGTATTAATGTAGATCGACGTTGTATTCTTTTCAATTGATACGATACTGTAGTCATTTATCTTGTTTGTAGTATCTGAAGTTCAATATGTTCTTCACTTTTCATTCATCTTCATCTTCAATCATTATAAAATCAGATGATTCATTTCATTGTTCTTTCAAAGAATTCTTTGAATTCAGTCACAGCAGATTTGATGCAAACTTCAAATGAATCTTTATTGTTGATGACAGTTTCAGTCAATATGCATGTTCAATCTCAATCAGAATCTTGAAGAGTTCTAGCATTTTATCATTCAGCTTCTTTGATGATCTTGAGATCATAATGTTTCTAAAATTCAGAAACATCATGTCATCTATCTTGTAAATCATTTTCTTTCGATGCTTGTTAATCTGTTTCTTCATTGTGATTCTGATTCTTGCTAATGCTTGCTTGATCAATGCTAGTGATCATTTCATGTGTTTGAATATATTCTCTGCTTTGCTCGCTTCGATTCTAGCTCAAATGATTTCATATTCAGTTGAGTTCAAATCAAAGTTCATACAAGAATGAAAGCTTTTATTCAGAAAGAATTTTGACTGTTCAATTGACGATGAAATAGCATTGTTATTGACGAATTCAGTCATAGATACTCAGATGAATCAATCATCTTGCATATATGAGCAGTAGCTTCGTAGATATTATTTCACATTCTGATTCGCTCTTTCTGTTTGATCATCGATCTGCAAATGATAGTCTGTGAATAGTTTCATCTTGATGTTGAGTCTCAGACATAAAGACTTTCAGACAATCGATATGAATTGTGAATCACGATCAAACATTATTGATCTTGATAGTTCATGAATTCTGAAGACTCATATCAACAGTAGCTTAATTGTTTGTTCTGCGAAGATTTCTTCGTCATTTGATCAACATGATATATAATGTCGTTTCTTAAACAATCGATCTATGACTGTCAGAATCGCGTTGCTTTCATCACTTTCTGATAGATCAATAATGAAGTTCAAGAATATGTTTGTCATCATTGTTTGAGTATGAACAATGACTTCAGCAGTTCATTGATTCAATCTCTTGATGCTTTTGATCTACGATAAACGTAACAGTTTCAAATGTAGCGTTTGATCATCATTCTCATCTTCGATCAGCAATATAATCATTTCAACAAGTCTAATGTTCAATTCATGTCAGAATGATCATTGATCGAAAAATCATGTGCTTCTTTTATTAATCAAGTGATCATTGACTGAGAAATTCATAGTCTATCATCTTTTCAGAATACTTCATCAAGTACTCTGCAGTTGTTCAGACTAATATCTTGATAAGTTCTTCTGTTCTGTTTCATGATTATTTGAATATTAAAGCACAGTTAATTCATTTGATTTGTAACTATAATCTGATTCTGAATAGAAATCACATCTTCGATCAAATTTTGATTAACTTTTGATTCAAGTTTCGAATCTGAGTCAAATTTTGAGTCAGATCTTGATCAGCTTTCTGATCATCTTCTTGATCAGTTTCTATTGACTGCAGTTTAAATTTGCCTTCTGACAATAGCATCTGATGCTGATATAGCTTTCAATCATCATTTGCTTCAACTGACTTGATGTCTGACATTCTGATCAACGCGTCGACTTTCAGATTCTGTTTTTTCGACTGATATATGATCTTGAAGTTATATTCAGATAACTTCTCAGCTCATCTAGCTTGTCATCTGATCAGTTCTTTGATGATCATGAAGTACTTTAAATTCAGATGATCGATGAAGATCTTGATTGAAATATTCATACATTTCAATTCGAGACATCAATGTTTCAAACAGCGAATAATGATCAGCAGTTCTTTGTCATAGATTTCGTAGTTGCATTCTGCAAGAATCATGTTCTTGCTATAGAAGATCACTGAATGTAGAATGTCTTCATCATCATACTGAGACAATACTTCGTCGTTGACATAGTTCAAGAAGTTTGTTTTCAGAATAGTTTCTCTGATTGAGTTGAAATGCTTCAGAACGAGAACTGTCATCATCTGTTGCTTTAGTTCTTCAAAGATCATCTGACAGATCTCTGTTCATTCAAAGAAATGATCTTTTTGAATCAGCTTTATCATAGATTGAGTGATCTTTGAGAAGTTCTTTATGAATCATCAATAGAAATTGCAGAAGTCAATGAAAATCTGCACATAAATCAACAATTGAAGCACTTCTCAGCTTCGAATCACATCTACTTTTCAAGAGTTCATTTATAAATCATTGATGAATATCAGTAGTTCAAGAAACGAGATTTTCTGAATCTTGAATTCGCACTTGTCAATGTCTATCTGCAGATCAGCTTCATGAAGCTTGTCTAGCACTTCTTTCACATGAGTTTTATGTTCTTTCAAGATCTTACTATAAATAAGAATATCATTCAAGTATGTTTGACAAAACTTGTGCAGACAGTCAAACAATACATCGTTGATATAGTGCTGAAAGAACGCGAATTCATTGATCAATTCAAAGAGCATTACTCTATACTTGTAAACATTGAAGAAAGTAACAAAAGTAGTTAAATTCTCACTTTCTGAACTCATGTGCAGTTTATTGAACGCGATGATAATGTTGAGTCAAGTCAGATACTTACTGTCTTGAATTCAAGCTAGTACTTCGTCTATCAAGAGTATTGAGTAACGATCTCTTTTGATCAGAGCATTCAGTTTTCAATAGTTCATGCAAAAGCAAAGACTATCATCTTTCTTTTTGATAAATAGTATTGACGAAGCGAAAGAAGCTTTACTGAGTGTGATGAACTTCTTCTTCAAATTCTCTTCTAGATACTCTTTTACCTTCTGCAACTTGTAGCTTAACATGAGATACAATTGACTTCTAAAGAATTGACTCTCATCTTCTAATTCAATCTTATGATCATATGATCGATGCAAGAGCAACTGCGTTGTCTTTTCTCTATCAAAAACATTCAAAAAGTTGTGATAAACTATCAAAAGCTTCTTCTTCAGTTTATTTAATGACATGACAAAGATCATTTCATTCAGTTTCGCGAAATCTTTGACTGAGCTAAGCACTTTGTTGATTTTACTAATAATCAAGAAGAAGATCTTGATCTTCTTATTCTTGACTAGAGTTTGATACACAACGACTTCAATCATGATAATATTGACGAATCTCTTTTTCTCAGTTGACTGAAAGAAACGAAGTTGATTGAAGTCAACTTAAGTGCTTTGCTTTCATATGAGTACAGATTCAATGAATCAAACAGATTCAATGAACTGATTCACTAGTTTCTGTTACGAGCGTATCAAGACTGAACAAGGCTGAAGCTCTAATCAATTCGCAGTGAACGCTAGCGAGTTCTCTGCGTAATAATTAGGACTAATCAGCGAGCTAGTCAGGTTTGATTCAGATATGACTCAGATATGACTCAACACTCTTTTTCTTTCTCAACACTCTTTTCTTTCATCAACATCTTGTTCATCTACATCACATTCTTTTCGTGTCACAAACACATTTCTTTCGAGTCTAGCGCAGTCTCTGAACATTACATAAATAGAAGCTTTTGTACCAATCTTCTTCTGTATTCTTAATATTCAGTTATAGTTATCTCTAAAGATCAAGCACTATCAACTCTGATCTTCATTGATTGTATCATCTAGGCACGATTCTGACAGTTTCTGATTCATGAGTCACTTTAAAATGATTGTTGACGTAATCATCAAGTTCAAGTTCTTTCATTTCATTTTGCAGATCTCGCTTGACTCAGATCTGTGAAATGCTGATTGACTGCTCACTTTTGAAACAACAGATTTTGATGTTTGAATCTTCAACGATGATATTCATCAATCATTTGCAGAATTTATCAAAATTTGATTTCTTTTTAATCAAAGATTTTTAATGATTATCTTATGCTGATCTAGATGAGTTATCAATAAAGACATCATTTCATTCTTGTGTTCTTGTATCATGATCAATGTATACAGAGTGTCTGTAATCGACTTTCAATCAAAGATTTCATTATACAATTGAATCAACTTTAATTTTGACAGCAATATTGATTGAATATCAAAGTGTTCACATAGCTTTGACATCAAAGATTTATTAATGAAAGTCATGTCAATGACTTCAGTATCTATCAAAGCGAGAAATCTGAATATCTTTTCTAAACTACTCAAAATGACATCAACAGTGAATGACTTGAAATTAAATGAATCATCAAACATGTTGATGAAACAGAATATGAATATATCATTCTCAGTCACTACTTTGACAAAGACAGATCATTTTTCAAACTTGCAGCGATCTCATGCACTTAAGTCATTTTGAAACAATCATATGCTCTATGTTCTGACTTCTTGCATTTGAAGCAAAGTTCTTTCTTAAACAACTCTTTCTGAATAGAATCAAGCTTTGATTTTCTGAGTTTCTTTCATGAAGAAATTGATGACGTAAGTCAAGTAGTCGATGTGCTGACAACAGAGCAAGCAGCTTGAGTAACTGATGCTTTGACGACTGATCAAGCATTCAATTCAGTCAATTTAACATTGACTTGCATGCAGATGTTGATAAACTCATTCAAGTTCGTGATTCGTTCATTGAGCGTTACTTACTGAAGATCTGAGCTGATCTTATGCTGAAGATCATTTAGTAGAATCTCGTTATTGTATTCTAGTTCTGCACTAAATCTCTGAAATTTCATTCAAAATTCATGAAAGAAGATCTTGTTTTGATACAGCTTTAAGTATTGACATTGAGTCATGTGATGATGATTAAAATCATCGTACATCTTATTAATCATCAATAGTACTTCTTCAACTTCTAGAAATGAGTTCAAGAAGATATCTTGCATGCAAGATGCAATATGTTTGATCGCAGCTTCATTGACTTGACTTTCAATGTATGCAATCTTTAACTTTTCAATAGAAAAATGATTCTTGTTTGTTTTCAGCTTGTTTCACATTCAAGACAATCAATTATTTACATTCTGCGTTGAATCTTTAAACTGAAATGAATCAAATAACTTGATTAACTTCAAGAATCAATCTTCAGAAGTTGAAGTACTTTGTTGACTTGATGCAGCTTTTAAATAATGTATAATCACGTTCTTGTTTCTATTCTCTTTCTGCAGACGCGTCTGTGTAATCTTCAATGTGATGTTTATCTCGTTGACATCTTTCAACATCTGAATCATGTCATTGTGAGTCTTTATTTCAATGTCATGCTGATGAAGCATGTACTTGATAAAGATGATGATGTCGTCTGTTTTATTAGTTGTTATTCAAGCATTCAGCTCTTCATTGATGCTGATCTTGATCATTTCGTAGACAAAAAGCAACACATTCATGTTCTTTTCTTCTGTGTTCAACATTGCATTCATGCCTTTCTCTTCTTCTGATGCTGCTCGATTCTGTGATAAAAGTGATTCTCTTCTAACATTTTGAAAGTCGTAATGAGCAATGCTCACTGATTCTGATTCTGTGCTTCTAGTCATTGTATGAGTAGAAAATTGCTGATCGAGATTCTGATGTTACTCTATTGAACTTTCTGAGTTCAAGCAATGACTAGTACTTTATCGAACTTTCTGAGTTCAAGTACTGCTGAAATTTCTGATTTCTGATGATGAACTCAATAAAGAGTTAATCAAGAGCAACGCGTTCATGTTTTTTGATTCTGATTCTATCGAAATTTCTGATTTCAAATCAAGATTCTTCTTTAGAAATTTCTGATTTTTATTAAGCTTTCTGAACTCAAGTTCTGATTCTGCTATCAAAATTTCTGAATTTGACTTCTAATTGAGTTGATTGTGTAACTTGTTTTTGTATCGTTTACACGTTGATAGCAAGATTAATGAGCTTTGAACTAATGTTATGAATCTGCATAAAGCGAATCATATGAGTGTATTCTAACTAGAAGTTCAAAGCTAAAGAAGAAAGAAGATAAAACACGTTGAGAATCTTATACTCACGAAGGCGCGCTAGGTCACTAGCGTGTCAACATCAGCTCTATACTAGTCTATGATAGTCTAACATGATTTATGTTAGACTAACTCAGAGTAACGAGACACGCTTGCAACAATTGTGTTTACATCTTTGAAGTATCATGTTGAGTATCAAATGTTGCTGTCAATTCTTTTGTTTATGTAGAAACAGATTCTATCTTCATTATTTTTCAGCATGAAGTCAACAGTTGCTGAGCAGTATGCTCTGAAAATGTCATCAAATCATTAGAATTCTTGAAGAATCAAAATGTCATAATTCTTTATTTTTTTCTCATGTAGTAATATTATCATCATTTTGTTTCTGAACTTGTGAACATTGTACTGTAATATTCAAAGCTTCTTTTGCTGAAACATTAAAATTCATATTTCAGACTGTTTAATGTTCTTTTGAATGTCTGTAAAGTGATTGCTTCATTTGTAAAATTCTTGACAGAAAATGATATTAACAACAATGTGATTGATGTTGATTTTGATTCATTTGATCTTGATTTCTTGATCAAGTGATTCAGTATAGTGTTTTCTGATGTGATGACTGCGCTGAATAAATAACTTTCATTCATTGAATGCTTTTGCTTTTTCTTCAAGTCATTGTTCATCAATGATTTCAGATTGATAAATGTCTTTGTGAATGTCTTTAATATCGCTGCTTTAAGTTCTTTCTATCTTTATATGACATGATATAAAAGTCTGTGCTTTATGACTCTCTTTATTCTTTTTTTTTCAACTTGTCATTTATGACATTGAGAGTTAAAGACTCTGTATATGTTTCAACATGCTTCACATTTTCATATGTTTTGAGTCTGTTTGTAAAAACAATGCTTTAAATGATGATTCAGCATGCAGTAAATGCATTTTTGCTTGTTTTTGCATTCATACATCTTGTGATTGTATTCTTGATACTTTAAACACTGATGCACTCTGCAGCTTAAGTCGTAAAACTGTGTGATCTTTATATCAATCTTATAACATACTTTTTCATTAATCAGCTTGTTCATCATCTCAGCACTGATTACACATATCATCAGTAAAATGTATCTCTTTTGCTCACTCTTTTTTGTGAGTCATTTAATCTTTTTGATCATCATTTTTGAATGTATATCTTTGTTGATCTTGATGAGCATTTTCACTTCTTTCTTCTCTGTTTTTAAACATTTCTTTGATTTTAATCTTATATATCACTACTTCAAAACTGATCTTGTGCAGACATATGTTCAATAATATCTCTTTGATTCAAAAATCATTTTTCTTTAAAGTTTTTTTGCTGCTCTTCATCTTGATTTAAAATATCAGCAGTTTCAATCATCTTTTCATTGTCTCTATGTTCTTGCGCGTTGACAGCATCTTGTCGATGTCAATCTCTTTTGCTCATCTCACTATGTTCTTCATTGTTGTCATCATGATTCTCTTTATTTCTTCTTTCTTTTTGATGAAAATCTTTACTTCAAATTTCTTACAATGATTTTACACTGACGATGATATGTCAACGTTGAACACAAGATGATTCTCAAATGATGTCGTCGACTTCACGCTTGCTCTCTTCGCTCAGCTATCAATGTGTTTTCTCTTCTTCATGAACTCTTTTTCAAGTCTGCTCGTTATCTTTTTCAGTCTTTTCAGCTGATTCTTCATGCACTGATTGACAGTCGACGCAGCGACGCGTTGACGCGTCAGCTTTTCTATCATCTCTGTCAAACTTTTCATCTTCTCTCAGAGCATCAGCTCGTTGTTTCTACGTTCGTTGAGCTCATAGAGTACTCGCAGCTTGTGTAATTCCTTCTGTATATCTTTCGCCTTGACTGAATTCTTCTGCGAGGTAGCGGTAATCGCTCCTCGTTCACTTGCCGACGTCGCGTCGACGACGCTCCTCATCTGCCCTTGACGGTCAGGATGAAGCGCGAGCATCATGCCGATGGTGTGCTCTGTCTCTAGATAGTTTAAGTAATTCGTTTTCGTGGTTTTTCAATCCGATAGTATTAATATTACTTGACGAGTCGAAGTTGATAGGCTGAAACGTCAGAAATAGAGGCTCTATGCATATGTGTCTTGGGTGCGGGACCGTACACAGGCTCCCCTCCTTTTTCCACGACAACTCAGAGGGGCTCAAGGAGAGCGAGTTCGAGAGAACTGTGGACCGCGAATGAGGTTTCACTTTTCTTTCGACACTTCGCAAGGGCTGAGAAGAGCCGGATAAAACGATTATAAAACAGAATAGAGGTTGATGACGTTCGTGGCTCGTGGATCTCTTTTGGGAGACCCACTCTACAGTCCACCCCAAACTATCTCTTAGCTTCCTAACATTTACTTTCCTAACATTATACACTTGATTTGCTAATCATTGTATACTAAAAGGGGACAAATCAATCCCACCGTTATCCGTTTACAAATCCAGTTCCTTTCATCTGCTCACACCCGTTCTCCATCTCAACCGAAGATGTTCTGCCTTTTTTTTTCTCCTCAACTAGACTGTAAAACAGGATTTTGAACACCTCGAGAATGAGGCGAGCAGCAGATGAATGGAGGGTTGAAATTATAGACGTCTCCCTCATTGGTCAAGCAATGAACGTAAAAGGATCCCTTACAGCCTCAGGCTGCCGACGCGTTTGACAATCCTAGTAGCGAAACACTTCCGGCAGAAGATTAGATAGGAATACCTACAGGAAGACAGTGTAGAATAGTCTGGGTTTCTGCTAGTCTAACAGGAGCGCTCTTCTTTTGAGCGACCCACAGTCCATAATGAGGTTTGCTGATATAGAGAAACCACTTTGTGAATGTGTCCAATAAATATCGTCTTATAAATCTATGTCAACTTGACCACCTCGATATTTCGATAGTTATAAAAGAAACATCACCAGCTCTTGCTCGGAGCCACCACAAGAGCTTTGCCTCCTGCAAGACTCGTCAAAGACAGATTGTAGATGTCGCTCATCGTCCCATCGCTGAGCTGCACGGGACAAGGAAATCTCTCCGCACTAGGAATTCGGAGTATGAATATCGCGACCCCATCGAAGGGTCCTGTCCGGAAGTTTTTACTTTACAAACATTCAATGTTCTTCAAACCAACAATCTCAAGAGTACGATGTCATCTACGCTGACTCTGAAAGAATATCTCAACACGCTCAAGGGTTTCCCAAGGCGTGCGTACTACCGTGTCAGGAACCCTACAATCTCCCAAGATGTTCTCCTATTCCTGATTGCCTTCCGGATACTCAATGCTTTCTGCATCAAGACTTTCTTCCAACCGGATGAGTTCTTCCAATCGCTGGAGCCAGCATGGGAGATAGCTTTTGGAGCAGGAAGCGGGGCGTGGATCACATGGGTGCGCTCCTCTAGAAAGGGCGCGAGTATCTGCTGAAATCCAGCATAGGAGTGGAAAAATCAACTTCGATCTGCCGTGTACCCCACTAGCTTTGCTTCCGTTTACTGGCTTTCTTCGCGCCTGTCTAGTCTTTTGAGACTTTCTCCAGATGCGCACGCCGAGGTCTTGATAGCTGCGCCCAAAGCGACGCAGGCAATCTTTGCGGCTGTGGGGGACTATTATACGTGGAAATTAGGGGAGAAGGTCTATGGAGAGGGGAGCAACGAAGCTTGGGCGGCTGTATGTAGCATCCATAGCAATCAAGAAAGAATTTTCATCATTGAATGGCATCTCAAGGCTGATGTTCGTTCTATTGGCCCTTGTAGCTCGCCATGACTGTGTGCAGTCCTTGGCAATGGTTTTGTTCCACACGCACGCTTTCGAATTGCCTGGAGACTACCTACACAATCGTTGCTCTGGAATCCTGGCCCTGGCAATGGTCTTTGGCCTGGAAAGATAGAGAGGCCGCCGACAAGGAAGGCCTACAGAAGGGGGACAGCACAGTCTTTGCTGATGAAGTTTTGAAGTACGTTCTCCTTTCTCTTGTTTGAATGTATCAGATTAGTAACTTGTACATAGGCTCAACCGCTCTCTGATACTCGCAGCCTGGGCTTGCATATTCCGACCTACAAACATCCTGATTTGGATATGTGTTGCCTGCTGCACCTTATTCCAACGCCAGAAGCCAAGACAATCAGTACAACCCCGATTGGCAGACATATTCACTGTGACAGAAGAGAAACGGGCCCTTCTACGCAAAGCAGCAGTGTGCGGGTAAGACTATCACAAGTCACCAGAAGATCAGTTCTGCGACTAATCCCTCGTAATAGTTCTCTTGTGCTCGCCTCGTCAGCCATTGCGGATCGCCGCTACTACCAAGAATGGACCTTCCCACCCTACCGCTTCCTCTACTTCAACATTGCTCAATCCCTCGCAGTCTTCTACGGCCGCAACGACTGGCATTACTACCTGACTCAAGGCTACCCGCTCCTCCTTACTACTTTCCTCCCCTTCGGTATCATCGGCCTCTATCGATCTCTCTTCCCCCCAAAGCTTTCATCTCTCCAATTAACTCCCTCACGTATCTCAAACACCATTAGATTTCAACTCGGCGCTGTTGCTGTTCTTGTCCCCCTAACTCTCTCCTTCATATCCCACAAAGAAGTCCGCTTCATCTACCCTCTCCTCCCCCCTCTCCACATCCTCGCTGCGTCCCCTTTCACCGCCTTCTTTTTATCTGCCATCTCCCGAAACCCCACCAGGAGTCACAACCTCCTTCTCAAACGCGCTCTCCTCTTCCTTCTCCTAACCATCAACCTCGCCCTCTCCCTCTTCCTAACAACCTCCTACCAAACCGCCCCGATATCCGTCATGTCCTACCTCCGCTCCCAATATACAACGCACTACCTCACCCAACCACCCTCTTCCAGCAACCTCGCCAAAGCCACCCCAGACACCATGACCGTCGGCTTCATAATGCCCTGCCACTCCACCCCCTGCCGCTCCCACCTCATCCACCCGGGCATAAAAGCCTGGGCCCTAACCTGCGAACCCCCCCTCTCCACCCCCCCCTCCGAGCGCGCCGCCTACCTCGACGAAGCCGACCGCTTCTACCTCTCCCCCGCGGCCTTCCTGCACGAAAAACTCGGGGACCCGCCGTTGCCTGCCGACCACGAAGACGCGCACGCAGAGCGGGCGCAGAATGCGCATTGGGATGGGGAGGTCGGGTATTTGGGGACGGTGGGGTGGCCGCAGTATTTGGTGTTTTTTGGGCAGATGGAAGGGACGATGCGGGAAGTGGTAGGGGAGGAGGGGGTGTATGGGGAGTGTTGGAGGGGGTGGAATGGGGTGCGGGGTTGGCATGAGGATTGGAGGAGGAGGGGCGGGATGGTGGTTTGGTGTTTGAGGAGGGGGGAGTGGGTTGGGGTGGGGGAGGAGAAGGGGGGGGAGGGGGATGGTGGCCGTGGAGAGTTGTAGGATCGAGAGGTGTTTTGGCCCGGATTGCTTGGGTGGCTCTTCTCAGTGTGTCATTACCAGTAAACATGCTGTATCCGTTTTCTTTTGTTCTTGTGATGTTTACTTCGACCAGCACGCGTAAGGGGATCACACAGCCTAGCTTCACTGATACTATTAACGACCTCAGACCGATGCAAGTCCAATAGAGTGATGTCTCAATATAGTACATGTCTATACAAAGCCCATCCATCTAGTAAATCTACAATCTTGCCTTTCCCAAATCCACCCCCTTTTACACCTTCACCTCCCCGGCCCCAAATCCATCAACGGTCTATTTTTTTTTCCCGCAGCACCCGCCAGCTCATCTACAACCCCCCAGTCAATCCTATCCCACCATGCTTCCAAAAATTGCCTCTTCCCGCCAACCCCCCAATCCCTTAACCACACATGTTCCCACGTGCTCACCCCCAATAGCACGTCCAGGTCCGCTCCTCCGGGTGCCGCTTTCTTATCGTGCCTGCTGTACTGTCCCATCACCCCCGCACTACCCGCCGGATGCATCGTCGCGTATTGTTGCGGGGTGGTAGTGCCTGTGATTGCCGAGGTGGATGTGGCCATGTCGATGGGTTGCTGCCGAAAGTGCGCACCCGGGTAAGGGGAGCCGGCGTTGTAAGTTGTGAGTATGGCGAGGGAGTCGTTGTGACGGCCGGCAACGAAGTTTTTTCTCTTGACAAGCCAGACGAAGCCAGGGCCGAACATGGCGGTCGCGGTGGCAAGGAAAGTGCTACGGAGAGAGTCCGGAGAGGAGAAAGATGTGGTGATCTGTGAAACCATGTTGGAAGACATGGGGGGTGGGTCGGGCGAAATGGCGCTGAAGAAGAGGTGGTTGTTGTGGGCCATGGAAGCGTGATTGAAGAGGGAGGCGTGGTCGGCAGAGCGGGCGTATTTGAGGAGGATGTTCTTGGTTATGCTGTTCTCATCCGGGGTACCTTGAAGAACATATCAGATCTAATACAACGGGGCAGGATGTCTTAAAATCCATATCCGTACCGGCTGTCAACCGATTCAGCTTGTCGACGATGTAACCCTGATATTGGGTCCATGCTATGTCATACCCCTCGGGCGACAGCATACCCGGCACCCCATGCTCTTGGAAATAGGTATCATGCGTGAGTCTGGGTACAGCATGTATTCGCCGGCGTTGAGCTTTGGGTGCGTATAAACATTTCCTCTATATCACGCCCCATTAGTACGTGAGGCGTTTACAATGGCGGTAGAAACCCACGCAAACAAAGTTACCGACGCGCAAGGCAGTCTGCTGTCGTAAAGGATTTAACAACACCATTGAACTTGGTTGCGATGATGCAAAGATATCTACATCCTGCAGTTCTGCTATTCCGGTCTTCAAGATCTGAAGCTAAATTTGCATTCACGCTAGCGCGGTATCGAATCAACCAGTCGACGCGTTCCTTTCTTCAACTTCCTCGACATGCCACACCGAGCCGCCGGCCCATTGTGAAAGTTTCGTTTCAGTTTCTACGACAGTCTCAGATGGCCTCTCAAGGTGGAGAGTCATCTTTCTTTGACGAAGACATTCATTCGACTGTTGTCCAATCGCTCGAGCTCTGGCGCGTACCACGATGGCTTATTCCAGGAACAATGTGAAGCATCTGGATGCCTCAATGAACGCTCCATCTTCTTTATCCGCGAAGGCCAACCTTTGTTGGCCTTCATTGTTCTCCTCCGTCGTCATTCCGGTTTATTAATACACCCGTTGATCGGATTGTTCTATGACTTTGGGGAACTTGTATTGTTTAGTTCACCCATTCACTGATTGTATTTCTTTATTCCCCACTCGACGAAGACTCTCTACCCGCCATCCAGCAGATTCATCGTGCAGAAAGAATCGAAGTTTCCTGGAGAACACCAAAAGGATCATTTTGTGCAGGCACATACCAACTATGGTCCGGACAACCTTTCTCAAGCTCGCGGTTGTGTGCCTGATATCGGCAACAGTCCCAGCGGTCTCAGCGCTTTCAGCAGCTCTTTCCACGGCACAGGCAATAGGCTTGGTGGAAAGACAAGCGGATCCTTCTTCTTCTTGTGCAGTATCTGGCTGGCAATCATGCGGGCTAACAGGAGCCCAAGCCAATTACTGCTGCCCTGCAGGCTCAGGATGCGTACAATTCAACAACAATGCATCAGTTATTTGTTGTCCCCAAGGCCACAACAATTGCCAGACTATATCACCTACCACATGTGACACCAACCAGAATAACGCCACCTTACATCCCGACAACCAGCTCCATAGCTTGGACTATGGGGGACCACTGGTGAAATGCGGCAGTGACTGCTGTCCACAAGGCTTCTCATGTCAGGACAACGCACAATGTGTTATGAAGGTCGCTCCAGGTGCAGCCGCTTCATCAACTTCCGGTAAAGGCACTTCCACTTCCGCTTCTACACTCCCAACTACAACTTTACCCATTTTGAGTCCTACCAGTTCATCAAGTTCGTCAAGTTTAACAAGCTCATCAAGCTCATCAAAAACAGTCTCCACTAGTGCCTCCACCGCCTCCCACTCGCCCTCCTCAACCCCCCCCACCACCCCAACCGGCGCCCCCGTAAACGCCTCACCACCCACCCCCACACCTACCCCAACGAACACCAACACCAACTCCTTCCCCGCCCCCGCCATCCTCGCCGGCTTCTTCCCTGGCCTCGTTCTCGGCATTCTCCTCACCGTCGCCATCCTCCTCTGCCTCGGCCGCCGGCGCGACGCCAAAGAAGCCAAATCCGCACATTCCGACTTCTCCTCCGTCACCGCCACAATCTCGGACCCCATCTACAACCCGCGCGGAGTTGGCCCCCAGCGCAACGACTTCCTCCGCCGCGACAGCGCCAAAATGTTCGCCCCGCACTCCTTATCAACCCCCACACCACTCAGCCCGCACAACCGCGTCCGCTCCCTGTTTTCGCGAAGCCCCACCTTCCGCGACGGCATCGGCCGCAGCATCATTCCTAAAACCCCTGAGATGGCGCACTATCGCACCCCCGATCTTAAACATGAGCCCAGCACTGAGAGCATTAAGATCTACAGCCCGCCGAATATCGCGCTGGGTGGGGATGTGAGGAATACGAGGTTTACGGATATGATGCGGGATGCAGGGTTTAGGTCTGGTGAGCCGTATTTGGGGAGTCCGGCGAGGGTGAGCCCGAGGAGGGAGTGGAGGCCATGATGGGGGGTTTGGTTAGATGGGGAGTAGGTGCGTTGGACATGTTGGATGATGCATGGGTGAGGCGTTCTCTGGGTGGTCATATGTGTGAGCATTGCGAAGGGAGAAATTTCCTTGGTTGGTTGGGTGAACTATTAGCGGCTCTCCGTTCCGAGTAGATATCAAGCAGCATTCACATCGATCACTATCTCCAGTACTTGACGTTTCAAGCGGCTCATGACTTTGGTCGCATCAGTATATACTTTGATATATTTCGTTATCATATCCTCATTTCATAACCAATCCTCTGAAACTATCATCCATCCTTCTATCCCCTCGATAACAACTCTTTCGTCCCCAGCAACCCTCGATTCGATTCCCCACTTCCCTCCGTTGCACCCATATCAATGCCTCCACTCCAGACGTCGAGTCCCAAGAAATCGCTCACACCTAGCTATATCTACAACCCCCCCCCTTGACCTGACCCACGAACGAAAATGCCAGAACCCTCCCAAAAGGAGAGGGCCAAAGCTCCGAAAGGGTGTGGTACTATGCTGCGAAGTGCGTGGATTCGGTGGGATAAAGGAACTAAGGGGGTGCTCGTCGGGGTTTTGGGGGTGATGATGGTCTGGTGAGTATTGCCCGAAGCCGGAGATGCCATGGGAGAAGTGTCCTTTATATATCCCTTTGTACCGTTTCATTCTCTTTCTCAGATATAAACGCCTCACTCTCACTATGATTTCCATTCCGCAACTCCCTTTGGCATTCCCAGACGGCCTAGAAGTGGAGAGATGAGGCGGGTGAAGGGTCCCGAGCGAGTCTGGAATCGCTCTTGTATTTATATGGTAAAGGGAGGGAGAGGTTTGACTTTGCTTAGCGGGTTCTTGATCGTAGTGTGAGCGTGTTCGTCTGATAAAGGTGCTAAGGTCGTTGAGAACCCGGGGATCTTCTGGTTTGGTTGACGAGTGGGAAGTCGTAGCTACTCCGGTCGTTATGACGATGCATCTGCTTTAGACGTGAAGGCACAATCCACATAGCTCTCAAGCTCCATTGGTAGACGACACGCGCTGGTCTTTCATTGTCGCTACGCTATGCCAACGGCGTAGTACAGACATGCAGAAGGCAGCCACCAGTCACCACTCGCGCTGGCAGCTTCAAGTCAACATCACGATTCAATATACCGAGCAAGCCGACGAGTCCCGGCTCTCAAACGCCACAGCGAAGAAGCTTTGCATCGCCGAGTAATGAAACAGTATTCCCCCAAGCACAGCAAGGTGCCAAATATTATGGCTGCCCCCCACATAGTCAAACCATCCATGCAACCACCTCTCTGGGACTTGTCCGGCATAGATGATAGCGCCCACGAGGTAGACGGTGATGCTCTTGATGATCGGTGCGTAAAAGTACCACGACCACTCACCACCTCGGGTCCAGCTGAGCTGGAATACGGGCGCGAAGCCTGTGGCTGCGAGGGAGACGTAGAAGGCTACGCGGGCCCAGTTCATGTCTGCGCGGTTGAATGTTGGATGCCATGGCAGGATAACGCCTGCGACGCCAAGAGTAGCAGTCATGACGATGTATATCCATCGACTTACCGGCTCGCAATAGAAAGCTGTATACTCCGTAGTCATGATACTGGCCGCAATCAAGAGGCTTATCCCCGTGTAGTCTACACACGCAAAACGCTCCATAAGATTCTGCTCAGAAATACTGCTCATGGTATGCCACATGCAACTGCAGATCAAGCACTTGCAGGCAGCGAAGAAGAAGACGGCAGCGAAGAATATGTCGGTTCGGGTAGATTGCGAGAAATTGACTGAGGCGGGGTAGAAGTAGAAGGCGATTGCGAGGACAATTAGGAGGCCGATGGCGTGAGACCAGATGTTGACAAGCTCGTTGTGGAAATTGAAAGCTGACCTTATACACTCGATCTTGGTACCCGAGAAGCGGTAGCCCCTGGTGATATGTGGGTTCACTCGCCATGGGTGAGGGAGTTCTTCGTACTTGATAAGCCCATGCTCTTGCGCGCCCTTGATTGCATTCTCGATACTATCTCTAAGCGTTTCTTTCGTACGCCGGGCCTTTTCGAGACCCTCGTCGACGACTTCTCGCGCTTTACCAAAACTCTCTTCTGCCATGCGCCACCCTTCATCCATGACAGATGAGAGACCGGCATCACGAACGGTGTAGGCACGGGCTTCGAGTTCGGAGAGGAAGCCTTCCATTAGACGCATGCCAGTTTGGGCCTTGGCTTCGAGGGTTTCGCGGGTGGCTAGGACATCGTTGTACCGACCTTCTACTGTCTCCACTAGTATTTTGGCACGCCGTCTGCCCGCCCCAATGAGGTCGCCCGAGACCTGTGAGCATGAGTCTCGAATAGCTCCAAGTGTTGAGTATGCGCGATTGATTCCAACGTCAAGTTTCAAATTCCCGTAGCTTTCGATCCAATCGAGTCGAGCCTCGAGATCGGAAATGAAGAGGTCGACCTGGCTCTTCAATGAGCATTCGTCATGTCTTAGCAGCACGGAGTGAGTTTTAGTTCACCTTCATGAAAATAGCCTCAGCATCCATTTCGTGAGAATACCTTCGAAGTGGCGTGAATGACGAGTGCCGCCGCCTTTGGTGGGGTGATGAAGGCGACGGCGATAGGGCGTCATAGCTACGTCCTACCAGTGGCTCATCATAAGCCTCAAGAGTCAGAGATGTAGAAGAGCAAGCCATATTCAATGGCTATCGCCAGGCTTGCCGCCGTGCTTGAAGAAAAAGAAGATGGTGAGGGATCTCGAATGGATAGTGGGGCTTTTCTCTGTTGATGGTGCAAAGCGGAGTGTGGACAATGCCTCTGTATATCGTACTTAGATCCTAGATCATGGTATCAACGGTCGAGGTCAAAGAATAGTGCACGTGGGACGAATCGCTGGATGTGTACACAAGATGTGGGGAAGTCGCTTGGGGGAAATCCCCTGGACTTTCAATGACGATGCCCATCGTCGCGGCCCTCGGTTCAAGGCTTGGCAGGGTCTGGAAGCTTTTAGTTCAGCCAATCGCCACCTGCTTCTTTCATTGGCGAACATCGGCCAGAGAAAGCTCCGTGATCACCAGATCTTAACAGAGCTCAACACTCTCAGTGTACGGAGCAAGCAACCCACAAACAATGCCACTCACCCCCCTCATCACCTCCCCCTTCCTCCAATCCGTCCTCGACACCTGCACCCACACCCGCCAACAATGCCTCGACCTCATCGCCGCCTCCGAATCCCACGCCATCTCCACCTCGCACCCCCTCACCCCGGCCGCCCAGCTTGAACTCTCAAAGCAGCAAAAACTCCTCTACTCCTACCTGGCGCAGCTCCGCGGCCTCAACCGCGACGCCATTCTCGAAGTTCGCCGCACTAAGCAATTTACTGCGGAGGCGAGGCAGGAGATTGATAGGCTGCTTCTGCAACTGCAAAATCTGTATTATGAAGAGCGCCATCTGCGCGGCGAGATCTCCGCATGCGAGTCCTACGAGTAAACCCCTTCCCCTCTCCCCCCTGCCCCTATGTTTCGTTAGGGACCACTAACCCTCTAATCCCCCACAGCCACAAATACCTCTCCCTCCCCCTCCTCCCCCTCTCCAGCTTCCTCACCCTACACCCCCACCTCGATACCACCACCACCGACGAAAAATCCCTCATGTTCGCGCGCATCAACCACGAGCTCGCGGAGCGGGAAGCGCTGGAGCAGCAGCGGCAGGGCTTGCTAAAGAAGAAGCAAGGTTTGATTGCGGATAACAAGAAGAGGAAGGAAGATCTGGCGAGTTTGGATCGCGAGCTAGAAGGTTTTATTGATGTGAGTGGCTCTTTTGTCCTCAGGGGTTTTCAGGGGGTGTGGGAGGGATGGAATATGCTAATGTTGTGTGTGTTGGGATAGGCGGCGAAGCCGATTCAGAAGATCTTTGAAAAGCAGTATTGAAGGGATGGTAAAGGCGTGTTAGTATCAACGAAGGCGTTCCTAAAGAATTGAGGATATTGGCGTTGGAGGAGGTGCCTTGGAGATACCCCATTTCGAGAACGTTCCGCTGCGTCGATGGAGAAAGGAGATTCAGGCTCGATGTTATTCAGCATAATCTAGGTACACATCTTTGATCATATGACATGGCGTTTCTGGATATATGGAAGGCTCAGGTGAGTAATGTAGGGCTCGGTACGTTCAACCAGTAATGGATGCTCAGGGTACGGCAATGGGAAAAGCTGGAGGAGATATACCCTATCGCCTTCCTGAACTACTCATCCCAATACCGATCCATCTCCCTCATGCCCATCCATCGCAAGCTCCCCTAAACCCTGGGGATAACCGCCCAATAAACTCCCTACCCCCGCTCCAGTGACAACTGTTAACAGTAACACTAACGCTCTACATCAACAAATATCACCAAAAAGCCCAGAATGCCAAAACCTCGAAATCCGTTCCCAAACCAAAAGCCAAAAGGAGGTTCCACTTCCCGTCGTGGAGTGGGTTAAAGTGTACATCCTCTGGTCGACTTCGTCATTAAAGCTATTTGATTAATTTGTTATTGTTTTTCGCGAACCCGTGCCTCTTTCTCGTGAGGGGGGGATAGAATTTGTTATGGCCGTTCGAGGAGACTATAACTGCTGTGCGTTGATTAGTGAAAGGTAAGAGCTTATTTTGTTGTTTGAAGGTGAATAAAGGGTCCATAGACACAGATTTTCTTATTGGTTGGGGAAAAGGGCGCTTACCGTTATAGTTATTTCTTTATTGTGTTATACACGGCGTTTATCTACGCTCTGGGGGCTTTGAGCGTATTACTCTGTATTGGTAACGCTCCAAAACGTGCTGAGCTGGGCTTTGGCTCCTCAGCCCTAGCTTTCAGACGCTCGGCATACTCGGCGCAGCTGATCCGGATTCCTTCCTCGAGACCAACACGGGGCTTATAGCCCAGGATTTTCCGCGCTTTCTGGCCGGTGCAATATCTGACTGAGCAAGCGTCCTTCACACTGGCGCTACTTATCGTCGTCTGGGTTCCGGTAAGCCATGTTATCCACTCCGCTACGTACCCAACGGATGCGGCAAGGGCCTCGGGGAGTTGAACCTCGAAGGGTGGGTAGTGGTCGAATTCTCGCCAGACGGCTAGACAAAAGTCGCGGAAGGTAATTGGTGATTCGTTGGAGATGAAGAAAGCCTCCCCAGCAGCGGTTTTTGAAGACAGCATGTTCTCAATGGCTAGGACGTGGGCAACTGCGATGTTTCCAACGTATGTGACATCCCACAAATTCTCGGCGTCGCCAACGACGAAGGGGGTTTCCCACTTCGCGATGCAGGCGTGAACCGAGGGAACGAGTTGGTGGTCCCCCGGCCCAAACAGGGCTGAAGGTCTTATGGAGCAGGTGGCGAGCTTCTCGTCATTCGCCTCAAGGACCAGCGCTTCGGCAACTGCCTTTTGCGGGGCTCAGCTGGTTTTTGTCGATGCATTGAGAGGCGTATACTTACCTTCGACTCCCCGTATATTAAAGAGTGACTTGACGTTGGGCATGTCTCGTCAATATTTGGGTACTGATATCTCATATCGTCTGTCACGGCGGTACAACTACCAGTCCACACGACAGCCTCAACGCCGTTTGTCCTCGCTGCATCGAGGACATTCTTCGTTCCATTGACGTTTGTATTCCAAACGAGCTCTCTCTGTCTTCTCTTGTATCGATCTGCCAGCTCAGGGACTATTCCAGCGGTGTGAACAATGACATCCGGTTTTATCTGCTCTACTATTCGACGCACTTCAGCGGCATTCGTAATATCTCCTCTTACATGTCGGATGTCTGATTTGGGCTGCAAGGGCTTTTCTAAATCCACCACAGTGATTGCCCATCCGGGGTGCTTTTCTTTTGCGGTGTCAACGATCGCGCGGCCCACGAAACCTGTGCCGCCTGTGACGAGAATAGAGATAGTCATGGCTATGATCTTTTACGGAAAAAGCACTAAAATCTAAAGGAAAATTCGAGACAAGAAATGAAGGGTTCCATGCCTACGCGTTGCATGTAGTCATGCCCTTCCAGCAACGTCGCAACCATTTCAAGGCATCTTTGACATCATCAAGAATATGATGCCCAGTCGGATAAGAGACCTGCTTAACGCTGAAGTCACCTTTTTCCCCTGTTGATTATTGACCAGAACGTCGTTCCAATATTGCAGTCACTCCGAGAATGCCGCGGCCGCTAACTGCTTTCATCCGCCTCGCTTCCGTCAAGATTGCGGGATGACATCATGACGCGACTTTTCGAGAATCTGATCGGAGGGCACGAGGGGATGGGATGGGATGGGATGGTGATGGTGCTGCGAGAGCTTGGTAGTAGTTTGGAATACAAAGAGAGACCTGATTAAAACACCGGAACGAACATATATGTACGAACGCACAAGGTTATGGAGGGCTTCAGAAAGCAAATCGAATATGATTTGAAGATGCGCGATAAGATATCAGAAATGATACAGTAGACGTTAGACAGAAAGCATTTCAACTCCATCTACAACAGTTCCGTTAGGTACCTTATGGAAGAGTGAATCTCCTACTGCCCTCCGGACACAAGGGATAGTGCGCTACTGATGGCCTAGATGTCCAGACGTCATACCCCAATGGTGGGGGGATGAAAGGGACAATAATGTGCATGTGTACTGTGGTTTGCGCTGGTTGGAAATCTTTGAAACTTTTTCGTTCTCTCATCGAGATATCTGCATCTTACATTTGGTACTCATCTATCTGTACATAAAACCAATCAGAATGTCTGGACATGTGGGCATGAGCTCGTGTTGTCTAAGTGGCGCTGTCCACGACGGCAAGCCAACCGGCCGTGTGGAAACAATCGGTGGCCTTCAATGTTATGTCTCTGCCCCGAAAAACGACTCCAACGCCAAGTCAATCGTTTTCATCGTTGACAGTAAAAGACCCCATATTCCACTTCTGCATATATATACCCCACTAACCCCTCTTGCCACAAGTCTTCGGATGGGAGTTCACCAACGTCCGCCTTTTGGCAGATGAGTACGCCAAAGCAGGCTTCTACACCTACATCCCCGATGTGCACGAAGGCGACTCCCTGCCGATTTCCTTCCTGCAAAATATCGAGCCCCCGTTGAAGGAGCAAGCTAAATTAGGCGTGGCCGACAAAGCCAAGAACGCCGTTCTCATTCCTGCTACTCTGGGGCCTTGGCTCGTCAAGCACCGCGAGGCTGTTTCGAAGCCGATCATCGATGGCTTCATCAACGCTATCCGTATGACTCCAGGGACCAACAAAATCGGCGCCATCGGGTTCTGCTGGGGCGGCCGATACGCGATCCTTGAAGCGCATGGGCAATCGAAGGATGGGTCTGGGAGCAGTGTTGGCGGTGTGGACGCGGCGTATGCCTGCCATCCCAGCTTGGTGGCTATTCCGGGAGACTTTGATCCCGTCACGAAGCCATTGAGCTTGGCGCTGGGGACAAAGGATAGTCTGTTGGATGTGGCCAGTGTCGGGAAGATTCAAGACTGCTTGGCGAAGAAAACAGATGTTCCCCATGAGATCAGGGTACGCTCCTTTTCTGCTCCTCGTTCGCCGGCCGTATGGAGCGTTTGGCTGACTTGAACGGATAGATCTATGAAGACCAGGTCCACGGGTTTGCACTGAGAAGCGATTGGAGTAGCGAGAAGGACAAAAAGGCCATGGATGATTCGTGCAAACAAGGAATCGAGTGGTTTGAGAAGTACTTGTCGTAAATCAATTCAGACATCTCTTGTATATAGCACGCGGCTCATATTCATACAATATCCTGATTACGAGCTGAAAGTAGCCGACGTCTGAAGTGTACATATGACACCTCTAAATGCTTCTAGATTAATGGGGAGAAGGACTAATGGTCTTTTTGATATCGTAATAATCATACCACTGTACCTATTAAATGTAGTCCAGATTATTGTATCGTCAAGTCGTCAAGTCGTCATCCGCGCCATATATCATGCGAAGAAGATTTGATCTTTTCAAGCTTGGGGTACAGGAGGTTTGGGCTCAAGATCCGAACCAGTTGTGGACGGCGGAAGAGGCTCAGTGGGTTTGGTGTCAGGAGTAAGGGCCTCAGATTTTGGCTCGGCATGAGGGGGCTCGTTTGAAGTTGCTTCATTGGCAGGGACACTCCGGGCTTCTTCCCCTTGAATCATTGGCGGCTCCTCGGCCTCGCCGGCCTCATTCTCTGTACTAGCCATCCCCCGCTGGAGGGCCAACTGCTGCGCAGCTCGTCTTCTTCGCTCCACCTCTGCTTCCTCCTCCCCACGTACGCGCTCCTCCTCTTCCTTCAGGTCGTTGAGCGTCGGTACTTCGTCTTCGACTTCGGCTGTTTCGGTAACGTGTGGCTCTTTTCCACTAGAAGTAGAGTTACCTCGTCTATCGTTCTTTGTACTCTTGGTGTCTCGAGATGAAGCTGTCTTTGTAGATGCTCGAGAACCGTCGGGCCTTTGCTTTCTGTTCTTTCGGCTGCTATGGTCGTCAGGTGTCGTTCCTGTATTTCTTCTTCCTAACATAATAGCGAATTCGTCGTCAATTGGAACCGCGTCATCCTCGTCCTCGCTAGGAAAGAGGTCTCCTCTTGAACTCAGGGAGTTGTTTGTAGACCTTGACGTAACCGTCCCACTTCTTTTCCTTCCATGCCTCCCACGACCCGCATCAGGACCGCTCTCCTCACTTTCCTCTACCAGTAATTCATCTTCCCCCCTCTTCCGCCCAACGTTCTCCTGCAAATCCGCAGCCGAAGGTCGATACCTCACTCCCCTAGATCCAAACTTCCACGGTAATCCCTCCAAGAACCCAAACATCGACGAGCTCGGGACGACGGTCGGATCTCCCCCACCATCCTTCGGGAGACTAAAGCTTTTCCTCCTAACGCCCCGTGACCCATAACTCATACCCCCATGTTTCCCTGGCTGCTCATCACTCTCGGCTAGCAATCGGTCGAGTTCATCATGGCCCCATTCTGCTTCATCCTCTTCCCAGTTATCGTAGAAATCAAAACCGAAACCCTCGCGCCCACGCCGCGCACTGCGATGAGGTCGGCGCTGTTCATCGCGCGCGGTGAAGCAAGGTTGGCATGAGGCTTCGAGGCAGGACTGGAACGAGGCGAGGCATGGGGAAAGGTATCTTTGAGAGAAGGTGAAAAGGGAGGCCTGGGTGGAGAGATTGGCGGACTCGAGGTTCTGAGAGATCTGGTTGATGGTCTGGCGGATACGTGGGTCGTTACGGCGCATGATTGGGAGTATGTGGTCGTATTGGGTCGTGGGAGACTGCTCAGTTCAGGCCCCACCTCTTCAATCAATAGTATAATTATTCAAGGGCTGCTTTGTAATCATGGGTTTGAAGCTTTGCTGAGAGCTGATCGACGATAGTAGATAAATCTGTCATGCTGAAAGGTTGTAAGTTCAGCCTTAGGGGCGCCTTAGTGGACTGACGAGCCAATTTACAGTTAGGTATCTTCTACAACATCCACATTTCATCTGTCTACAATGGTTCATTACATTCGCTTCCTAAAGCCACCAAAGATCCAAATTACAAGCACTAACCATGTGACTGTAAGAAGCCTGATTACAATCACGAATGATCTTGGGGATGATTTCTTCCAAGGTGATCTCGCGCTTGATGCGGAACTCTTCCCATCAGGCCAGAAATCTACGAGACTGTTTGTGCAAAAGGATTTAATGTGGACTTCGGGTATGCGAACACTGTGGATCATAGTGGAACGGATCCCTTTAAATTTTCAATGGCCTGTGCAACTGCACATTACTCCTAGCAAAACTCTGGCAGATACTCCTTTGCTGAGGAACTTTCCCGATGTATTGACCGCATGGAGTGAGAGTTTTGGAATAGGCCTAAACTTTGAGGCTGGCAAGCGAATTGAGAGGCGATTGAACTTGACATCGGATAGCATGTTGAGCATATTTGAAGATCCTGGAGAGAGCATTGCTCGCCATGTCTGGTAGGTAAGTCGCCTGAGCCATTTACAATTACTCATTGCACCAGGGATGCTGGCGTTGCATTGCTTGCCTACCTGAGAAGCTTCCGTCAAAATCCTGACGACGAATTGCTTCTGCCACTCAACGAGCTGTTTGGCGCTTCTGGGCCAGGTTACCTTGAAGTGCTCGAACTGGGAAGCGGGTGTGGGATCGTTGGCATAGGGTTTGCCCAGCTATATCACAATTGCCATGTCCTCCTCACAGATCTACCAGAGGCGATGGAAATTCTAGATTGCAACATTGCTCAAGCACGACCAGCCTCCGGGTCGAAGCTCTCTAAGGCAACCATGAACTGGGATGACGGTCTTCCAATTGCTGTGGCTCAAGGGCGATACCATCTATTCCTGGTTTCTGATTGCACATACAACTCAGATAGTATTCCTGCTCTTGTAAAAACCCTCCATGCATTGAATCAAAAATCTCCATGGGCGTCTATCGTCGTCTCGATGAAATTTCGTCATTCTAGCGAAAATGTCTTCTTCGATATGATGAATGATGCTGGGTTTCAAGTCACTAGCGAAGTAAGATTTCCACTGCCAGACCGGCATCGAACTGCCGTCGGGCAAGAATTGGAGAATGTGGAGATATATATCTTTCGCAATACAATATCGCTTGAGAACATTCCATCAAGGTCACAAAACGCTCACACATCGAAGCAAGCAGAGAAAACAAGAAAAATACCATCTTCCTAGACGGAACCCCATTAAGGCATATCGGTATGCGGTCAGTTTACCCTGTCGCTTAGGTCTAGATTTGTGATACTCGGTTGCAAAGACTCCGCTAGGTAGGTGGGTAGCAAGGTCTGGCACATGGATCATGAATATAGCAAGATTGGACAGAAAGTATAGATAGATATAGAGATGTCTTCCTCGGAAGGAGATAGGACGGTTTCTTGAAAGAGCGGGAGTTTATGCAACCCATAAGACGTGACTGCAGGTTGGTTGATGCAGTCATTGCATCTGAATCAGGGGCGGTGTTGTGCATTTGCAGCCTTTGTACTCCGTAGGGCAAACTCTAAAATTCATTGCCCTTTTGGTGGGCAGAATTTGCAAAAATGCGGTCAGTAGTCAGGACTTGTCAGGGCATAACTCGGAATTCGCGCACACTAATGTAATAGTTAATATAAAACCAAGAACAAAATTAACAATAACATCACCTTCATCACCACTTTCACATCTTCAATCTATCACCGGCAACCTTCATTTTGTCAACAGGGACATCTTCACATCCATCCGCCATCCCCAAGAGAAGCATCACCGCGTTGGAGATAGGTAAGTTCATATTGCGGTCTATATTGCCCCCTCTAGGCTTTCACCCGTCTAAGGCCCTTATGTGTAAACCTCTTGACTGACACAACCTAAAAATTAGATTTCTGCCTCATTATAACCTAGACTGCCTTTGGTCTTTTCAGAGGTGTCCATTTCAACACGGCTCCACCAGCCTTGACACAGTTCTCTCTTCAAGATCCGTCCACACGCCCACACCGAGACATCTTCAACGACCTACCGCCCCCTGCTGAACGCCATTCCCCAGCCAAAGGATCGACTGCTTGACCAACCTCCAACCCCTCCCCTCTCGTTTCCACAACCTCAGCTGCCGCATAGGACGTCTTTCAAGGGTCTTCCTCTTCCTGAGGAAGAGTCTAGGAGGCCTCGCCGTGCAAGCCTCGGCACTGTCATCTTCGAACCTCCCTAACACGACTTTCGATCCCCAAAAACAAATTTACACCTGCCTTCTGCATTGTGCATGCTCATGGCACCATCGGCAACCACTATTACTGAACAATATGCACCAACCATTATATCATTGAATGGTAATAGTACCAATGAAAACCGATATAGTAGTGCAGGATATGGAAGACTTATCACGAAGGATGCTCTGAAAAAGCGTATCGAAAGCATCGATACAGATGCCTGTGAGGCAGGGGAGGAAGATGCTTTTTTTGTGGCGGACATGGGTGAGGTCTACCGCCAGCATCTGCGCTGGAAGATGAACTTGAAGCGGGTCAGACCACACTACGGTATGTTATTGCTCCGCCCGCTTGTGGTGACGTGTTACTGAGACTCGACAGCTGTCAAATGCAACCCAGATCCTGAAGTCCTCCGCCTACTGGCCGGACTGGGCACTGGATTCGATTGTGCATCCAAAGCAGAGATTGAACAAGTCCTCAGCATTGGCGTCGACCCATCTAGAATCATCTACGCTCAGCCCTGCAAGACCAAGTCCTATATTCGTTACGCCGCTCACCAAGGGGTGAAGCAGATGACTTTTGACAACTCAGATGAGCTATATAAGATCAAGGCATTGTTTCCAGAAGCAGAATTGTTCCTGCGTATCTTGACAGACGATTCCTCCAGCTTGTGTCGCCTAAGCCTCAAATTTGGGGCGTCTATGGACAGCACCAAGGGCCTTTTGGAGTTGGCAAAAGAGCTAGATCTGAATGTAGTCGGCGTCAGCTTCCACGTGGGATCGGGAGCTTCCGACCCACAATGCTTTGCTAAAGCGGTCCAAGACTCCCACACTGTCTTTGACCAAGCCGCCGAAATCGGCTTCGACCTCAAAACTCTCGACGTGGGCGGCGGCTTCTCTGGTGACACCTTCGAAGAAATGGCATCCGTTCTCAGCGAAGCTCTTGATGAGCATTTCCCTTCGAGCGTCCGCATCATCGGCGAACCCGGCCGCTACTACGTCGCTTCAGCCTTTACCCTTGCATGCAACGTCATTGCTCGTCGCGACATTCAAGATCCAGCAACCAGAACGACGTCTTACATGCTCTACCTCAACGACGGTGTCTACGGTAACTTTTCTAGTATTATTTTTGATCACCAGCAGCCAGCTCCTCGTATCCTGCGCAAGCAGGGCGGGGACAGGAACACGTGTCTCACGGAGTACTCCATCTGGGGCCCTTCATGTGACGGAATCGATTTGATCTCGGAAAACTGTACGCTCAGAGGCTTGCTGGACGTTGGCGATTGGTTATATTTTGAGGAGATGGGGGCGTACACGAAGTGCTCGGCCACGAAGTTTAATGGGTTTACAGATGACCATGATGTGCTTTACGTGTCCAGCGAGCCCGGTGCGTCCGCACTACTGGATTATTAGATTGACTCACCCCTCTGGGAAAGGGGGTTTTCGGACGAGACAAGATTAACAAACAAGTGAAGATAGGTCGAATGTAATGCGAAAAGCGTTTCTAATTCTTTTTCTTTTGTACCTAGATCACGTTGGCTTTTTCTTTCTTCAATACCTTCCAAAGGCGGCATTCTCCCATACACTTTCTAGAGAAGGAGGCTTCCACAAGCACATAGATTAGCTCATAGATCTAATTAATTATTTTTAGTCGTTGCTCACAACATCAAATATCTAAATTAAAAAAATCGCGCCCGAGTGCCCTTTGACTGCTAGATAGAACAGCATATCTTGCACCGATCTTTTCATAATGCCTCCTGAAGGAACCTGACAATGTTTATACACGTACAAGCACCATGATCAGCCAGACTACCGCCCTACTCGCACTCAAAGCCATCAACATTGCCCATTTCGCCCCTTTCAAATCTCGAGGCAGGGAAACCTTTTTTGAGGAATTGGGTACGGCGAGGGACGGATAGGGTCAGGTGGGAGTAGCGAGATTATCGAATGTTTAGAGTCTTTTGGCAGATGGGGGGAGGTGTGGATACAGGGGAGGAAGAAGGTGTTGAGGGGGGTTGATTGGGCGAGGATGAGAGAGAGAGGGGGTGGGTGGGTGGGATGTTGAGGAAGAATCAAGGGGTGGGCGGGATTTGGGGGGGGGGAGGGAGTATAATGATGTGCTTGACGGTTTTGGGGGTTGAGGTGTTCAAATGTTGTGGAGATGGTTGCGCTGGTTTGCTTTAATTTCTCTAAAGAATGAATGAGCTTCAGGGTTGATACGAGTAGCGGCAGGGCGAATTGTTTGATGCGTAGATTACCGATTTCTCGTAGTGCAATGGATGGTATCATCGAAGAACTAATGGAGTTTTGATGGGCGGTGCTGGGTTGATTGGCTCTTTGTCACATCTCACTAGCCCCTTTTCCATGGAAGGAGACGTGGAAGGCCCATTGCAATATTTACCCCCCCTACTCTGCGCCCACAGCTTCCAATGGCAACGCCTCCCTATGTCTCGTTCTGGGTTTCTGGCTGTGGGTGGGTGTGCGTTGGTGTTGCTGGTTTCACTCGGCTAGCTTTTTTGGATATATATATCAGAATAACACCTTCTTTCTCACTAACAATATAGGTACGTTAGCTCAGTCACTAAGATCAACAAATTCACCATTTCGAGTCGAGGTCCATGGTTCGATTCCTGGACCAAGCAACCATTTCGACGGGATGACACCCCATGGCTGTTCGCGGTGCTGTAGTCTAAGTTTAATAATCTCGATGATGACGAAACACCTTCGAGGCTGTGTGAGAAGTTCAGCGGCATGTAGTAGGCAGTGACTAGCATCCCGTTGGTGGTTATCCACCATCGGGATAGTGAACACTTTTGCTTTTTTTTTATGATTTAGCCAAAAAGCGCTGGTGTGCTGTGATGTTGCAAAATAGCTTGGGTATGGATGGGATGGGCTTTTGGTTTTGGGAGGATGAAATATGAAGCGCGCCTTATTTGGACGGAGAGGGGCGGGAAAGGTGTTGGTTGTTGGAAGGGGTTGTGGCCTTATCTGGGTGGAACATAGGGCATGGGATGAGGACGACCGAAAGACTTGAGATCTGACAACGCAGGTGAGGACCACAGCGAGTTCTAGGAGACAAGATGTAATGGCTCTGAATCTTAAACCAAAGAGGAGAACATGACGGCGAGGAAGAATTGCAGAAAGGTTTGTTTGCAGATGAAGAAAAGAAACAATCGCTGTATCGTGACTGACCACATCTTCTTGGGCAAAGTATCTTAGCCATGTACCGGGGAAGACGACGGGCCAGGCGTAGAGGCAGAAAGTGAGATATCCAGGAGGTCGATTTAATAACCGACAGGCGGGATCTGAAATCTCCTCCACCCCATGGCGAGAGTTCAGTAAGTCTGCAGGCTCCGTATCGTCTCGGAAGTCCATAAAAGCTGACTTCTCTCCTGAAGAAATACATAACTATAGGAGATATATGAATGTAACCAGAATTTTCCGTTCTTCCTCCAGCTACGGCAAACAACAACTGTCACAAAAAGAGTCCCCGCAGCCGCACCCCCCACAATTCTGCCCCCACGCTGCACCTCTCTGCCATGCACCTCGCCGTCTTGCTCCGAGATTCGCGTATTGATCCTCTTCTTCAGACATCCCCTCATCGCTTGCATCCTCCCCTTCTTCGTCTTCCTCGTCCTCCTCGCTATCTAGCCGTAGTTCTTCGGGCTCTTCCACGGACCCTGGTTCGTGCAATTTCATGGTCTCAACGGTGATCTCAAAAGTAGATCCATATGTATCCTCTGCATAAAGGCTGATGCATCCCTCTTCATCATAAGTCTCACTCCATTCCTCATCGCGGTTCTTTTGCACCTCGAGGGCTTTCCAGTTGGCGTCTTGAAGCGATACATATGCGCATAACGTATCATGGTATGAATCTTCTGCTTTGACGTTCCATTCTTCAGTCTTCACGACATAGATGTGTTTAAAGCTAGGTTGAGAGATATTCAGAACATCCGTTGCTTCGGCTGTGGGTAGTGGAGCATGTTGGGGTCTTTTGAGAGGGGGCAACTCTGCTGTTTTACTGTGGGCGCGTTTGTGTCCGGGCAGAGCTGTTGGCCTTGACATTGAAGGTGGTCTTGCCTTTCGAGGATCTAGATGAACTGGGGGTAGAATAGAATCAAGATGGGAGTACCTGTTGTTGCTTGCCTCAGAACCTCAGACGTGTTTTAGCAACCAAGCCTCTTCGGGTTAGCCTGACTAGACGTTTCCGGGTAAGCCGCGGCAGCTCACCCCCTTCGGGTAAGCTCTGCAGACGTCTGAGGTCCTGAGGTGAAGAGAGAGCACTGCATACCTAATACCTGATACCTAAGATTTAATCAGTACGTCTGAACAAACTCTCAATCTCATCTCTACTATTCCACAGTAATCCTATGTTTTGATAGTGATGCACATCTGTCAAATTGGAAGCCGTAGTATCACTCAAGAAACTGGACGGAAATTTTCCCAGTCTTTCTCCCTTTGCGGCCAACAGCTGAAACATAACGGCTCCCCACAGCCAGCTCCTTTACACATCTTCAAGACCCCTCCGAATTTCTGCTGCGCTGCTTTGATGGCCGCGTATGGATCCTCTGCTTCGAAACTTCCCTCATCGCTTTCGTCCTCCCCTTTGTCCTCGTCCTCTTCTTCCTCCCCTTCCTCACCATCCTCATCCTCCTCACCCTCCTCATCGTCAGGAGTTTCCTCCGACCTAGGCGGTCTCAACTCCATCGGCTTAATCCTGATTTTATAGCGATCACTTTCGTCATCCTCTGCGCTAACGACGTTACACCCATTATCACGAGAAGTTTCGAATTTCTCTTCGTCTGAGATTCTCTGAAGAGCCAATGCTTTTCGCTCTGCATCTTCGTACGTTGCGTAAGCACCAATGGTCTTAGTCTGTGTATCTACGACATAGATATGCGAAGGGGCTAAGTAGGCTTTGGTCTTCAAAACAAACTTTGGTACTTTGGGAGGAGGGAGTTCCGCTGCGTTACTGTGAGAGCGCTTGTGATTTGGTTGCGTCGGTGGTGCTGAGCCTAAGACTGACATCTGGATATTTTACTTGAGTGATGCCTGTATCTTATTCTGTAGTCAACCAAGTCCTCAATATCGGATGCCTAGACCGTCAACTTCCTTGAGAGGTCGATCCGTAGTTAACCCCTGTCACTAATCTCGTAGTCTACTAGTTAAGTATAGCACTATCCTAATATTATTTTGACGTCCGTACTCTTCCTCTTTTACCTCAAGTGTACCTTTCAAGAACTCCGATCCCCCGGCTTTGGCTCCAGCCGTACAACATCAACATGAATAAAAGTCTCGCTCGAACGATTACAAGCTCGGTATTCCATACAGTCATCAGAATCCTCGCTGGAATCATGTTCAAAGTACCCATCTTCTACTCCCGCGTCCCGTAGCAGTTTCAAGGCCTTTCCCATTCGCGTCTTGGAGGCTTACATATACGGAGCGTGGTGGGTGCTCCGAGGGTTCGCCGCCACCGCCAGTAACCAACGTTACGACGTAGATCCATGGAGAGGAGTTGGCTGGGGGTTGAAAGATCTTGGGTCCGCTTCTTAGCCTCTGCTGTGCTACTGTGAACACGCTTGTGAGTCGATGAGTCCGCTGTAGTTCGTGTTGTGGGTTGCATCGCCGTAGGTAGGAAGGGGTAGGTTAAGAGAAACTGCGGTGGGCGTCTAGCAATCCAACGAGTGGGATGCTCTCGAGCTCTTGCAACAACGTCATGGAAGTGTAGAGAGCTGTCGGTTTATACTTTATGGATGCGGCAGTATCAGTCAGACAAATTATCGTTGATGTATGAAGCCACAGAAAGTATAATGAAGGAAGCTTTGGGTGACTAGATCCATTGGTAGCCAATTTTTGTTCAGTAAACCGAAAACGTGGTTATACAAATCCTCAAAGGCCAGAGGTGAAGGGTCGCTTGGACGGGGCTCAGCGGACATCATGACCAGAACGCCTGCACAGATCCTTGGCCTGTTCTGCCATCAGCCGTCATCCTGTACTCCCCTTTCCATACTCGGTAGCTCATGCTCATTATCAGTGCATACCCTTCTGCTTATCTGCTTTCCTCATTTTCATCTCTTCCGGCCTTTAGGTTTTCTTCGAACGACGAAAGATCCGCTTCCTCCGACTCCTCCCTTTCCTCGCCTTCCTCGCCTCCCTCGCCTTCCTCCGAATCCCATTCCTCCGACTCCTCCCCTGGCCATCTCACCCTCATCCGTTTGACTACGACCTGGACGATACGACCGTCCTCCTTTTCGGCGTAGAGGTACACACACCCTCTTTCGTTATAAGAACGTTTCTGTTCCTCGGAGTCTAGTTTTTTCATTACACGGATGGCTTTTTGGTTTGCTTGTTGCACGGTGGGGTACGCTTTAACAACGTCATAGGATGTCATGTAGCGGCTGTGTTTCTTGACGTCGTATTTTACGAGGTAGATGAAGAAGGGGATCTTAACTTCCCGTGAGATGGGTCGGCTTAGGATATCTGAAGAGGGGTCGTTGACTGGAGGATTGTTGGTATGGTCGTGGTTGGATGGTGTCGCTATTTGAGCCATTGGGGATGACATTGTATTCTAATCGGAGATACTACCGAAAGGGCTTGGAGGTGGGATCGAGGCAAAGACTACTCTAGTAAAAGAGTAATATGATTGCAGGTGGCTTTGGCAAGGTAGATGAATTTTCAAGTTCAGTTTCTTGGATTGCGAAACAATAGCAGGCATCAGCAATTCATCTCAGTATTCATTCAGTGAATGCATCTCTTCATTTGTTTATTGGATTGGCTTTGGCTTGATTCATCTTCTTCTCAGAATGCCTCTTTTGTTGCAAATGTTTTCGTACGCTAGACAATTTTTTCGCGGCATGATTCGTGAAGTGTATGCTGTAGATAGAAGTTCAGGATGTCTCGGACTATATTGAATGGCTACTCGTACAGTGGTACCTATTTTCTTGCTTTTTGTGACGTGCTTCATACCACGGATTTTGATGCTTTTTTCTTGAGACAGACCAAATCTTGTTTTGGGAACGAGGTTCGGAGGTCGACTATTTTTACGACTGGTGGCCTTTTTCCCTTTATATAAGAAAGACTGTTGGCAAAGTGCCCTTGTGCTGTTCTCGCGATCAGTAAACATCTTGTAGTCAAAGTTGCTGGCCTTGTATGTACACATGTGCTTCTCAGACTTCGCATAGCAAAGCACACTTTAGGTGGGCGGATTCATGGCATTCTGGGGTACTTTTGGTGCAGCGCCTGGTATCATCACTGTCGGACTTACAAAAGGGACCTTGATCATCGCATAGCCATCAAAGAGTTCTTATGCCGAAGACTGTCGAGTCACAAATTCAACACGTTGGCGATGATTAGTCTAACCCATAATTCAGTCGTAGCCAGACAAAGATGGAGGACGTGGTCAACGACATTCAGGTGGACGAGATAAAATGATCTGGTAAAGTGGGAATCTTAGTATTCTGCTGTCTCGTTTTACTGATAGGGACACGGCGAGCCAAGCCCGTCATAGATCTCTAATTAGTAGAAATTTTTTTGAAGTACCTCTTTGGCGGTAGAACTGGTCTCAAGCCATAACAGAATGCCATGGCGAAAGTGAGGGAAGCTTGCTAAGTTGATGAATACAAGATAAAACGACCTTTAGAACGCCTGCAGGGTACAGACGAAAGCATTGCCTTATCCTATGATGGTTACGTATAAGCTGCAAGGACGGAGCAATGACAAGGTGCGAGATCATGTACTGCTGATATGAACGCAGTGTGAATGAATTTGCTCGAAAAGAAAAGGAGGATTCAACCATGTGTCCGTCGCAGTAGCTCCCCGCACACTCATCGACTCAGACAATGGCGTGAGGCAGAAAGGATTGAGCATCCAGCACCAAAAACGGCTGTTAATGGCTTATTTTGCTATTAATATGATGAGGTTGACGATTGGGCTCTCGGAGCGATGTCAGCTGATAGCGGTGAGCATGCGAGGCATGATATGTACATGCCGTTTAGCGATTCATCCCGCCATCAACAGAGCCAACAGGAATGGAATTGGTGTTAAGAAAGGAGCTCTAGTCTTCTTCCAGTTCACGATCACTTGCCCTACTGTAGGTGCGCAGCCAAAGCACGCTGCGCGGCGCTTGCTTCGACAAACAGACGTGAGACAGTTGTAATTTTCAGGAAACCTTGGGCCCTCTTTACCCAGCGGCTTTAGGTTGCCTGACAGCGACGATCTTATTCGCCCAAGGTACCTAGGTACCTGCCCAGATACTACGGAGTAACTCTGCTTTCTATCAGTATGTACTCACGTACTTTAATATGTGGGGTCAGTATTGGATTTCGGTCCTGTCCGGGAGTGCCTGCAATGTGGTCATCAGCCATGCGTATGGTTTTTACGACGCCGCAATTTACAGGGCGACCAAACAGATATTTTACTGCGTGGAGTACAGAGTAGACAGTGGGAGACACGGGCGCCAAGAAGTTGCTGTACCAAGAAGCCCCTGAACAGAGCACAGTGATTGGGTATGATTCTTGAAGCTGTTTTTCGAAGCATCACCACATTACCAGCGAAATGATCAAATACGGAAGATCGGCAAGCCTTACATTTATTAGATACAGTACGTTCCGTAGATACTCTGCAGTCTGCAATCATGAACACCTCCCTTACGCTCAGTGATATCATTCCTGCGGCTTGGCTGCGACATACTCTGGCTAAGAAAAGGCATTATGGGCATAACAACCTGTTTTGGCTGCAACTACCACAGTACTGAAGCTCGACTACAGTCTACAGGTGTCAGACGTCTAGGGACCTTTGCTCTATACGGTACACCTACCTACCTAAGGGTAATACTCCGCGAGAAGCACGTGTAAAGTGGTACACAGTAGTATTGTCCCGACTGCTCAAGCGACCCTGTGACCACTCGGACCTTGTCCTCCTCCCCATCCTCATTCGACGCCCCGTTAATGCCCAATCAAGGATCTTGGCTCTTGGCTCTTGAATCCCTCCGGGCAATACACGGGAATCTCTGGCGACTCGACAAGCTTCCGGCCTTCAAGCGCACATGTTGAAGACACTGCACTGTGATACGCCCTAGACTCTGTTGTGTGTACGCCCATGCTATGCGGGCATGGTTAATATTGATCGAGCAATGCAAGAAGTCGTCAGCGAACCCTGTGTGACGTAGGAATCGAGGAATCTTGAGCTACGCCCCAGTGTTAACTGGACGCCAGGTGTCGACAGTGCATGGCATTGAGCGGTGACAGGGTTCTTCCCCGGGTTCGGTCATGTTTGCCAACTCATCACACCTAAGAATTCAGTACAGTACACAGTACGCTCATCGGGACGATCACCGCGAGCCAGGGGCATCTTCGACTACTAGGTATTACTACGTAGTGCTACGTAGTAGGATCCTTGGAATTTCAATCATTAAGTCATATTACGATGCTCCAACAACCGTTCGCGTTATTCTGCATCGGGCGTCAGGATCTGCTCTCACACTGGGGACGTTTTGAGTAAAAGGACCGGCGATCAGTTCAGAAATAGAGATTAATAGTCAGTGTCCCGTTTCTTCGAGGTGTGTCCCTCAATTCCTACTGTTTCCAAGGTCTACTGGGATTGTATATTTCCCATAACATCAGGGCCTGTCTCTCCTCATGACTTCGATTATCTGTCCGCTCAGTATGTCTCACCGAGGTGGCTACCCATTCGATCCTTTCCTCGCTTCAGGACCTGATCGAGGCATCTCCATGCCTACCACCCGCGCTGCCTCTCGCGGCTTTCCCAGCAGGTCATTACTCCTTCAGACGCTTTGAGCCAACTAGGCAAATCTTGCTGACGCACCTGAAGCGCTCCACGTCCTGATGCGTTGGGCTTTGTGCCACCAGCTTCAAGCCCAATCCCATCGGGACAATACTGCGTAGGGTCTCAAAGGTAGGCGTACCGTGCCTGAGTCTCTAATCACTCCCTGACATGGGAATCCCTAGTTCTTCCCATTCACCTGATCAACCATACTCCAGTGGCCGCCCTACCACGATGCCCATGTTCGGCTCGTCTGCTACTACCTGTCTACCAATACATGAGGTTCCTAGCCCATACATAAGCCTCGGCCGAGGAGGCACTGGTCCACGGTTGGAGACTTCCATGTCACAGCGTTCACAGTGGCCTGCACCCAGCAGTGTCAATTACGGATCCATAGGGTTAGGGCCCGTTCCAATGCCTGGGCAAAGCCTCCCGGACCCTGAACCTAGGCTGCGGACCTCACCTGACGGCTATGCTTGGGAAGCCGAGTCCCAAAGTTCCCGAGGGTCTTCGGAATTCGTCAGAGATTCCACTCTCTTACGGGGATCAGGCAGTAGACCCCGATCTGAAGGCAAGAGCCATTCACAGAGGCGGCCTTCAAATCGTGATGAATTTGATGGCCCTTCTCAATTTCTTGAAAGACCACCTACGGATGTAGTTGCAGCACAAGACCGGGAGCTTCCCCACGTGCCTACTAATCTTTATGTCCAGGAGCAAGATGACGTTCTTTCTCAAGTGAATGACCGCCTTTCTCAGTGTGCGTTTGATTTCATTGCCAAGTATCAATTTCCTATTCCACTGGAACCGGACAAGCGGCCAGTACGAGTTCCCGCAGACAGGGAGTGGACCGAATGGGTTTATTTACTGAAGAGGCTGGCAACCAAGAGGCGTATTCCTGCCCGCCTCCTCTACAACGGCCAAATAAAGCAGCTAGTCACTGTCTTGGAAAATTCACTGGAGATGCGTCATGCAGCCAAGCATCAATCGAGGCCGCTCAAGGATGACAGGAACGTTCTCCAGCTCATCTCCGCTGGATTACAGGTGGCCAAGTTGTTTCGCGACGCAGAAGCAATGACATATATGGACCAATTATACTTTTCAGTCGAGAAGAAGATCCAAGGAAGAATTTCAGGAGCTGCTTCACATTTCAGCTACGTTGTAAAATAGCCATTGTATAAGCTCTCTCAGTCCAAAGCAAAGGTCCTTTCCTATGTCAGAATTCTCATCCAGGCTAGGAGAAAAACACCCGGATACCTTGGATGACCTATTTCCAGGCTATGGAGGACTCTACCCTGCTTGACTTCATCCTGTCCACGCGGTACGATTGTTTGCGTGGGGATTTTCTTTTATTCCATAATCGGGATCTGTAAGGACTGGGTATCTAACTCCAGATGGAGAACCGGAACTTGTCTACCGAAATGGGATTGCTCTCCACTGTGGCTAGGGCTTTGGATGCGAACTTCGTAAAACGTCACCCTGATGTCCTAATACCCAAATGCGGCAGAAGTACCAAGATCATCAAAATTGATCGAACACTCCAGGAACCCGAACAACCAAGCTATCCATGGGCTTGTAATGAACCACTCGTTAGGCGAGACTCTTTCGTTGCGTTTCAGGTTGACATCAGTCACTGTTGGTCAGTTCTATGTATTCAGGTAGTCTTCTTGATGGTGTTCTTGGGTTGGATTTTATGCTATGCTATGCTATGATTGCGAACCTTACCTATTCATCGGCAATAATCCCTTCTAATGTGCAACGGTGAGCTTTCGACTACACCGTGACGTTAATGCGCTTGATGAACCACCAGCACTGTCTGTACGCTGTCACATCATCTCCAATAGCTGAGTCCAGCTGTCGAAGGAAAGCAAACCTGCATGTTGCCGGATCAATGGACGCCCTGCTTGTCCAGGAGTCACTTCCATGTCACTACATAATCTCTTGCAGCTTTAGCCTTTGGATTTGGGCTGCAAGCGTGTGTCATGCTTTTATGGTAGACGCCCGGTTACCTCCGAAGCGATGGTCGGCCAATCCTTTTACACAACAATGCGTCGGTGTGTTGGGTCACTGTCTTTGGGTTTGACACCCCATTGATGCCTATTTACGAGCATCCAGTGAGTACCGAATTGGATTTCTGCCGCATCCCCATGGCAATGGCTCAGCCCCTGTACCAGTATCAGCAGCCTTCCCAGAATGTGCTACTTTACTCGGGCCACTTTTGTGGCCCTTCAATTGGTTATAGACTGACCAAACTCCAATGGTCGTCTATAAAATTTTCTGGGCTTCTTTACATCTTCGTGTACGTCATACTAGAGAGCTTCGAACACCGCAATAGTTTACAGGTGACTTTGGCATGTACTCTGTGCGGGAGAATGGGGTTGCAGAGCAGCAACTCGTGAAATTTACTTGAGAATTATAGAACGATGTGTCCACTGTATGAGAAAAGCACAATTAGTATCAAAGCACGTGAATCTAGAAACTATGTAAACATATCCAGGACCTCAGGTCATTGACCATAGATTATTTGATACCTGAACAACAATGGTAATGATAGAAATATACATGACTTGAACAACCAACACGAAACGCAAAGACAACATTAAATCCAGCCAATGATGAAACAGAATATTACACGAGATCAGACACACACAACTCCTGTTTCAAAAGATGTCCATTTCTATCGAGTCTAAAATTGGTCTGTGCAGCGTCTGAAGCTGAAATCAGCGATGACCGCCATCAAATCAGGGCATTGTTTACTGATGCGGCTGCTGTTCTGCTGCATTCGTCCACACATTGATCTTGCAGACTTGTACCCCACGATCAGATAGTTGCGGTTCCAACCAGTCATTCGACCTTGCTTACCGGTGCCATGCGACAGGACCGCAGAGCCGCCGAGGTCTCACCGACCTGGCCTTTGACGCTGTTGGTTGTGCTTGCAACAAGATTGCATTCTGAAAAAGGAATCTCACCACTATTCGTAGCAAAACAACAACCGAGCCGAATCCATTCGTTCTGGCGAGTACTTCTCCCCAACACTCCAACGCCGCGCGAGAAGGCCGATGGATTCTGGCGGCTGGCTATTCGAATCTTCAGCATATAATCCGCCATCGATCCCTCAATAACGCCTCTGTTGGATGTGACCTGGTCCACGAGTAACCTCTAGATCTCTTCGGGGAGCAGTCACTTCGTAGCGCTTCAGCTCCTCGTCCAGCTGCTGAGACGGGCAAGCCCACCGTCGATTACCTGTTCTTGAGCAGCTTCTACTTCGACGCGTGTCTTTTGTTTGCCCCACCACCCTCTTCCAGTCATCCATCACTCATTCACGGGGTCAATCACTGCGAACCACCAGTCCATCTGGTAAGAGTCTCTTCATTCCCTGTTTCACGACTTCTGATGTGAGTTGGGTGATGTTGACGGCATTAGGGTGCTTTGGTCGAATCAAAGCCGAGGCCGCAGTCCGTCCTTATTCCAGCTGCACGGACGGCGCGAATCACATCCCTCTTGGCTTCATCCTCCGACCAGTCACAGCGGCTCCCCTGCCAACGATCGGTGCTCCTTCATCCTTTTTCCCACTAGTACCTCGTGGCCCTGACCTGTTCGTCGGTACCATCCCCTGGTCCCGTCTATACCCGACGTAGTTAGACCAAGATCTATACTTGCAAAACGCTGCATCACCGCCCCCGCCGCTGTAACAAAACATTTCGTGTGAGAAAAACGTCCACCGTCGCGCGTTCAACTACTGTAACCGCCCGGACTTTTGCAGCTAAATACACACCACCCTGAACGTGAGCTGGCCTCATAGTACCCGTACACCATAATAATCCCAGGTATGTGCTGGTCTCTGTTCTCGTCCATCTCATAAAACCCTTCGATGCCCTTGTGTCTCTCTTTTCCTGCTGCTGCCACGGCTCACTCATTGCCCGCCGCAGGCATCGCCGTCAGATTGTCTCCTTACGTTCTCTTCTCCCCAAGAGTCACGTCGAGCAATCATGGCTTCGGACTCGCCCAAGCCAGCCCTTCCCACTCCTACGATTAATGCTCCTCGGTCACCCAAGGCTGCCCCTCCGCCTCTCAAGACTCCTCGATCAGCTACTTTGCCGTCGGAGATACCAAAGAGCCCTAACGCAGGGCTTCTCGACGTTATCAAGCAAGAGGAGGACATCAAGACACCCATCACTCCTCCCACGGCCTACACCGAGTTCCTCAAAGCCCTCTCCCCCGCCGTATCGAGCCCAGCCACAAGCAAGAGCTCAAGCTTCTCCGACAGATCCTCCGGTAAATCAACCCCGACCTCTCAACCGTCCAGCGCAGGTAGTAGTTGCTTGTCCTGCACGTACGACCCTCACAAGTCTGCGTCCGCCCCTATGGTCCCCCCGTCACCATTTGTCAGACCGCCTAGTTCTGCGCGAACACCGACGGCACTACGACGGCTTCGCATCCCTCAATCACCCATGTACTCTCCAGCCGCCGACTCTCCCAAGAGCAGTGCTATGCGCTCGCCATTCTCTCCTGCCGACTGGTTCCTCGAAGGCAAGACTCGATACTACGAATCCCCTCGCTCAGGCTGTCATCGACCCGTCAGTGTCAGACAGGTCGTGACCAGGACTGTGACATATACTCGCAGCCCTGTCACTCCGCTAGACCCTGCACCAAAGGGCAAACGGAGAAAACTCGAATAAATCATTCTTCGCATCTCTTCCTACCAAGCTGTGCTCACACCTTCTTCGCTTCGATTCACCAACTATGTTCATTCCCTCTACCATCACATTTCACCAAGGATCTTGCCCTATGATCTTATGTCGCGCAGCGCACGATGACCAACACGAACTGCCATATCTTCTACATGGCCTTGTCATATTCTCCCCGATACCGAAACCTACCTGATACCTCTGGCGGACTCCCGATATACTCGAAGTGGGACGCATGAACTTTACGAACAAGGATGGAAAACGGGAGTCTGATATCCTGACGCGGGGGTTCCACGACGGCTTTTTGATTTCTTGTGTTTTACTGGTGCTCTGGTGTTTTGGTGCGAAGGGAGTCTACAACGGACGGGAAACGACTATGATACCATATTTTGTTGCTATCTGGTTTGGAACTCTGTCTACCGTCTATCTATATATCTGAATTGACCATCTACATCTGCTACGTAGCTCCGGTACATGTACTGCGTATGCTCTACTGACACACCGCTTGCATTGTTGACCATCAAAGGCCTGTGCTCCGACCATCTGATAACCCAAACCAGCATCCGTCTCGGCCGTCAAAAGCGGCATCGAAACGTCCCACTTCCGGACTCGGCTGACCCCGAGGCCCAAGGGTGTGGTCGGCCTACATAGCCGCCCGCACCAAGCAGGATTACGCAACCGACGCTAGGATCTCAGCCAAGCAAATGAACGCATTCACCACTTCACCACTTTGTTGCTGCTAACCGCCGGGGCTACCGAACAGGTACATGAGAGATTGTACGATCCTGCCAGATGACCGGCGAATAGGAGCCAATGATCCCAGATTGGAGGGTTAAGTAAGGAATAAGCACAAGGCATTGGTGTGAAGAACAACAACAACTGTTTCCAGAACCGGAGAAGTCCCCATTGGAGGACTTGTTTTAAATAATACCTTACGCTTGGTTTGTTATGCCCTTGACGGGATCATCATTGGACCGAGAAAGCCGTGACAGTGAACGTGACTGTGGAGTTTCATTGGATCTCACTAGTTCTATGGCGTGACAGGGGGAACGTTGCGCCATCGCCATCCCTTTCCCGTATACATACGTACCTTACTTTGTCGCTGTCAACGGTATCCAATACTCTAGCTCGCATCATCAGGCTCGTCACGGGCGCTTCTTCCGTAGCATTCCAAGGAAATTCCAACAACCATTCTGTTTCTTGGTCGCTACCTACGAATGTTCTACAAGAATGATCACGGGAGCGTGTCGTGATACTTGGCTTAATCTGGGGGTAGGGGGTGGAGGGGGAAGATTATGCAGAGCATGTCACACCGAGTTTTGTTGGACGGGGGGCGCTTGTGAGATATTTTGGTGTAGGTAGGGTAGGTAGGTAGGTAGGTAGGTAAGGTAGGGGAGGGGTAAAAGTCTGCCTTGGAAGATACAGTATTCGGTTGCAAGGGGAGAGAATGAGAGAGGGTTCATGCTCCGAACAAAACACCGTTGGTAATTCCGTATATGTGAGCTTTGAATGCTTTCTTAAGTAGGTTCAGGGATAGTCATCAGCTGCGAGAGAGACATGCGTGAAGGACCAGAATATCCCCTTCCCTTTGAGCGCCCCGTTTAAGGTAGTTAGGCCTTTGTTTTGCAACACACCAGCAACAGCCCCATGAAACCGCCCTCTCCATTGTGTTCGTGTTCATCCCTTCACCCCTTCTCACGCTGAGGTTTCCGCTCCGTCAAATCTCCGTCAAATCTCCGTCAAATCTCAATCTCAAATCTCAATCTCAACCCCGTCGTGACTCGTCACATAGATTAAAAAAAATACCGCAGCTCTCTCTCGTGTAAAAGAGACGCAAAAACAGGCCTTCCTCCTCCTTGAACTGTATGGAAGAGATAGATAGATAGATAGAGATACGTTTCGGCTTTGAGGTGGATTTTTTGGGAAGAGGGGGGGGAGTAGAATATGTACGGTATGGGTTTTGTGATGATGGGGGTGGGAGTGGGACTGTGGGAGTGGGACTGTGGGACTGTGGGAGGAATATGTAGGTACATTGCCTTGCCTTTTCATAGAAGAATGCATCATGCCACTGACAGTGGAATATGTCCGTACTTAGTAAGTTGTTTTTTTCTAAAGAAATTGTGTGCACAAAAGCTGTTATTTATTTATTTATTTTTATTTATTTATTTTTATTTATTTACTCTCTCTCTCTCTCTCTCTTTTCACAGCCCCCTTTTTTTTTTTAGCTTCTGGGAAAGAAATCTCTCCTCTCAAATCAAGGAAGTTTTTCTTCTTCTTCCACTAGGTGGGCAGCGTGGGATATGTTTTTGAGCGAACTTTTGAAAGTATGTGTTTTTGCTTGCACCCACACACACACACACACGCGTCCGTTCGAAGAGAAGACTTGATCTGGGGGGTTTTTGCAAGAAGCGAGCACAACAACAATACTTTGGTGCGATTGAGATGGCGCGTTTTTTCCTCGTTTGGGTGGGTCGATGGCGTGGGGTGGATTGGCTGGGTGCTTGCGTTACTGGGTATCTATCTACCTTTTTGTCTAGTTCTATCTACCTTTTTATCTCTCCATCCATCTCTCCAACAAACATCCCCCCTCCTCCAAAACTCCAAACCAATCCTTCCTTCCTTCCTTCCTTCCTTCCTCCCGCACAAGCTTCCACACCTACCCACCCCACCACTCTTACCAACCCCAAAAAAAAGTAACAATACAATACAATACAACACAATACAGTAAGCAAGCAAGCAAGCAAGCAAAAAAGCTCCAAAGTCCAGCACGCCCTCATCAAATAAACAATCAAAATAAATTAAATACAGTAGCCACAAAGTATGTATCAGCATCAGTATCAGTATCAGTATCAGTAGCCACAAAGTATGTATCAGTATCAGTACACCCCCCCCAAAAAAAAACTAACTAACTAACTAACCAACCGACCGAGTAGCGAAAAGCCCATTTCGGGGACGCTACTAGGGAGAGAGTTTTTTGGTGGTGCTCGGGGAACAAACAGGGCGGTTTCGGGGGGTTTTTTTAAGCGATGGGTTTGGGGGGGGGAATTTGGGGAGAGGGGGGCTGCGTGAGATGGGTTTTGTGGCGGGTGGGGGCTGGGGCTGGGTGCTGGGGGTTTTTTTGGAAGGTAATAGGGGGAGGGAGGGAGGTAGTGGAGTGCAGAGTGATGAAAAGAGGGGGGGGGGGTTTCTAAGGATATACAGAGTACGGAGATTGCGGCTTTTTTTGTGGGTGCCAGGGCCCGGAGATGTTTGGAGTTTTTTCTTTTCGTGAGAGGGGAAAGGGAGCTTGGGTGAGGTGAGGTGAGGTGGGGTGAGGTGTCTGGGGGTGTTTTTCCAATCCGAGGCAAGGGGGTGTGTGGTGGGTAAACAAGTGCAAGCCGTTGTCTGGTTCATATTCACATTCGGCTGTCTAGCTATCTACTCGTAAAAACCAAAAAAATAAACTGGGTATCGTCACGCACCTCTTCTCAAACTCAAAGAACTCGCCAGCGGGAAAGCCAACATATATATAGACAAGAAATCCGAAATCAAATCAAGACCTTTGGGTCCACGCTATGCCCTCCCAAACAAACAGAAAACCAATATCAATATCAAGGCTTGCCTCCCGGGAAATGTGATGCGCTATGCAATTGTGCCGACCCGATTAAAGAAATTGGAACAGGAATGGGGATGGGGATGGGGGACTATGTACGCTGGTGTGTGTGTGCTCGTGAAAACCGAAAGAGAGGCCCTGCCTGGGGTCATAGGGTAGTCCAAGAAAATCGGGCTTGTTTGTCGTTAGGGGCTGGGTCCCAATGTCAAAGTCGATCCTAGAACTGATTCCCATTAACATAAATCTCGCACCCCTCCCCCTTCTGCCTCAGTGCCTTGGCCAGCATCAACTCGCGCATCCAATCAATGCGCTCATCCCGGCTCTTGACCGCAAAATGATGCGTCTTCCCCGTCGCCGCATTCAAGATCCCCCGTTTCTCCGCCGCGGGGACGAGCTGGAATGTAAACGCCGCGGGGTCGCCTTCTTTCTTCTTGCCGCTGAGCTTGAGCGATTTAAAGGCCGCGCCGAGCTTGGTGTTGGATGCCAGCGAGGAGCATGCGACGGCGTATTCGTCGACGTCGATGCTTTCGAGGGCGTCGAGGGCTTTGCTGTTGCGGTGCATGGCGAGACGGGTGCCGTGCAGGCGGAAGTGGCTTTCTTGCCATTCGTGTCGGAGCATTTTGGTGCGGCGCTTTTTCATCCAGCCGGCGTGGTTGGCGTCGTGGATGTTTTTGGTGGTTGGCGTCAGTTCGTCCGCGCCGTCGATGGGGGTCAGGGTGTCGCGGGCATTCTCCTGGACGGGCGCCATGGCGAAGCTGGGTTGGCGGCGGCGCGAGGCGCAGGAGGCGGAGCGCTCGATGGGGGTGGCGGTTTGGGGACGGCTGATGGGGGAGAAGGGCTGAGGGCGGTGGCCGAGGCGGGAGCTGGAGCGGGAGATGGGGGCGCCGCCGCCGAAGCGCATGTCTGGGGGGACGGATTGGGACTCGTCGCGGGCTACTGGTCCGAGGGGGATGGCTGTAAGGGGCACATCCATATCGGAGGCTGGGCTGCCCATTCTGAAGAGATCGTAGGGAGCGTTGCGGTCTTTGATTTCCATGGCCGTGATCGGGGTTCTTTGTTGGCGAGTGACTGTGCGATTGGGAGAGAAGGCGTCTTGTGGTGCGGCGGCAGGAATTGTTAGCTTTGGCAGCATCCCGAGATTGCGGTTTGGTGCTTGAGTGTTGGCTGGCGGCGACAGTGGGGGAAACATCTCGTATGGAGGTGTTGTGGGTTCTTCAACGGGAACACCCATATGCTGGAAAGTGAGGAATTGCCGGACGTTCTCTTGAGGGTCACGTGTCTGTACAACACGGAGGACGTCCTCGTCAAGGCGAAGTGTTGGAAGGCGTGCTGGGCCCAGGACATCAGATGAGGCTACAACCGAAGGCACGGCCTCCGAAGTCGGCCTGGCTGCAATCTCTGTGGGGGACGAAGCAGTATCATCAAGCTGCTCGAGCTCCAGTGGAAACTCTTTCGCTATTTTGGCCAATTTCCGCTGTTGCTTCTGCCATTTCGAGCAATTTTCTCCTTTGGAGCAATGATGCGGTTTGGGTAAAAGCTGCTCGATTGCAACAATCGAAGCCGACTCTCCTGGAGAGATGATATCGTCTGGTCTCCTAGCTCTCCGAGCTCGGCGTTGCCCTGTGACAGGTGATCTCGCATGGTCATCCTCAGGAGTTGCTGGATTTGAGCATTCGTTGGCGCGAACGTTACGGATCACCGCCTGCTGTGCGACCTTGGGCGACGTGCACGCTTCGTCTGCGGGAGTTGACGGCATGCTATTCAGGCCATTATCTCTTAGAGTGCGGATCTCGTTCCACAAGTGGTGACGTTGCCCAAAAGACTTGATACCCAGCTCCTTGAGGTCTTCGAACTGGAGGTCTTTGAGAATGGCTCCGGAAATGTCGTGCATGCGGAACTTCTCCACAATCGAGTCTTCGAAGCCAAACCCGACCATCCAATCCGAGACTTGCCGGGGCGTCCACGCTTGTAGCGGTATACTACTCAATGGGGCCTCCTCTACGTCTTGTCGATATTGGATATTGGTCCTTGCGGTAGGGCCAGCCCTATAATCTTGCGGCGACGAAGCCGGGGACATGGAAAGATAGAAGTCGACGTCCTGCGTTGCATCTTGCGAAATTCGGAAAAGGTGAGGTCCAACGGGACCCTCGACTGGTTTCGACGGTGGAGGCTTATCCGGCAACTGAAAGTTGAAGCCCGCGAATTCATTGGAGTTTGGCGTACGTAGCTCATCAAAAGTCGATATTGATGTATCGCTTTGTTTGCCAAACTTGCCACCAGCTTAGCAAACCGCGCAAGATGGAAACTAACGGGCGACTCACTGATTCTTCACTTCTACGGCCAGAGTATTCTTCCGAATCACTGAAGTCTTCTTCAAAATCGGTGTCGTCTATCTCGGTCGCCTCGGAGAGAGGCCGAGACCCCGCCATCTTGGTTACAAAGATTGGCCGAACAGATCCCTTTTGATACATTTCGAACGTAGGCTGGCGGGCAGCCATTGGCATAGAAGCCTGTTCAAGGTTAGAATCTGATATGAACAGGAATACTGCAGGATACAGCTTACCATTACAGGCGAGGAAAGAGAGATGCAATGCTATCGATAGGGATTTGAAACAGGATTGCAATAAAAATAACTATGAGACTGTGCAACCACAGATTGTACTGCCCTTGCGGGTGAAGACTTTCGAGAAAACAATATTGCAGGAACGACGAGAAAAGCGGAAAAGGAAGTCCTGTGGGCATTGGGCGCTTGGGTTTGCTTAAGTAGAAAGCTCACGATGTTGGACTCGGGGCACTCTGCAGAGAGCTCTTGCAGTCGGACCATGGCTAGACGTCTAGCGGTCCATATTTCTGAGACCGTAGTCAATCACCGTGCAGTGCAAGCGACAGAAGCTATTGGGCGGCACGAATTCGGGTTGGCTGTAGTGCCCTAGGGTTCAGTCTCTCCATATCAAATCAGGGCAAGTCTTGCCCTAAGGTGCTTGAGGTGAAAGCAAGTGCACGGGGAAAGCGATGCTGCTACCTTCGCTAGTGTTTTTCCCGTCACGCCAATCATACCTGTACCACCGCTCCACAAATGCACGCTTTAACCATCTAACCGCCGAAGCAATTCATCAACTCCCGTAAATCTGGTCTATCACCGCCAGAAAATTCTGTTGTCGACTTTATTCGAGCGAATGACATGCGCAGGAAATATTGCCATTTCCACGCCTAGGCTCGGCGCGCAACGGAGGCGTGCGGTACGAGGGCGACAGGCTACAGCCCTCTTCTCGTGCTTAACATTCATCCCAGAAACCTGTCAAGTATTTCTAAGCGTACTGCCACTGCCACTGCCCTGTCACCGTGTACGACTGACCTTCCGTGCCACCATGCTGCCTTGTTTCATCTTCTCAGCTTCTATATGATGTACATCAGCGACGTCAGATGGGCTCTGAGCCTCAGTTAAATCGGTACGGAGATGCGACCGCTCTCTTCGGGAGCTCAGCTAAATAAAGCGAATGGCTGGTAGGACAGCATGGACCTCCTACAGCTCCCTTGTCGCTTTATGCGGGTATATATCGTTTCTCTGCAAAACGTTGCCTACCAATCACGTTTCTACCTCTGTTGGGACACAGCGATGTGCAGTGTGTGCATATACCATCACGTTCAGCACATGGACATATTCTTGTTGCTGATACAACAGAAGCTTCTTGCCATGAACACATCAAGAGGTGAACAGTACAATTGGGATGCTTATTGGCTCTGAAATTGTATGCGATGGCCAATGAGTGCAAGAAATTGTCCTCACATGACCAGAATCTCATGCGGGCTGTCGAGATGGCACAGTGAACATTATCCAACCAAGCTGCGATGTGGGTATGAAGTTGTATATCATGCCCGATAGGGCCTCGGACTCGCCCTTGAATTGAAGATCCCCGGAACCTGAACAAGATCTATCGGCGTGATCTGGTCACGTAGCAATCAAAGACGACCGACTACCTTAGTCTATCAACTCTGCAAGATCCAGCCCGTCAAATGGTCCGAATTACATAGAGTCGGCACAATTTTTCAATTGGTTCGAATTGTCAAATGTTCCAATTTTCCAATTCAGCTCCGGTTGACTTCTACTAAACTTGGAGCAAGCAATTGCTATCCGTATTCAATCCAATATTCCGTATTCCGTACAGGACGTGATATCTCCTTTTGCTGACTTCAACAAGGAGTTGAACCCTTGATAATCCTCGTATAGGATCGCCAGCGTGGGCGCGACCCATGAGATGCAGGCGGGCATCCGATAGCTATCGGATTGGGAACCATCCAGGTCAGCAATCCTTCCAGACAAAGTACGGAACTTCTTCCGCGTTCAGAATAATCCCAAGCCTTCACATGACAACGGCGACGAACACAAGGCTACAAGCTCATTATTAGTGTCGGATCCTTCTGTAGATGTTCTAGAGCACAAACAGCTCTGGCAAGTCACGACATACAGACCGCAAGTATGACGAGAAGGCTATCATTCTGTTTACTCCGTAGCGAATACTAAGGTATCAATGGAAATCGTCGAAGCCCTGAGGTTTCGTGATTGGCGGAGAAAACGAGATTGAGTGAGCATGGGTCCGTGAACAGGATCACGAACACGGCATAATTAGGGATATTTTACTGTGGCACCATCGGGGCACCAAATTAATCACATTTATTCTTAGAACTCTTGCCGTGTCGAGAGTTGCCAAAGAGACATAATAGTGACGTTTTGAGTCAAGGCTGCCTGAATAGCTACCAATTTAGCTCTAAAACCACAACGTCGCGCAGTGCCGGGGGTCTGCAGCATGCATCACACAATCAATAGTCTCTCATGCACTATTGACAATGGGCTTGGAGGGTGCGGGACGAACCAGAAGCGCCGGACGCACAATCACGCTACAGCACCACCACTAGCCCATGCACTACCGATCACTCACAACCACTCGTTCGATGTGGATGCTCTCCCACCTGCATCACACCTTGTCCATATTGGCAGCAAAATGCTCTTATCACGGAGTAGCGCAATGGGTGCGACTGTACCAGTAAAGATCCGAGGAAAGAGGGGGATGGCTGCTCGTGATCATGGGGAATGGGGAATGGGACAATGGACCAGTCGGTGGTACGTAGTAAAGAGCTGCATGTTCTGCACTAAAAGGTACTCGACAATCGACATGAACAACCAGACGACTGGGAAACCTGGAGGTTACCTAGGCCTGTGTTCGTGGCAGCCACGGAACCGATAACATTTAGATGAGGTGGTACGGATGTACCGTTCAGCGTCCGACGTGCATGCAAAACCGAACGTTCACCCGCTGCACGGACGATATGCCAACGCCTGAGGAGAAGCTTTCTTTGGATGACTTTGCTCCTATTCCGTACGAGTACCAGGGATACCTTGTAAGCTGTCCACCCCCCTTTTGCCTTGCTGTGCCGATTGATCACGTCGGGGCGCGTCCACATATGCAAAAATAGCAGTTAATAGCCCCTAATAGGAAGGTATGAGGCATTCTCATTGGCAGACAACTTCGAGTCTTTACCCCTCATATGCAGTAGCGTTTTAGCCGTCTCTCACCGAGCATTTCGCCAATCGATTCGCACGTCTCGTCGCCTTAGCGTCCTGTACACTTTGCTTTCCCTTCCCCGATGCTTTGGTCTCGTGGAAATTCACACCCACAGCACAGAGTCAAATTTAGAATGGTGGCTTCGTGCCCTGATTCTAGAAAATGCATACATATAATGATTCAATGATGCCCGAACCCAAACTTCAAGGCTCGTTACGGCAGACCGCGTCCATCTTGCTCGCTATTCATCTCGTCCTCGCATATCGAAGCCAGCTGGTCGGGCTTTGATCCTCTATCACCTCACCCTAATAGCAATCCGGTCTTGCTGCTTGTCATTCACTATCGCCGTTCCTTGCTTCCAATATACAACTTTGATATTCCCAGTACCACGATACCAGTCTTAAGTGAGGAAACATGCCCGTGACAGCTCATCCAGCCGGGCAGGCTAGCAAGTCTGCACCCACGGTTGTCCCAAAACCATCATCACCCCCCAAGACGAGCACGAAGATGCATAGGAGATCCAGATCAGGTGAGCGTTCATGGATTCATTGAAATTTTTGAACAACAATTAATGCTAGAACCTCAGGATGCTTCACATGTCGGCTGCGAAGGAAAAAATGTGACGAAGGGAAAGGTCAATGCAAAGCTTGCAAGCACCTTGGACTTAAGTGCGAATACAAAAGGCCAATGTGGTGGAGTAACAGTGAGCAGCGGAAACAACAAAAGGAAACCATCAAAAACATCATTAAGCGAACGAAGCTTTCCGAGAAAACAACTCAGATCGGGCCTACGGGCGGGGAAACTCCTCCTGGGCTCTCACACTCTTTGCCAACATCAGCGACCTACTCAGACGTTACCGCTCGGACGCGCGCCGCCTCAATCGATTCCCAGTTCTCAATAGGATATGACTTCAACCAACCTTCCGTACATGAGCATTTCGATCAATATCAGCCTCACGTGTTGTCCCCACCACCATACGACGCGAACCCTCATTACCAGCCTTACCTACCAACACCATACGAAGTCGACATTAAGACGGAACGACAAATGTATGTCAACGATATCCCTACGAGAAGGGACTCGACGACTTCGACATTCAGCACATTCCAACCCCCGCAGGCTCATTCTACTTTACCATCTTTCCCCGAGGAAGATTGGGTGCACGATGACATATACGGTACCGGAGATATGTTTAGCGGCGAGGAGGGGCTAGACTTCAACTTCTTCGATTTCTCCCACGGAGCCCCTCAGGCCTCACAACAAGCACTCATCCAAGTTGACGATTGCGATAGACCCCTTTTGGACCACTTCATAGATAATGTTTTGAGACTTATATTTCCAATACTCGAGGTCAATCAACATGGCTCGGCAAGGTCAGAAGTGATCCTACCCGCCCTCGAGTCGAACAAGTGTTACCTCCATTGCTGTCTGAGCATCGCTGCCATACATCTCAAATCGACCCAAGGATTACAAAGTGAGCAGATTGACAGTGATATTATGCGCCATCGTTACGCCACGATCTCGGAGCTCTGCGAAGCGCTCAATCGCGACACTGACCATCTCCAGATATTGGAAGCGACTCTAGGCATGATATTTTTCCAGTGCTCAGTAGGCCGTCCGGATGATTCTCTCCCGGATATCCCGTGGCATCAGCATTTTCAAGCCGGCTCAAGTCTAGTAAGGAAATTGCAATTACCGCACGCAATGGTGCATGTCAATAGCGCCAACATGCATCCTCCGTTCAACATGACATTAGCCTCTTGGATTGACATCCTGGGCGCGACTATGTTGGGACGATCGCCTCAATTTGCAGACACATACCGCGAGAAGAACGACAGTGGATCGACGTCTGGGTTGTGTGAGCTGATGGGGTGCGAGGATCGTATGATGTACTTGATATCTGAGATCGCCTGTCTAGAAGCGCTCAAGAACACCGGTCGTGTCGATGATATGCAACTTTGCCAACATATCAAGCTCCTCGGAGAACATCTGGACCGAACCGAACCACCACCAGGAACCCTTGACTATCCGTACTCATCGACGGGTGCCATTCGGCCGAAGCAGCTATCTAAAAATATGACGGCAGTATTCCGAATAGCTGCTCGTATTTACTTGTGCAGCTTAGTCCCTGGTGCATCTAGATATGCCCCTTCCATGCTCGGACTAATCTCACGCTTTGCAAGCACCCTCGAGTACATACCCTCTGGACTAGATGGCTTCGATCGCTCGCTTGTTTGGCCATTGCTGATTGCTGGATCCCAGAGCACTCCAACGTCCCCGTTCCGCCAGGTCTTCGCAGACAGGATCTCGTGCCTTGGTGAACACGCCGAATTTGGTAGCTTCGGTCGGATGGTTCGCCTACTTCAGGAAGTTTGGTACCAATCCGAGGAGGGACACCCCACAGGAGAAAGACAGAGCGTCCACTGGCGGGACGTGATGCAGCAGAAGGGCTGGGATTTCCTGCTGATATAATGGGCCTATCTTGATGATTTGGCACCTTCAGCAGAAATCATATTTCCCATAATTACCTGCGCTTCCTGGTCTGTTTTTTCCCTGTTGCTGTATCGCAGGGCTGTTAGCATAGCGAGGTAACTCGGCTGTATGGGTTTGGTTCGGTGAGTGCAGGTAGCACATGGCTGAGACGGCCACTGGATGTTTGCGAATCTCTTATACCCTTTTGTTTAATGTTTGAGCGTATGGTTGAGGATTGGAAGGAGGTCACCGCCTTTATGATTACGGCATATTAGACAGGAGTTTGGGAAAACGCCGGCGTGGTTGAGGCTCTCCCCCCGGCGGTGCTGGCGTTTTCGATCAGAGACGAACTGTACTCCCTCTCGAGGGAAGATTCTGTCTACTTGGCAATTGGGCCCACATATTGTATATAAGACACCTAGAGAACCGAATATTAAATTAGCCACATTGAAACCACCTAAAATGTCGGAACAGATGTTCTTGAGCGGGTACGATTTTGCCTTCCTGTAAAGATTTTAAGCATTACTCGTAGAAGCGTTGTCATGTCCTTATGATATTCTCGTCCTCTCCGTATGGCATAATAGTCATTAACTCTCAGGCTTTCGCAAGGGTCGGTCACCTCCGAGATTGATTATCAGTTTAATGACTATAGCTTCGAGAATCTAGCCTTGCTCAAATGCATGTTCTTCACAGGCTGTTGTCCTTTCGAGAAGGATCTTGGTTGCTATGGCCGCCGTGATCAATAGGTCGAGCTTGGAGACCGAAATGGACAAGAAGCCTCTGAATCTTGCGGACATGGCTAGCTACAGTGAAGACGTTGATTCCATCAGAGGGAGAGAGTTCCCAATGCTTCAAGGTATCTCGCTAAACTGGATTATAGAACTACTGGCTAACGGAAACTATCCAGGTACGACCTACTTGGATCACGCTGGCACCACCCTATACCCAAAGTCTCTTATGGAGGAATTCTCTAAAGAAATGATGTCCAATCTTTTGGGCAATCCACATTCTTCGTCAGCTTCCTCTCAGCTTACGTCTCGGCGGATCGAGGACACACGGCTCAAGGTATTGCGTTTCTTCAAGGCCGATCCAGACCGTTTCGATTTGGTCTTTGTGGCAAATGCTACGGCGGGAATCAAGCTAGTCATGGATGGTTTCAAAGAGAACAATAATGGGTTTTGGTATGGGTACCATAAGGACTCGCATACGAGCTTGATTGGGGTTCGTCAGGCCGCTTTCGCTGGTCACCATTGCTTCGAGTCGGACGCAGAGGTTGAGCGATGGCTTGCAGCGGAAGATTCTCCAGATATGATCCTTGACGCTGCTGGGCTTGGTCTGTTCGCATACCCTGCTCAGTCCAGCTTCAACGGGCGGCGATTGCCGCTATCTTGGCCTGGTGGTGTCCGATCCTTAGGCAATACACAAAATCAACGGGTTTACACTCTTCTCGATGCTGCCGCTCTTGTCTCCACATCTCCGCTTGATCTTAGCGATGTCACTCAAGCGCCTGATTATACGGTCCTTAGCTTCTACAAGATCTTCGGCTTTCCGGATTTGGGAGCCCTTATTGTGCGTAAAGACTCCTGCCAGCCACTACAGCGTCGAAGATATTTCGGAGGAGGTACGGTAGAGATGGTGACATGCGTAAAGGAGCAATGGCATATGATGAAAGAGAATAGTCTCCATGAGCAATTAGAGGACGGTACTTTACCAATCCACAGCATTATTGCTCTTGATAGTGCCTTGAGTGTCCATAAGCGTCTCTTTCAGTCTCTTGAACTCGTTTCGTCTCACACTTTGTATCTTGCGAAGCAGCTCTATGAGCGGCTCTCTGCTTTGCGTCATAGTAGTGGCGGCAAGGTTTGCAAAATCTACACGGAGCCTTCAGCGTATGAAGATGCTGGAACGCAAGGTCCAATAATCGCGTTCAACCTGCGGGATGGCCAAGGAGAATGGATCAGCAATTCTGAGGTCGAGAAGCTTGCAGTCATCAAGAACATTCAGTTCAGAAGTGGGGGCCTCTGTAACCCGGGAGGCATTGCTTCTTCGTTAGAACTGGCTCCTTGGGAAATGAAGCGAAATTTCACTGCTGGCCAGCGTTGTGGGAATGATAACGACATCATAGGAGGCAAACCAACAGGTGCCCTTAGGGTTAGCTTCGGTGCTATGAGCAATCTGCAAGACGTCTTAACATTCTTTGCTTTTGTTGAAGAATTCTTTGTTGACAAACTCGATGTCGTGAAACTAGGTCCAGAACCAAACTCGTCACACAACGGCTTCTACGTTGAGACATTAGCCATTTATCCCATCAAAAGTTGTGGCGGCTGGTCGATCCCAGAGGGCGTGTCCTGGGATATCAAGACCGAAGGTCTGGCTTTTGACAGGGAATGGTGTCTTGTCCATCAAGGCACTCGTGCAGCGCTCAGTCAAAAGCGGTACCCTAAGATGGCTCTATTGAGACCCAGCATCGACCTCGATAATGGGCTCTTGCATGTGCGCTTTCATGGATCTATTCCTCCATCGACCCCCGCTGAAATTAGCCTTCCTCTATCAGCAGATCCCACCCTGTTCCAACATCCAGGAAACGGCTTCTCAACACCGTACTCACAGGTCTGCGGTGACACTATCGTCGCGCAAACATACGCTTCAAAACATATTGCTGACTTCTTCACCAACATCGTTGGTACCCCCTGTACCCTCGCCAGATTTCCAGCCAGTACATCTGGTTTAAGCAACAGACATTCGAAGGCTCACCTACAGCCATACCAAACCAGCACTCATCAGAAAGACTGCAGAACAGCCCTGTCCAGCCCCCACCCAGACGCGCAAAAACGCCCAATCCTCCTCTCCAACGAATCCCCCATCCTCACAATCTCCCGCTCCAGCCTCAACCTTCTAAACGCACAAATCGCACTCACCGCCCACGGCAAACCCGCCCCCGCCTCTGTCTTCCGCGCCAACATCATCATCGCTGAATCCTCCCACGAGCACCCCTACACCGAAGACACCTGGCACTCAATGCACATCGGCGGGCATAAATTCGACGTGCTGGGACCGTGTAGGAGGTGCCAGATGGTATGCGTTAACCAGGACACGGCGGAGAAGAATGAGGAGCCGTTTGTGACGCTGGCAAAGACGAGGAGGAGTGGAGGGAGGGTGTGGTTTGGGGTGCATTGTGCTTTGCGTGGGGGGAAGGGAAGAGCGAGAGTTAGGGTTGGGGATCGGGTGTTGGGGTTGGGGAGAGAAGGTGAGGGTGTGCGAAGTAAAGAAGGGATATGATGGTTTTGAAGTGTCATATCTCAACAGAATGCAGAAAATCAACGCACACCAACGAACAAACCCCCCCCCCTTCTCCATGCATCCACACGACCAAACTTATCATTCCCTCAAACCACTACCCTCATCACCTTGACTTCCACTTTACACAAAACGCCACAAACATCACTGACCCCCAAAAAAACAAAAAAAAAAACAGGACATACAACCCTGATTTAATCTTGGCTTTTCAATGCTACATACCGGGTATATTATCTAATTCCCGCACATATGATTCAATCGTACCCCATCCCTCTCCCCTCTCCCCTCATCCCCCCCTCTCTCCGTCTACTCAGGAAGGATCCCATATTTGGGGGAAAAGGGGGGGAAGGGTGTTTGAGAATATCGCAGGCGTAGGGGAAGTTATGAAGATAGAGATAGATGTAAAGCCGTGGAATTGGAGATTGGCATAAGGTAGGGAGGGTTTGGATGAGCAAACAAGACGCCCGCCATTATCATACATACATATACCCTACGAGATACATCGACCTCACCAGACAGCAGCCCTCTTGTACCATACCATCCTATTCGAGCTACCTACTTACTTACTGTACGAGTTACCTACCTACCTTGACTGCAAGAAAAGTACTTCCGCAAAAAGCTGTCGTTTTGCGCTTTTTCTTTCTTTTCTTTCGTACCAAGTATCTATCTAAGAAAAAAAGCCCCCCTGGCGAATCTTCTTTCTTTCTTTCTTTTCGTTCTGCGTTTAGCGATGCCGCTTGTTTCCCGTCAGTTTTTAATTATTTCTGTACATTTCGTACTATCGCGTGAGGTGTATTGAGAAATGAATGGGTCAGGTGTTGGGGAGGGTGAGACAGGGGGGCGAAGGGGAAGGGAAGGGAAGGGAAGGGAAGGCGACGACGTCTCTGCAGTCAGTTGGGTGGGATAGAGGGAGAGCACTGTAAGCAAAAAACATTGATTGCTATTTGCACGTAGCTTATCTATCGATCGACTAAATCTGAGCTACAGTACTATCATCCTACCCGAGCTATGCAAGAACAGAACCTATTATGGTATTTGTGTTTTTACAAAGCTGCCTTGCAAATATCGATTTGACATCAGTCATCTTAAAAGCCCCATCCTTCGCATCCATATCCGGCCCGTCATCCGACATCATAAACAGCGCCCTCCCTTTGCAAGTTGACTCCGTGTGTCTGTGTATGACCGTCGCCCTTTTGATGCTCCTGCCACAGCATAACAGCGACCCTTTGCAAAATTCGACTCCGTTGTTTGTAGATCCCGTCGCCTTGTTTTTGCCTCCTGCCTTAGAAGCGGAGCCAGTTGCGTGGTTAAAAGGTGGGGGAATCATCTGGGGAAATAAAGGAAATAAGGAAAAATGGGTAATAAAGGCGAATAAGAAAAGAGGAGCAGCGATATGCAGCGCCTAAAAATCCCAGGAGGGAAAGATGTGGAAGATGGTGCTTGAACGTTGGGCGTTAGACCTTAAACCTTGACCTTAGACCCTGACCTTAGACCTTGGCTTGGACCTTAGGTTGAAGAGGTGGGAGAGGGCCCTAGACCTTGGTCCTTGGACTTTGGTGGTGGGCCGTCGACCCACTCATACGGCGCCCGGAAATCCGAAAACCCATGCCTCTCCGCCCTCCTCTTTCTCGCCGCCTCCCTCACACCGTCCATCGAATACTCTCCACCGCCGCCGCCTGTCCCTCCTGTGCCATAACTATCGTTCTGCCCCTGCAGCGGACTCCCGTCCCCAATCGCCTCTGTCTCGACCACCGTCTCGACCACCGTCGTTATGCCGCCATCGCCGCCAATGTCCATCTGCTGGGCTGCGTTCGTAGCGACCCATTCCTCGGCGCGCTTGCGGCCGATACTGCTGTATTCGCGGGATCTAGTGGGTGTGGCGACACGGTCAGTGGGAGGCGTGATGATGCGGTCGCGTTCTGTGCGGTCGCGGTCTATGCGGTCATGGTCTGTGCCTTCAGCTCTGGTGCGGCCGTCGCCGAATTGGCCCCAGATGATGGGTTTGTGGGCGCCAGGGCGGGCTTTCGGGGCCGAGGGAGCCCAGGTGGCGGGGATGGTCCAACAGTGGGAACGCATGTGGCCTGCTTCCTCTTCGCGCGGGGCACCGGGCTCGCGCCAAGGGACGATGCCTTTCATTTGCGGGTTGAGGTGGTATTGCGTGCCGTCTTTGTAGCGGAGATTGGGACTGTCGACGGAGATGGTGGCAAGAACCTGGAGGATGCCGTAGATGAGGATCCAGCGGCCGCGGCGAGCCTCGTATGGGTCGACGGCCTCGATCATGTCGCCTTGTTCGAAGCGGATGAAGTTGGTCACGAGGTCCGTGTACATGTAATGGTCACGAAGGATGTAGACGTTGGTAGCTTCGCTATAGGAGATCGCCTTGCGGCGGGATTGAGCCAGAACCTCGTTGGCGGAGGTGGGCTTCTTGAGCGTGAAGGATGATTTCGGCTTTGTTTGGGCTGGAATGGACAGAGGGCATATTGGATAAGGGTAAGGTATGTGAGGAAAGTTATTATTAATGTCGAAGCTTGCAAGAATGTCGGTAATAGGAAGCTCGGATGTGTCAGCTCTGAAAGGCTGGCCGGACGTACTGGCAATGGCCCATTTTTGGCCGGGACGATACTCGGAGCCGTCAAACATCACGTCGCGATCGACCATGTAGTCGTAAAGCCCGTGAAAGTCTTCCTTGAGGCGCATGACCATATCCCGCGTCAGCCATGTCTGATCGTTGGTGGGTGGCCAATGCAGAAAGGCGTTTTCGTAGTATTTGCAAAGCCACTTCCTCAGCCTATCGAAGCATTGGCGAGCAGAAGTCGGGGGTGCGCTGCTGACTGGCCACATTCGACTGAAGTCAAAGGAGAGAAGCCAGACCTGTGCGCGGTGAATTCGCTCCTCAATTTCCATACTCGCATTCTGGATGAAGATCTTGGTGTTTGGTGTGATGTAGCGCCATTCGGGTATTGTTTGCAGACCCACGTTCGACATGCCTACGCAATGCACAAATGCTTCGATGTACCCCTCTCTCCACTGCACTCCCGGGCTCTCGCTGAAGGCGAGCAATGACGCTGCATAAGAGGGGTTGTTACGAACGTCGTCGAACTTGTGCCGGACAATGTAGTCGGTGAGCCAAGCTACTTTGCTGATGTTCCTGTCCAAGTAATCTGGATACATATTGATACGTTCAAAAAGCTTGAACATAGCCTCGTGCAGGGTAGTGCCGACGAGCGCGTTTGCATCATACATGACGGCGAAGAAGTTTCGGGTCGTAATGTGCCATATAGTTGAATGGATCCCAGTTTCTGCTCCAGGCCATGGGATGTAAAGTTCATGCTGGATGCCTCTGGGAGCCTTTGTTGTATATCTCCTTGGATCGTCTATTGGACGGATCGCATCGATGTCGTCTTCACCATCGTGCAAAGTCATATCATTTGCGTAATTTGTGAACGATTCGGATGGATCCCCGAGCGGGATAGAATCGCGCGGTTCATGTGGATAGAATCTGGGCCAGCCCTCGGGCTCGTCAGGATGCCAAAGCTGGTCAATGAATGCTTTTGACCCAGATTGTACGATGACACTAGAGTCGATGCGGAAGGATGGCGGTGGCTTCGTTCTAGAGCCTTGCATGTACATGTATACGAACGTATCTCCATGCTCATCCCACAGCTCAGGCGTCTTGAGGAAACTGGTTAGCACACACGGATAAGCGTCGGTCAAAGACATAATAACTTACATTTGTCAGTGATTTCCAGCCTAGCTGAGGCAGCTTTCCACTCCCTTCAAACCTCCTAATCTTATGTAACACCGACTCTTGCTGCATTTTTGACCTGATCGCATGAGAGGTAGGCGCACCAAAGGAAGATAGTGTTGATGGTCCCTCGGACGGAGACGTGCTCGCTGTTAAGGACGGTACAGCATTGATTGAAGGCGTGAAGTCAGTGCTGTGCGATTCCGTGTCCGAGCTGACAGCGACTGGGCCAGGTCGCCGACGGCCCAGAGGCGTGTGGTCATCCCCACCTTTCATCAATCTACCAAGCTTGCCTCGTAGACTAGCGCTCATGCCATCCAGATGTGTTCGGAAGTCACTTTTCTCAATCTGTGACTGAACGATGCCATTGTGAGGTTTCCGCATGGACGGAGGAGGATATCCATATGTGCTACCGGCGGAAGAGATGGATTGACGACGTCGAGGACGCGGGGAAGAGACATGTGATGGATCTGCGGAAAAGGTAGGTCGAGACATTGACATCGGCGCACCGGGGTAGCCATAGATGAATTGTTCTTCTTTTCCATGTCCATAATCGGAGTACGCGCGATGTGCTCTTTTATCTGCCTGCTCTGTATTCTTTGCCCGCACATAGGCGCTTCTGCCGGACATCTTGAAAGTCGCCGCGCCGACGAGGTCTTTTACACCGGTGAAGATTCAACCAAAAACCTGAGGTTGTAACTTGGAAGTGAGACCACGCAGAAATGCGGTTTATATCCTTCACACGTTCGGGCAACACTCCCACTACGACTAGAGCTGTCGCGTCGCCGCGGACTTTATGAGGATTAATTAATTAATTGACGTCGGCGCGTTGCAAAGAATCATAGCTGGAAGGAATCATACTATTCACATTTAACTACTTGCGAGTCGTAAATGGAGCAACGGTGGGGTGATATGCGACGTAGGGGTGCTGTATCAGATACAGCACGCTTTCTTAGTGGGTATTTGAAGGCGCACAGCAGTAAGGTAAGGTAGTGAACTTCCAAGGGTGTGTATAACAGGTGACGTGATTGTTCAGGAGAGACTACCTTAGGAACGATGCATTAATAGATGAGAGTTGACGGCTAGGATGTAGTGGGCTCGAGTATTGTAAAGTATGGTGCTGCAGGCAAAGGTATTAACGATCACTTATCCAGATGGTATCAGGTGGGGAAAGGAGGTGGATATGCAGAGAGCCGTTGGTCAATCTCGGCATCCAGCATCAGCCATCAGCCATCAGGTACCTTGTGAGTTGTGCTGCTTCAAATCATTGTAGGATAAGGATCAGGACTGACGTTCATCCGACGCGCAGAAGCGAGTGCAGCGATACTGTACAGTAGGGGCACTAAGGTACCTTACTCCTGGACAGCGAACGGTTTACGACTAAGCAAGGAGAGGGGGAACTAGCATTTGCCTGGTTTCACACCTTCAAAAGCTACCAAATTTGATCAGCAGGAAGCCAGAGTTTTAAGGGTATGATATCGCAGCCATATCAATTCAATTGTTTGGTTTTGAAATGGTCAATTTGTTGGCACAAATTGCAAACTGAGGTACGTACACACGTACAGTAGTACCCCTAGCGGGTGCTAAGTTTCGTGCTGTGAACTTGGGTATGTAAGGTAGTTGGGTTGTACTGAAATCGTCCTTGTGCCTGCCCCCTAACGCAGCTAAACAGATGCTCCACCGAAGCGCTCCAACACAATCCTTCCCGTCCCCCATCTTTATAAGATCCGCACATGCTCCATGCTCAGGTCCTTGTCCCTGACGGACCGAAATGCCTTCAACTTCCCGTCGCATCTATAGACGTGCATACGAGTTCAAAGCTTTCTTCCGTAAAGACTTTCAACGTAAAGCATATCCTACATGAATCTCTGCAAACAAGCCTTTCTTGCCGTGGGCTTGATAAGGGAGAGTAGCTGTATGGATGCGCTACCCAACTAATTGAGGCCCTTCCCGCTAATCGGAAAGACTTCCCCACAAACGGGATGAGTCAAGTCACCAAGTGCTATCTTAGCAGCAGTCAAAGCATTGATTTAAGAAATTGGAAGGTGGGGAAATATTATAGAAGACGGGAAATGACAGCAGTACCTAGGTACGGAGGTAAGGTACTCCATCAGTAGTCTGTATGGAGTAGCGCTGGAGCATATCAGCGGATGGCGTATCGTCGCCATCACATTTCGCGTTATTCCGTAGAATCTTGTATTATGACCACGAGGCTTCCATGCAGAATGATTTGCCCCTCGATTGATTGCTGCATTGCTGGGCAACACTCAAGAATCAATCCGGGCTTTAGATGCTGACACTGCCTTATCATAGCAGCGTGCCGAACCCTCAGCTCCTTGAAAACTCCAATAAGAATATCACCCTCCCATGAGTTGAAAAAGGCCGAGGCCGTGGCTGTGGCACCTGCGATAGTTATGGTCCATGGACAAGTTGATGTTTCGTTTATGTGCTTCAAGAGACCTTGACCGACTTCCCGTGCGACCTGGCCTCCGGGCCTTTTGCGAAGATCAGCGGAGGAGTAGCTACATACTCTCAACCGAGGCTCAACCGAGGACCAGACAAGGTAGTCCACTGCAAATCATGGCGGATTGGCTTACGACTCCGTGGTTTCAAACATCAAGCCTTTGCTGTTGGTGCGAGCAGGTGCTTTGCATACACAATCACCGTTTCATGCTTCCTTTCCCTTGCCGAACCCCAATACGTCCTACACACCACCATCAATGGAACAGCGGCACACCAGTCCAGAATTAGTTGATAAATTGAGATCCACCTACGCCGTAAATTTAACACTCGGTTTCCGCTGATCAGGATCGTCTGTCGTGCCTCGATACACCGTATGTGGCGTATTGCTCGCGAGCCTAACTTTAAGTAGACGTTTCTCAGGGAGATGGCAAATCGAGCTCGATATGTTGTCACGTGTTGTGTATATCCGTTGGCACAGTGAATACGTGAGACTCTGCTGGTGGGGTTGAGTTCTCTGTCCTCATGCTAGATCGATGAACGACCTGTGTTATGGAAATTGTTTGCTGTTGTAAGAATCGGGGCCATTAAGGTAGACGAGGTTCGTCAAGGGCTGGGATGTCCTGTCATTCATGACGCCCGTAGCCTCTTCAACTCCTTAAGAGCGCTCATCACCAAAGGAACGCCAATGGGCCCCAATAATGGTAGGTAGACTGCAATCTTGTGCTCGTCCGGAAAATAAACTTGACCGACCATGCTCTTCTCGAAGAAGCCTTTCTCCGCCTCGGCTTCGGCGACTCTAGCCAGGTTCAGTGCATCGTTGAACCTGCCGTCTCTCAAAGCACCACACGACTCTCGAAGATGGGCAATGGTGGTATCCACTGCGGCTGAGACAGTCTCTGGGATTGGGATAGAAGGGAGAGCAACGGTAAGCCGCGCTAAGGAGCCCATGGTTGATGATGCTGACAGAAGAAGTGATGCAGCTCGAATTCGAGTCAATGTCTGCAATTGTAGTGGAAGTGAAGGCGGTGATTGAGGGGCTCCCAAGAAAGACAGCAGCTGGTGGGAGAATGTTAGCAAAGCTGGTTGGATTGCCTCTTTTGACAGGGTACGCAGAGCCAGCGGCGCTTCGCTCGGAGGGTTAAGTATAACTACCCCACCCCACTGAGGAATCAACCAGCTGGAGGCTTGGCTCCCTTTGACCACGAGTGGAGCATTGGCTTGATCCGGAACGTAGAGTACGAAATTCAACGTCGGACCAGCACCAATACTGGGGCTCAAAGGCCACTCAGCGGCATTAATGAAGCCACTAAGGTCTTCCTCACGTAATGTCCAAACCCTGGTTTCTGAATCATACTCCGGATGCTGCACCGATGGGGAAAATGTCGCATAAAGCTGAACTTGTGTGTCTACTGTAAAATTGCTTATGACTGAGATCGACTCCAGTAGGGGTGTGAAATATTCATCAAGTGCTGACTCGATGTCCCAGGAAGATGGTAATGCAGTCGGCGTGAAGAGAGAAAGCGTGATATGATACGTAGGTGCATACTTCAGAGACCTCGTCATACGGCTAGCGAGACGTGCTGCCAACTCTGGTGGGAGAGACCTGTTTGATCCAGATCTATGGTCCCGCGACGCAGCAGAGATCGGCTGGGAAACATGCTGCGCCTGGCTTAAACCCGTCGACAATTGATGGCTGCTGGTAGAAGAGTGACTATTTGTTAATATATCGGCAATAGTCGCTTGTTCCTCGGCAAAGAGATCTTGGAGCTTTACGGCTATGAAATTGGCTAGAGCTGAGGAGCTTGATGATGTAGAAGGTACCTGGGTTGGAGGATAAAACACGTCAAGTATGGAGGAATGAGCTTGTAGCTCGGTATGTGCTGCTGTTGCACCTTCCTGTGACAGAAGCTTGACTGTCAAGGCTGCCTCTTCTTTTGCATTTTCCCCGCCGTTGGTTGTAATTTCATCGCCTGCCTCCAGGTCCTCAATGGATGCAGTGGTCAGGTTGAGAGGTAATTTTGTCTTGGCCAGACGTAGACGCAGGTGGTGGGCGGAAAATTCGTTTAAGTCATCCAGAGCATGCTGCGTCGTTCGTACCAGATGCTGCGCTTCGCTCTCTTGCAGTAACGGTGCATCAATGACAATCTGCAAGGGAAAGGAGGGTTTGCATGCCTGATCGGTGGTTCTTTAGTGGCTGTCCAAGTGAAGGCCGTTCGATTTGGTAGTACATACCTTTCCATCAGCCCACTCGAGCATCTCCTGTAAAGGGAGCCGCGCCCGATATATTGATGTGGTCCACCACCATGTCGGAAGTCCAAGGAATATGACAATTGCCCAGAACGAGGCAATCACCAGACTGCGGACGCGTATGCTCTCCCCTGACTCGGGGGGTGGCTGTTTCTTGACCGGAACACTTTCAAGTGGGGACGAGTTGCTTCGGTCAGTGACATTGCTCCGAACATCATCTAGATCTTCGGATTCGTTGTGCCCCTCGTCCGGTTCCATGAGTGCTACATGTATGAAGTAATTCAATAAAACGCGATTGAGAGTCAATAAATGCGAATCATTTGCGGACGGAAAAAAGTAGTTCCGGCGACCAATCGGGCTTGTGGGGCTAATGATATCCCGCCAGATCACGTGCCACTGCTCTGTGATCCACTAAGGTGGCCCCCATCAAGATGGATAAGTAAGGTAATTCAGCTTCATTGTTTTGACTCTTGATAATTGAGTTCGACCACGCGTTATCAGATTCATAATGTTAAACGATTGATAAGGTCCGGTATCTTCAGAACCGTTGGTGAGCAGAGCCGCGATATCCGATTCGAATAGCACGTCTAGCTGCATGAGTTTGTTTCTGTGGATCCTCACGGTACGAAGGGGGGCCTATCACTTGGATTGACTTCGAGACTCGAACTCGCTCGTCAAGCTTCCTACTCAACAAGGCCGCCTACTAAGGTACAGTACTCTACAAATTGGTGATCAAAACTTGCAACAGGCCAGTGAAGGCCTCAGATCGCGGAATGCCGGTGATCTGTCTACCTTCCTAATCGGGATAGATGATGACGAACATATCAACGCCAAATGCTAAATTATGCATTTCCAGCAAGACTTACTCCTCACCTCGACGAGATTCAACTGGCGTTTTCTCACACATTAATTGAGATCCAGGCCCTTATCAACTGCCGAATGACATACATGTAAGCTTCCCACCGTGGAAAAGCCGATAGCTTGAATCTGTTATCGTCCCGTTATTCAGTCAGCTTTCAGGCTTCAATCTTTCCGTTGGAATCTTACCTTAAAGTAAGCTCTTGCATTGTTAGTTGAGCTGCCGCTCAATTTTCTCTCAACGTCTTTGTGCAGATTGTTTTCTTGCTCCATGGGAGTCATGTCTTTACGCCTTTGCATTGCTTCTTTGTTGTGCTTCATATCTCTTGTTCTTGTCAATGGCCAGTCATCATGCCCAAACCAGACAACTTCAAGTCCTTACCCAAGCTTGATTGATGTCACAATTGAGGAGCTCGAGACGGGTCTGGAAAGCGGCTTGTTTACAAGCGTAGACCTCGTTAATGCTTACATTGCGAGGATTTTGGAAGTGAATTCGACCCTCAATGTTGTCACAGAACTGAACCCGGATGCACTAGCAATTGCTAAAGAACTTGATGCTGAGCGGGCCAATGGCACAACTAGAGGACCGTTGCATGGCATGCCTCTACTCATCAAGGGCAATATCGCGACTCTCGACAAGATGAGTACCACAGCTGGATCGTTTGCCTTGCTGGGGGCAAAGGTCCCTCGAGACTCTGGCATAGCTGCTAAGCTGAGAGCTGCAGGAGTTATCATATTGGGGAAAACAAATTTGAGCCAATGGGCCAATTTCAGATCCAATAACAGTACCAACGGGTGGAGTGCATACGGTGGGCAATGTTATGCAGCCTACTATCCCCTACAGGACCCAAGCGGCAGCTCCAGCGGCAGTGGTGTGGCTTCGTCTTTAGGACTTGCACTTGCTGCTCTTGGCACAGAGACAAGTGGTAGTATCCTCAGCCCCAGCGAAGTCAATAACTTGGTAGGCATAAAGCCCACTGTGGGCCTCACGTCCCGAGCTCTAGTCATACCCATCAGCCAGCGTCAGGACACCGTGGGACCAATGGCCCGTACGGTCAAAGATGCCGCCTACATCCTTCAAGCCATAGCCGGCAAAGATCCCAACGACAACTACACTCTCGTCCAACCTGATCCTCTTCCGGATTACGTCGCAGCCTGCAACTTTTCCAGTCTCAAAGGCAAGCGCATTGGCATTCCCCGCAATACAATCTACGACCAAGCAGGTGATGCACCCCTCCTAGCTGCCTTCGAGAAATCCATTCAGATTATCAAGCGAGCCGGTGCCGTCATTGTCGATAATACCAATATTACTGCCTACGCTCTGGACCAATACTTGAACGGCAATGCCTCGACTATCGTTTTGGAAGCCGATTTCCTTCGGGATCTCCCAGATAACTATCTGTCCAAGTTGACCTACAATCCTCAAAACGTGCACAACCTCGCCGACGTTAGCAACTTCACTCACGCGTTCCCGCCAGAAGACTACCCAGACCGAGACACCGGCGTCTGGGATCAAGCGCTAGGTCTCGGTTTCGACAACCTAAGCCCCCAGTTCTGGGCTGCGTATCAAATTAACCTGCAGACTGCAGGCCCGCAGGGTATTCTAGGGCTTCTAGCAAATTATAGCCTGGATGCTTTGATCTTGCCAACGGACTTCTCTCCAGGTCTACCAGCACTAATCGGTACCCCAGTCATCACCGTCCCCATGGGTTTCTACCCCGCCAACACAACTGTCATCAAAAATCAGCGCGGGTCCCTTGTTGAAGTCGGTCCTAACGTCCCGTAAGCTCTCCAATCCCCCTTTCCCCGATTCCAACCCTCTATCTCTAGCTCACATCTCATTCCTCGACAGATTCGGTATCTCCTTCCTCGGCGCTGCCTTCAGCGAAGCCAGCTTGATCGGGTTTGCCTACGCCTACGAACAGAGAACGATGGCTCGCAACCAGGTGCAGCCGTATATAGTTCCCACGACGGAGTTGATTAATGTGGTGGGGAAGGGAACCGTGAGTACGATGGTAAAAAGGGGCCCAGCGGCGCTGCCAAAAGCGTATGCGGTAATGCCGAAAGGCTATCAGGCTATGCCTGTGAGGGTAAGGTGAGAACTAGTTCTCTTTCGGTATCATCTTGAGGCGGAAACAGTTCAGTGAGCGATAGGGGCTGGTGATTGCAGCTTTGTAGATAGGTTAAGATGTGGATCAAAAATGACCGTCACATGCGGAAACTGCTGGCTCTGGCGATTTCACCGCATCAGGTTTCTGGAACCGGCCTTGCATCCAGCATCGGTACATCTTGACTTTGCTTTGACGGTTGATGAGCAATCTCCTATCGACGCCCAGGCTCACAATCTCGAAGGATTGGGTAAAATCGGAAGAGGCGTCCAGGGAAGAAAGAACAGCGTCGTCCACCGAATGAGAGAGGGTCGTAGTCTTTTGTAAGAAGTCTCCATCGCCGTCCTGTTGTCTTTCCCACATGCCTCCACCCCACATCCCCCTCAACTCTTCCTCGTCAAAGAAGTACACCCTCGTCCCATCACCCCTCACATAGAAGTTCTCCTCCATCCACCTACCTTTCCTAAACCGGACTTGGGCCAGATCTCCTCTGCCATAATCCCGAAAACACACCTCCCCACCTGGCTTGAGCACCCTGAACACATTCCTCACGGCCTGCCTCCACTGCTGGGGGCTCAGCGCACTGAAGATGAACACCAGAAGGACGACGTCGATGCTGTTTTCGTGGACGTTTTCTGGAAGGGTATCGCTGGCGATGTCCCAGACTGAGGCCTGAATGTGCTGAGGGCTGTAGGCTGGAGAAGACCGTATTAGCTCGACGGCTTTGGTGCTGAAGTCGCAGGCGTGGAGCACGAGGTTGGGGTTCTCGTTGGCGGCAAGGATGGGAAACGCCGTATTGCCTGCCCCTGCGCCTACTTCTAGTATCTTTGCTGGGGTACTCTGGGCCTTGGTCAAGGCGTCCAGAATCGGAAATTCCTGGCGCAACCACTTCCTGTCTTTGAAAAAATTGCTTGTATTGTTCGTGTAGAACTTGTTCCACCACTTTGCGGGATCTGTATTGAAGCGGGTTTTGTCAAACGCGGAGACAGGGGAGGCTCGCTGAGAGGCGTACATAGCCTCGGCGTGGGCTTTGTAGGTTGAGTCGGTTTCGACATGGTCCCAGGCGTTGAATTCGTAGGGGTCGTCGGAGGGGAGGAGGTAGCGGGAGCCGAATTGGAAGGGGTCAGAGCGTTTGAGGTTGTTGGTTGGGTCGTGGGAGCGGTGGGGAGGAGTGGGGGAGTCGAGCGGAGGTGGGGGAGGGGGAGGGGTCTCGAGGGTCGGGGGGGTGTTTGCTGAGGATGTGACGGAGAGGGTGGAGAGGTCTGGTGGAGAATTCATCTCCTCTTCGGACAATTGGTGGGCCATGATGGCAGTTAAGACACAGGAGGGTCGTAGATATCCAGTTTTGCAAAAAGAGCTATCCTCTGGGGAAAATTGCAGCCCTATGACTTTAAATCCGGTGCATGGATTACGGAGATTGTCCCGGATCCGTACCGGATCCCTGCAATTGTCAAATAAATTTCTTAAGTGTGAGCGTCATGCTCAGGATCCCAAATTGGGGGGGTTTTGGGGGTTGAATAATGCAAGTAATTTTATACAATAACCGGAAAGCTCTATTGATGTCTACCAGCATCCATTGATTCAGCGGATCAAGATGAAAGCCACTCCACGTCTTCTTTTCCTCCGCCCCTCCTCCGCGCCCTCACACCTCATCGTCCCTCGAAAACGAACCACTCCCGCTACCCTCCCCTCCAGAATAACAGACAGCCGTCAATTCATCTCCAACCCTCTCACCCCAATCCAAACCCTCACCGCCTCCCGCATCCTCCCCTACCACGCCGCCCCCATCTACAACCTAATCGCCGACATCTCCTCCTACCCCTCCTTCATCCCCTACTGCACCTCCAGCACCATAACCTCAACCTCCTCCCCGGACCCCACCCACCACAAAACGTGGCCCCGCACCGCCGAACTCCGCGTAGGTTGGGGCTCCTACAATGAACTCTTCCGGTCCTCCGTCTACTGCGCCCCCTACCAGATCCTTGAAGCCGTCGCCGGCGACGCCACGCACACCATCCCCCACGACAAACTCCCCCACTACTACAGCTCGAACCAGCCCGAAGATACGTCGGAACTCTCCGCCAACAACCCCATCTTCACCTCCCTCCTGACCCGCTGGATGCTACACGAATTCCCCTTCAAGCCCGCCCCGCCCGATGGGAAAACTCCTCAGCCACCGAGCAGGCCACGGACGGAGGTGAGCTTGGTGATTGAGGTCCGGTTTGCGAGCGCGGTGTATAGCGCGTTGAGCCAGGCGGCGGCGCCGAAGGTGGCGGGGATGATGGTGGAGGCGTTTGAGAAGAGGGCGAGGGAGGTGCTTGGGGACGGGGAGGGGGAGGAGGGGGAGGTGGGGAAGGGAGATGGGGTTGAGAGCGCTTTGGATGGGGTGCTTGGGGGAAAGGGGACGAAGGAGGAGCCTTGAGGGGTATTTAAATTGGCGAGGGAGGCGTTGGGATAGATGGGGTTGAATTGGTACCACTGTTGATAAGTGAAATGTAAATGTCTAGAAACTGTATTGTAAATAGAATCACCATTGTCGAGAATCTGCAGGAAATAAGGTGCATCTCACCAATCTCAGTTGGCTTCCCAATGCAGCTGTGACACCTGTAAAGGGCATTACTATACCACGAAACGTTGCTCGGAAACAGATACCATTTGAGGGAAAGGAAGATATGGGGCTTTCAGGAGAAGAAAGCCCTCTGATATTGGTTTTGCTACTCTCAAATGCACATCAACAAGTGTATGGTACGGAAGACTTTCACGCCGCTGCCACTTTGGAAAAGCGTATGCACAAGAACCAAAAAGCATCCCGTCGACAATAGTGCTGCTACAGCATGGCCTGACTGGGAAAAAACGCCCTTCCCGGAACTGCCGTGGCTTGTTTATGGAAGATAAAGTCCACCAAGAGGTCCCCCATATAAAACAAGGTATGTACAATCCCCAGACTGTAGACTCCCACCACCCAAGGAAAAGGTAAGTATGAACAAGAAAGTCAGAGACCATCGCATCTTGACACATAAAATCATGACAACGAACCACCACGGAAACCCAACCACTATGTACACCTCTCCCGTGGATGATGCATCGTCTCTTCAGACCTGAACCTTGCTTTGCACAAATTCAGCCGCGGGCACGGCATCGACTCCGTATGCCAGGTGGAACGCGTCGACAACGGGAAGGTCTTGGCAGATGAGATCGTCTTCGAAGCAAAAGGTTTTCACCTTGCTTGCGTCGATGTTTGGCAGAGGTTGGCCGTCAAAGGGGTCACCAAAGAGGACCTGAGAGCTCGTCAGCAAGGGGATCGAGGAGGTTGGGATAAGTTATCACTGACCACTGCGGCTACCTTGGAAGCGATTGCAGCCGGGAGCTGCTGCACTCCGAGGTGGACCACTTGAGCTCCTTGACTGATTTATAGTTAGCATATGCTGGTTACCTGCCAGCCAAATTTTATGTACCTGTAGCCGGAGAGAACGATTTGGCTGTCCGGACACTGAGCCATTGCCTGCTCAGTCAATGCTGCCAGTGTCTTGCCTCCACCGACGTCGCCTCCAGTAAGGTAACCCCAGATACTGGCAGGATACGGGACACCCTGGATGCCGAGATACTGAGCTCCAATGGCGAAATCGAGAGCGTTGAAGAACGGTGGACCAGCTAGAGAGCCGACGTTGCCGAGCTCGATAGTGCCTCGGGCAAAGATGACCGTCACAGGCCTGCACAGGCCGAGTTGGTTCTCCACAACGGAGAAGCTTTGACGTTTACTCATCTCGGAACTGAACGCGCCCATCGTCTCGAACCCACGTGCGGTAGCATCTCCGACTGGGACTGCAGCTACCGAGGCTGCAAGGAGAGCAAGAGATAAGATTGGCGACTTCATGGTTCGTGAGACGCTTCTCGTGAAGGTCGGATGCCGAGGTCTGTTAGAATTGATGGAGCAATGAGAAGCTATAAGAATCTCGAGCTGGCCTGATCTTTTCTGGAACATTTCCACTCCTCTTATACCTCCCAGGAAACCCCCCCCATCAAGCGGTAAAAGCATGTAACGTGCCCATCTCTAAGAGCTATTCCCCGCATTCAAATTGAGTAGGAGGATCGTCTGAAGCTCTACTGGTCCAACGTGCAAGCACGAAGCAACTATCTACTGACAATATGCTTGGTTGAACAATCGAATACCATAACGAAAGGCGGCCTGGACGGCTTGGGAGCGTTCGTAGGAGCGAATCGGAGAATAGGAGAAATGCCACGGAAGACCTAAACCATGTTCATCACATCGCCTTGCGACATAAAATCGATGTGACTGTTTTAACGCCGGACGAGGAGCCCCTTTCAAGGCTTCATTGCTCAGTGGTTCGAGGGGTCCAATCCACCAAGCAAGCGGCGGCAACCATTTGGAGCCCAACGCCGTACCTCAGCCGAGGTACAGGATGAGCAAACATTACAGAACTTCGAGAAATCCCCGTATAGCATAGAGGATGAAGGGAAGACGGTCACGAGTACACGATGTTTGGTCGTTACCGGATCTGATAGCGTCGGAGGAGCTTTGTGGGGTGCACGCCCGCTCGGCAGGAGTCCCGAATAAGGAGAAGTCTGTGGAAAGTATCGATCCGGGGTAAATGTGAATAAGCACTGTCTATTGTTATGCGCGCTGTTATTCTAAGTACTGCTTGAAGACCACAAGTGAGTGAGCTGCTGTAGTGGGAAGCTCAAAGGATCATTGTGGGTTCAAGCCCCAGGGAGAGAGCGAGCAACGTCGCAGCCAATGTACTTAGTAGCGATGGAAGCTAGGTAGGTATTATTACTGCACGAAGCGTCTTTACCCTTTTCTGTCGTTGCAGCCAGTAACATTTGAGCCGTGGGGCAATTACAAGGGAAAGACGCACCATTGAACGGCTTGTCCCAGCTTGTCCCAGCAAGAACGTACCATGGAGACTGATAGACTGACAGCACAATAACGGATGTGGTGACCTCGGTTGTCAAGGACGCTTGGGCGAATCGTTCTTTGCTTTGGGAGATAAATGCGACTTTTAAGCGAGACCTTCGGTTGCTGTTACGATTTGCGATTTGCGAATGAGAAGTACAGGTCCCTCGGTCGGGTTTCACTATCATTTCTGGCGGGCAACATGATGAATTATCTATCTAGCTTGTACGGGCGTAAGTGATTCGATCCGCGTACCCCACCGCCTCTACCCTCAAGATGTGAATGTTCCCCAAGATTGCTTCAGCAGGAGGCACTCGGGGGCTTCATCCTACGGTTCAGAGTAAAGAATGTCACGTAAGTTAATCCTTGTCAATCACTAGTGGCCCCGTATGAAACGACAAGCATAAAGTACTGTAGGTGTGTAGGTAGGTAGGATCACTTACTGATTGGAGATAGTGCCAATCGTCCCTGCTCTTTTGGCCTCAGTAGCAGGAGTAGCCTGGTTTAACGCAAAGACACAGCTCAGTCACGATGTAAGATTACTCTACCCATACTGGGCCCGCTCCAGAAGCATTCGTGCACGAGAAAAGCGCGACCGCGTCAACTTCTTCTACATCCTCGAAGAGCATGCAACAGCCAAAGCGACAGCCGGCTCGCCCTGTTTGGTGTACGAAGGGAAGACATGGACTTATAAAGAGGTGTATGATACTGTCCTTCAGTATGGAACTTGGTTGAAGCAAGAGTATTCGATCACACCAGGAGAACTGGTAGCCATGGACTTTATGAACAAACCTCAATTCATATTTCTATGGCTGGGAATCTGGAGTTTAGGAGCACATCCGGCCTTCATCAACTACAACCTCACGGGGAAGCCTTTACTACATTCTGTCAGGTCCTCCACTTCCAGGTTGCTTTTTGTTGATGAGGAGGTCAAATACAGGGTGTCACAAGAAGTGTTGAATGCTCTCACTACACCTGGGGAAGAAAAGCTAGTTCAGGTATTCGTTTTTGATGAAGCGACCGAGCAACATATCCTTAGCATAGAGGGGGTGCGAGAGCCTGACTCGTCAAGGGCAGGGGCTAAGGGCCCAGATATGGCCAACCTCATATACACCAGCGGCACAACTGGCCTTCCGAAGCCAGCGATTGTAAGCTGGAACAAAGCCTACATTGGTGGCGGAATTGCAGGAGCCTGTATGAGCATGAAGCGATCAGATAGGTTCTATACGGTTCGTTTCCTCACCGGAAAACCCTCCAACCTACATCGATTTAGCTTTCAGAGAGCTCAGTCCTGACCAAAAGTATTTTGACTAGTGTATGCCCCTTTACCACACATCAGCCGCCTCCCTTGGCTTCTGTAACTGTCTAGTCATTGGCAGCGCATTCCTTCTTGGTCATAAGTTTAGCACTCGAAGTTTCTGGCCGGAAGTACGTGCTCACGATGCGACCATCATTCAATATGTGGGAGAAACGTGCCGCTATCTCCTCGCCGCTCCGCCACAATACGATCCCGTAACTGGCGCAGATCTTGACAGCAAGAACGACGTAAGATTGGCTTTTGGCAATGGGCTAAGGCCTGATATTTGGGACAGGTTCAAGCAGCGTTTCGGTATCGAAACTATTTGCGAGTTCTATGCAGCCACCGAAAGCCCTTCCGCACTTTTCAACACCTCCTCGAATAACTTTTCTAGTGGCGCAGTCGGCCGCAGCGGTTTACTTGCCGCCTCAACCATGGGTGCCGGACTTGCTCTTGTTGAGACTGATAGGGAAACAGAACGTCCCACACGTTGTGCAGAAGCCAACAATCACTGCGTCAGAGTTAAGACGGGTGAACCAGGAGAGTTGATCCACAAGTTAGACCCCGCCGATATTTCTAGGTCCTTTCAAGGCTATTACGGCAATGCCAAAGCTACAGAAAGCAAGATCTTAAGAGACGTGTTTGTCAAAGGTGACGCGTGGTACCAGACAGGTGACCGCCTTCGCTGGGATGCTGATGGTCGATGGTGGTTCTGCGATCGTATTGGGGATACTTTCCGGTGGAAGTCAGAAAACGTCAGCACCACGGAAGTTAGCGAAGCGCTGGGAATGCACCCCTACATCAACGAAGCGAACGTCTACGGAGTGGAACTTCCACATCATGATGGACGGGCAGGGTGCGCCGCGGTCCTGTTGAGCCGAGATCTTGATCAAGCGATGCTGGACCAAGTGGCATCACACACCAAACAAAGCATGCCAAAGTATGCCGTCCCCCTATTTTTGAGAATCGTAAGCAACATCGAAGCTACGGGAACCAATAAGCAGCAGAAGCATCGGTTGAGGGCGGAAGGGGTGGATCCGGGGAAAGTTCGAGACACCCAGGGTGACAAGATCTACTGGCTGAAGGGAGGGACTTATGTGGAATTTGGTGACGCGGACTGGGAAGAGATGAAGGCGGGAAGAGTAAAGCTGTGAGGGCCAAGGCGTGCAAGCAATATGTAAAAAGGGCCCAGGTATTGTACAAATATCCTTATGATTGCGTACCTACCTCATAAACACCATCAAGTTCTGCTTATAGAAGTCGATAGTCACTCAGTAATCTCGAAGTTTGGAAGAAATGAAAGACCTTCTAGTCTCTACCTTACAGTCGAATGGATTCTGGGTTTCCATTCTGGATTTAATACACACCTATTTCGTCGCATACGAATAAAGCCCACACCACAACTTGCAAAGTTATTGTCGACTTGTCAATTATCATTGGCTGGTATTCTACAAGTTGGGATTGAACATTCAACAAGCGAGTTCTGCAAGCTTTCAAATCAAGCTTTCTAATCGAGGAATGCCAATTTGCAAGCATGCCTCTAGCCGCAACGCAATGTTGCCAATATCCAATCACATACCAAGCCTTTGCGAGCTAGAAATCCGATCATCTACGGTGAGAGAAGCTCGCTGACTTCCTTACCGAGCAAAATGTACTCTATCGGTCTTATCTTATCACCGAGGCCGCCGCTTGTCGAATTTGGGCGGGGAAGGACTTCGAGTCGTCTACGACATCATTGTCGCCTTACCCTACTTACATAATACTCTTTTTGGCTATGAATCTGAACTGCCATGTCTTTCACTTCGATCAAGCAATAATTCTAGGGCAAGATGGCCGAAAAAGGTCACCAGCAAGAGGAATACGCCTCAACGGATCTTATGGGCACTGCCCAAACCACAAATACCTCTGAGCCTGTCACCAGCGAACCTTTGCGATATGTGGGATCCGAGAGTGATCTCTCCTCCTCTACGGAGCCGGAAAAAGAAAAGGGAAGACATGGTCGGCGGGTGGTAGATAGAACGTTGACAACTACAACCACTACTTCCTCAGTCGCGCCATATTCGGTGGCCGCTGAACCAGCAAAGAAGAAGCCATGGTACAAGCGACTGAACCCGCTGAAGCGTTCAAAAAAGCCCCCCGTACCGAAAGAGAGAATCGTTTCCAGGGAATATGGGGCGAGCTTTTTCAGCATGTTGACTTTCCAATGGATGGCGCCCATTATGACGGTAGGGTTCCCGATCGACGACCAAAGCTATGCATTAGGCTTACTCTTACGTTTAGGTGGGATACCAACGAACATTAGAGCTCAACGACATTTGGCTTGTAAACCCAGAACGGAGTGCCGATGTACTATCAGCAAGACTCAATGTGTCTTTCAAGAAACGAGTTGCGCGAGGCGATAAATACCCACTGATCTGGGCCATGCATGAGACCTTCAAATTTGAGTTCTGGGTGGGCGGATTCTGCCAGCTCTTCGCCAGCATCTTTCAGGTCATGTCGCCATTTACACTGCGATACCTAATATCTTTCGCCACTCAGGCATACAGTGCAAATGCACTGCATACACCAAAGCCAAACATTGCACACGGTGTAGGGCTAGTTATAGGCATTACATTGATGCAAATGCTTCAAAGTTTGGGAACGAATCACTTCATCTACAGAGGTCAAATGATTGGAGGCCAATCAAGAGCTGTCCTCATCACTGTCATTTTCGAAAAAGCGATGAGAATATCAGGAAGGGCCAAGGCAGGCGGTAAAGCGATTGAGGATGGTAGTATGCAAGAGAAGGCGGATATTATGAAAGATGACGCTCGGAGCAAAGAAAATCTTATCAAAAGGATGTTGAACAGAAAGCTTCAACCCAAGGGAGGCCCACAAGCCACACCAGACAAGGCACAGGGAATTGCTGGCGATGGCGCTGGATGGGGTAATGGACGGGTGGTTAACCTCATGTCCGTCGATACCTACCGAGTAGACCAAGCTTCAGGCATGTTCCATATGACTTGGACCTCTCCAGTTGCAATCTTGATCACACTCGTGGTTTTGCTTGTCAACCTAAGCTACTCTGCTCTCGCCGGATTCGGGCTACTGGTCATAGGAATTCCGGCCCTTACGAAAGCTATCAAAACGCTTTTTGCTCGAAGACGCGCCATTAATAAGATTACTGACCAAAGAGTTTCCCTTACTCAAGAGATTCTGCAAGCTGTCCGGTTTGTGAAGTACTTTGGATGGGAGACTAGTTTTCTGGAACGCATCGGCGACATCAGAAAGCGGGAGATTCGATCTATTCAAATTCTTTTGTCCATAAGAAACGGCATCAACGCAGTCTCGATGTCCTTGCCCATTTTCGCATCAATGCTTTCTTTCATCACTTTCTCACTCTCCCAGCACGCACTTAATCCAGCACCCATATTTTCTTCTTTGGCTCTTTTTAATTCTCTTCGCATGCCGCTAAACTTACTACCATTGGTCATCGGTCAAGTTATCGATGCATGGTCCTCGCTTGGAAGGATCCAGGACTTTCTGCTGGCGGAGGAGCAGGAGGACGACTTTACGTGGGATATGGAAGGGAAGAACGCGGTAGCCTTGGACCACGCCGACTTTACATGGGAGCGTACTGTGACTCAAGATCCCGAGAAAGGTGGCCCACCGAATAAGAAACAAATCAAGGATGCTAAGAATGCCGAGAAGTCAGCTGTCAGCCCCAAAAAATCAAGCGGCTCGGGTGATGGAGTCGACAGTGCCAGCACACTTACACAAACCGAGCCATTCAAGCTCCATGACATTAATTTTGCAGTTGGTCGTCATGAGCTTATTGCAATCATTGGCGGTGTGGGGTCAGGCAAGAGCTCGCTACTCGCTGCACTTGCAGGTGATATGCGCCGTACCGGAGGTAATGTCACAATGGGAGCAACGAGGGCTTTCTGTCCTCAGTATGCTTGGATTCAAAATGCTACAGTGAGAGAGAACATACTTTTTGGAAAAGAATACGATCGCCAATGGTACGATATGGTCATTGATGCTTGTGCTCTGCGACCCGATCTGGAGATGTTGCTTAACGGTGACCAAACCGAGATTGGGGAGAGAGGTATTACAGTATCAGGAGGCCAGAAGCAGCGCCTGAACATCGCCCGAGCGATCTATTTCAATAGCGATATCGTACTTATGGACGATCCTCTATCAGCCGTGGACGCCCATGTAGGACGTCACATCTTTGACAACGCCATCTGTGGCTTGCTCAAAGATAAGTGCCGGATCCTCGCGACACATCAGTTACACGTTCTCAACCGTTGTGACAGAATTATTTGGCTCCAGGAAGGTCGTATTCAAACCATCGATACTTTCGATAACCTCATAGCAAATAACGACGGTTTCCAGAAAATGATGGCCACTACTGCGCAAGAGGAGAAGGTCGAATTAGAGCAAGTCGATGGGGACGAGATTGAGGAGGAAAAGAAAGATGCTAAGAAAAGAAAAACTCATAAGCGTGGAGCGGCTCTTATGCAGCAAGAAGAACGAGCAGTTAAAAGTGTCAGCTGGGGAATTTATATAGCCTATATTCAAGCTTCGGGAACAATACTCAACGGTCCTTTGGTTATCTGCCTCCTGATCGCTTCGCAAGGCGCCAATATTGCCACCAGTCTTTGGTTGTCGTTCTGGACCTCGAATAAATTTGGGTACTCTACAGGTCAATATATAGGGGCGTACGCGGCTTTGGGAATTGTGCAAGCATTACTCATGTTTACCTTTTCCGTCTCACTTTCAGTCTTAGGCACCAGATCAAGTAGGGTCATGTTGCAGCGGGCCATGACTCGAGTTTTGAGGGCTCCGATGAGCTTCTTCGATACAACTCCCCTGGGCCGGATAACAAATCGGTTCTCTAAGGATGTCGATATCATGGATAACAATCTTACGGATGCTATGCGGATGTACTTCTTCACCCTGGCACAGATCACCGCTGTCTTTATACTCATCATTGTATATTTCCACTACTTTGCCATCGCCCTTGGACCGTTGTTTTTGATGTTCCTATTCTCGGCAAGCTACTATCGTGCATCGGCTCGGGAAATGAAAAGGCACGAATCGGTACTGCGATCTGATGTGTTTGCGCGCTTCAGCGAAGCTGTTTCTGGTACTTCTAGCATTCGAGCATACGGCCTTCAGGATCACTTTATCAAGGGACTTCAAGTGTCTGTTGACCAGATGAACTCAGCATACTACCTCACCTTCTCTAATCAGCGCTGGCTAAGTGTCCGCCTCGACACCATCGGCAATCTCCTTGTCTTTACCACCGGAATACTAGTCATAACTTCGCGCTTCAACGTCTCTCCCAGTATCTCTGGCCTTGTCCTCTCCTACATCCTCTCGATCGTACAAATGATCCAGTTCACCGTTCGCCAGCTCGCCGAAGTCGAAAACGCCATGAATGCTACTGAACGCATCCACTACTACGGCACCGAACTCGATGAAGAACCCCCGCTAATCCTCAACAAAGTTGACCCTGCCTGGCCCCAGAGAGGCGAAATTGTGTTCGACAACGTCCAGATGCGCTACCGCGCTGGTTTGCCTCTTGTTCTCCGTGGCCTTGATATTACCGTCCAGGGCGGCGAGCGTATCGGTATCGTTGGTCGAACTGGTGCTGGGAAATCAAGTATCATGTCCGCACTTTTCCGGCTTGTCGAGCTCAGCGGCGGCTCCATTTCCATCGACGGCATTAACATCGCGACCGTTGGTCTCAAAGATTTGCGAACACGCCTAGCTATCATACCACAAGACCCCACTCTCTTCAAAGGCACCATCCGCTCCAACCTTGACCCCTTCAACGAACACACCGACCTCGAGCTCTGGTCCGCCCTCCGCCAATCCGACCTCGTCGACGCCTCCTCCTCCCTTGACGATAAAACCCATGGCCGCATCCACCTCGACGGCGTCGTCGAAGAAGAAGGCCTCAATTTCTCCCTCGGCCAACGTCAGCTCATGGCCCTCGCCCGCGCCCTAGTCCGCGGCAGCCAAATCATCGTGTGCGACGAGGCGACATCGAGTGTAGATATGGAGACGGATCAGAAGATCCAGCGCACGATGGCGACGGGGTTTAAGGGCAAGACGGTACTGTGCATCGCGCATCGGCTCAAGACGATCATCAATTACGACCGCATTTGCGTCATGGACCAGGGTGCCATTGCGGAGTTGGATACTCCTCTCAGACTATGGGAGGCGGGAGGGATTTTCAGAAGTATGTGCAACAGAAGCGCGATCAGGAGGGAGGATTTCGAGGACATGGGAGTTAAACTATAAGATCTTTAGGGGTGGAGGCAGATTTTAACGGATAAAATAGATTACATCCTCGACATGAATTTTACGACAGTATATAAACACGATCGCATTTAGCATAGCAAGCAAGCAGCATAGACGGCGTTTCCCACCAGCCTCAAAATTTTTTACAATCTATCCCGCCCATTCATTCTCTTCCCCCTCACCGCAGTAGTAACAGCTTTTCTACAACGTAAATAATTCAACATACCCAACCAGCAAGAAATTCTCTAACATCTCAGCTACGAGATCCCCCGCACGTCTACGTGCTGCTAGCTACTAATCCTCTCCCCTGTCACGAGATCCTTGAAAGGAAAAAATGTGAGGATTGGAGTGGGGGATCTATTTACCCGATTAAGAAATTCAAAGAGATTGTACATAGCGATGGGGACTTCTTTTAGTAAATCAAAGCAAGATCTCTGTAGTATGTATGTAATTAGAGGGGTTGTGCTACCTACATACAGTACATAGCACATTTTCCTTTTTTAAATTTTAAAAAACCAGTAAAGCTTTTCTTTTCTCTCTGTACACAAAGAGCGGAGGATTTTTCCAGGACGATAACCCTAACTCCTTCTTTTTCAAAGACAGGTTTTTTGGGGGTCAAGTTTGTTTGTTCGATATATACAGTATCTCTGTATGTTATGCATTATTCGTTAACATTAAAAACCCCATTATTTGATAGGGGGTTCTCACGCGGTGAGCTGGATCAGCTTGAAGAGAAAGGAAGGGGGGGGGGGGTTTCCCACGTGTGTGAGGGTTGGTTGTTTGATCGAGAAGATATGTAGATGGGTTTGAATATCGATGGGGTTTTTGTGTTTTAGATGAGGGTCTAGCGCGGAGGTTCGGATAGGTTTTTTTTGGTTGTGTGTGTGTTTGGTAGTGGGGTGATGGGTGGATGACATGGGACAGGAAAGGGCGCAAAGAATGCGTGATCGAGTGGCGAGCTGTAAACATAGGTGGTGGGTAGGAGGATAAGGGAGGGGTGAAAGGTATGGGGTGGGGTTTGTGGTGAGGCCTGGGATAGAAGGGTAGGTTTGGGGGAAAGAAGGGGAAAGCAAGGAAGGCGTCGTTGTGTTTTTTCCCCTTAGATGCTCGCTTTTGTGTTGGGTTTGAGATTGCTTGAGAGAGAAGGGGTTGAAAGGCTTTTTAGAGGGGGGTTCTATGGTATCAGAACAGGGTGAAATTTTTTGAGGATCTTGAGTGAAGGAATATAGGGAGGGCTTTTTGGGGTCCCGTGGATTTATGAAAGTCCATAATTGCCAACAAGGAATCTTTGGGAGGGACTTGAAAAGATATTTGTATAGCTTTGGCTGGGGTTTTCTCTCATCTCAAATCTTGTGAGTTTTCCAGTGAGTCTGATTGGAGCCAAGGCAGTCAATCTTGGAGTTTTGGTCAGAATGAATTAAGACAAATCTGAAAACTCGGGGAAATGTAGAGACTGTAGCAAGAAGAGTTCTTGGTTTCATGAATGTCGCATACTTCGGGGAGTATCAAAAAGAAATCTGTAAGCACATGGGGATGGACTTCGAAGTATCCTTTGCTTTCCTAAGCTTTTAAGCTTGTGGAATTTCAACGGTGAATTTATAGCGAGCGATGATTTTCCGTAGAAGCTCTCATCAGCACTGGCTTGTTGTTGTTGTCGAAAAGTGATTGAGCGAGGTGACGGCTTAGCTGATCCAGGGGCCTGGCCAATGAAAAGATCTAATCGTGAAGATTCGAAGAACCGATCTCTTTGTCTTCAACAGGAAGTAAAGACGGTTTTCTGGGTACCGTGCTGTATTCGTGCGATACCTTGGTGTGCTTTGTCGATTTAGAAGAGTCCCTCCGGTCGAGAGAATTATATACTTAATGGGTGGACTGGAGTGTGGAAGTCGGTTTCGTTTTCAGTTGGTCTTCGTTTGGATGGGATCCGAAGCGGCGAAGACATCGCGGATGCAATATCGCAATGTTAAAAATGTTGCATCGGTTTGGTGGCGGCGATTTTCGGGAGTCGTACACACCGTTCGCATGGCTTTTGCCTCCGGCGGAAGTAATTGCAAAGGCGCTCTACAGAAAGCCAAAGTAAAGCACACCCGCTCGAAGACGGCCCGCATAGAAGCGCAGATCGTACTCATCCTTTTCAGCGCCAATAGGTCAAACACTCTGCGGAAAGTCGCTTGGACTCGATAAACTCCTTGGAAGCACCAACATATTGGCGCTGATATGGTTTTTGTTATCAAGCTGCCCTGCGGTTCCCATTGGCATCCAAAAGCATCATTAAATTCTCTATCCAACTTCAATATTTCATCCTCTGATAGTAAGGACTAGGAACACGATGTTCAAGCATTCCTCACTTACCTACATACTCCTAATCTTCTCCCTTTCCTCGACGTCCCTCGCTCTCGCCCTACATCCCGCCCTTGATCCCTCCCCACTTGATGTTCAGCCGTCAATAAACCTCACCATCCCGAATGGCCGCATATACCACTGTAACTCCCCAGCAATCTTGTATATCATCAACCCTGTGGACTGCTACGTCGCCGTCAACAGCATGCTTACCACCCCTGACGCCTCTCAGACTATGACTTTTGGCAGCGCAGGTAGCTATCGAGGACCTTACAGCTGGACCTGGATCACCTGCAAGATCACGCTAAACGTTGGCAGCATGGTCGCCATAGAGTCGTCGCTGATGCTGTTTGCGCAGGCGGCGGCAGAGATCACGTCAAGGTGTCACCCTTCTACATGGGTGCCCTACACTGGGGGTACTTGTTCATGGGTGCAGAGCGGAATGCGTGGAGTAACCACTGTGTTGGTAAAGGCGCCATAGCCACCTCAACAGCGCGAGGGTTCTGGGCCACAAATAGGACGCATCCACTGTTAGCTGGTCTTTGTTGCGAGCGAGGAAATGTGCACAACGTTCTTCCATGAACAACGGACAAGGAAGTTTAGACAGGATGTACGTGCGTCTTTAGATATTTTACTCGACGGAGGCTGAAGGAAGGGGTTTGGGTAGCAGGAGTTTGTGTGTGCGAAGCTAGGTGCAGGTGGTTATCGTTCGAAACGAATCCTAAGACGCAACCAGGGCGAAAAGCCGGGAGAATACACGTATGACAGCATGGAATTGACGTGGAGCCTCTGGGCCAATTTTCGAAAGCTTTGAAATAACTTCACTCGACTTCATTGCTTTTGAATGATCTTGAACATGCCATTCGATGTTTTGTTTGGATAGAGATTAGGTGCGATAACTACGACGTAAAAGAGACTGATGAAGTGACTGCAGAATGAAATCTTCTCCGAATGATCTTACACTGAGGCATATGGTGGATGATGACACGCCTATCTGTGTTGGTTTGAATGATTGATATCATTAAGGGGGCCTCTGGACCTCAATCTTGAGCAGCAAACATTCAATCATTCATACTGGCTGGATGCTGATCCGCGTAGTCCCTGGGTTTCGTACAGCGCACCCACGCGTTGGTTTTCGTGGGATAGTAGGGTATCATTTTAACCTTCTCGTGCATGTACGCCTTACTGAAGTGTACCTACCCTACCTCACGAACTCGATCTCTTTTCCCTTTTCTGCGGCTAGCAATGGTCCTGACCCAAGCCTGCGAACCATTGTTCAAACAACGAAAGACGTGTCTTACGGCTACTTATGGCTTTCAAGCTTTCATGCTTTCATGCATCGAAGCCCTGATGGGTCTGCCTCGCCGTCCTGCGGGTGGGGCCGGCATCGGCTGGTCTGGGTTGGCACGCCTGGGCGTTGATGAGTTTGCACATGCGAGTACCCCGCCCGCTTGTAGGGTGTGCCTAGGGTACGGTACGGTTTGCGAGACAGAAATTAAAATCTACGTACGTGGAGGAAAGGTATCTTGAGGTAAAGTAAGTATCATACACATTTCTGGTGCGTATAACCAAGGTAATGCAGAAGGCAAAAGGTTGCCGCCATGTTGAGAAAGCATGTGGATCCTATGTATTTTATTTCCAAAGCGTGAGTGTGATGCTTGATTCTCTTGATTTAGATCCCGCGCATCATCAGTGAATCGATAACCAGGAACAGGCAATGATTGGCGTGATGGCTTTCAATATTACTACTAGCTGTAAGATATTGAGCTGTTTTGGGCTTCGTCCAATCCAATACATAGGTAAAACAAGGCAATACCATGATCGATGCATTCTTAGATGTAACGTCTTCATCTTGTCTTGCTTGAGCTGGAAGACTTGAGCCGGCCCAAGGGAGCCATCAAAGGATACTGAGCTAGCACGATACCTCTGAAAGTTGGAAGTGCAGTATTACGGACGTGACGATTGACGAATGTAGAAAAGATAGATAACGAAATCGACTAACGCAGTCTGCCGGAGCTACTGTATTGTAACCCACGCTAACTAGCTTCGGATGCGCCCTCACCCAGATTAATCCACGAGAACAGGGTTGGGGCAAGCACGTCCCAACTGGAGAAGATTCTTCTCCTTAGAGGTCAGGGAACACCCACTCACTACATAAAAACTTGTCCCTACTTCTCAAACCTTCTCTCGCTCTGTCCACTCTTTGCAGAGCCTTTCACGTAACAGTTACCTGTGGGACGTAATTAGATCGATTTCTCTCCGAGAGGCACCGCATACTACAGGCCAATACTCTTTTACGGCCATTAACCCACGAACATCACGAATAGTAGGACCACGAGACCTCCTTGCGCGACTACGAATAGTCGCGCCTTCAATTAACCCTCACGTCCTCCATAACCCGCCGAATTGGGTTGTCGAGCAATTCAACCGCTTGTCAACCGCACTTCATAGTCTTCCCTTGCTACTCCGTCAATCCCCTTCTGCCGGGCTCCTCAACGAACCTGAACTGAATCATATCAGCAAGACCATCTTCTACGCACTCCATACCGCAGACATGTCTCTTAGTGAAAAACCAACGATGGGAGCTGCAGTCGTCGAGTCTCAACCGCAGCCAAAACCCACCTACCTCGCAATCGGGAAACCCTCACTCGACAACGCCTCTGCACAGTCACTTGCATCAACGGTCGATCAATCGCATAGCCCTGTTGAAGAGTATGACCCGACATCTTCTCATCCCTTCTCGGCCTTCTACTCACATCCTACCACCCGTACATCGTTGGAGCAATACAAATCGGAATCGAAAGTCAACATCAAGATTTACGAGCAAGATCTCGAAGCTGGCTCGCGGATTGTGCCATCCTCGGACATATCAAGGACGAAGACGGAGTGCACAGTATGGCCAGGAAAACGCCAGCTGATCGAGAAGCGAATGAAGATGGAGAGGAATAGGGGATGCAACCCAATGAGGAATTTGTCGAAGAAACAGAAGCTATGGATCAAGATTCTCATCGCAATGGTCATTGTGGGAGCTGCTGTTGGTCTCGGCATCGGTATCTCGAAAGCCACCGGAAGTGGGGTTTTCAAAACTACCAACTCGCAAACCGCCATTGGAAATGGAAAGTCCGGGTAGTCTAGACGTCTGGTGTTCTTGTAAGATCATGCAGGTATGATATCAAATCTGAATTACCCCGGATAACGTGTTGACAAGCTGTATTTAGATGTCGCATTGTGAGATTCTGCTCCAACGAGCATCAAATTTGTCGAGGCCACAACTTCTTCGCTTCTACTCTGGCTTGCCACGATACTCGAGACTTCATACGAACACCTCACCTTATGTTGGGTGATGCCTTTCCAGCGGTGTTAGCACCTTTACTTCTGCTGTCAGGCCTAACGATATGCCTATTAGAGGCACTGAGAACTGCCGCCAATTGTTAGCAGCTCGCTCGGACTCGTTCGGCCAGTGCAAATACTTATGCAGTACAATTCGTAATACCACGGGCGATATTGGGTCTCATGAGCGGGGTTTGGGCTAGGCTTTGGCATGACAGAGGCGTTTGGAGCCGAAAACGTCGTGGAGATTATCTCAAATGATAGTAATGTCTTTCTAGCTCATAGTAATTGGTATGGAGCGCCCATACAAGCCTTGAGCAAAACAGCTTGAGAACAACACCTGTACTGCAGTGCTCCGTATCGGTCTTCAACTACATACTGGCAAATAAGTTGGTTAGGGCTTTCGTGATAGGTAGAGCCCTGCAACGCGCTGTGCACGCTAAAAGATTATATAAATGACTAAGCAGTTAGTAGCGCGAAGCCAATTAAAACCCACAATCCGAACGCAAATTCCTTTCTCTTCTTTCATCAAAAAGCCACGGAACCAGCCACGACCATTGTTCAGGATCACTGACAGCAATGTGTTGCCATGTGAACTCTTCGGAGTTCGCAGCGGTTCTGGAGATCAATACAGACCCGGACTATAGGAAGTTTGCCTCTCGATGAGTTCTCTTTGATGAGAGCGATGGGAGGGAAATGTCGATTATATGGGTAACATGCTATGCTATAATCATGCCGTTGTTAGGATCAAACCTTTTATGAAGGCCTTTGCTTGCATGTTGATTGCTCGGTGTATATTGTGAAGTCTCGATCAGGGTGTTTCCTTACTGCTGAGTGGAAGAAATGAAGCTTTTGTTGAAGCTTTTGTCTTGAGGCTCCCATATCAAATATCAATGCGTTTGCAAACGGGTTAGCATCTCCGCGTCGTCTTTCCAGCCTCTCCCTTAAGTAAGCTAGCAGTTGCCGGGTCCAGTCAGAGAAAGCAATTTCGAAATTCATTCCCTCTTTTCGTGTTGTTATGATCGCTTGCGGGCTCAGCAGTAGCCGACATTCCAGAGGCAGATATGCAAATCATAATATGCCAGCCTTCAATTTATAAGTTCACCATCACTCCAGTCTGCATCAATCAGCTTCGCTCTCCTCTACGCTCTTTACTGCTTTATATCGTGTTCGCACTTGCCAGCAAAGTTGTTTAATATATCTTCAGTACCTGATCTTCAGCAATAGAGTTTTCTTCGTTCAGTCAACCCCACTCAAATTTAGATCAAAGCCAATAGCACAATGAGGTCCGCTGTCGCTGTTATCTTGGTGGCAGGTGTGGTCAGCGCTTGGGCGCAAACGACTTCCACTGATACGGCTTCGACTGATATCAGCTCGACTGATATCAGCTCGACTGATACTATACCGACTGATACTAGTTCGCTCGATCCCACCTCGACTGATACCGGTTCGCCTGATCCCTCTACGACCGATGCCGCTTCCACTGATGCCGCTTCCTCTGATACCACCTCGCCTGATACTATGACCGAGTCGTTCTCAACCGTCACGGAATACTTTAATAGCTGCCTCACCACCACGAGCGGAATGTCTACGGAGACTGACACCGTTGTTCAAACCTACTGCCCTGAATGTTCAGACATGTCTCAGGGCGTCTCCACCGACCTCCCTAAATTTGGAGTCTTGACAACGTACACCACCGTGTACTCTCAGACCTGCTCCACTGGCCTAGAAGAGGTAACCTACACAGTCACTGAATCTTGCAGCAACAGCGGCCAGCCACGTGAGGCAAGTTACGTTCCGCAAGGCTTCATGGTCACCATAGTCTCCTGTACCGTTTGTGGAGAGAAGCCCCTCGTCGCCACTTTGACAACCCCCACACCCCTTGCAGCTACCCCTGGTGCTGGCAGTGGTCCCAATCCCGCCCCAGCTGCTCCCACTGGATCCTCTCCTAAAGCTCTGGCTGGCCCCTACCCTGCTCCGGGAAGCGCTCCTCCCGCTGGCGGGGTTCCCGCCAATGGCTCTTATGCTCCAGCTTCCAGTGGGTCTGTCCCCGCATCTGGCGGCTCCGCTCCTGCTTCGGGTGGATCGGCCCCTGCTGTCGGCGGCGCAGCTCCCGCTGGTGGTGCTCCGACTTCTGGTGGTGCTCCTGCTCCTGCTCCTGCTGCTGCTGCTGGTAAAGCCCCGGCTGCCGCTGGAACTCCCCCACCCCTATTCGCAACTCCGACTACAAAGGGTCGTGCAGGTGCTGCCGCCACGGGAGCCTCCGCTGTAGGAAGCTCTGCCCCCGGTACTTCGCCTGTTCAGTTCACCGGTACCGCATCAAGTTTGTCAGTCTCGCTCGCTGCAGGATTAGCAATGTTCGTTGGGGCCCTGGGTCTTAATCTCTGATCTGGGGAAGGAGAGATGAAGGTTTTGATCAGGGAAGAGGTGGGGAGCTATACCCGTGATTGTATTTCAAACTTGGCTGATATTCTTATTAAAGGCGCTTACTTGCATCACGTCTAATTCTATTTTCAGGGTTGTTTTTATTATGGAGGCTGGGGCTAAAGATCTTCATATACATTGAATAATACTCTGATGTTACAATAGCCTTGAATACTACTGCTCTTGTTCCATTCTCTTGCACTTCTCGTCACGTGAAGTCTGCTAAATATAGACATACAGGTTATTAGATCAAGACTCTAGACTACGGGAAAATACCTCGTTGACGGAGAGACAATGACAGAACAAAGGCCATGCAATAACCGGACTGGATTGGAAATGGGCAAACAAAGAAACCGAAAGAACTTCTTCACAGAGAGGTACTAAAAATGGAACAAAAAGACTGTAAGCTTCCATTGCTATAATCACATTCAATCCCCAACGTTTCACTCATGGCACGTGTGTACCTGATATTCATCTAACACCTTCGAACGCAGATCAAACCATATTGCAAATATGAACAACCACAGGCAACAGAGAGAAACCCCCTCAAAATCTGCATTCATGAAAGTCTTCAACATACTCTCCGGAAGCAGTAGCGACAAATCCTCTACAACGCATCCTACAATGCCGGAATATGATCCGTATGACCGACACGGGAATCTTGAAGATTTCCTCCAAGCGCCGGAGCCAGCACAGACGAAAAGCTCCAGGAAGGCCTCGAGGGCTTATACTGAGGCCAGCGGCCCCAGTGGTGCCCGAATAAGTAACTCGAAACCGTACGTTGCGAAGAGACGACCTCTAAGGGATACACTAACATCATGGGGCAGGGACGCGCTCGAGGTCTACACAGCCGAAGCAGAATACTTTGAGAGAAAGAAGCTCGGTGCGAAGACAGAAGCAAAGCCCAAGACCGTGAAGCGATCCATTTCCCGTGCCAAAGCTCCTACACTGCCTCCTCAGGGTGTCTCAAATCCATTTGGCCGTCCTTCGAACAACATCGGAGAAGCTATTAAATTGGTCCCAAAGCACTCTGTCCATGTACAGCAATCACCCCATCGCACTAGCCACCATGGGTCACAAGGATCGGTCTCGTCTCGAATGACGCGCATGTCTGATTTCATGAACGTTGCATCTGACTCCGACACTCCTCCGCCCATGCCTGCATCTGCGGACAGACCTCGTATGCCCAGGAGCAATGCCGCTTACCCAAACTCCTACCGAACAGAGGGGCCGAGCAGAAAGGGATGCACCAGCACTATTAAGCAAACAAACTTCTACACACCAGCAGCTTCAAGTAGGCCTGGGAGCGGTCGCACTGAGCGATCAAGCCTCAAGCCAGATAGCAGATTGACTAGAAGCGGTCGCACCGATCGCACAGGCTCCTACCCAGCCGAGAGCTCAGGCAGAATCAGAGTCAGGAGCCCTCTCGCCGGTAGAGGAAGTCCCAAGCCCAGCATCGGAAGCCAGGCCCGGAGCAACAGGACAAGCAACCACTCGGGTAGCAACGCCAGACCGCCCAAGCCTTGCCAGTTCTGCCAAAGACCCGCCTCCCCCTCCACTCAATACTCTGAAATCGACCTGCACCTCTGCTCCCAATGCGCCGCCAACCCTTCCGACGCCGCCACCCCCAAAACCCCCAATACCCGCTCCCTCACAACCCCCACCTGCCGCCTCTGCCACAAACCCATCATCCCCGGCCAAGCCGTTGTAGAAGGCACCTCCCACCTCTGCCGGCCTTGCGCCGACCGCGCCTTTTACCACCACCCCTCCCCCAAACGCTCCCCCACCGACCCCCCCTGCCAAGCCTGCCACAACCCCGTCTCGCCCATGCACGCCATCCTCGAAGCAAACAACTACCTGTGCCGCCCCTGCGCCGACCGCGCCTTCCCGTCCCCCATGGCGCCCCCCACCCCGCTCAAAGACCCCCGCCACCGTAGCCGCAGCGCCTCGACCGCCGGCCGCCGTAGCAGGCAGCCCTCCCCCTACACGCGCGACATCTCCGAGGAAAGCCACATATCGGAATTCGACTTTGACGGCCCGGACGAGCCCATCATCCTCATCGGCACAGCATCCCCACCACCTCCCGCCATGCCTAGCCAGAAATCAGGCCCTTACGCCGGCCGCAAGATCCCCCCGCCCTCCTCCGTCTACCCAGACTCCGTCTACCAAATCTCCCCGCCACCCTCCCCACCACCCCTCCTCCCCCCACAATTCCACCGCCCCTCGGCCCCCTCATCCATCTACTCCACGCGCACCTCCTCGCCCCGCCGCGGCTACCCATCTCCTTCTTCCGTACCCGACATGCCCGAGATCCACCCCGCGCTACGCAGCCAGTACCAGGCCAGCGCCGTGGATCTGAGCACTCTAGTTCCACCTTCCCCGATGCCGAAATCCGCAAAAGGAACTCTCTCCAAGGGCAAGGGCAAAGGACGCGCAGCTACGGTTGCGGACGAGGATGAGAGTGAGAGCATAGGGGGGACGGTGCGCGATACGAAGTTCTATGCGTTTTACGATGAGATTATTCCCAAGGGCGGGAGGGGGAGGGGCTATGGGCTTTGAGGTTGAGATTGGCCCGCAGGAGATATCAACACAGAGTGGGGGAAAAAACATACATCATGGAAGTGGTGTGTGTGTGGTTGGGAAATTTTTTGTTAAGGGAATTTTTTTTTTACGAAGGGCGTTTTTAGCGACATATGTAGCATTTGCTGCAACTGGATCTGTGCTTCTTTGATGAATGTTTGGGGCATATGTACATAGCATTTTGCATAGGCGTGCGACATACTGTACGCGCGTGCTGATTGTTTCTTGGGATTTTTGCCACATAAAGCATACAGCATTTTTTTGCGGTTGGCATTTGCACATAATCAACCAATCAATTAATTCCACATGATCCACTGAGCATACAGTACATACCCCTTTTATACATGCGTGGTTTTTGACTTCCCTCTCATGAGAAATAAACCGTTCCTACAATCTACTTCCGAAAACGGAAGTACACTCAAGTCCATGAATGTGAGTTTTTGCCAAGTGTAGATGACAATGTTTCATTCACATGCGGTATTGATGGTTCGTAAAACCCCCCCCAAAATCCATTTGTATTATCAGCTTCCTAACCATGTTCATAGCTGATAGCCTAGCACCAGTCTATAAGAACTCAAAAGGTCAAAGACAAGTATAAACTCCTCAACCGTATACGGAGGTAAGAGTATTCTCAGCATAACCCGAGCAGTAGCCGAAAAGAATCTTCCACTTGCACTTGTATAATCCATGAATCCAAGCACCCCCCACCCCAACTCCAACACACCACCTCCACAAATACCCATAACCAACCAGCTCTTATCATGAACCAAAACCATCGTCCTCCGAGTAACCATTCGAAACCGTAAGAAATCTATTCCACTCCACCTTCGGCACCACCCTCACGAAACCGATCCAGGCGAGACTCTTCCACGCGAAAGACTCAATTTCTCGCGCATCCCCCTAAGACTTCCTCGAATCGACTTTCCAATACCGCCAATGGGAAACGGTCTATTCTCCTTGACTGTTTCCGGGTGTCCCCGGCCTTTTTTGGATATGCAGTCATCCGGGCGGATGTCGCCGTTTCCTTGAGGGATTTTCCGCCAGCTGACAACAGTACGATTGTTCGAAGTTGAGATGGATAGTTGCTGGGCCTTGAGCGGGTTGACCGCCGTCTCGTCGCTTGGCCTCGGGTAGCTCGAAGCCTCAGCTACCATGGATAAAGGGTCTTCGCCAACATCATGATCTGGGTGTTGCAGCCAATTCGATACCACACAAAGGATTTCAGGCGTAGTCCCCTTGCTATCCATTTTCTCTTGTTCCCTTATCCTCTGTGTCTCACTTTGTTTCGTTTCCGCCACCTCTTTGACTCCCTGGCCCTCTTCTTCCCTTTGTCTCTGTTTCGATTTTTGTTGCAAGATCGCGTTAGCCGCCTTTTTGCGTGCCCGGTATCCTTCGAGTCCCGTTGGGTGTCGGATTCCATATTCATGAACTGGCTCTGATTTTGCATTGGACGCCTTCGCTCGAGCGCGCTGTTGGAGGGTCATGTCCTTGCCCCGAGCGAAGAATAAATTCCGCCCATATGAACGTTGAAGCGATGACTCTTTCTTCTCATATAGTTTCTGGTTATCTCCGGCGCCGTTCGGCTCAGCAGGGAGTGCTTGTCCAGAGTCTTTCTTCGTTGGCGACTCTGCTGGAATTTGGCGAAAGACAGAGATATTGGCAGGGAGCTTCGATGAAGATCTGGGCTTTTCGCAGCGGCAGTCGAAGCTCTTGAAGACTGCTTCGGATATCACAACAACACCCCTGTCTTTGGCTTCAGCTTCTGCTGCCATGCTATGAGCCCGTGGTGGAGGCTGAATCTTGCCACCTTTGGAGTATGCTCTTGTCTCGTCCGCGAACAATTCTGCTTCCTTAGAGAATCTGTTTCCCGGAATGGCCATGACAGAGCATAAAGGAAGAAAACAAAACAGCGTTTCGTCGTACACAACCTCGACTGTAGCATCCTCAGCTTTACAACTTGAACCTTTCGATGCTGCGTTGGAAATGCAGGTCAGTTTTCGCCCAGAGTCCCTATGGATAAAAAGTCCCCATCCATCGTCGTAGATGACTGCTATCATGAATTCATTCTTGTCATCGAGCTCTGAATTTCTATTGGATTGGCTCGCAGAGAATGATGTGTCTCCTATAAATTTAACGAGGTACCCCGGCCTGATGGGGTTCTGGAATTCCTTTGGCTGTTGAATATCTGTACATAATATGTTGTTGGTGATCTGAGGATGAGTGAAGTCGAGGGAGACTTGTGGTATTTGATCAACGTATTTGGGGGCAACAGTTGGATGTGCTTCTAATCCCTCAATTCCTGTCGAGCCGTTTTCAAGAAAGTCCTGATTTTTCTGATCATCTCGAAGGGCAGCCGTTGGTTCTTGATGCAGCGTGGCGGCGTTTTCACAAGGAACTATGAGCGAATTGGATTTAGCAGAGCAATCCCTACTGCTTCCTGTTAATCTGCTTTGCCAGACCATATCGGATGAGGTTATCTTAAGGAGCCCATGCTTGTTCCTCTGCAAGTTTTGGTAATCAGAATCTTGAGGGAGTACAGTGGATTCATGTACTGATGTATGGTGTTCCGAAGGGTCTGCGGTGGGAGGTTCTGATACAGTAAAGTCAGCAGCGACCAATAATGGCAAGCAAGCATCGTCTGGCGTACTTTGAGCAACAATTTGGTCTGCATGTTCCGCCATATTGACCAAGTCCGGTGTCTGGCTAAAAATATCTGCCATCTTCCTAATTTGTTCACTAACAGTTGTCTCGGCAGGCCTCATGGAAGATACATTACGATTTTTCAAGTCAGTAAAGACGTCTTCATCAGACTCACAGGTTCCTGTATCGGTATCTGTATCTTCCAAACCATTCGGCGAGGAATGAGAATCTATTGGTAGGTCGTAGATCTTCCATACTGGAGGCCGTGGAACATATTCCCCCTGACGTCTCCGGTGGATAAAGGAATCGGGACTCGAAGGCGTTAATTTTCTTGGGCTCTCGTCATCGGCGACATGTCGGATAGGCGAAGGGTCTGGTACAAGGATGTTTGGTGGGACTGGCGGCTTGCTGGGCGTGCCCATGAGAGGTTTCCACCTAGATTCATGTTGCTCCTCTTTGCTGGCGACGTCGGTCAGTCTTGGACGTATTTCCGGCATTGCTGTAAGGTACGAGGTATTTGGAGGGTCGATCGGCATTGGTTCGTCGTAAGAAGCACGAAAGACTTCGGGTACAAATGGAATTTCCGAGGAGGTCCTGATTCTGGTGTTGCGCTTCGCCATACTTGCAAAATCCAGCGATATGAAATGAATGGTATTAGATTGAACGCTGTTGAGGTAAACTGAATGTTACGAAAAACTGATGTGTAGTGAGACTCAAGTGTGCAGTGAAACAATGCGGTTTGTCTTTAATGCAAAGGTTTGGGTTTGAAAGGATATGGGAAAGATGGAAAGCTCTCGTCAAAGTATGGTTTCTCGAAGAGGCAGTCACGATATGACAGTCATGATTTCCAATTTGCAGCAAACGAAAGGTCCAGATCTTCTTTGCTACAACGAGCCAGACGAGTACCATCATTTTCCTCCCCAGAACTTCCAAATCAAGTTAACGACATGCTCACTGTCTGTTATAGCAAGCTCATGCCCAGCATTGCAGACTTCAACTCTTAAATTTTCCCAACCCAAAACTTCACTCGCGTCCTCTACTATCTCATCCTCGACAATGATAGGATCCTGGTCCCCAAGAATGACTAGCACTTGACCGTTCTGCAATCCCGCTACTTCGGAGACTCTATCTCGAGACGCCTTCTGTATAATCAATCTTTCACCAATCCGCTGCCATTGGGAATGTTGGTTATAGATAGGGCCGTGGCGGATGCTGGACATGAATGACTTGATGAACCCTTGGTGCGAGTTGATTTGCCAAGCCTAAGGACCGAATCAGCTTTGATTTCCGATGCCGGTTTTCTAAAATAGTGAGACTCACGACTACAGAAGCAACTGTGACACCGGGTCTGCTTCTCGAGAGTACCGCTCTGTCGAAACTGCCAGGCCTTTCCTGCATCGGCACTTCTGCTGCCTCTGGTCCATCTGGTGTTGTAGGTTTTTCCGTCGGATTATTACCGCTCAACCGCCTCTTTACTAAGTATTGCAGCCAACTCTCCGGAAACCATCTAGTAGAATATAAAAGCTTGCTGGTCCACGTAATGTTATGAGGGCGTTGGAGACCAGATGGAGCAATCAGAACTAAAGAAGAGACCATATTCGGAAAAAAGGAAGTGAAGTTAGCGGCTATGCCACCTCCAAGAGAGTATCCGATAAGAGAGAAAGAGGTGCTGCCGGTCCATGATAGAGTGGAGGATGTGAGGGCAAGAAGAACCGAGGTGGTAAAGAGGCGGCTGGATTGGGGAAGAGCGTGAGATCCTGAGAGGGGAGCATCTGAGTAACCGCGGCCCCAGAGATCTACGGAGATCTGCAAGTAAGCCAGAAACGCATGATCCATAGGCTAAATTTCAAGCTCAATATCACTTTAAAAGAGTTAAGGCTGGGAAAGCATCGCAGTAGACGGCCCGAAACAAGGGTTTTGAGAAGGTTTGTATATAGGTGGAACTGAGATTACTTACCAAAGAGCATTACACGACAGCCTCTCTCAACCAAGCCGTGTGCAATGGCTCCTTGTCAATGGGTTAGTGGGTCCTGACGATACGAAGGGACTTCTCGTAACCCAACAACCTAAAGCAATAGAAGGAGTACTGATCCCATGTATCAAGAGTACTTTCCTACCATCTTCCGGTCCCCATTCGTATACTCTCATGGTTCCATAAGGCGAATCGACATCCCTCGCGCCTGGCAACACGTCTGGCGGATAAGGCAAATCAGCAATATGGGAAGGCGATCGCGGCAAGCTCTCCCTGGGTGACTTGACTACAGTCTCTTCCAGACCAGGGTAAGAGGCTTCGGAGGCTTCGCGAAAAGCCCATAGTCCTAGGCCCAAACCTAGTACAATCCACTCGGGGAATGTTAAGTTGGGGACTAGCCGTTGATGAGGCACAGCTTTGACCAGACCTGTCCCCAGCAAAGCACCTATCGAGACAGTGGTTACTATTGTTGGTAATTGTGACTGCAATCCTCTCAGCATTGCCATTGAACCATAAATTCAAGATCTCGATTTGGCTCGACGTGATATGAAGCTACGGAGAACATCTTTCGCGTAGGACTCATTACGTAATTGAGTAATTGACATCCACGATCCACCAATTGATTCCTTTATTGTTTCCACATTGTCAAATGCTCCTCAGGCACTTTGCAAGCTTTGGCGTTAGGGTTGCTTTCGATCAATGGGTTAAGAATTGGTACAGCTCACTTCAGGGAGTCCATCTACGGATTACATTCCTATCATGTCTTAGGAAGATGGTGTCATTCCTTACGGTTCCAATGTTTACGCAAACGGCTTTAGCAGTCTCCTATTTTCGTATCCCCTTTGCTCTTTCTTTAAGGTATCAAAACCCTCCAGCTAGAGTTTCTGGCCTAGAAGCTCAGTGAACGCTTCCCAATGCTTCAGGTGCTTCCGATAGCAGAGAGCTCATAGCAATGTTTTCATGAGTAAATTAATCGCTTCCTATCAGTCCCACAATCTCTTCTACGAAATTTTGGGTCTATCATATGTACTAAACATTACGCATGAATCTTTTACTGAGGGACCATCTTTCTTTGCCACACGTTGACCGTTGACTAATCACAATGGGGTCCTCTAACCGCCCTGCGCATGGTCCAAAAATACCGCCAATTGATTCGCAACAAGTGCCAGGGGCTGCTGGTTTGCGCCAGATATCTGAGTTGACCCCACACGCGAAGCCTGGTCGTGGTGCTATCAATGAAGGAATTCATCCCAATACCCAAAAAGAACCTGATTATACTCGGGATTCTGGGGAACACGAGCCTTCCTCGAATACAGCGGCCGAACCCACAGCATTTGAGTATGTGCGGAGTACAAAAACGCAGAAGCCAACATCGGCAGTTGGTTCCCCAACCGTTACGCGCAATGCTTGGACAAAGGGTGTTCCTGGTCGGAAAGTTGAAGTAGTATATCACGAGGAAGAGGAACCAGAATTTCTTGACTTCTATGGTGAGAAAAGCCATGGAGAAGTCATGCTACGCAGTAAGTGCTCAGACTAATCAATAGCAATGGCAGAGGATCTAACGATGTCGTAGGACGCAAGCCAATCCCAGGAGGACAAATTCATCGCGAGACACCTAAACAAACGCCGCATCTAAGAGGGTTAATGACACCATCATTTGAAGTGCGAGGGCGTCAGCAACCAGCGCGGGGTCAGGTCGCACGTCGTGTTCCTTTCGCAGCACATACTCGACACTCTAGCCCATATTCGGCAGCTAAGGAGAAGGAAGAGACAGGGATCTTGATACAGTCCCGAAAGGGGGCTCTGTATCTCCATGACACTTCTTACAGGTCTTTCTGCGACTTGATTAAAAGGCTAGTCCGCGATGAGGGTGGCTCCAAATACTTCATTGACTTTAAAAACATCGAAGCGGAGTCTCCCCGAGAGTACCCTATTGATCTTCGATTGGGAGAACATTCTTACAAGGCCGACATCCTACCACGTCTGAAAATACGGGACAATGAGGCTCGAGTCCGCAGTGATAGCTACGATGGATATGAAAACTTCATGCCCGATAATCCCGCCTTTGGTCATTTGAAAATAACAGCGCATGGGGTTGGCTACGTTTACTGCTCTACAAAATGGCACCTGTGGAAAGATGATCTGATACAGAATAGTGGCCAGTTCTTGAAAGCCCTTGACCTTCTATTCCCACAAGAAACTGAAGACCATCAAGCAGAGCAGTTCACTGTTTTTGTGCCCAAATATGGATCGTACAACATTGATCGTTCATTCCTTCCCGCGTTAAACAGCTCAATACAAGAGAGCCTCAGCAGAGTCACCGGTCTCGAAGGGCAGGAGCACAACGAGATACCAGCCGAGATATTTGTGTCTAGAACAAACACGCCCTTACCAGACCAATCAGTGCTCCCAGAGCAGACAAAACACATAATGGGAGGCGGGTCACTAGAGACATCTGTAGACGAAGCGCAAAGGGAGAGGTTAGCTCGGGAACTGGAATCACATCAGCATTCCTTGCCCGTGCCTCAATCCGTCTACAAAACAAGCTTAGCAACCCTTCAGTTACCTCGATATGGACCAAGCCTGGAGCCTGAGATCCGAGGAGGTCATGGCATTCCTTTAATTAATCCAAAGATTCTTACACTCTCGGAAATCGAGGACCTCCAGCGACGGCTTCGATTACGAGAAAATGAACTCCTTCAACGGGAAGAATACTGTCGAGTCTGCGATAAAACCTTTCGACACGGTTCTTCTGAGGTATGTACCCGTTTCGCCACCCTACGATTTTAGTCTCATAGTTTGCAGGTCGAACAGCACTACCAGCGGCACAAGCTCAGACGGCTCTGCCCAATGTGTCAACAAGACTGGACGGAGCTGACGAGAGAGGCAAATCACCCAATGCTTGCTTGGGGACTCAGTACTTATAATTTTATAGGATCAGATATCACATCTGATCTCGAGCCACCTCCATCGGAGATCGCAAATGCGAGAAGGATGCCCTTCTGCAGGTTGCTTAGAGGACCTGGCCGACATCGCACAGTTTCCAGACCTTGGCGTATGTAATAGACTGACTGTCTTATTCAGACTGGGCAGCTGACATATATTGCAGCATGTTCTCGAGCATTTGCAAAGCCATATAGAGCATCGCCCTATTGCTCGAGCTACAGGGCAGAAGCGGCAGATACCCAGATTATGCTCGTATCCGGGCTGCCACACAGATTTAGGTCTGTTCACTACTCAAGTGAGCCCTTCAGATCTGCTTGGCCCTCACATAATTGCTGATTCTTTCTAGCAACAGGAGGAGCATAATGGAACACATTCGCCATCAAGATCTTCTGGAATAGCAAAGGACATCGAGACTCAAACCGAACGCCTAGTCTCGGGTCCACCTCCAGTCTCGCCAGAGAAACCACCAGCCTTGGAAAGATTGTATTGTAATAGATGCTTCGAGTGTATGCAATCTTTGTCCGAGAAGGTAAATTATGACGTCTGGTTCCTCATACGTGAGAGTGCTGATAATTTGGTATCATAGAGGCGACAGAACCATGCCGAAGCAAAATGCCAGACCACTGTGGAAGCATTTCTGCTGCTCACAGCAACAGAAGCCAAGGAACGGAAAGCGGCAATGAAGGCAGCGAAAGTAGAGCAAACTAGAAAGACCATACCCTCCGTCACACGGACGCTCCGTAATCGGGAGTACTCAACCCCTGTCGAGACAGAGGTTTCAGACGAAGAGGCAGATACTGGGTCAAAAAGGAAGAGGAAACCAACTGCAAAAGCAACTCCTACTCTGAGCAAAAGGCCGCGCAAGAAATGAGTAGCTGCGCTGTGTAAGAGAAAGAGCTTTGAGCGTTAGGGTTAGGTATCGAGAACGTTCTCTATAAGCGTACAAAGATACGTTCCATGTTTTCCTGAGCATTCGTAGTTCATCCCTGTAGAAGAGTAAGGGCAACAACGAGTGACACTCGCCGTTTTGGGCGTCGTTCTCATCTGTTATTTTAGGCGTCTGAAACGTGGAAAGCGATCTAACGGTAATATATAAAACACTTCAATGCGTTCTAGGTGCTAACGACGGTGCTACCTAAGGTAAAGTGCTCTTGAACGTACTCCACAACCAAATACGTCGATTATAATGCCCTTGCCTATGCTTAACCATCTTCTCAATTTTATCATGATTCAGCTTGTTACGGCGACCAGGAAGAACAGAATGCATTATCTTTGAGCCCCATGTGTATTGAAAAGCTCAGTTTCTTCTGCTGTTTGACGCGTGCGCGACTAGGTATGGTTTCATTTCAAAGGTGCAGAAGGTCTTGTTGTGTTGTACATTAGGTGTACGGAGGCGTTTACATGATGATGTGATTGATATGAGGTACTCCAGAAACTGCTAACAGATTTGTTGATGTTTGATGAGAATCGTCTAATTTCGTGCTTTGGTGTCTGTGTGAGGACTTTTTCTAACCAAGATTCTACGGGGTCAGAATATCAGAACTGAACATGACTGCATCTACTATATACGCCATGCGCACACTCTACTACCTATGTATATGTGGATAGCTGAACTAAATGAGCTAAATGAGCTAAATGAGGCCTTTTGAACGATGTTGAACACGAACGAGGGGAAGCGAAATTGCATACTTTCTAGAAAGTATGCTCAAGTAGAATATTTCTTATCTTATCTTATCTTATCTTATCTTATCTAATCTAGAATAATGTAATTGGCCCCTTGGCACACAAAAGCAGCGAAATAGAGAGTACCGACCTCGCTAAAGAAACCCTATCTCCATCCCTCCCCTCCAATCATCATCTCTCCAATGCTCGACACAATCTGCACGCTTCCACTGACCTCAGATCTCTTCGCCCAATCCATACATCCCACAGCCTCGCTGTTGGCCCTAGGTCTCGCGTCTGGTCACGTCCAGGTCCATCGCCTTCCCCCTTCACCTGCCGATGGCCACGGCACCATTGAAGTAGCATGGCGTACACGCCGTCACAAGGGAAGCTGTCGCACTCTAGCATTCAGTCCTAATGGCGAGCATTTGTTCTCTGCTGGTACCGATGGGTTGGTGAAAGCGGCCGTGACGGAGACCGGACAGGTTGTGTCAAAGATTGCAGTACCGCTCCACGCGTAAGTCGCACTTTCTTCATGGCCATATTTCCTAACATTCAAGCCATAGCTGGATGCATGCGTATATAGCCTTAATACATTCAACTGGCTAAATGTGCAAGAACAATAGCTCCACAACGGATCCACCCACTTTGATCCACACACTCACCCCGCAGTCTCTCCTTCTCGCTACCGACTCCTCCGCTCTGCACATCTACGACCTCCGCGCCAACTCTACCTTCACAACCTCTACCCCACAGCGGACTCACCACCCCCACGACGATTACGTGTCCTCTCTCACCCCGCTCCCACCTGGAGAAGCCTCCACCAGTGGATTCAGCAAACAATGGGTCAGCACAGGTAGTACCACTGTCGCTGTGACGGACCTGAGAAGGGGCGTATTAGTTAAGAGCGAGGACATGGGCGAGGAGCTATTGAGTAGCTGCAACATCAATGGGAAAGTGTTTGTTGGTGGGGAGAGAGGGGTACTGCGGGGATGGGAGATAGGGGAGTGGGATGAAGAAGAGGAGAGGATTAACGTTGCTAGAGGTGAGAGCCTAGACGTTGTAAGCTCTGTTCCGGAAGAGGTGGGCGGTAACAAATGGGGTGGGGATTTGGTGGCCGTAGGGCTGGGCGGTGGCAAGGTCAGGGTTGTGAAGGTGGCGAAGGGGAGGGGCAAGGTAGTGGGGGAGGTGGTGCATGATGAGGTGGAGCCGGTTATAGGTGTTGGGTTTGAGGTTGGGGGGAGGATGATTAGTGGTGGGGGTAGCGTGGTGAAGGTTTGGCAGGAGACTGTGGGCGGAGCCGCAGAATACGATGATGATGAAGAGGCTGTTGCTGGGGCACTGGATGTGGACGGAGGTGGCAGCCGTGACAGCGATGACGACGACGATGATGATAAAGGGGCCATTAATGATGAGAGTAGCGAGGAGGAGAAGCCCAGGAAGAGAAAGAAAAAAAGGAAGCGCGGCAAGGGCGGAGATATAGGAAACGAAAAGCAAATCATCAAGCTCAAAGGCCTAGACTGAATCTCAAAAGATCACAATCAAAAACAGGTACCCGAAATGCCCAGCCTGTTTCTCCAGGCCAATCACTCCCAAGGCACATTCATCATCACCAAAATCCTTTATGGGCAGACTCTGTGGGTCTATCGAATTGTTTAGTCAATTTGATGTCCAAAGCCAAATTCGCTCATTCCAATCAGGCAGACCTCCCAACCTTTCCATGCCTCAGAACCCCCGAAACCTCCATACCTAACCACAACACTTTAGAACCGGCCGTCAAGAAAAGAAAACCGTCCATACCCAATCACCTTAGTATCGGCCGTCAAGAAAAAGAAAACCGTCCATTCCCAACCACCTTAGTATCGGCCGTCAAGAAAAAGAAAACCGTCCATACCCAACCACCTTAGTATCGGCCGTCAAGAAAAAGAAACCCCCCAGAACCTACGACCATTAAAAAAAACCCTCGTAACTACCTCCCCTAAAATCCCATCCAACCCCCCTCCCTTCCACAGTCCCCACATCTAACCTACGGCGTCGGAGCCAACGCCACAACCGCACAAGCAGCAGAACAAGTCCCAAACGCCGCATTACACGCCAAAATCGCCGGCGGCGCTCCAAGCCCAGCAGTCGCTCCCCAGACAGCGCCCGCGGCGCAGCCGGCTTGACAGATGCCGTAGGCTGCGGGGCCGGCGGAGGCGGTGGCGAAGAGGGTGGTGCTGGTGAGGAGGGCGGTGGTGAGGTGCATTTTTCGGTGACGGAAAGTGATTTGGTGGGTGACGTGTTTTGGTTTTCGAAATGGGGTTGGGTGGCGGGTGGTTTGTTCGTTTTTGGAGGAGAGTTGGTTTGGTTGGGTGTTTGGGGTTTGAGGTGGTGTGGGAGGGTTGGGAGTGAGTGGTGTCGATATGGAAGGTTTTTGTAGGAGGTGATGGTGGTTGGAAGATGGGTCTGAGGTGATGTGGGAGGGTTGAGAGGGAGTGGTGTCGATATGGAAGGCCTTTGTAGGAGGTGATAGTGGTTGGAAGGTGGGTCTGAGGGTTGGGTGATGTTTCGAGTTGATTCTGTGGTGTTGAGATGTTACTGCTGTCGAGGAAGCTTGGCTCTTTGAAAGTGAGTCGGTTTGCTAATCTCCGCTTTGATGCGAATATTGGAGATGGAAAAATTAGGCCGATATGCAAGTTCACTTTGATGTGATTATCGAAGATACGTCAGATGGAAAAGTGGAGATGTGGAGGAGAAGTGAAGGAAAAGAAATGCATGTGGGGTCTGCAATTAAGGCTTGGATCAGCGATGCCTATTTGCTAGACACAACGGGTAAAGACATATGTAGTTGGTAGTACGGTGGAGTGATCTTGCATAGACCAAGTCCAGGACATCAAAATTAAAAAGCCATGAAATCACCATTCCAACGCCGAAGCACCAGCCAGGCAACCCAGTCACTTTCATTCATAATCTCCCCTTTCCCAATTCCAATTCTTACTCACTTCTTCCCTCTCGAGAGCAACTTTCCCTCCAAATCCCTCACTGCTCTCGCCCACACGCCACCATCCGCCTCCGCCCACGTCTCCACACCGGTCTTCTGCTCCAAAAATCCTCCCAGCTTCTTTTCCTTCAAGTCCTCGCCATAAACCACTCTCGCGCTCGGCGTCAACTTGATATCCAGGCCCGTCACACCCTCTCCACTCTGCACCTTGACCTCAAAGGTCACCTCTATCTTTGTCCTCATGGATCGAAGGAGAAGAATCGAGCGGATCGCCATCACTTCATCGGCTGTTATTGTAGACTCGGTGATGTAGCTCACTCCTAAGGCTCTGGCCTCTTCCATAATCACAGACGCCTTTCTCCAATTTGAGCTCACGAAGTCAAGCAAGTCCTTGATCTTTGTTTGGGATTGCTGAAGGCATTGTAGCTGTACACGCATGATCTGAAGGAAAAATCGCTTTTCTGTTGTGAGCGGGCGGGGTTGGTATTCGTGAGCGTCGGCGATGTAGGTAAGGCTTATTGGCGAGCATTCACCGTTGACTGGGTGTGCAGAGCCATTTGGCATGAACGAAGCGGGGGAAAAGAAAAGCTGGAGGGTATGCTGGTAAGACAGGGTCAAGGTTTGCCCAGCGGCAGATATTATAGACCATCCATAAGCTTTTTCTAGCGCATTTACGTTGGCTACAGAAATCGTAAGCAATTTTTAGCAAAGTATTCATTGCTGAAACAAACCTTGCAGAGTTGCAACTTCTGTTGGGCTCCAGCCCCGACACTCCTGTTGGACTTTTTCAGCTTCCTTGATCTCCTCGAGATACTCTTGTTTCCGTTCAACAGCATTCTCAAAGCCTGTTTCTTTCTCACGCAATTCATGTTGGAGGTCTTCAATCATCTTTTGCTTGGCTTCTATATCCTCTTCCACTGCGATAAGAGCGTTTCTTGCATCCTTCAGCTCCTCTTGATCGCAACTCGCTAGCGCTTCGGCTTGCGCTTGTTGCGTTTGAAGCTCAGCTTCTAAATGCTCATGCTCCTCGATTAAGCCTGGCAAAACAGGCTGGAGGAAAGACTCCTGCTGAAATAGATTTTTATCGTCTTCGTTCATGCCTTTATCGATTTGTAGTAAACCCTCCTTGAGGCCGTCAAGCAACTTCATACGCCATTCATACCACATGGCTTTACTTAAAAGTCTTGCATGGGTTTTCACATTCTTAAATTGATTATCCATGATTAGCTTGATGTCAGGGGGTGCAGACATATACTCGCGGAAAAGGGGCGGGTTCTCTTCATAAGTGTCAGCTTCAATCTCTTTGACTATGCTACGACCTTCTGCAATATATTTCTTAAGTTCTCGGCATGACTACGGGTCAAGGTCAGTATTAGAGGGAAGTGGGTCATGCCAGCAACTCACATGCTGATACAGCTCAAGCATTGGCACTGTAGAAGCACCAGCAACCACACAACTCTCCAATTCAAAGCCTGGTTCGGCCTGCGGTGTATTTTCAGCTCCAGAATTCCATTTCTTCGCGCTACTCTCCAACAAGGGGTTTGAGGCAAGAGTATGTCTTCGTTTAGTGGTTGTTAACTCCATGAAGCGGATGGTGGTCATGTTTAGGAAGTCCTGGAGGTGAATGTGATCTTCCTCTTCTGCTAGCTCAACAGCAGCTGCAGTGCCTTCTATAAGCCTGCGCTCGAAGGAAACAGGCATTTTCTCTGGGCTGAGATGTGCTTCAGCATCTTTAAAACGCGACTGCTCCTTCGGCGTCGTGTTGCCAGTCTTCTTCACTGGGGAGTCGCGAAGGGAAGGAGTAGTAACTTGAGCATTTCCAGATATCTCTGCAAAGCTCAGTCTTGTAGATCTCGTGATACGTCCAGTGGTCTGGATTTTTGATGGTGGTAGGGGAAGTTTTACACTCTTTACCGGACTTCCCTCTCTACCTTTCAAGCGTTTTGGGGTTGTGTCCTCGTCCTCGTCGTCTTCGTCAAGCTCTGCAGGTCGTTTGCCCAGAATGCCTTTTGCTGCACCAACATGCAAGCTCTTGCGTCCATTAAGTTTCTTCTTCTGTGGTGTGAGGCTTTCAATCATGTCCTTAAGGTTGGCCGTGGCATCCTTTTCCTCCTCCAAATCTTGAGCGTCAGCCTCCATCTGCAAGATGCCGCGACCGCTTTCTCGACGCTCATCTTCTACGCGCTCTTTGTCAACCTCCTTCTCCATGGCTTTGGGGTCCTCAAAGCGTACGCCTGTCGACACTTGTGCTTGAGGCACGAACCTCGCTGCTTGTTCACCAATTGATACTCGCCTATCAAGTAATTCGGTCACTCGAGGGGATCCAAGGCCTTCTTTGTCGACCCCAAGGCCAGAAGATCTCCGACGTCGCGGTTTAAGGACAATGCTCGGCGTAGCAATGCCAGTATTAAAGTCTTCCTGGAACAATGGATTTAACACCGTCGGTCGTGGAGAAGCGGTATCTTTAATTTCTGCTTGGAATAGCTTTCTTGGCGAGCCAGTTCTCAATGTTACGTTTTTGGATGGCGGTGTCTTCCCAGGTGCAGTGGGTCGTGTTGGAACTGGTGTCAATTGCTTAGAAGGGGTCATCGGTTTCTTGATTGGCGTAGATCGTTTCGATGCAGGTTTTGGAGTTACAGACCGTCTTGAACCTGCACTTCTTCTAACGTTACTTCGATTCTGCGAGGTCGCCAAACTTGGGCTCCCTGTTTCAGATGCCGTTGCAGTCATATGATTCGACAATCGGTGATCGATAGGCAAGCCTGGGCCCGAAGAGCCCTTAATGATATCCTCATAGAATGGAAAGCCAGACAATTGGCCGCTGTCTGTTTCTCGTTCCATGATCATCTTAGCTTGTTGCTTGTTGTCGGTAAAGAGCTGTTGAGGTAAGATGGCGCCAAGTGCTGTGGTAACCTCCATGTCGATTGTCTGATCCTCTACAGGTTCAGTGCGCTCCGTTATCGAAGGTAGAATGCCACCAGCTGCGTAAGTCTTGTCCATGTCCTCTCCACTAAACGACGAACCTTCGCTTTCACGTCGTTTTCCCTCGCGGTGCAGCAGTTGCTGGGTAGGTAAGAGATCTTCAGCCGCAGAATCGCCTCGGATTTGACCTTCGTCCTTCCTTACGACTACGACGCCCACAACTGAGGTAAACTCCATCGTCAGCTCTTCGTCCTCATCACCAGATCCTGAAGCCCCTGCATCTTCACGAAGACCGGGTAATTGTTCATCCTGTTGGATACCACCAACCACCGTGGTCAAATCCATCGTTTCGTCCCCAAATGCAGACCCATCGCCGGACGATCGATGACGGTTCACGCTACTCCTTCGCCTAGCTGTCATACCAGACCTTCGACGACCTTGTATCGGTGAAACCTGGCCCTCTTCGCGAGACGATAAAATTGTGCCGCCAGCTTGAGTGATCTCCATGGTCTTTTCCGCCTCGCTGTTTTCGGTATTTCTTCTCACATTGGCCTCGAAGGCTGGCGAAAAAGGGTTTTGATTCTCTTGATCCAGAAACGCACTGGGATCACCTACCACCTTGGGGTCGTTCGTCCCTTTCTTTATCCAAGGTTTAAAGGCCGCAGTGACCTCATCGTCAGCCATCTCCATCGTGATATCACCATTCTCATCATATTCGATTCCTTGTGTACCAGCTTGTCTGGCTGCTTGACGTAGAGCCTCCTCAAGTCTACCACTTGTGCTAGTACTAGAACTCCCGTTCGATCGATTGGAGACTGAAGAGTGAGCAGTGATGTCATCATTATCAATTCCCGTCACGGTTGGCTCGTCTTCAACAAGATCTTTGTCATCTGAGTCAGAGGAATCGCTGTCGTCGTCGGCTGTCGTAAAGGCCTGACTTCCAGAATCATCACTGTTCACAGAGCTCCCGCTGTATGGACTCGAAGAAAATTCGTTAGGGTTATTGAAGTTCATTGGAGGAATTCCTGAGCTGCGGCGACGCTTCTTTTGATGCAGGTCGCGTTGGTGAGCCGGTGATGCAGTTACCTGTACTTCCTCAACCTGCTCCGGTGGGGTAGACGGTGGCTCTGGAACGTCCGAACTCGGGATTGGTGACGCTGCATTGGCAGATAAAGCAGATGCTCGTCGAGTAGAGTTTGTGGATGCGGATGAAGTAGTCGAGTCTTCTGGAAGCTCGACAGTATCCCATGTATGCAAAGTAGCCTCTGGCGCAAATGAGACTCTCCGATTTGCTTCAATCAGTCAGTAATCAGCAACAAATGTACATGAACCCAGATGGAAAATGGTATCTTGGCGGGTCATGATGCATCCAATCACATACCCAAAGATTTCCTCCGTGCATCTTTGTGAGCTATAAAATCTTGGCGCGCTCTCTCCTTCGCCGCCTCTTGTTGCTCCTCCTCAGTACGTACGGCAACTCGTGTTTGACCTTGAACAGGAAAAGGAAGATGAGGCGTATTATCCGTAGCCTCTGGCGGGCCACCAAAAGGGTTTGGTAGAACGTCGGGTCCTAGTAGATCTGTCGTAGGTGTAGGAATAGAAGTATCGATCAATGAACCATTCTGAGACTGTTCAGGCGTTGGCCCACTGTCAGTCTTCCTAGGTGATGTCCTTGTGCTGACCCGAGCTGGGATCTGTTTCGGAGGCGAGAACGGTATCGTAGGCTTCAGAATTGACTTGATTTGCGGCGGCAATGCAGACTGCATCATTGATCGACTTAGTATATGCTACATTTACAGCGTGCAGACTTGAAATATCCTACCGCGCGCCGGTTTCCCGCATTTCCTTTGAGCGCGTCCAGACCTCCAGGTCCTATACTCTTGCTGCGGGATTCCCTTCCTGTTGGCCTCTTTGAAGTTGTGAGACTCAATATTCCCGCAGAATCAATTGTAAGATTCTCTTTGTCACCACTGATGTCCGGGGAAGGCATGTGCGCGATTGATTTGCGTGCTCGAGATCGTGCGGCTGATGCCTTTGGGCTTTGGGGAGTCGCCATTCTGATGAGTCGATTACACCAAGCTGTTGGAATAGTTAGGTAGGTTTAAGCCATCATTAGCTCGAAAGGTCGAGATTGATGTCAACAGGCGGGGGAATAGCGTGAATGTCTTGTAAACAAACTATCTAGGCTTAGTACCGGAGCTAAGCGAGATACCACTACCTAACTTTTGGCTCCCACACGAAATTCAAGGTTGGATCAACGACACCATACCCAACAATCCGCGATCATGGCGACCGAGTTGACAGTGCAGTCGGAGCGTGCTTTTCAGAAGCAACCTCACATCTTCCAGAATGCGAAAGGGAAGAGGACCAAGAGCGCAAGAGTAGGTAAGGGTGGGCGGAGATGGTTCAAAGACGTCGGATTGGGCTTCAGGACGCCGAAAACTGCCATCGAAGGCACATACATTGGTATGGATCATAGTTCCCTAGTTTGCAATGCGAGAACTAGTACAGAACCCATGCTACATCTGGAGGTTCTAATGTTTGGTTTACAGATAAGAAATGTCCGTTCACCGGCCTTGTATCGATCCGCGGCCGTATTCTCACTGGCACCGTTGTCTCGACAAAAATGCACCGAACACTAGTCATCCGTCGTGAATACCTCCACTTCATTCCCAAATACTCAAGATATGAAAAGAGACATAAGAACCTTGCGGCGCACGTTTCACCAGCATTCCGTGTGGAGGACGGTGACCAGGTTACAGTTGGGCAGTGCAGACCTCTGAGCAAGACGGTATGTACTCAGGATTTGAGCCGTGGATTGGCATACGAGAGACAGCAGGATCCGGACGTATTTCTGTACTGATAGTTGCTCGCTCTTTAGGTCCGATTCAACGTTCTCCGTGTCCTACCTCGCACCGGCAAAACTGTTAAGTCATTCGCCAAATTTTAGGTGATCTACAATGCAAGGGTTTGCGGTTTGGGCAGATGCGCTCGGTTTCTATTGAAGTTCAATTGGCATCTGTAACAGCTTCAGATATAATTGAGAGAATCGAAGTGCCAAGTGCCAAGTTGTTGTGATTGCGATCATCATGCGGTCTTGTGCGGCTTGTGGAGACTTACCCAGCAGCATTCGCAGTATTTCTACAATCTACGTATATCTTGCAAGAGGTAGCATCTCCATCATGTTACTACCAGCAACGCGTTAGAACCAGAATATAGCGACAGTTCCACGTACCTTCTAATCAATTGTTCCTCCAGTTCTCCCCAGATCCCCTTTGCTCTCGCCGCCGCCTCTTGCGTAAGCTTGTTGCTGAACTCTGCAGTCATGACAACGATGCTTGCCCGCTTTCCCATCCAAGCACTGTCGCCGCTGTGGGCAACAAACTAGCGGAAATAAAGCGTAGGTGCTGATTCGAATACACCCAAGCATCCCATGGCAGTTACTTATGGAAAGCTACTTCTATCTCAGCCTTTTCGAATCCTAACTAGTGCGTATCAAGGCCTTTGTGACCATTTACCCCCTCTTTCCCGTTAATCAAGGATATAATAGCAATGAGTATTCAACCAAATACTCTACTATTATCCATGGCGGATCCCTCATATCAGCATCGGCATTCATCAACTCTCCTGCCAAACAAAAACGTAAGGTCGACAAATGTTTGATCAAGTAGATTTAAAGGCTCGATTTACAGGATTTTCATGTAATTACACCACTGTAACTGCAAAATACCTTTGCTGATTCGAAAACCTTACATAGGACAGGGATGGCTGCCACCACATCTTGATGACCAGACAAAATCTACTACGAAAGTACCAGGGAAGTAGAAAGAGTTCTCGAAATCGAACGCAATGAAATAAAGTCGCCCTTGGATAGTTTCACCATTATCCATCCTTAGACCAGTCCCACTGCGCAGTATCAAAGCCCACCACACCGAATGACCAACCTATCATCTTCAGTCTCTAGGAGAAAATAACCTGTTCGTTGTGCTGCGCATCCTACCAGACCACATGTCTCACCCATCGCAATAACCATCATAGTCCATCGAGGATAGTTGAACCGGATTCTTTACTTTCGTGATACCAACCTCTTGCTCTCGCCAGATGTCATGTCTTAAGATACTGAATACACCAAGCCTTCTGATTCCAGGTCATATGTACAACCAAGTTACTTCTGCTCTCCTAGGCGGCCAGCGGGTTGGTTTTGTCCTGTTAGCGGTACTGGGAAGCGCATTTTGCGTAAGAGTATTCTTGTTGAAGCTTTACATGTCAAGTACCTTCTCCAGCTGTCCTCGGAATGCTTGAGCCCACCAATCCTCGTCCAACATCCGTCGGTCCATCTCATTATCCAGGTTCATGCTCGATTGCTTGCCGTCATCGGCTCTGTCAATAGCATTCTCCTCATGTATAGTGCCTTCCGATGCTTGACTATTAGCTCTTCGAATCCCTAGCATCATGTTCATGGCTCCTTCCTGAGGGTGGAACCCTTGGTCTCCTCGCTTGGCCTCGGTGTCTTCAGATACTAAACCATCGTCCGAAGTTCTCTGCTTTATTCCCATTTCGGCTGGCGATGTTCCTTTTCTAAACCCCTTATGCACGCCTTTCATGAACTCGTTATTTTGCTTCCACCTTCCGCTCCTGGAAGCATTGAACTCCCAGTCAGTAATGACTGCGTAGATCGCATCATGAAGGTGTGAAGCCGGAATACCCAAGACGCGTAAAAGTCTGCCAACAGCTTGTCCATTATGTGAGGTTAAAGGAGTACGAGCCTTTCTGATATGAGCACGAGCGACCGGGCTATACGCTGCAGAGCGTATTGCTTCAAAATAGAATGGACCTTCATGACCTTCATTCTCAGAAGTAGAGAGCGGGAACATCATGAGGTCAGCGATAGTGTTGCAGCTGATTATTGATGGCCCAGGTATTTCGCCCCACACCAGCCAATCTGATGCACCCCTGTAGTTATCCGGGCTTTCTAATTTGAGTGACTTGACCGAATGAGCGACTGGGTGAGAGTCCTCCTTCTGCGTATTTCTTAGGCGTCCCGCTAATTCTAGATCAATAACCGCGATTGAAGGATTAGTGAACATCTTGAAGGCGCGGTGGAAAGCGCCGAGCAGCTTTGAAGTGACGGAGACAAACGGTGTCGGTCCGTTTGGCACTTTGTTGATATGCCTGAGTGCATGCTTTTTGAACGTAGGGCTTTTACTGCTGATAGCAGGAGGGACATTGGTACTGTTCATAAAGCTACCAGCGCGGATACAAGTCGACGAGTTGATGCCTTGGCTCTTGTCGCAAAATGCTCTGAACACGAGCTTGGGAATTCGGCTGGGATTATGGATACGGTATGGAAGCTCCGGTTTCTGAGAAGAAGATGGCGGAGTAAGTAGCGAAATCTTACCTCGCCTGGTGCCGGCCTTGGTAGGTGTTTGAATAATATCGCTGAGCCGGCGTTTTGAGACTAGAGGAAAGACCGTGCCCTCCTCGTTCTCGGAAGAGCTGTCTCGAGATGGGAGATGGTAGCTCTTTCTCTTTGTGACACGCTGAGGTCTCGGAATTCCTTGGTATATCAAGGGTATCCTGATGTCGGAGCCATCTATGGATGTCGATGTCCGTTTCTGCAATACTAAGCCAAGCTCATTTGCGATATGTTCCAGAGCAGCTCGAGCTACTGCCCAAGCGCTTGATGCTTTAGAAAATGCGGTGTCCTGCCAGATCATCTTCGACGTGCCATCTGTATCTTTCTTACGGCTCAGGTCATGCCACATAGCTCTGATGGCTTTCTCTGAAAATAGTCGGCTCGAGCCTGCAGACAGCTTTGCGCCGATGAAGTATGCATTGAATAGAATTGTCTTCTCTTTCCAAGTATTCAAGTACCAGCGAACGAGAATGCCCAGCGTAAATTTCTGTTCTAAAGTCCACTTGTGATTTACTAAACGAGGCCTAACGAAATCGGTAACCTCCTCCGATAGATGAAGAGACTGCGTTGTTAGAGGAACTTCTACATGACTGAATCTAAACATAGCTGCGTTCAAAATATCCACAAAATAGAGGCTGGGTTCCAGCACGAAGGGACTGCTGTTGAGAAGATGTGGAAGGTTGTGACTGTTGAAGCTAGCTTGATAAGTGAGGTCGGGGTGAAATCGTAGAAGAGTTCAAAGTTCAACGACTGAAGGACTGCGCTAGCAACCAGTCATCCTTATTCACCTCACTCTATTCAGGAATAGATTCCTTTGATCTAGGAGTAGGCGGACCCAAAAGGTTGCTCTTCAGTCGCCAGAAATTGGAGAGTTGATTAAACATCCCTAGTACCACGACTCTTGAAGCGCCAAGAAATATGGATCTGTCATTTGCTTGATTGAGGTATAGAGCAAGGAGCTGGTAAGAAGCTACCTGTGCAGCTATTCGAGATATCTCAATCTTGCGCCGTTCGAAAGATGATGTACGTAACAGGTTCGACGAAGGTCTTGAGTGAGAGGGCACCCAGTACCTAAGAAATTCGAAACCGTATTTCGCCATTCATCATCTTTTCACAAGGGACACGTCCTGAAGCTAAGAGCAACCATGTGAAATAGTCTGAGCTTGATTCCAGCTAATCGTCGCAGAAAATGCTTGATCATTGCTCGCCATCTCTGAGGCTTGTCCGGTATACTCCTGCTCAAGTGCCTTGGAGAGATCGAAGTTGCTGTCTTAAAGCTGAAATTCTGAAGATATCCCTGGAAAATCCTATGAACATCATGAATCATCGACTGCTAATTACTTTCCCGGGAAGACTGCGCTCTCAGCACACAGCTTTACGTTCCGCGGCCCACCGGCGCTGCTAGCGCTGTCGGTTGGTGCCTGTGCTCGATGTCATAATCTTGTCCATGAAGGGAGTTTCGAAGATCGATCGAAATCTGCCCTGAGCATTTCCTTGCGTGACCAATATCATCCAACTCTCTGCGTAAGAGCCCATTCCCGGCGGGCTCTCAACGCAGATCCGTCGTCCTAACATTATGCTCTCAACAAGGTAGACGGATTCTACAGAACTAAGGAACTTCGAATAGAGTTGCAATATATGCAAGCTGATTAACCCTCTTCGGAGGTGCAACCTACCGTATCAAGCAACGCACTGATAAGTGTCAGGAGAAAGTTCAGGCTTGGTAGAGAACCATAGCCTCTGAAGGTGCTCCTTAGGTAGGATTGACTGGAATCCAGAGGATGATTTACCACCGCAGGGCTTTGGGGAATTGGGAAGTGGAGAGCTTCTGACAATTGGAAAATTAAGAAGCACATCGGAGAGCACGGACTGGAAATTCCTTAACCATACCACAAAGGCCTGTGACAGGCGTAAGAGCAATAGCATCATTGCGGATCTTGATATGTCCTACATTGTGGACTATCACTTGAATGGCCTATTTCATCATCTTTGAAATACCCCTGACGTACAAAAACAGCTGGTTGAAGCGACATGCCGATCCTAGAATTTAAGTTGACTCGATATTTTCAAAGATGATAACACTCGTGAAAGTCATTAACGTTAATATTTCTCGAGCAGTCTAGTTTTTATGATTTTTTTAATGCTTTATGTCGGCGTGATTTGTCAGGAATGAAAAACAGTTAGACTGCAAATTCAAACAGCTACACATAAATCACGTGATGTTTAAACATCTCATACGGTAATGCTGAATTCAACGTTTGATGAGTCTCGCTAAGTTCTGGTTTTGGCACAGGACGATATCTAGCCAACGTTATTGAAGCAGTGTTTCTACTGCCTGACACAACCGTGATTAGCAAAGAGGTACTTGATCATATGGACAACGGCAGAGGCAAAGAATTCCTTGGCTCAATGCTCGGGAAACGGTTGCATCTGCACACGACCGACGCACGGATGTTTGTGGGGGAATTTAGGTGCACCGACAATGTGTGCCAAGCCACCCAGAGCTCTTGAAACAAGTAGTTGACCTAACTAGGAGTGCAATATCATACTCTCTCAGTCCTATGAATACCGTCCACCAACGTCCACCGCAATCAAAGCCTCTACAGAAAGAAATCCAGCACCATCTTCATCTGCAACCGTGAAGGTGGACATGACCAGCCGCTTTTTGGGCTTGATCGTGGTACCAGGGCAACACATCACAAAAATTGAGGCCGAGGAATAACGAACAGTCATGGGTGTTCTTTCTCAAGGCTCCAATTGTGCTATACAAGCAATAATACGAAAGCAGCTCCAGCAAGTGCTCTATCTAACCCGTCGAGGCGTTTCAGCACCCTGGATTCGCTTTCAGAGGCTGACTGTCGCCTCAGTTACGTCTTTCCTAACCATCCCACTTAAAGCTTGTCACAAGTCTCTAGGAAAAGAGACTCGGCCCTCTAAGGTCAAAGCGGAGGAGGGTTTTCATAGAGGGTCATCCACTGCTTGCAGGATTTGAGTACCAAAACCCCCTTAGAAGAGCCGTAATGCTGTTGGGAACTTGTATCGAACTGAAGATAGCATATGAGCATGCTCAAAAACTGGCCGTTCGAGTCTGTCAGATTAGATCCCATGCTCTAGAATTCTGCGACAGCTATTGCATCTCGAAAAGCATGTATATAGACTGGCTTACACACGTAACAGGAAGACAAATGCTTCAGCGCAGGAAATGTTACAGCATGATTTCTAAATTCCGTGAATGTGATGGCGGAGGGATGTGGAAAGATCGATGCAAACAGAACCTTAATTTTTTGACTGAGGCGAGCCGAGAGACCCAAGCTTTTGCCAGCCCTAAATTCTTTATCTCGTAAGGTAACCATCATCAACAACTGCTACCGACCAAGCGACGACCAACAGATCAACACCAGGCCGTCTTTGCACCTACTCTAGGTATGTCTTATTGTTATGTCGCGCCCAAATCCGAATTCACATGTCTTCCGGACATCTGTCGTTTAGTTTCCATGCTTCTTGGGTTTTGTCATCGGTGCGGGCGTCAACGTCCCCCACAGCCTACTCTGCATTACCCATTACCTCTTCGAGAATGCCTTTCTATTCATTGCTCAAGTACTGACATGCATGTCCCCGCCATTAGATCAAATCCTCCCCGGACAAATTGCGTCCGACACCATTTAGAACTATACCCAGCCCTGGCAGGAGCTCCGTTGAACCACATCGACCGCCTCCACACTCTCTATATCGAACGATTTCCTCCAAATACCGGCAGGCTGGGAGGAGCGCAGAGGGCTACTAAATGGTCGTTCAGTGACGCTCATCTTTTGTGGTTTCTTTCTATCTTGTACAAGCCGCCTTAACACGAAAAGAGCTACATTGTTCATAAAGAATATTCTAGATACGGAAGGCGATATCTGGCCTGGGTTGGAACTTTAGATCTCAGAACCGGAGGAGAAATCTCGTGCAGAGTAATAGAGTACCAAATAACCTGGACAGTCTGTTACTAGAAGCTTGACACCTACACGCAAGCTTGAGGAGCCCACCGTCTGACCCAAGCTTGGGGGAAATCTCTATCACGTTTTAAAGATCACGAGTTGTAATAGAAATGGGGCAACAGCCTTCAAAGGCACGAGACGGCTCTAGAACACCAACAAATGCGTCATCAACTTCCATTGACCGAGCTGCCGGTGATGGGCTACAGTCATACCCTTCGTTCAGCAAGTCAGATACTAAAGAGTCATCACGCTCCTTCCGGGGCGTCATACGATCTAAAATCCCAGGATCAAGGTCGGATAGTCCCAGAGCCTCTCTCTCGAACTTTGATCCTGGGGCTGCTGATCGCTCTGATGTAGCGTCTATTAAATCTGCTGCTAGCGGTAGGTCAAAGGAATCGAAGTCCCAATCTCTGCTTGCCCCTGCCCAGGAGGAAGACGCAGCGTCGACTCCAGAGTGGGTAGATTCGCCAGCTCCAGTTCCACCATCACCTACTCTGTCAGCATCTGTTGGTAAAGGGCACGGAGCCGTTAGTAAGGCACAACAACAAGGCGAAGTGGACCATGTGTCCGACGTGGGACCAACAGGAGCTTTACACCCATCACATAATCAGCAGCCTGGAGAATCTATACTAATGAAAACCACTTCTGTCAATCCAAAAGCATCTGACACCCCAAACTTCAAAGCCCTAAGGGATGAGGACAGCGTTGCGGGTTCGCCCGGCATTACCATCGGCGCGTTGAACTCCATTGACCTCGATGATATGATCACCAGGTTGCTGGATGCAGGATACTCCACCAAAATCACTAAGGCTGTCTGTCTCAAGAACGCCGAAATTACGGCGATTTGCACTGCAGCGCGTGAAGTCTTGTTGGCTCAACCAGCTTTGATTGAGCTATCTGCCCCTGTAAAGATTGTAGGCGATGTCCATGGTCAATATACCGATTTGATCCGGATGTTCGAGATGTGCGGCTTCCCGCCAAACGCCAATTATTTGTTTCTAGGTGATTATGTAGATAGGGGAAAGCAAAGCCTGGAGACGATCCTTCTTCTGTTTTGCTACAAACTCAAATTTCCAGAGAATTTCTTCCTTCTGCGGGGAAATCACGAGTGCGCCAACGTCACCAGAGTCTATGGCTTTTACGATGAATGCAAACGGAGGTGCAACATAAAGATTTGGAAAACATTTATAGATACATTCAACTGCCTTCCGATAGCCGCGATTGTAGCAGGCAAAATCTTCTGCGTCCATGGGGGCCTTTCGCCAAGTCTGACTCATATGGACGATATTCGACAAATCGCAAGACCGACGGACGTGCCTGACTATGGACTACTCAATGATTTGTTGTGGAGCGATCCAGCAGATATGGAGACTGATTGGGAAGCGAACGAAAGAGGCGTGAGCTATTGCTTCGGAAAGAAAGTCATCATGGAGTTTTTGCAAAGGCACGATTTCGATCTTGTGTGCAGGGCGCACATGGTGGTCGAAGACGGGTATGAATTCTTCAATGACCGGATATTGGTGACAGTGTTCTCGGCTCCTAACGTAAACCACCTAACCTGATATGTACTTTGGACCAAGACTAACTCCATGGCAGTACTGTGGTGAGTTTGACAACTGGGGAGCGGTCATGTCAGTATCTGGGGAGCTGCTTTGCAGCTTCGAGTTACTTAAGCCGCTAGACTCGAGCGCGTTGAAGAACCATATCAAGAAAGGCCGCAACAAGAGAAATAGCATGTTGAATAGTCCAGTAAGTCTTAGGCTGCCGCCAACTTGTATCGTTGCAGTAATTGACCCAACATAGCCTGCTACAGTATCCGCTCAGAGCTTCTAGCTGATGTCCGCCGGTGATCACAATGTTTGATGAGAAGTGTATTCCATAATAGCATGCCGCTCTTCTCAGAATTGGAAGAAGTGCTGGCATGCTTTGAAATAGGCAGGGTGCGCGGTTGAGAAAGGGCCTAGATTTTTGGTGGGGAGGGGGATGGGCGCGAGTACGCCGCCACGTTCTTAGTTAGCTGTCGCGATATGTATACATCATGTAAAGGGCTTGCTTACCAGCAATGGTGATAGCGCCCAGGAGTATCGTACTCTGGCGTTCTGACGGAACACGCGGAGATTCACCGGTATGTCAGGTCACTGCAAGGTCGCCCTGAATACTGCATGAATTCAATGAGATATGACTTCAGTTCATAGGGGGTTATGTGGTGTAACTGGAGGAGGATACGATAATCTCGATGACTTCGTCGCGGAAATTGATAGCAAGTACCTTACCCTGTCGTGCCTGTAGGGCCCATTATTTGCATGTACACATGCAAATTAGTGCAAGATTAAGCGAGAGGCCACCGAATTGGCCAATTCTTTATGACCAGCACCTAAGACCGTCGACATGAACGATCAGAACCAAGGTCGGCGCATGTTCACTACGTAGTTGCCCGGTGGCCCAAACACATCAAACTTGGTCGGGCTCTACGATCAAAGAACCTTGGATCGTCCCCGCTTGCAGGAGCTTTTGAGCGCCTGAAATGAATAGCGACAGTCCCCTCTCGACCACCGCCAACATCTTCGGCATCCTCACCTTCGCCCTCGGTTTCTTCGCCTTCTATATCGCTCTGATCTCCTCCACACGCGGGGCGCCTGTAGAGATGAAGCGCCTCGTCAATGATCTACGTACTACGCAACACGAGATCAATCGCGTTGCCGAGTACGTATTCGACGACATGCACTATGCATCCAATCCTGAAATGCGCCTGGTCTCACCTCCATCATCATTGCGATATATGGACCCTTTTGCTGGGGATGTATTGAAGAACGAAATTGAAAGTTTATTGAAAACGTGTATCACCCTATTCTATGAGGCGGATGATCTGCTGAAGAGGAGTGAGAGGGATCAGTATGGATTGAGGAAAAGGATACAATTTGTGCTGAATCAGAATGAGGTGAAGGATAAGATGACTCGATTACAGGATCAGAAGGCGAAGTTGGCGGATATACAGATGAGTTTGTTTTTGAAAAAGAGTGCGCTACACGATGCTATGCTCAAAAGGATTGTATCCTTCATTGAAGGGCAGCACTCGAATTGTAGCCTCTGTGACGGGAAAAAAACTTTCAGCGAGAGTGACAATGTTGTCTTGGTAGAAACGAAGCCCTACAAACAGTAAGATATTAGCAAAACACGGTTGAAATCTCACGACGTAAATACCTACGATTTACGACTACCCCGTGGCTTGCTCAACGCCGGAGCACCCTTCTCATGGACGTGGATCTCTTGATACATTTGGACAGAGAAAGATATCTCGATAACTTGAAGATTTTTTAGGTGAACCCTTGTCGAGGAATCTCTGTGCCTCCATTCTTAAGCGTGTGTGGCAGTGCACAGCTACAGTTTATCGGCCTAAACCCAGCGACATGAGATACGGTGTGTTCAGGAAGAGTACCACCGGACTGCTCCTCTCCGAATTCGGTATAGGGAGGTCGGTAGTTTGATGGCTGAGGTGGGCTCATAGGTTGATGTTGCTGCTGCGCAACGGGCGGAGTTTGGAATATCGGATTGTAGGGAGAATTCGCTGGCAGAGTCTGCATCATCGTTGGATCCAGACGTCGAGGATTCTGCGTATTGTCTGACCGCATCATACCAGGCTGTTCGAAACTCTTCATGTTGGCAGAGGAGCGTGCCGCGGAATTCTCTAAACATGTCACCCTCTTATTCAACTGGTCGTATAACTGTGACAGCTCCTCGATTCGAGCCTCTTGCGCTGTGATTATGTCCTGCAGCTCCGTGACAACATTTTCGTTATCACCATCTAGTACTGGACGGTTCTCTTCCTCAGTAGGATTCACCATTGGATCAGCAGTGTCCGGCTCGTCCTTAGCTGTCGGTGTTGATTCTCTGTTCTCTTGTCAGTATACCTAAATCAAAACGAATCAAGACTCCTACCTGTTTCTCTTTAGGCGCTGAGTCCGAGGAGGATCCGGCGTGCCAGGTAGGTGACAGAATGGTTGGGTTATTTCTCTAGCTGTGCAGAATGCGCATTTCCTGTATTCAGGATGTCGGTAGCAGGCTTGATGTTTATCTACGCAAATGCTACAAGAGGGCTCGCTAGTGTCGTTGTTTGCGATGATCTTCCAAGCACGGATTTTATAGGCTTGGTTGCCTCGTGCGTAGTCGGGGCCATTGTAGGCTGGCGTTGATGTTGTCGTGGACATTCCGGGGTAGGTAATTTCTATTGGGTAATAACGATTTCGAGCGAAGCGGTCAACTGCACAAGGACGCACTGTTTAAAGATATGGGTTTATATTTCGGATGGAGAAGGACAAAGCCATGCTGAACGGTCCTGATGCGGCATTCCCAGTCACACAAGGACAAAACTGGAAGAAGAGCAGGTCTTGTTTTCAGAACAAAGCGAAGTTCAAGAAGAGTATTGAGTATATACGCCGACAAAGCAGATTCAAAAAAGAGCACCAAGTAGAGGAGACAACAATTGAGAAAGCGAGAGGGCAAGGAATGTCACCGTCCACGGCTCTCGAGCAGGCATGACCCGAGTATCATGTATGATTCGATGATCCGAAAGCAGTAAGAACTTACCAGTAAGCTTTCACCAAGTTCATTTTCTTCCCGTCTATTATTATGGACTATCACCTGTTCATAATTTCGGTTCAGAAGCTCGAGTTTCCCTCTCCTGATACGGTTCACCGTTACGTATCTCAAGATACAGGAAGCACTTAAGATATCAATGTCATGCGTTCCAGCTGAACAGATGGACAAGAAAGGCATTGGACTTATTTTTGGACTATTATACAACCTTCCCTTGAAATCTCTCCTAAAGTTTTCAGCTCTTGCTCAGGCCGTCGCAGAGGCAAACATGATGGCAGGGTTACTGTATGGCATAGTAACTTCATGGAAAGGAGGAGGAGCGCGCAGGTATAGAGGATGCAAAGACATGAGACTAGTATATAGTATATAATATAGTACAAAGGCGAATAAAATGTTTCAACCAAATGGAATCTTCACTGTAGAGTCCCCAGTGAAATGGAGTTTTTCTGGGCGGAGATTGTCCCTGTGAAACAAGAAGCGGTCGAAGACGCGTACAGTCAGGAAGTAGAAGGGAGACTCATCTGGAAGAAATCAGATGGACGAGGCTCAAAAGCTTAGGAGAACTCTATGAAGAAAAAAAGTCAAAGTGGAGAAATTTCACTACGATAGTTGTGTTCGTCAGGTCTCTCCTGTACTTCATGCTGGATGTAGGTTCTAATCAAATACTGGGTTGAGTCATGCAAAACCTTGAAACGTATCATCTATGAGACAGTTAACGGTCAATCATAACGAATCAACCAGAGGATCGTCAGCCTAACGTCTGCGTAGACATTTCGGGCTAATAGCATGGCTGACCCACATCATGAACGTCTGCCTCAAAGAATCAACGGAGTATCTGACGCAGCTCCCGCTATCCTAGTGGCAAGAGAGAGCTGCGTCCCAAGTCGACATATGGGATAGTGCATCAGTCGAGGACCTTGAGAACTATGAGCATCCGGCAATGACACCCCCCCATTGTTGGGGCTTTGGAAGAACGAGTTACTAGATGAACGTCACGAGGGCCTCCGATTCACTCAAGTAATTTGGCAAGTTAGTAATCAGCAGAAGTAGCGACGAACAAAGATCATTGGTGATCTGCACGAGCTTGCAGCTCGGCGGTGTTGAAATGGCCATTCAGCTCCACAGCCCTCGCCCCACCTTGCATTTCCAGCAATCTTTGCTCATTCAACTCGAGCAAAGCCTGCTCACACTTCCTCATATATCTCTTGCAAAGACCCTTGCTGCGAGTGGAGCGCATTGTTTGCTGAAGGAGGGGCCGACCTCTTCAGACAGCAGCGGCTGACGCTATGTGAGAACAAGCGGAACGACCAATCCTCCAGCGACACCGCCGACAATAGCGCCAATATTGCTTTTCTGACGTGACGATGGGGCGAGAGGAAACGCGAGTGTGCTTGCGCTTGGTGAGCTTTTTGGAATTTCAGGTGTGATCTGGTTGGTAATCTCCGCCCTATAGGGCTGAGGGCCGCTAGTAAATTTAAGACTCACTTTTGTAACCGACCGGTTGACATATTGTACTACACCAAAAAAGGCTAGTCATTTTTAGCGCTAACGTTGCTATGGAAGTGGGACCAAATCCAGGTCGTGTAAACAACAACACCCCCGCCCTCTTCTTCGCTTGACAAACCAAGTTTACTCACCATCATACATAACATTTGAAATCCTGAACAACTGTTTGGACAGCACTTGTACAATATTTCTCATGGTAGCCGCAGCAATAGTACCGCAAGCGGCGAAGAGAAAGAAGACTGCAGATATGCCCGAGTCTCCTCCAAAGCGTGTGACGCGCGCACGCGCAAAAGCTACGATAGATTCGGGAACGATGCCTAAAACTACAAAGATTACGACTGCCTCTGCGAAGGCTTCTGTTGAGAAGAAGCAAGCCATTGAATCGGCCAGGCCAGTCAAGCGGAAGACTCGAGCGGACGACGAACATGACGAACCTATAGAAGAAGCGGTAGAAGAGCCGCAGCCCAAGAGCAAGCCTGCTAAGGTAGGGGGAAGAATCAAGAAGGCCGTCGAGCCTACTAAAAATGCCCTGGAGGTTGTAGAAAAAGCAAAATCTGCAACAAAAACCAAAGGACGTCCGGCAAAAGCTGCCGTCGCGGAAGAGCCGAAGACAGAGGCTCTGAAGCCGAGAGGAAGGCCTAGGAACGCGGTGGTGCCGGCGGTTTCGACTTCCTCGGATACCAAGGAGCCTATCCAGAAAGCAGTACCAGCGATGAGAACAACGCGCGGTCGTGCAGCATCAGGTGCCGTCGACACTTCCATCATTGCCTCAATTCCAAAGCCAACAGTAGCCAAAAAGAAAGTCAAGTTCCAGGACGAATCGGACAAGGACAAGGAGAATGTGCCCATCCAAGTAAAAGTCCCAAAAAAGACAACTCCAGCGACTGGTTTGAAGGCTAAGCCTGTTAGAAAGCCTGCTGTAGCAAGAACTACAACACGTGTTAGAAAAGCAGCTGAACAGAAGACGCAGACCAATGATGGAGCTCATGAAGACGGGATAGGTCCTCTATCACCAAAGAAGGTCAAGCAGATCGCTAAATCTAGCTCTATCAGCTCCGAGGACGAGCTTTGCGGAGACAAATCCCCCATGAGAGCTCTCAGCATATCTCCGATTAAGCTACCGACGAGCCCTAATAAGCAGATAGGCGATAGAGTCTCAAAGCTGGAGATTCTATCGACGGTTGAGCCAGCGTCACCCACGAAGGATTTGTTGGCTACAGTTTTAGCAAGCCCAGCTCGACGCCCTCCCCTATCGCCTTTCAAGGACGCTTTGAAAGGTTCCCCAAGAAGGGGAGACCTTGGTGATGGTATGGTACGCCCTACTCCAAAGTCATCGCATTCGCCCGCGAGGATTCTATTTGGAGAGTCTGCGCGACGAGGTAACTTTGGGGACGCATTGGGGCAGCGCCATGTCTTGTCTTTACAGTCGCCTACCAAAGCTTCATTACTTCAATCCCCTGCACGCCGCCCAGTAGGATCGCCCATGAAGATATCAGCACCCAAGACACCTGGAAAATTGGGGCAGTCTGTGCCCATCATTGATGCTGTCACAGCATCCAAAGATGTCAACACCTTCGAAATTCCGGAGATATTGTCACAAAAGTCTTTCACAAGTCCTCTTCGAGCGGTTAGGAATCCAGAAAGCTCGGTCAAAGTGCACAAAATCACCACAATAGAGCAGGAAACAGCTCTTGAACAAGCTATTTCAACCGCTACTCCGACTGAGAGCACTCAAGAGGGAATGGGGATAAGGATGGTAGCCCTAACTTCCCTTTTAGATAAAGTCCTAGAAACCCCTGAGGAACCTATCTTCTACGAGCCAGCGTTGGAAAGCCTGTCTCTCTCATCTTCACGACCTTGCAAAGCTACGTCTGAGGATGGTGGTAATTCGAACATTGTGGATCCGGTAGAGAAGCTCGCCGATGACGCGGATTATGTTCGAAGCACTACACCTCCCGAGCCTCCCTTCCTGTTTGCAGCCCCAGCCTTCACCAAGGTATTTCCCACATTAAGACATACTCCTGAGGACTCCGACTCGGAGGACGAGTTGTCCTCTCCTACTAAGCCGCATGCGCCAACACCGCTCAGAAATTATGGGGTTTCCACGAAGGATTTTAGCACACCCGGTAATACTAAAGTCTTCGCAAAAATGGCGACGATGAAGAGCGCCAAAGATGAAATGATAGCTCAAGGCGATTTGCAGGCGTCGGCTAAGTCCAAAGACGACCATAATACTATCTCCGTTACTCCGCTTGCTATGCAGTTGAGTTCTTGGGTTGCGTCGAGTCCGGAGGAGAAGACTCCCTACAATCGATTTAGTCAAGATCACGGAGTCTTTTCAGCAAGAAGCGCAACGAGCCTTGACAGGCCTGGCCAAGTCGTTGTGGAATCACCACCGAAGACCTCTTTCTTTGAAGATCAGATGGCTATGCGTGACGAAGAGGGCGACGTGACCATGCAGGAGCCAGAAATCCGTCAAGAAGATTGTATAGATATACAGGCTAGCCAAGACTCTCAGGCTTCTCAGGCTTCAGAAGAATACGGTGATGAGAACGCTTTGCCGATTGACCCTTTACTGCTGGAAGCCGAGCAAAAAACGGAGGATCATACATTGACGTGCACGCCAGCTAAAGTCTTCTCTGATCAGCCTCGAGAGATTCATACAGTATCAAAAGTACCATTACGGCCTGCAGGAGATGAATCGCCACGAAAAATCCCACGCAAGCGCAGCAAATCACTGACTGGGCCTTTGGCTGTTGCCAATAACCCTGATAGGCGGAGCGCTGATCGCAGCAGTACCGTCATCTCGAAGCCTCAAGGTGCAAACGCTTTTATATACTCAGAGGAAGTGAATATGCCGGCGATCAACTTTACGACGTCAATGGAGGGATCGATTGAGAATCCGCAGACACCGAAAATTGGCAGCTTCTCTATCGCTGGTAGTCCAGTGGGAACTAATACAGTCCCTGACGTTCTCAAGGGTGCAGTGGTCTATGTTGATGTGCACACGACGGAGGGTGCAGACGCAAGCGGGATCTTTGTTGAGCTTTTGACACAAATGGGAGCGCGTTGTGTTAAGCAGTGGCTGTGGAACCCACGAGCTAGCGTGTCCGTAAGACCTGAGGATGAAACTGAACCGTCAGACGCTAGCACGCCAGGTGGCAAGATTGGAATCACACATGTGGTGTACAAGGATGGTAGGAAACGGACCCTTGAGAAGGTCCGTGAGAGCAAAGGCGTGGTTCTGTGTGTCGGAGTGGGATGGGTCCTAGAGTGAGTGATAAAGAAGCCATTATTCCTAGTCCGTACACTAACAGTTTTAGCTGCGAGCGGGAAGGAAAATGGCTGGACGAGATCGACTACGCTGTTGATACTTCGTTGATTCCTCGAGGTGGCCACCGTCGTCGCAAGTCCATGGAACCTCGTATGCTCGCGAATATGAATGGCAATCTCATTCCCGTAGATACACCACCTAAGGGAGCGCCTGCGGAGATGTCCCCAACAAAAGAATTTCTCACTTTCAGCACCCCGGCCTCTCGCCGCGAATCTTTCATTGTCCAGCCACAGGCTCCCACAACGCCGGTTGCAAACAGCCCGGCAGCTGAAGATGGAGACGAATCAACTTGGGGCTCTCCAACGACTCCGTATTATCTGAGTAAGGGGGCTCAGCTGGTACAGCAGACGTGTCCGCCAAAGCAAATGCAGCAGTTGCTGTTCCCGGTTAGTGGGAAGATTGAAGACCAGCAAGATGAGAAGGTTAGGCAGAGGTTATTGATGGCGAGACGGAAGAGTCTGCAATGGACGTCGAAGGTGCAGAGTCCGCTCAGCAGGACGGTGAGCTATGGCATGTAGAATATAAGGATAGAGATGAGAGATGGAAAGGGGTTTGGTGGCGTTTGGGATTCTAATCTGAGCTTTGCGTACCCTTATTTGCTTTACATACCCTCATTTGCTTTACATACCCTCATTTGATCGGTGATCTGGGAAGTTTGCACTTTGATGGAATTTTGTACAGTAACTGTGGGGCTGGGCTGTTAGAGAACGCGTTCGGTAGACATCCACAAATGGCAAAGCTTTTTGAAATACCATTAAACTCCATCCTTATAAAATAATGGACTTAACGTACGTTCAGGAGTCTATCTCCTAATTGGCAATATAATCCTTGAGCATTTGCTCCTTGACTTCGTTTAAAAGCGACATTACCGGTAGCGACCTTATCTAGGTTAAAATTCAGACCACTTCAGCCGAACACCCTTTCCAATGTATCACAGAGTACTTCTTAAGCCTACCGGCGAAGAAATGCGATCCGAACGAGTCTGATTTGCTCAGCTACCTGGCTGTTTGGCAGTTTCCGTTTGGTTGCCAGCTTCAGTGCCACCATCTGAAGCTGATTTGCCGTTCCAACGAGGGAAGTATCCTATGGCGTTGATTTCTCGCTCCCACGGGAAGGCGGCACTGGATATCGACTTGTTTTTATGCCAGCTTCAGAGCGTCGATAAACATCTCTCTCAGGATGTCGCAGTCACAAAAGCTCTCATTGCCTTGACTGCATTCCCCTCATGCGCCTTCAACAATTCAGTAGCCTTGGTCTTGTGAAGGTCCAACTCCTCAACCTGCGACAAGCCACGATAATCAGCAAAGCCACTCTGCAAACACCTTCACCCATCGTGTTAGATGCCCAAGAGCTCACCAACAACATAACATCCGCCTGATCAACCTTCACCGCCTTCTTCTTTTCCTCCACCTCCTTCGCCTTCACCTTCCCCTCATCACGTGCTTTCCCCTTCCCTGAGCTGACTTCCAATCTACTAATCGCCTTTCCCAAGGCTTCTTGATCAATATGTGTGATTTTGGATGCCGGTTCGTCGTCGCCGCGGGCATCGAGGGAGGACATGGCGGCGGCCGCTTTGCGGTCTTCGGGGTTGGTGGGTAGGGGCGCATCTTCATTGTCCATGCCTTCATTGACGGTGGAGGGTTGGGGCTCTGCCATTTTGGGACGGAGCTGAGAAGCGTATGAATCTACGGCGCGCTGATGATGACGGCGATGGAAGAGTTTCGAGTTTGTGGAGATGGAGAGGGGGGTTGGGGAAGTGCGGACTTTTCGAAAGCCTCCTCCGCCTTTTTGTCCGCAGCTATTTCCCGTGCCACTCTCACCGCTCTAGTCAGCAGCCAATATCGACACCGTACGATGATCTAGTGAACGCCTATGGTTAGAAGCTAGTTGTTCTTCTAAGATCATGGCTGACGTTTGCAACATTCCTTTGCCGCAGAACGTGTGCCAAGCTGGATATTTCAGCTCTGTTAAATCGAAACACCTCTGATTTTCCAAAGTTTTTCTCTCCTTGAACCCATTCTCATATATCTATTCTGTATCTTCTTATATCGTGATCCTTCATTAGGATGACTCAAAATTCTCATGAGGTGCCCATCGAGGCCCCAACCCTCAGCACAAATGGTCAAGCTGCGGCTGAAGTGAAAGTTACAGCAAGCCCCCAAAGCAACGGTACCTCCTCAGAATGGAGTCCCTCGTCTTGGACCACTAAACCCATAAAACAAGATGTCACGTACAATGACCGGGCTGAGGTCTCCAAAGCCCTTGCCAAACTCGAGCGTCTTCCTCCAATTGTGACTCCTACCGAAATCGTGAAGCTTAAAAAGAGTCTACGAGACGTTGCGTTGGGCAAGGCTTTCTTACTACAAGGCGGGGACTGTGCTGAGCTCTTCGGTTACTGCGAGGAGAATGCCATTGAGTCGAAGATAAAGCTCTTACTGCAAATGAGCTTGGTTCTCATCTGGGGCGCCAACAAGCCTGTGGTGCGTATCGCCAGAATGGCGGGCCAATTTGCAAAGCCCAGGTCCAAGCCGACAGAGATGTACCAAGGGAGGGAAATCCACGCGTTCCGAGGTGACAACATTAATGGCTATAACCCTGAAGACAGGACACCCGATCCTTCACGACTGGTAGCTGCATATTTCCACAGCGCCAGCACTCTGAACTATGTTCGTGCGTCCCTAGCATCTGGCATTGCAGACCTGCATTCTCCCCTAGATTGGGAACTCGGCCACGTCAAAGACGAAAAAATAAACGCCCAATACACCCGCATCGTCGACAGCATTACCGATTCCCTCCGCTTCATGCGCACCGTCGGCGCCGACAGCGCCGCCAGTGGCCTCGAAACCGTAGACCTCTACACCAGCCACGAGGGCCTCCTCCTCGAATACGAGCAAAGCCTTACGCGCCGCCTCCGCCACCCCACATCCCGCACCAAGCCCACCTCTGGCTCAGCGCCGGACCTCCCCAACGGCCACAATTCAGCCAGCAGCGACGGCAAAGGCTACTACAACACCTCAGCGCATTTCCTCTGGATCGGCGACCGCACCCGCCAACTCGACGGCGCACACGTCGAATACTTCCGCGGCCTCGAAAACCCCATCGGCATCAAAGTCGGCCCCTCCATGCTCCCCAACGAACTCGTCTCCCTCCTCGACATCGTCAACCCGTCCCGCGAAATCGGCAAAGTCACCCTCATCACCCGCTACGGCGAAACCCTCATACAGCAACACCTCCCCGCGCATATCCAAGCCGTAAAAAGCAGCGGGCACGTCGTGGTATGGCAGTGCGATCCTATGCACGGCAACACGCGCTCCACCCCCACCGGCATAAAAACGCGGCAATTCAGCAGCATCCTAAGCGAAGTCAGCAGCGCCCTGCAGATCCACACAGAGCACGGCGGGTTCCTCGGTGGCGTGCACTTGGAGCTGACCGGCGAAGCGGTGACGGAGTGCGTGGGTGGGAGCGAAGGGTTGAAAGATGAGGATTTGAGCACAAACTACACGAGCTATTGCGATCCGAGGTTGAATGAGAAACAGGCGCTGGAGCTGGCGTTTTTGGTTGCGGGACATTATAGAGGGGCGTGAGTGGGTCGGTGGGTCAGGTTTTTGGGCGGGGGCGATGTTGGAGTGAATATCAAAAGCGTTTAAAGGGTTTATGAGGGGATTGGAGAGGCGAATTTATATGGCCATCTAGGACGATACAGCTCAACACCAGGTCCTCATTATCTTTCGAGATTTCCCGTTCGATAGATCTAGTAATTCCATTTCCCTTCCATCGATTGAGCACCTTTTTTAAGAGACTCCGTAACCTTTCACCCATACCTCCAACATACCCATACCCAATCTTTTATATTCAAACCGTCTACAAAAGATCCCCCAGAAACGGACCTATATACCCCGCCTTCCCTTCCCTTACCTTAACCCGCAATATCCAAAGGAAACTCCCCCTCCCCATAAAAACACTAAACAATTCCCAACCCCAACCCCACCCCCTGCCCCCCACTCTTCCCCCGCTCCCTCATCCTCCTCCCCTCCATCAAACCCCTCAACCCTCTCTTCTGCAACCCCACCACAGAGCTAATCCCGCCATCCCACACCTCCTCCCCCTCTCTTCCAACATCATCACTGCTCGAGAAGAACGCGTCACTTCCCGTCGCGCTACTACTCATCGTGCTCCCGCTGACTTCGCTCCTACTATCCTCGTCCTCACTCTCAATAGCGCCATGGTCTCTGGCCTCTAGCCTTCTCGGGTTGGCTGTCGGCTGGCTTTCGGCTTCAGGGCCGTCGCCGCCAAAAAGAAATCCCGTGCCGCGGCCGCCACCGGCGGCCATGGCGGCGGCGTTGAAGACGGCGGCTGTATTACGGCCATCGAGGACTTGGTGGAGGCGCTCGACGACGGCTTCGAGGAGGCCGTCGACACGGTAAGGGCGCGCGAGTTGAAGGAGCGAGCAGAGGATTTGGGGGCTGCAGAGGGGGTGAGATGGGGTGGGGAGGGAAGAGGTGTATAGATAATGGACAAGGGCACGGAGCGTGAGGAGGGTGTGGGGAAGGTAGAGGACGCGTGGTCTGGAAGGAGGGGAGAGATTGTGAGGCGTAGGCGGGTCGAGGGGGATATTTGAGGAAATAGGAGCGTGGCTGGATGGGGATGTGATGGTTGCGGTGCCAGCGGAGTTCATGGTTGTGGAGATGCTGGGAGTGATGGTTATGCTAGAGTTGCGTGAGGCTACGGAGCGAGAGGCCGTGGTGCTGGGGCGGAGAACGCCGGCTTCGGAGAATGAGAAGCCGCTATCGCTTTCGAAGGTGGAGTATGTCGATGTCGCGCTGTCACGGAGGAGTTGGACGAAGTAGGGGCCCCAGCGACGAGCCAGGAGGTGGGAATTAACAGGTAATCGTTCGCCCCCGAGGGCGAGAAGATCCATATCGGCAAGTTCTCTGATATTCAGGGCCATTTGGCCGAGTTCTATAGCGGCCCGTGGATATGGGCGACCACCTGGGGTCAAGTGCTTAGGCGTGAGGGATGAAGGGAGGATAGGGGCGCTGCTGGAAGGATAAGCGGATGTCGGCCAGGCGCGGCGAGGATTGTCGTAAAGACCAAAGGCCTCTAGTTCAACCATGCAGATATTAGAGAAGTTGATCCGCCGATGATTATAATCCTCTACTAGGCTTCGTTTCCGGTTACCTAGTATGATGAAAGTATTTCGCCGAGACCAAAGCAGCCCTCTATTCCAGCTTCCTTGGCTGAAGACACTCCCTCCGGCGTCAATGCGGCTCCATGTCAGCGTTGTCAAATCAAGAGCCCACAACGCGTACTCTTGTTTTGATGAAGTCAGGTATGTCCCACTGACAACGAAATGATTATCCAGCACACCGCCGTTTGGGAAGCGTAAACCTGGCGGCGAAAATTGGCCGTTCATTGGTTTTTCGACCAATGAACCATCTGTCAAACGTACTTGGAGCTCCAGCCTGACATCCAGGAAGTTATAGTTGGAGTATATCAGCATGCAAGAACCCGCATCTGCCGGGTCTGAGGTCCTCGTCGTTTGTTCGGTGCTACACTCCGGCTGCGGCCCTTTGCCAATTTTCGAAGCTGGCATGCTCGTAAGTGGAGCAACTACACTTCGATACGCACCGCAGCTCCTTCCGAGCGTATGCGTAGCAGTCCATTTGAGGCTTCTTAGATTGAAGACACTAATCTGCTCAATGTAGTGATTCGCACTGTCTTGGCCTCCGACCACAACCATCTCTGCACCTCCACTACCGTCAAGAGCCATGCCGATAGATCCCTGATTCGGATTTGCAGAAGCCGGGTTATGATGTATAGCAGACAGGGGAGCGTTTGCAGAGGTAAAAGTAGCCGACGAAGGCAACACCGCCGCACAATGGGCATAACGTCCTTGTGGTGTATCTGCAGTAGCTATGTATGTCCAGGTTCGTGTAGGGGTATCATAAATATGTATATCAGACATCACTGAAACTGCGGGTAGTTGTTCGGAGCCATTAACTTGTTGGGTCGTATCGCTTTGCGCTTGATTTGAAGTAGGAGATGCAGGTGACATACCACCATAGCATATCAGTTTGGTATCGCCCAGAGTGCAGACACTATGGAAGTACCTTGGAGGGGGGATATTCCCCGCAGCTTCGATCTTTGTCCAGTGCCGTCGGATAAGATCCAACTCATATAAATCCGAAGTTAACTGTGGCCGCCGCCGCGAGATGACACGGCCCCCGAATACATACAGCTTGTCGCCAAGGATTGTTGTTGTCGCACCGACCAGCGCATGCGGTTCTTTACCTGTACTTCTATGTACATTACACACTAGCCCCGATAAATTTGTGGTCCCACTTGTCGGCTGCAATCGCTGACCTGGTGCTGGCGATGACGCTGTAGAATACGAGTTTATCTCGCCAGCTCTCGATGGCCGCGAACCTAGATCTGCGCTTTGTTGTCCGTCTTGCACCATTTGGTTCAAGCTTGACTGACTGCTGTTCATGTCTGCTAGGTAAGTGCTGGAGGAAGGCTGGTACTGTCCAGCATACATCTGCTCTGGGGATGGTACGGAAACATTGGAATCAAGAGTACTTGTTCTACTGTCACTAGTCGGAGGACGTGGCATGTTCATGAATATCTGCTCACACGAATATGGCGATCTTGGTGACGCTCTGGGAGTGTTACTTTCGCTTGTCGAAGGCGTAGGCGGGAGAAGACTGTGAGGCTGAGCGAAAGCGGGTATGACAATGGGTATATGCCGCGCTTTTTGGCTCGATACCGCTGCGATCTTGTCCTTCTCAGATCCGGAGGTAGAAGTAGAACTCGATCTACCTTCGCTCCCTTGAGACTTCGGCGAGTCCGGAAGACCACTTAAAACAGAGGTGATGATGTTGTGTGATAGGACGATGGGTACATGCCTGGGCCTCCGCTTGCTGAAGTTGGATTTGTAGGAAACGCCAGACGAAGGTTTATCGCTCGACACAGGACTTAATTCGGGAGGCAGCGAAAGTTCTGGGATCGCTGGGGAGAATATGGGTTGTTCCAGGAAGACCTGAGGATTGGGTGCTGAAGGCGTCTTCCCTGACCGGATCTCGTGAGGATCGCTGTGAGTAAGATTGTGTGTGACCTGAGACTTGAGCGCCCAACCAGAGCGCTGAGCACCTATAGAAATCATCATAAGCTTCAGCGTCTTCAGTAATAGATCTATGTAAGAGAGCAATCCAAGTAGGGAGACGACAGAAGATATCTGGTGGGAGGCCCCTTGGACATAAAGAGCTGCAGAACGACCAAAACCCAATCCCAAGCCTCGAGTAGAACAGGGGTTCAGATTCCCTACCTTCGGTCAGGTACGTTTCACACTGACAAATCCAGTAAGTGCGAGCCTTCCAGCCATGGAAGCTACAACTCGTGTCGCGGCTGCCGACGTTACGACGTACATGTACGCCTAAGACCCTTGCGCACCAAGGAAGTCGAAGGCGTTGACAGCGATGGGCGGCAAGTGAATGAAGGAGAACTCGGAAACTCCTTACGTCGTGCTACCGGAGAAAGTTTTGGCACGACCAATATGTCTCTGCAAGGGAAGTGGTACGAATGTCTACCTACCTTGATTAAGGTAAGGCACTCACGGCACTTTCCAGCTCTTTTGCAGGGTTCTTTAGCAAAAGATTTGCCGAGATCCGCACTTCAGTTAGCCCGAAGATCTATCGCAGCCTAAAATACTTTATCTTACTAGCAAAGCTTTCAAAGAAAACTACAGGTTCACGAGCGCATCGAAGTCCCGTCAGGTAGTATCTGTCGTGAAGCTGGCATTGATGCTAATGCTAAGACTTGTGTGATATCACGACCGAAGCACATTCAACCGTGCGCCAGAATCCTGTTCTACCATTCTGACCCATTAGACCGCTGCGCTTGTGTTCTCCTTTGGCAACGGTGTGTATCGGAGATATGGCTTGACGATCTTCATCTCAGGCCAGATCTCTTTCGCTTGCTCGGTCTTAACCGAGGGATGTACAATAACGTCGTCGCCTATCAGTACAATCAGCATGGAGAATTCGCCGTTCAGAATCCGTACGAAGGACTTACCTGGCACCCAGTTGATCGGGGTGGTAACTTTATGCTTGTCTCCGGTCTGCAGACTGTCTACTACTCGCAGGACTTCTGCGGTGTTGCGACCGGTTGACGCTGGGTATGACATAATAAGGCGGATGGTCTTCTTTGGGTCAATGACGAAAACACTTCGAATCGTGAAAGCGATTCCTTTCTGGTCGACATTGGTAATATCCTGATGATCAAGCATGTCGTAAAGGTAGGCAACTTTTCTCTCCTATAGATGGTAGGTCTGGTCAGCGCAGTCACAGTTTCCCTTTGTCATGAATCGTGTTTACCTTGTCACCAATGATTGGGAATTTGAGCTTGCTGCCGGATATCTCATCAATGTCTTTCACCCAGCCGCCATGGCTTTCCACTGTGTTAGCGGACAGCCCGATCAGCTTGACCCCACGACGGGTGAATTCAGGCTCGAGTTTAGCAAAGGCCCCGAGTTCAGTCGTGCATCTGTGGGCTTTGGTCAGCTCATCGATTGTCTGGCTAAGACCGGTTAATACGAACACTGGCGTGTAATCTTCTGGATGTGAGAACAATACAACCCACTTATCGCCTATAAACTCGTGGAAGTCGATTGGTCCTTGTGTTGTCTCGGCCTTGAAGTTAGGGGCGGTGGAACCAAGGCGTAGGCTGGTACATCAATTAGCTATAGTCCAAGGTATTCTACAATGCGGAAGGAGTTTCAAGTCCTGGGGTGCTACTGACGGGGCGATGCGTTCGTCGGTAGAAGACATTTTTGTAGTGCTCCTGGTTCTTTGTGATGGTTTGAAAATGGATAACTGATCAAAGATATATAAGGGAGATCACGAAGTGATTCAGAGACTGCTTACAATGCAGAAACATTCACAAACACTCACAAGATACGATTAGGAGAAAGTTAGTAAAGTAAGGTAAGCACGCAATTCGCGATGCGAGACCGCCTTCCGGCAGAACACGTCTGATTGGCTACTGGTAACGAACGGCTCCTAAGAGAGTATTGACTATTGACGTCACTCCTGTCAAACTTCACAATCACAAGAGGATAAGGTAAGGTAACGTCGGACAGTACCAACATTACACAAGTTGATACAGGGAAGTAAAGTAATCAGAACAATACCCAATCATACATACCGGTAAGGTACCTAGCTATTTCAAACCTTTGTGATTGTGAACATGGATGGGACGGTGGCAACATGGGGTGCATGGGGGGCATGGGCTTGCCGAAGACTCCCTTATGATCTACGAGACTACTTACAGGTCCGAACCGGCACGCTTGCCGATGGTGGGAGTACAGTACCGTAAGGTAAGGTAAGTAGGCCAGGGTGGGTCCAACGCCCAGAGAGTCCTCCATTATTACCTTATTCGTGCGGTACAAAGGGCTTTGTTTTTTATTGTTCCTTCATCATTCTGGGGTTTTATATATGTAGTCCAGACTTGTCCTCCTGTCTCGTGAACCTTTCTTTCTCTTTGCTAGCTTGAGCCCTCTCCAGTCATGGTCACACCAGAGATCAAGCTTGCACTAGAGTCTTCCGACCTTGGAACCTCTAAGAAGAACGATCGTAAACCGCCGTACCAATGCGCTAAGACGAACGGTCGAGATGAGAATCTATCTATCTCGGTAGCTCAACAACACGAAGTCCCTATCGTCTATCATTACTTGGCATTTGAGACCGAGTTACCCTTTCCATCAACTTTGACAGTACCAGGGAAGGATGATACATTGGCACCAGAACCACCGGATCTGAGAAACTATGTATCCCCTTTCACTTGGTCCGAGTCCCGGAAGACCTTTACCACCTGGCTTTCATGTGCCGTCACCGTTGTCACGGCTTATACAGCAGGTTCCTATAGCTCTGCCTCGTTACAAATGTCCCAGTACTGGGGTGTCAGTCAGGTAGCTATTCTGGTGGGTATCACGACTTTCACTACTGGCTTTGCAATTGCCCCAATGGTTCTCGCGCCTTTCTCCGAGCTCAACGGGAGGAAACCAGTCTTCGTGGCTTCGGGGATCCTTTTTGTTGTCTGCCAGTTATGCTGTGCTATTACGCGGTCGTATCCGGGGATGCTGGTAGCAAGGTTCTTTGTTGGAGTAGGTGGAAGCACGTTTTCCACTATGGTCGGTGGAGTCGTTGCCGACATATACCACACACAAGACAGGAACACCCCTATGGCATTGTTCTCTGGAGCGGCATTACTCGGCACTGGATTAGGCCCGTTATGTTCGGGGTTTATCGCTCAGCATATCTCCTGGCGGTGGGTATTCTACATTCAAGTAATCAGCTGTGGCTTCCTCATTCTTCTTGTGGTAGTCTTCTTTAAAGAGACCCGAGGCAGTGTCCTTCTCAGCCGCAGGGCAGCCATTCTCAACAAGTGGTATGAAGCACGAGAAAAGGTCGGCCTCGTGGGATTTGAGATACCAGTCGGTGATGGTGGTATCAAGAAAGAAAGCCAAAGGATCAGATGGAAAGTCAAATCTGATGAAGAAAGAGAGAGCCTTGCAAAAATGATTGGCGTCTCGGTTTACAGACCTTTCCACTTACTATTCACTGAACCCGTGGTCTTTTTCTTCTCCCTATGGGTATCCTTTAGCTGGGCTGTACTCTACCTAACATTCTCATCCATACCCCTCGTCTTCAGCACGAGCCACCATTTCAACGTTGCACAAATCGGCGCCGTATTCTCAGCTATGTGCGTCGGAGCAATTCTTTCCACGATCTTGAGCGTTTATCAAGAGAAGGTAGCGAGACACTACGGCAAGATGTCTTCTACCCCCGAAGGACGACTCTATTTTAGCTGCATCGAGAGCGCCCTGATGCCCATTGGTCTGTTCTGGTTCGGCTGGACTTCCTTCCCTTCAATCCATTGGATCGTGCCTACATTGGCCATTGGCTGCGCCACCATGGGCATCTTTTCCATCTATCTCGCTGTCTTCAATTACCTTGCCGATACATATCATCGGTATGCTAGCTCGGCCTTAGCAGCTCAGTCGTTTTGCAGAAATATGCTCGCAGGTGTCTTCCCTTTAGTCACGAGCGCCATGTTCCACCGAATGACCTTTGCAGGAGCCTCAAGTTTTCTCGGAGGCCTGGGAGCTGTTCTCACTATCGTACCGTGGGTTCTGGTCTTCTATGGGCCAAGAATTAGAGCAAGGAGCAAGTTCGCTAGCGAAATTATGGACTGAGTATCAAGACGTGTCATGAAACCAAGACTTCGATCCCTAGAGCTGGCGACTATCTAGTTAACCCAAGTCGGCCGGACTTATCGCTGTCTCACTTACAGTTAGCCCATGGCGCCCCGGCCGTCCCCGTCTTCGATTTGACTGATTGGCCTACTCGCTCCAATGCACTTATCGATTCCCGCGGCCGCTCGGATTAATCATGTAGCAGAGATGGCATTATGACCGGACACTCCATGTCTAACTTTCAATGCCAATACGGCCATTGCTTGAAGATATAGCTTCTGGCGAAGCAACTTCGAATCAGATACCATCAGCGCCAACTCAATTGAGGATACTTGGCTTTCGAACTGCAAGTCTCTGTGGAAATGATCTACTTTGGAAATGCTTCAAGCTATATGACCCACCCCTGCAACGTCAGCGAGAATCGGACATATTCCCACTCGCTGTTCATGTCGGTAGTAGCAACGTACATGGAAAGACCCGTGTAATCCACGCTGTTATACTAGCGACCAGCTACATTCCCCGTGGCTGCTTTTCATCCCCAATCTCTCTTTACAAGACACAGAGTGAGGCCACCTGGGTTTGAAATGGACCATTTCCACGGAAAGATTCTTGGGTTGGAGTTGTCCTACTGTATAGAACTCACTTTGGAAGTCGTCGACGAGGATTGGATAAACTCTTATTGATATAGAAAACTAGTGAAAACATACAAAGACCCATAAATTACCCTTTTGTACCAGCGAGGCATTTACATCACAAACGCTTCTTGTCATTTTCCTCTCCTTCTGATAGTCCCCTTTACTAACCGCGCACCAACCCTCACTCCCCCTTCTCCACCCCTTACCTTCCACCCATCTACAATCTCGTCCCCATATTAACATGCACACTCTTCGCATTCGTGTAGGCCGCAAGCCCGGCCTCCCCCAACTCCCTCCCAATCCCACTCTGCTTTACCCCCCCAAACGGGATCCGGAAATCGCTATCATTGCTACTATTCACCCACACCATGCCCGCTTCAATGCCCCTCGCCACGCGATGCGCCTGCTCCAGGTCCCGCGTGAATACCGCGCTGCCGAGGCCGTACGTGGTGTCGTTTGCACGCCGCAGGGCTTCAGCCTCGGATTTGAAGCTGGTGATGACGACGAAGGGGCCAAAGACTTCTTCGCGGTAGATTTTCATTGTGTCGGTGACGTTCGTGAAGACCGTCGGGGCGATGAAGAAGCCCTTGCCGGCGGCGTCTTTATGGGGTTCACCGCCGGTGAGAAGGGTGGCGCCTTCGCTTTTGCCGGAGTCGATGTAGGAGAGGACCCGCTCGTATTGCTGTTTTGTGACTTGGGGGCCTTGGAAGGTGGAGTCTTTGAAGGGGTCGCCGACTTTGCTGACGGTGTGGACGGTCTTTTTGAATTCTTCGATGAATTTGTCGTAGATGGTGTCTTGGACGAGGATTCGGGAGGTGGCGGTGCAGATTTGGCCGCTGTTGGACATGATGCCTGCGTGGCTCCACTTGACGGCTTGTTCTAGGTCTGCGTCTTCGAAGACGAGCAAAGGTGACTTGCCTCCCGTCTCAAGAGTGATGTTTTTGAGATTGACGGCGGCCATTTTCATGATCTGCCGTCCTGTAGCTGTGGAGCCAGTGAAGGCGATCTTGTCAATGTCGAGGTGCGACGCGATGGCAGCACCGGCGTCTTTGCCGTAGCCGTTAAGGATGTTGACGACACCAGGTGGGAAGCCGGCTTCTTTGATTAGGGTTGCTAGGTACAGGACGCTGAGAGGGGTCTGTTCAGCGGCTTTCATCACTACAGTATTCCCGCATGCAAGCGCAGGACCCAGCTTCCACGCCGCCATCAACAGCGGATAATTCCACGGGATGATCTGCCCGCATACACCCAGCGGTTCACGGATTGTATAAGCAAATTTAGCAGGAGAGGTATTGATGACCTGGCCATGGATTTTGTCGGCGTACCCGCCATAGTAGCGTAGGCAGCCGCCGACTTCGGCTACGTCTTGCTCGAGGGCGACGGTGTAAGGTTTGCCGTTGTCCCAGGTTTCGATTGTGGCAAGGGTTTCCGCATGTGCGTCGACCAGGTCGGCAAGCTTCATCATCATATTTCCCCGGTCTGTGGAAGCCATATCGCGCCAGGAGGGATGTTTGAAGGCCGCGCGGGCGGCGGCGACGGCAATATCGACTGAATGCAAGGGTCAGATAGGCGTATTCCTCGGAGAATTGGAATCTAGGGGAAATCAATACCATCTTCGGCGGAGGCAGCGTAGACAGAGGCAATCTCTTTCTCGTCACTGTGAGGAGAAGATTCTTAACGCTAGGTCTGCTCAAGTCACAAGAGGACATACGTGGGATTGATGCTCGTTATCTTCTCTCCCTTTTTCGACTTGACAAACTCGTTGTTGATGAAGATCCCAGTTGGCTGCTTGTATTTGTGGCCATTAGGGGCCGTAAGCTCAATGGAAAGGTCGGACATGTTTGAGAAAGCTCTGATGGATTCGTGTAACCGAGATGGAGGAGGTTTCAAAAGACGATATGTTTTGCTGCAGAGAGGGGTAAAGCACTTTGGAAGGCAGTAACCCCGATTATGTCCGATGACGGATAAAACTGCCTGTTGAGGTATAACCTTCCACTACGGAATACTCCGCATTCTACCCACCCCACTTCACTTGGGTTCGTGTAAGAATCTCTACTTGAACCGTTGTTGGACCGTAAGGAGAAATACCACTGACCAAAGACAGATTAGCATATCGCCGTTATTCCCATCGTCCGAAGCCGTACAGTACTTACCGTATCCGTGCCCCGCCCTAAGCTCGTCTTGAAGCGAAGGATGAGCTTAGGGCGGGGCACGGATAGGTGGTCTCCCGTGCTAGACCATGGGGACCTCGAGATCGTTGTTGCATCAGGGTGGGTGCCATAACCCTGACTGTAGAACAACAATCGTCACCATGGCTGCCTTGCCAGCCGAGACTGCAGATGAGCAGATGCCCCCTGCGGATGCTATCGAATATTGGAACACGATCTCGCCCACGGCGAGTGGCATGCTCGGTGGCTATCCTCAGATCTCGCGTGTTGATCTGCGAGGTTCTGCAAACTTCCTCGCTAAACTCCGACGTCAGTCTGCCACAGCTACAAATCGTAAAATCCTGTCCAGAGGCGCAGACTGTGGAGCTGGTATTGGACGGGTTACCGCTGGCTTTCTGAGTAAAGTCTGTGAGGTTGTCGACGTGGTAGAACCGATTCAAAGGTTTGCTGATGCAGCCAAGGAGGCTAAGATGGCTGGTAGTGGAACAGTAGGGAACATATACGTTGAGGGGCTGGAGGATTGGGACCCAGAGGGACCGTATGATCTCATTTGGAATCAATGGTGTTTGGGCCATCTTACCGACCAGCAATTGGTGGCTTATTTCATAAGGTGTAAAAAAGCGATTGCAGATGGAGGCTGGGTCGTGGTGAAGGAAAATATGAGTACGAATCCAAACGGGGAGGACATGCTCGACGAGGTGGACAGCTCTATCACTAGAACGGATGGAAAATTCCGGTATCTTTTCGAGGAGGCTGGCTTGAGAATTACAAGAACGGAACTGCAACCGGGATTTCCAAAGGGCCTCTTTCCCGTTCGATTCTATGCTCTTCAGCCAACACTTTCATGAAGAGATCATGGCAGTGCCGTTCTACAAGGGTAGATCTATCAGTCTGAGGAGAGCCTCCACGCTCTTCATTGTCCTCCAATGGTCTTGGTCGAAAGAAGTGCTCAAATGTTCGCAAGTCTCCGCCAGCGCCTCGCTATGGAAATTGGACCCAGGAAACAATTTTGCCTTGCTCTAGAAGCTGCTTAGCTGTCATTGGTGGTCAAAAAGCTGCCTCACGGTGCACCCCCATCCTCGATATCCACCAAGCTCATGATGAAGTCCCATTCCTTTTTCGTCACCTTGGAGACGCTGAGACGAGCCGTTCTAAGAGTTTGCATGTTCGCTAGAACGCCGCCGTCCTTGGCATAGCGTTGCAACTCCTTGAGCCTGGTGATTTCTGGGAACTTCTGCCGATACGCGACCTTAACGCAGCACCATTTCGGGTTGTCCCGAGCAGACTTTGGGTCATAGTACGGATGTTGTGGATCAAATGCAGACTCTGACGAATACGTTGCTGCGTCAGTACTTGTACATTCTTTTGTTGCAAAAAGCTTACCGTCAACAGAATGCTCCTCCACGATCTCCATGGTACCTACGATCCCAGGGACTTTGCAGTTGGAATGGTAGAAGAAAGCCATGTCACCTTTCATCATGGTTCTCATGTTGTTACGTGCTGTTTATCCGTGTCAGCTTATGAGCTATCTCTTGTTCCTCTGAGTCAAACCTGTGGCGTTGCGAACACCTACATATCATTAGTCATGCCTTTTTCGTGTCAGAATTTCTCGAATCAGAGGACTTACCATCCCACGCCTCTGGTTCAATTGCATTCTTCAGATCATCAATCGAAAACTTCACATCCTTGCCTTTCTCAATCCGTGATTCCGGTTCGGCTTTCATGAGCCAATAGGCAGGCCCTTCTGGATCCTCGTCCCCTTCGCTTTCATCCACAGGATCAGCAGTCCTCGTGTAAACTTGCGGGATCTCAATCGAGACATTGGAGTCTCTCCTCTCCTTCACTGAGTTCTTGACCGATCCGCGGCTTTTCGTTGCTGATTTAGTGGCTTTCTTTGGTTTCACCTTTGTCGTGCCCTTGCCCGTCTTTGCCGCTTTGGTGGTCTTGATTATAGGTTTACTTACACCCCCATTCTTCGAGCTCCGAGTGATCTTTGAGACTTCCTTCGTTGCCAGCGAAGTCCGTTTCGGACGGCTCGAAGACGCCGTTTGCTGAACTATACTTGATTTACGTTTCGGCGGACTTGACGCTGCAGTTGGCCCAGGACTAGCCTTTGGTGGACGGCCACGGCCCTTTCTGGGGACAGGAGGAGCACTCGGAGGACGCCCATGCCCTCTTTTGTGGACAGACACGGTATCTACTTCGGCCTGAACTGATTTGCGCTTTTTGGGCGCCATGACGCCGTTGACTGATCGCTGTTGGTTGAGCTAAAAGGAGATGGTGATCTTTGAGTTGAGTGTTGGATTGAATCAAATGCACGGTTATTACGAACGCGACGGCTAGTTTTAGCGGGGTAATGAAGTGAAGTTTACAGGTACAGAAAGAGTTGAATGTGTTAATCGTTTTGTTTGCGATCACCTTCGTTTCTCAACTTTATCCGATGTGAATTCTTAGAGAATTTGGAAAGATTTCTGTCCACAGTTGTCTCGGTCGAAGAATGAGACCGAGGGAGGAAAGATGAGAAGAAGAGAATGTGGAATTGGTGGGAAGGACGATGGAGGAAGCAAGGTGAAAATTGAGAGAAGAGCGGGGTGTCAGTCTGTTTCGTCCCTTGATGATTCTTTCACAATCGAAAAGCAAATCGAGCTCTCGTCTCTCATTAGCTACTCAGTCGCAGGATACATTATGATCTTGAAACAACACCTCCCTCAGGTCATCAGTAGTGCAGCATTGGCTGAATCTGAAGTAACAATTCTCACCTATTCACTTAACTATTTTGTGTCAGGTTGTGCGTCTCGACATCTTCTACACATCAGAAAAGTAACAAGGTTTCTGTCTATCCGTCTAAAGTGCGCCGTGGCTCCTGTCTAAAGTACATAAATAGCGATGGGAGTGTAAGGAGTCCCATCCGAAATTTCCCAATCCGAAGTCGTGTCGTGGTCTCACCGTCATAGCTCGTAGGTCGTGTTGATAGCGGCTCGCCCAATCCCCCAAGCCCCCCAACATGAAGAACCCTGCTTTCATCCTTCCAACCAAGTCCCAACACCTACCCAAAAAGATCGTCCTGACTCTTCATTTTCCACGTCCCACCCCTCTTGACACTCGGCGGCAGATTCGTCCCATCAAAAATATGCTGCGACCTTGTCCTTTTCAGGTTCGATCGTTGCGAGTTCGATCTCATTGGGTTTGTTCTTTCGGAGCTCGTTCTCCGCAGGTCCCTGGATTCTCGGGTCTGCATCGAATTCCGGATGCCAGCGCGCTCCCAGGATGTAAGGCCCGAGGGCGTAGGGGCTCGAGGCGAGGTAGGCGGGCTTGTACTTGCGATGGTTGAGAGACGCTTGCCGGAGCTTTGCGTTAGAGGCTGAGAATAGCAGATGCGGAGAGGTTCGGGGTATGGGGTTTGTTGGGAGTAGATGGAAGCGGAGTAGCTGCTCATCTGGTTGGGGTGGCTTGGGATGCTTGGGTGACCCCGGTGTTGGCAGCGATGTGGTTTTGATTTGGATTTCAAGGAGCGTGGCCGTATGCGAACGTACCAATAGAGAAAGAGGATGGAGAGGAGGGCAAGCAGGACGAAGGGAATTGTGATTCCAATGGCGAGTTTAGCGTTATAGGAAAGGCCGGAGGAAGGGGCTGGAGTGGAAGTGGCGGTGCTGTTGGGATAGACTGACGGGGGCTGGAGGGTAAAGATTTGGGAAGGATCGATAGGAAAGGGTGTCGCAGGCGAGGGTTGGGCTATGCAGGCGGCTTTGAGAGTGTTGATAACTGTATCGGATTGTAAATAATTATTGCAATGGATCAAGGGCGTGGTGGGGCTTACAGTTGGATAGGTAGAGTTTGTTTGGTACCTGTGAATAGCAAGAGGCACATTGTCCGGCACTCGGGACAAAAGTAGGATCCTGGCAGTAATCGTACGGTGTGAAGATGTTTGGAGTAAGGATGTTCGTCTTGAGGGCGTTCGATGTTTGTGCACAGGCTGCGCTACATGGACTTGACATTCTCGAGCCATTGGCGTCTGGAAAGCCAAATGAACACCAACCCAAAGCATATCTCATATTAACTAGTTTCACATCCCAGATTAGTCGCCTATGCCTCGTCGTATGAGGAACTGACCTGCAATACTTACACAACGCCCATCCCAAGTCCGTCTGTAATGTGACATGGTCAAAGGTTTGGCTTTGAATCTCGCAAGCCACACAGTCTCGAAAAAGCGCTCCCACAGCGGTTTTATTATAATCCCTGTCATAGCAGGTGATATCACTGCCATTTGTTGTTGAAGGTATTATACGCTGGGAGCACACTGAGGTGCAGTTGGAGCCTTGCACAACATAGAGAGCCAAAACAGATGAGAAAGATAGATAACTCAAAAGCACCACTGCAAGCACGCGGATCTGCATCACTGCATTACGGTTGATCTGGAAGAGCTTGTCAAACCCTGCCCAGAGAAGGCTTTAGTTGGTAGAGAGGACGATGAACTGGTTGCAAACCCAGAAACTCGTAACAACATAAGAAATTAAGACAGAAACGATTGAAAGTAAAGCAAAGATAGTAGCTAGCAAATAGTCCACTCTTCCCCACTCCTCATGCGCGCAATACGATAGTGAAAGAGCATGTCCCAAGCCAGGGCAGACTTCACGTCGTCGATAAACTTAAGACATGCGCTTAAATTATATGCCAATACAGGTTCAGCCGGAGCATTTTGAGTGGGAGGGCCAATAGGAAATAGCTCCCCAAGGTACCGCACGGCAGGGTCGAGGGAAACGATAGGAAGAAATCGCATCTAAGATAACTACTCCGCCGCTTGTGTTCTCTGGGTTTATGTCGGCAAGCGCCTGATCGAAGATTAATTTAATATTATCCAGTCTTTTTCAAGCGCTTGTGCAACGCGGGCTTCGGTGGAGCTTGTCCGCACCGGTTAATCGCGTCTTATGATATCGATTTTGCCGTAACGAACAGGTGTCTTGTGTGTTGCCCGCGAAAATTATACAATTTAAAAGCTGCAACAAGGCAAATGTCGACTTCTTCAAGCGCTCAGATTGCACGACACCCGTGAAGTCGAGCTGATTGTTTAAGGCAGTGGCCTAAGAAGTAGATATAAGGGGTGCCAATGGAGAAGGCTTCATGCATCAAGCTGGGATCTAAATGGTGTTGTTCATCAAAGAGACACCAATGCGCAGTTTGAAAGGTCGAAAATTCGATGCAATAAGTGTCACGCATCCACTAGACGATTGATTCTTCACTGATCAATAATGGTCATTGAATTGAGCAATGATAGCGAGGCACATTATTGGTGCCTAGACCATGAGCGAAAATTCTGGAAATCCTTGTCTTTGATTTCGACTTTGGTTGCCTAAGTTCCACGGATTTCCAAAGCAGCAGGCCACTTTCTCTTCATGACCGAGTTATCCAAAAATCGAAACTAAAGTAGTAGCTGATGTACATGGACGGATTCACGCATAATGGAAAGAGAAAGGTTGGGATCTTCTGCTGGGTTTCTTTGCTTTGTTCTACGCCACGCAATAGTACAACGAGTCGAAATACTTGTTGCTTCGGATTATTACTTGCAGTGCCCGTTGGATAAGGTACCTATTATGGAGAGTCTAAGGTAAGGTAATTGGGTAAGAGCTAGTTAACTAGCTCCTAATTATTCACTAAGGTACGTACAGTAGATTATTATGCCTTATGTGCGGCTATGCTAGTTGAAGCCATCCTTAGGTACAGACCGCGAGGCATTCTCTCCATCTTTGACCCGCCGCAAGCCTCCAATGGTGACCGGCATCGGTCTCAACGTGCATCAATGCGATCAATTGTCTTGATTGCCGTTGGGACTGTGCAAGTCTCGTCATGTCTCCGTTCGAAACGAAAACCTCCTCCGGGTTCTCCTAGGAAGATTTGCAATGAAGTCTAGCGCAGTCTCGGTTCATGTGGTGCAATCCTAAGCCCAGGGTCTGGTCCATCGCGATGACCCTCAGGCTGGGACGTGCTTGGGCAAGATATCCTGAAGGTATACCGGAGCTGTCCCGCTCGTCCACTTTATCATTGTGCTGATCGGCTCGAACATCTGTCGCCGTAGATACAGCAGCTCACCTCGAGCGAGCCGAATTGTCAGGGTAATGATAGCGCCGTTGTGCCGATTGAATATGAATGAAGGGAACCTTAAGATCTGCTTCGGTTCGCTGGCTGCGAGTTATGACGGTCTGCTGAGGAGCTCTTTGAGGTGCATGGACACATCCTTTGTACGTATCTTGTCTTTGCCAGACATTTTCGAGTTGCGATAATGTCAAGTAGTCGATCATGCTCGGAATGTGTTCACGGCGGTTTCGCTGCTTCTGCCCTGGGGATCTCAACGAACGTGGTTCATTGTTTGCGAGAGGTATAGGCTGCCGGTGTGTGGCGGTGTATGACCCGTCAGTCAAAGGCGTATTGTATATCTCTCCATTGCTAGTTCGTGGGCGTAGAGGTGATCGAGACCGATGTACCAGACTTTTGACAGAAGCAAGAAAATTAGGTGAGCGCCTCCGCCGCGGCAAAGGTGAGTCTGGACTTCGATAAGAGAGAGGATTCAAGGTTTGATATGAAGGCAGGCGTGGATCTTGGTAGCTGGGGGATAGAGCATCAAAAGAGGAAGACATCTTAGAAACGTGAGATTTGGTATGCTTGCGAGAATTCTTACGTAGTAGAGAACGTGAGATCGATTTTTCTATCTATATTATAGTTGTGTTCTTAATTTCACAGGATTGAGGTCTGTTAGCAAGATTGGGGAATTCAATGGCTGTGGCAGTAACACCGCCCAGCCTAGTTCGGATAATGAGATGATGTTCTTGTAGCGTAAGATGTTGGGTTGGAGTATGTTGGGTTGGAGTCCCAATACGCTCCTTTAGGGGTCAGGATTGGGGGGAGTGGCCGAGTCGAGCATGTGCACTCCTTAGCTCGTCCAACATTGTTCCGTTTTACAAGTACGAAGTGAGCGGTATGATTCTCTTCGATTGTTGTGTTGCGCTAAGCCGTTGGTGCTCCGCCAACCAGCAATTTCCGCTTCGCGACTTGGCCGGCGTGGCCGGATATGTTCACGACGTTCCAGCATGAACAAACTGTACTACTCTATTAGAGTCTTCCTTTCTGTTAATTGCATTGCACTATCTTCTCTCTTGTCGGCTTACAAGCACATCATACAATCATTCCCTTAATTAGATAGTTCTCCGTGTTGGAAAAGGAATTACGGCTTGGCCCCATTTATCAAGCCGACAAAACGCCAGCTTGAGGCTCAGCCGTCACCATGACATTCCATTCTCTACAGCCTTGGCAAGGCTTCCTACTGCTCCCCACTAGAGAGTATATACTTGACTCACCATAAGAGTCTACTCCAACACAGCGTTCGTACTATAGATGGATCCACTATCGTTGACCGCAGGAATCCTGGCCGTAATTGGTGCCGCCAAGATTGTTGTACAAGGACTTCAAAGGCTTAACAGCTATCGCAAGGCCCCTCAGGAAATTGTTGACCTACTCAGTGATGTCACAGAGCTCCATATGTTTCTAGAAGGTGTTGGACTAGTTATCGAACATTATCAGAGCGTTCGATGTACTCAAAATGTTCGCAGCCTTATCGAGCACGTTGAAAAAGCCGGGCAGAAGGTACATGACATCAAATGTCTTCTGGATTCTCGATTCTTTCGGGATTCCAGACTGAACGATGGAAACAAAGCTCGCATTGTATGGTTACGAAACAAGAATAAGGTGAAGAAATTACAGATTGAGCTGCGAACCATTAGAGTAGATTCAGGAACTACTTTAAGCTTGCTGACCATGTAGGTGATGGTCAGCTCACTTCTGTTAAGACCGTTTCCTTTTCTTCAGACAGACTGCTGAACTTGACTCAGGTCTTCAACGACTGAGCTGAAAGAAATCATGTCAGCCTCAGCAGCCGCGCACTCGCAAAACTCAGAAATGCTAGCCACGGTCTTGAAAAGAACGACCCACATCGAACAGATTGCTCCCCCAATCCAGGGAATATACGAGACTGTGCCGTGGACACCTGCTGAACTAGAGCCTGCTATCTCAACACTTGGCCCAGGCTTACCTTCATCGACTAAGTCTACGCCCACTTTGACTTGTCCATTCTTCGCCTCGTCACCGACCTTTCTCACGGGTCCGACACGAGACACGAATCCTTGGGGGCAAATTTCTATGCCAACCCGGTATAAGTGCATTGAGTGGTGTAGCTGTATCTGTCATCGGAAAAGCAGCTTCAAGTCTCCCTGGATCTTGAGAAGCATTTTCGGCGACGTGTTTATCGACTACTCTATCCCAAGCCTAGTATGTGATGAACACAGCTGCCGTCGGTACAGTGTCTCATCACTCAGGATGACCTTTCATCTTCCAAGGTATCTTATCAATAGATATATTGCTATGGTCTGGAAGTACACTCCACTGGAGGGTCCAGCATTCTCTATGCGGATGCCAAGAGTTATGCCTTGGACTCATCTGCTGTGGAACTACGCTAATTGCGGAGATATCGTAGCTATTCAAAGGCTCTTCTCGAAGGGCAAGGCGTCGCCGTATGATACAAACTTGCAGGGAGGGAATGCCTTAATTTACGCGGCAACACGTAGGAATGCTAAGTTGGGCCAATTCTTGATACAACAAGGCGCAGATGCTGACATTGCCGATACCTTCGGGAGGAAGCCTGTAGAAGCATTCTTCGACGCGGTTTTGTCCGGCCAAATGGAGGCTGAAGATAGCCAGATCGTAAAGGATATGTTCGAGGGCTCCGACTACGCCGAAACTCGGTGCTTTACATTGATACACAAGATTATTTTTGGGAGCGTCAGCAGAGATCTTGAAACCGAGCTTCGTTCCTCAACAGCTACTATCAATACTATGGATGCCCTAAATAGAACACCGATATGCTGGGCAACTCTTCGAGACGATTCGAAATCTGTCAGCACGCTACTCGCTTTCAATGCCGACCCTAACCTAATCGATTACCAAGGCAAAAATTGTCTCTTCTATGTAAGAAGCACAGACGTTTGCAAGCGTTTGCTGAGCGCAAATATAAACCTTCATGCCAGAGGTCGAAAATATGCTCGGGTTCCTCTGCACAGTGTGTGCAGCTGTATTGAGACGGCCGAGATTCCTGATGTCGTTGATCTCCTCGTCGATGCTGGAGCAGACGTAAATGTTCGAGATGGGGACGGAGAGACCCCGTTACTGAACGCAGTCTACAAGGGTTATACCTCAATTGCTCGTAAACTCATCGATCTTGGCGCGAACGTGAATACTCCGAATTATTCGTCGCAAGAAACAGCGATTCATTTTGCAGTTTCCTTCGATCGTTTCGAAATCTTACCACTGCTTCTTGAGAAAGGGGCTGATTACACAGCCAAGAACATCCATGGAAGAAACATCCTGCATATGGCTGCACGTATGGGTGGAGCAAAAACGGTAACAGCCCTATCGAATGCTAATTTGATGGGTCTCGATACATCGTCGAAAGATGACGAGGGCAAGACTGTCTACGACTACCTAGCAGAGCGAGAGATCCTATCAGACAGCGAGGTCGGGCTTCATGAGAACTTTCAGAAGCTCTTAGCCTTACATACACTTGGAGCACCTCTTAGTACATCCCCAAAGTCGTCCGCTAACTTTGAAGACGTTGTTTATGATCTCGAATCTCAACGGGAGCCCGACTCCTCTTACCATTTTCCTGGCGCTTACCCAATATCTGGTGAGGATCAATGATCCATTCTACTTTGGCTCCATATAACGACCAACGGCTCTTTCCCTACCTGCGAATGTTCTTTAGCGCTACGTTTGAGCGTTTGTAGAATGCTTATGTCGAGATAATGTCATCAACGTTTTGTTATGAGTTAGATACATAACGGCCAAAAGCTGCTATTAATGCTCAATGAATACGAATTACAATCGTGCCTGAACTCTGAGCGACCTTCTCTCCCCCTAGGTACTCTTTATCTACCCCACCAAACCGCAAATAAGATTTCAGCAAAGCACCATCACGTCTTCTTGACGATTGCGGGTTTAGTAAGCGTCGATCACTTATGAGTAGATAGAGCCTAGAAGGCCGGCTACTAAAAACACAGCAGTCTCGGTTAGAAAGCACCATCCCGTGCGATCCTTCATTTAGAGTCCCTTGTCGTACGGTCTACGGAGTACATGCTTTGAAACTGACTTTGAACTGGTAATGCGTTTTATCTAGCAGTTTATGCGACTGTTCATTTAGTTGAATATGTAAACTTAGATGAGAAGGAGGAAAAGAAAAACTAGCGAGGCTACTATTGGTCTTCGTAGTCAGCCCCCTGGTTATGATGGAGACCTTTAGCATCGATGAGAAAATCTAATACAAATAAAATAATCAGAAACCGTTGAGCTGGTTATAAACGGCCATTGTGGAATGCCCTGAGGCTGAAGTGTTGCGGAGTAACTCTTTGGCCAATCACATAATCGCTTGGCATTTCCCAGCATCTACTCCATATCCTAATACCAAACAAAGAGCTCCACCACCCAAGCGCAATTGAATGTACAGCAAGCTCTACTCTCATCGCTGCAACTAAGTTTAGTACTCTGGTCACCAGGCCAAAGCTTTCCTAGATGTCGTCAGCGGCACTCCTCGACCAGGACTTTGGCTCCGAATCTGAGGACGATAATTTCAATCCTGCACCTGCCGATGACTCGGATAATGAAGCTGCAGGCGCCTCTGAAGCTGAAGTGAGCTCCAAGCTGACTAAGAATGGTGCCGATAAGAGGCGGCGATCGCTAAGGGAAGATAATGAAGATGAAGATGGCGAGGAGGACACAGAAGCATCTCCACCCGTGAAGGGTATGGGGCTACAAAGTAATGGCCATGGACAGAATGGGGAAGGAGAGGAAGATATCAATGAATCTGGCGGTGAAGATATTGATGGGGCAGACGATGATGAGGACGAAGAAGATGAGGAAGACGAGGAAGCAGTGGTATGTTTGTATTAATGTGGTCAAGTCCTTGGTTTCTTTCGCCTGATTTAATTTTGCAGGGACGGCCAAGGAAGAGGAGCCGCCGGGACCCGAGAAACCAATACCTTGATGTCGAAGCCGAAGTAGACGAGGAAGACGAGGGCGACGATGAAGATGATGAGGGGCAGGCTGACCCCTTCATTGCCGATATCCACCCGGACGATATCAACGATCTTCCATTAGGCGCTGAAACCGATGATAGGCGGCATAGAGAGCTCGACCAACAGAGGGAAAACGCACAGCATATGGATGCAGAGAAGCAAGCCCAGCGTGCAAAGGAACTTTACGGTCGATCGCGGACAACAGCAGCAAAGGATGGAGAAATTGTGCCGAAGCGTATGTTAGTGGCCGATATCAAAGACGCAAGTATATGGGGTGTCAAGTGTAAGCCTGGAAAAGAGCGCGAAGTTGTCTTTGCTATAACCAAAAGGATGGAAGAGAGGGCGTCGAAGGATCCCCTGCCAATTATCTCTGCATTGGAGCGAGGAGGAACTATGATTGGATACGTTTACATCGAGGCACTTAAGCAAGCGGACGTGTATACTGCCCTTGATGGGATCAGCAACGTGTATCCTAGGACCAAGGTTCTATTGGTACCTATCCCAGAAAGGGAGGATCTATTACGTGTTACCAAAAGCGAGCAGCTACAGCCCGGTGGCTACGTCCGAATAAAGCGGGGGAAATATGTCGGAGACCTAGCTCAGATTGATGATGTTGAGACCAATGGACTCGAGGTGACTTTGAAGATAGTCCCCCGACTCGATTACGGTCTTAATGAAGATGCGAACGCACCAATGGTAGACGGCAATATAAAAGGCGACGCGAAAAGGAAGAGACAAAAGGCCTACGGTATGACCAACCCTGCAACCCGACCCCCACAACGGTTATTCAGCGAAGTGGAGGCCAAGAAGAAGCACAGCAAATACCTTTCTTCGATGTCTACCTTCAACAAGAAGAATTGGACATATCTTAATGATAATTATGTTGACGGCTACTTGGTCAAGGAATTCAAGATTCAGCATCTTATTACCAAGAATGTGAACCCAACCTTAGAAGAGGTTACCAAATTCACTGCAGGTGCCGCAGATGGGACAGAAAATCTTGACTTAGCGGCGTTAGCACAAAGTCTCAAAAATACCTCCGCGAATGAGAGTTATCTACCTGGAGACATGGTTGAGGTTTATGAGGGTGAACAGACAGGTGTCTGCGGGAAAGCAATCTCGGTGCGGGGAGACATTGTGACTTTGAGCGTCACCGATGGAGAGATACAAGGTCAAAGCATTGAAGTTCCAGTCAAGGGTCTACGCAAGCGATTCAAAGAAGGTGACCATGTGAAAGTCATTGGTGGCAGCCGTTACCGTGACGAGGTTGGCATGGTTGTTGCTATCAAAAATGATACGGTCACAATATTGAGTGATCTTAGTATGCAAGAGATCACAGTGTTTAGCAAAGACTTGAGAGAAGCAACCGATTCCGGTGTTGCTGGTGGGCTTGGGAGATATGACATACACGATTTGGTGCAACTCGAGTAAGTGGTTTCTAGTATAGGGCAGGCGATGGCTTTACTGATGACAGCATAGTGCGGCTACTGTGGGTTGTGTTACCAAAGTCGACCGGGAGTCTTTACGAGTCCTAGATCAGAACGGTTCCATCAGGTCCATCTTACCTTCGCAAATATCGAATAAAATCGAAAAGCGCCGGAACGCGGTTGCTACTGACCGTAACGGCAACGAAATACGAACCGAGGATACAGTGCGTGAAATTGGTGGTGAGCAGAAACAAGGAGTCATCTTGCACATATACCGATCGTTCCTCTTTTTGCACAACCGCGAGCAGACGGAGAATTCAGGTATCGCTGTAGTACGGACAAACAACGTAGCTACTGTCGCCGCCAAAGGTGGTAGAGTCACCCAAGGTGCTAGCACTGGACCCAACCTAGCAAGAATGAATCCTGCTTTACAGAGGAACGGCGCAAACGGCAATAGTGCCATGCCACCGCCGAAGTCTTTTGGTCGAGACCGTGCCTTAGGTCAAACAGTCACCATCCGACGGGGCCCATATAAGGGTTTACTCGGAATAGTGAAGGACAGCACTGATAGTGAGGCGCGAGTAGAGTTACACACTAAGGGCAAGACCATTACAGTACCAAAGGACACGTTAGGATTCAAAGAGTACGTTCCACCTCTCTTCACCACCAACAACACAGACTGACCTTTGCTAGTTCTCTGACTGGACAGAGTATCGATTATCAACGTTTCGCTGGCGGACGCGGCAGAGGAATTACCGATCGTGGTGGCTTCGGAGGGAGGAACCCCGATTGGCAAAGTAGTAGCCGTACTCCTGTGCCTGGAGGCCCAGGAGGTCGTACACCAGCTTGGGCAGGCGCCGGAGGAGCTAGAAGTAAGTTTCCAAAAACCATATGCCTTGAAAATTTTTAACAGTTTACAGCACCTGCATGGCAAGGAGGAGCGTCATCTTCAAGAACACCCGCATGGAGTCAAAACGCCATGTCTGGGGCTCGTACACCCGCCTACGGCGCCCCAGGCGGCCAGACTGTCAACCCTTACGACGGCTCAAGAACAGCCTACAGTAGTGCCATGGCCGGAGGAGTAAATTCCCTTTTCTCCTACCTCTTATCCCTTGCCCTCAACTAATCGACCCATGTAGCGCACCCCCGCCTGGAACCCCACCGCCGGCTCCACCGCCTACAACGACCCCTTCAGCACCAGCAGCGGCGGCAAGACCCCCGCCTACGACCCTTCCTCCCGCACGCCTGCCTACCAACAAGCTCCTCCCCCGCAACACCAACAACAGCAACAACAGGATCCCTACAACTCCCGCCCCTACGACGCCCCGACCCCCGGAAAAGATGTCCACGCCGCACCCACGCCATCAGGATACGCGAACGCACCCACGCCAATGGCGCAGCAGGCCCCAACGCCCAAGTTCAGCGGGTATGCGGCTGATGCGCCGACGCCGTACAGCGGGCAGCCTGAGACGCCTGCTTGGGCTGGGGATGGGGACGGGGAGGGAGAGGAGGGAGGGCCAAGGTATGAGGAAGGGACGCCGAGTCCGTGAAACGAGGAACCGAGGAGGAACCGAGGAAGAACCAAGTGAGAGGCATTCGCAGTGGCGTTTTTGTGGAAGGGAAAAGGGAAAGGGCTTGGCTTTGACAAGCCTTGTATTTCTAGATCAGATAGTAGGACAGAGGAGGGATACGAATGTGCTAGCTAGGGCTTTGGCTTTGGGGCCATTGCTCGGGCGTGCATTCTGTCAGAAAACGAAGTTGTTGGAATTCTGATTGGAGATGTTTGTAGGGTATTGCACCGATTGCTGTGCCTGTACTTTGGCTTCCTCAACTTCTCACCTCTCACCCTCCACTCATTCTCTCACTTCCGTCCCATCCCATCCCATCCCATCCCATCCAACCTCCCTCAATCCTCATTCCCAATTCCCCGCACCCACCCACCCCTCTCTACACAACCCCCCTTTTTTTTTTCTTCCGCCCAAGACGAGTTTGGTGGGAGCTGTCACAATCCACTCCGTTTAGATTTTTCGACTTTCGACTTTTTTTACTATGGAGGAAAAGCGGGCGCGGAGATGTACAAGGAGAGGGGAGGGAAAAGAATGGGAAGGAAGCGTTTAAGCGGGAGCGAGATGTTGACTTTTGAGCACTGGAAGGGGGGTGGGAAGGGGTGGTCTTGAAAAAGGGGGGTGGATCCGTATCCTATGTACCTACCTACAGTACATGCCCCTAGTTGCTGGAAAAGCCGGGATTTCGAAGTGGTCTTTTTTTTTGGGGGGTGGCAACTTGGACTTTCGAGGTTGGTGCGCCGGAGTGTGGATCTTGCGGCGATGTTTTTTAATTGGGGAGAAGAAGTTGTTTTGTGGGCGGGTGGGATGAGGAGGGGTTTGGTGGGATTTGGATAGGGGGGGGAGGGTTGGATGAGTGGAGAGGGCGGGGGAGGCATGTGCGGGTACGGAGGTTTTGGGGAAAGGAGATGTGGCGGGAGGGTTGTGGGGTCTGTTGTTTTTATTCGAAATCTGGAGGGTTTGGTTGGGGTGGCGGGTGCGAGATTTGGGGGGGGTGGTTTCATGTGGTTTATGCCAGCAACAAGTGTTTGCCGTGATTGTTCCGAGGGCATTGGGGAAGGAGGGAGACTCGCTTCTCTTCGGGAAAGAGAGGGTTTTGCGTGGATCCGAACTGTGCTTTTGGATGTTGCAGGCGAGAGAGAGGGTTTGTGTGCCAAGCAAGGTACGGCGGCTTTGGTATCATTAATCGATGGAACACGCAAGCGGGGGGTTATGGATGGGGTGTGTGCCTTGGCTGGCAAAACTTCGAGGGCATGTATAGCCTGCGGTTGAAGCACAGTTCCTCCGGCGCCACGGTGGAGACCGTGTCTGGCGACTTTTCGGTAGGTGGACTGAGACTTGGATGGCTCTCACGACACCGTCACCGCATGGGCACGCTGGGACTGACAGACGACCGCAAGAAACGAGTTGACAACACAAAGCAGAAAAGCAGCTATAGGTTTCATACTTGATCAAGTTGGAACTTCTGGAAGCCTCACTCGTGTGGCTTCGCGCGTTGTGCTTGCTGGCTCCGCCTGTGTCGGCGCTTCCGTAATAATGAATGCATGATGAAGCATCCCCCCGAAGTGGCATGCCATTCTTGGAGATTTGACGGTCGGGAATCCGCAGGACAGGGAGGGAGCAAACCGCTGATGAACAGGACGTCAAAGGACGACCGTTTTTTCGGATCCAAGTACATACAGTAACACCGACGCAAAGCAGTCAGTCAGTAGTGGTTGTCATTTTGGCCGCCCCATTGATCGCCTCACCTTTTATCGTCTTGGCAACGCATCTGCAGAGCTTTGACGTCTCCTGCAAGCCTGACAGCTCGTGTCCAATTCCAACCGTTTTAGACTTTAGATGCGGCCGCTGGGCATATCGTTTAATAAGCCATCCTCATCCCCTTGACCCCTTCTGCCACATCCTGTCTCGCTTCCGCTTGATTACTCAACGTGACTACGATTGTTCGGAGAGTCCTACCTAAGTAAGTACAGTAGTTATATAAGTAGATACCTTGATTATTCAGGAATTTCAGGCCTCGAGTAAAGCGAATGGGCGTTGGTGGCTAGCTGCAGCTTTCCGGCTCCCCTAGCTTTTCAACAGGGACATGGTTACTTTAAGGCCTAAGGGTGCCCTTTCCGGGGGGGGGGGGGAAAGAAGGGGGGAGAAGATGGGCGGTGGTGTCAAATGCGGGTCATCATCGCAATTCCCACGTTGCTGGAGCGAAATTAGATGGCGGCCAGAACGGGATCTTCAGGCCGCCGCCCATGCAACGTGTGATCCCACTTGCCTACTTTTACTTGGACGGAGTAGCTACTTTAGGTGTCTAAGGTCGGTAAGGTACATAGAGAACTCAATGACCCCCTAGCCCGTCCAAGATCGCTGGCAATTGTTTCCTCATGCTGTCCCGATTACTTGATTGATAAAGTAAAAAGAGGATTAACAATAACAATCCATCAATCGCGCTTCCAAGGTCTTTGCTTGGTACATAGTAGGGAATGACGTGCATGTAGCCATCAAGAAGCCTGCTTGTACTTTGTTCAGAGCTGAACATGTCAACCTCTAAGTGAAAATTATTGGTAGAAAAGCACAATCACAATTCCTGTAGCAGATTACGTCATCGTGATGATTTCAAAGTCCTCGGTTCACCAATTGTCTAAAATAATATCATCATCATCGTACTTTTGGAAAGGAGCTTCTGTGGCTTGAAAGATATGGGTTAGAAAAATAATCAATCGGAGCGACCATGTCCGATATCAAGCGGTGGACTGTATCAGAGGTGCGTCACTGCGTTTCTGATTGCAGACATACAGCGTGAGGTTGAAGACTTATTCATACACTCGGTAGCCCTATTTGAAACTGGACTGCGGGCTTGGAGAAGCCCCGTTCTACGAGAAATCCTTGCATAGTCTTCGTTTCGTAGATATCGTCAAAGAGAAACTGCATGTCATCGATCTGAACAAGGGCCCATCGTCGCTCAAGACTTTCGACCTCGAGGCAGCTGTGAGGTCCGATGCGATCATCGACATGCTTTATATGAAACTAAATTGTCGACAGTACAACGGCGGATGTTGAAGGTACCGACGACGAAATTGTCGTTGGAGCCAAGCTTGGATATGCTTTCTTGGACCGAAGGACCGGCAAACTCAAGTATCTAAAGAAGATCTGGGATGAACGTGGTGGATCCGGTAAAGAAGAGAGGTAGGTGCCCTTCTCTCGGTTTTCCAAAGGCTAAAGCAATCATTGACATGTAACGTGAAGAATGCGTTTGAATGATGGAGCCGTCGACAGTAGAGGAAGATACTGGGCTGGCGCAATGAACGATCCCAAGGTTACAGGCTTCACCGACGAAGGCGTTCTTTTCCGTTTAGATCCAGACTTGAAGCTCCATCGAATGATCGAGAATGTGACCATCCCAAACGGAATTGGCTGGACCAAAGATGATAAAACCATGTACTTCATCGATACCCCGACGATGAATATTTTCAAATTTGATTACAGCATAGACACAGGTGAGTTGTCTGACAAGAAAGTCTTCTTCCACTACGAGGGAGAAGGGGGTCCCGATGGTTTTGTCCTCGACAGCGAGGGCTACCTCTGGACAGCGATCTGTGGAGGTGGAAAGGTGCTGAGAATCTCGCCCGAGGGCAAGATCGTAGGCGAGATCTTTTTACCGACGCGTATGATTTCATGTCCCGGGTTTGCTGGCGAAGACCTTTTTGTCACTTCTGCAGAAGAGGAAGACCCTGACAAATACCCCGAGTCGGTCAAGTACGCCGGTAGTCTGTTCAGGGTAAACGTCGGGGTATCTGGCACGCAGCTGCATAAGTTCAAACGCCGTTCGAGTGCAACTGGATGAGCGGTGTGCACTGCACAGATGGGGCACAGCACACAAAGCTGAAGGTTAGCCGTATTGGATTTTTCTTTGACTAACGAAACCTCTTCGAACTGAGAAGGAAATAGAATTAGAAATAGAAAATCGAGCGAATCACGGGACACCATGCCCTGTGCAATTGCCCTGTGGATGAAATTCATGAATTCTTTGGCATCGTCGACTGGAACGCTCTTCCCACGTCACGCTCTGGACTGGTAATTCTCACCGCTATTCCAAGTACAAGGCGTGTTGCGATTGCATGTTGTTCCAGTCTGAAACTTCGACGTTGGTTCGCTTGTGTAAGCGGTTACCTCACTCAGGGTTGGAACCCAAGGCAGTGGAGACGAGGTCAAGGGAAATCCGAGCGACGGAATGCCGTGGTTTCGTCAAGGCAAAGCACGTCATGGCAGTGCAACACATCGACTCGCTGTAGAAATGCGGCGACAACATGAGCACCTTGATATGGACAGTGTGGCCTGCTTGGAAAGTACCGTAGGGCTCTAACTGTACTGTAGGCCGGCCCCACACCATGCGAATAAGGCTGCGTGTCAGGCGAGGTGCAGGAGCCAGCAGGAGCCACGTATGGAACGTGCATACGGAATACAAGACTCGATACTTTCGAGACAAGGTGGATGGTGTACTCATGCGCTGGCAGTCTGTTGTCACGATTCAACCCCGTGACTGAAGAGCGATGCATCATGCAAGTAGGCCTAAATGCACTGCACGCATACATCAAGGCGACACAACGCATGTATGTCAAGCATGCAGTGTGCCTACGTTAGGTACCTAAGGTAAGGTACTCGTACTACTTTGCCTTGGCAAGGTAATGATCCAGCTAAGGTAGCGTGTTCCAAGAAATCCTCGCTGAAGGCCACGACGCATAACATGCCGAAAGCACGCAGACAAGAACAACAACAACAACAACAATAATCATACTAACAGTAGTGGAGATCCCCGAGCGAATCGTGTCGTCTGCATGGACAGCTCCAGTAATTCAGTCTCAAATGTCAGAGTACCACTACTAGCCTACTACAGTCACAATATAATCCTGTGTACTGTACACCGTACTTCTACAAAGAATGACTCGATTGGCGCGCGAGAGACGTTTGACGCATCTGTGCACGCTACCTCAAGGGATCGTCGGCGACGAAAAGAAGTCCGCGTTCCGAGGGTTCCCAACGCGTTGTAGTACGGAATAGAAGCGTTAGAGAACGATCCTACGGATGTACCAGATCTTATCCCGATTCCAACCCAGTGAAGCCTGGAAAGCCACGAGGATTCTTAATGGGGACCATGAGAGCTCGCCGTTAATCTCGGAAACTCCTTTGGAGGTTCCGAAAAGCTAGAAGTCTCGTGTTGACCACCAATTTACGCAAGGAACGGTCGCCCGGGTTGGTCTGGCTGCTGGCGCTGCTAGCGAAGGAGCCTAAGGGCCGGGGCTTTGTATGATCACAATTTCCCTCGTGGAAAAGATATCACGTTTTTCTTATCTTTGCGAGGGTGATCGCAATAAATGATTCATGGGGAACACGGAGGTGTCTGATCGCCAGTCGGATGGGGACCAGAAAGCTAATGAAGATTTGCACGGAATGAATGACTGGCCAGCGGGGTTTCCCATCGAAGAGCCACCTTTCCCCGTCATCAGCCACTGAAGCATCGACAACAATTGTTCGACTGTTGGATATGATTTGGAGGGCAACCACCAACAGTCGTGATGACAGAAAATGACAGGCTCGGGTCAGAATCCCAAAGGTCCAGTCGCAATCTCCGTAGGGTTTAGATTGACGGGCAGCTTCAAGAGATTCTCCGTGCCTATGAGACTCGTCGTCCTTGTTGGTATGCCTCCCTGCCTTAAGGTAGTCTATGTAGTAACAGACTAGAGAGCTCTGTTACATACCTGTTAGGGCGCCTTAGCCACCCTAGTTCTGCACAGCACACGAGGAAAACGTGGCACACGGCGCAGTGCAGCCTTGCTTGGGAATTACAGTAATTCGAGTTGTCGGGCACAAGCTGCCACTCGCTAAGGAAAAGCCCAGCGTTGTCAAGCCTCGACCTTCGGCGACCATTGGGCGGCAAGAGCGTAATCCTGTAGTCCTGTAGTCCTGTAGTCGCGGTGTCCATGTGTCCATGCGTCATGATTGCAAGCTATGAGGACGTGTAGTAGCAGTGTGTATCTGTCTCTATCGTCCAGCGATGCTGCCTATCGAAAGCTGATCGTCGCTCACGTGGAACACACTTCTGGGGGAAGCCCAACTAACCCAGACGCCGTCGCTATGTACATGATTTATTGAATACCTTAAATGTCGAGATGTTATTCCGTATTCCCACCCAAGTGGCGAAGGCGCAGGGTTAATGACAAGGATACCAGATCCAACCAACGTTTTCATGGTTGTCATTTTCGTACGCCTTCCTCAAGCCCTGCGTGGGTGGCTAGCGGATGCCGGTGGTTTGGTGATGGGAGATGCCCCGAAAGGTAAGCTTACCGGAAACGGTCAGAATGGAAATTTCAGGCCGCAGACTTTTATTTTACTTGTTTGCTGCTGAAGTAAGTGGGCACCCCCCCCCCCTCTCTCGAATACTAATACGGAATACTCGATCCTCAATCAGGGCCTGTCACACTCATGAGCCATCATCCATGGAACACGCCATGTAGCTAACAGCGCGTCCCGTTTCCCCCGAGGCCGCTCCGTCCCAAGAAAAGATCAAAGTCCCTTTTGGCCATGCAGCTTGCCTGCAAAGTCGCTTTAGTTTCATGTCCCTGACTTCCATTCACGATCTCAAGTGTGATGTGCAGCGAAGAGAAAGTGTCATCATTATGCTGTTTTTACACCGCTACATGGGCATGTTCCGCTACCTTACCCCCAAGCTAAATAGATCGTGGCCTGCTCCCTACGCATCCTGCTGTTCCTGAAAATCACCTGGATTTCTGCCCATCCGTCAGTCTTGTGTAACCTGATTCACCTCACCTCTTTGCTTGTAATCATCTCTGGTTACGATATGGGAGATATCGTCCGGGTCCTGGGCATTTCCGCGTGCTGTTCGCCTAATAAGCCTTGAAACTCGAAGGTGCTGGATACTCCCTGTTGCCATTGGTCCCTACCTCTGATCCCTCCGCCCGTCAACCATTTGAATCCGCGGGACGTCATTCGTCCCTGCATAACCGCCGCCCTGGCGATTTTCCAGGTCAGCACACCTTTCTTCCCCATCTTTCCAGGACCCTACTCTCCTTCGGTGCCCCAAGACCGCAGCACCGACTTGGAAGCGAGCTTCAAGTCATCACTAGAGCATTGGCGGCAGAGTCATCCGAAGGAAGAGAAGGTCTATCAATGTAACGGTGCTCGAGACGTTTTCTGCCCTCGGGACAAGGTCCATATGTCACAGGGGCCGTCACCCTCGCGCCCCTCCAGCCCTCCATTCGATGACAAAACACAAGCGTTGCCTCCTCGAGGATCAAGGACTCTACCCCCCATAACCGACACTTATAGGCCTGCGTCTGAAAGACCTGGATTTCATAGTGCCACGTCAACTCAGGATGCATCAGGCGGACCACGTACACCCAGTGGCTCTGATCAGTGGCATTCGCGGCCTATAGGCGTGCAGAACCTTCTCAACCCTACAACCAGAGAATCTTGGGACAGTCAGAATCGACGACGCACAGCTGACCACTTTGATTTCCGCCCATCGGTTGTTGGGAGTTCTCCGCGGGTTCCTCCGAATTCCTTGTCGCAGTCTCCGAGTGATGGCTCTTTGCCCAGCATCACACCTCCTACCAGTACATACGCTTCGTTGGCAGGTTCAGCACCGCGTCGGATTTTGACACCTCGATCCTTGTCGGCCTATGCTACAAACCCTGGTACGGTCAACCCACCAACGGCAACCATAGATGCGAGAATGTCTCCCTTCGTTACATCGAAAGACCGTATCGGACCCGACATGATGAGTCTGCCAGAGAGCTCTTTCGGGTCTGCCATACCAGGAGTTCACCATGGATTCCCTGTGGCCCCGACTCAATTATCTCCGGGTCGTCGAGCCAGTGGTGGCAACTTGCAGCTGCAAAACTTCTTCAGCCGTCGAGGCAGCGGTGGGGTAGCTGCTCAACCGACAGTAACCCACAGCGAAAGTCCTAGTACTTCGTATTCCTCCTACAGCCGACTTAGTCGTACGCCGCCTGCTACACATCCAAACGTGTCTACCAACCAGCCATCCTCGTCATACTTCGGGTCCTCGTACAATTCCAACGGCACTGCTTCTGCAATCCCCCAGCTGGGTTATGAGTCCAAAGAACCTTATAGCCCAGCAACAAGCTCAATGGGACAGAGCACGTATCACCTGATGACTCTCGACACGGAGCAAGGTCCCATTCAGGTACCTGTTGACGTGCAAGCTGCGTCGAAAGTAGCTGACGAGAAACGCAAGCGCAATGCTACCGCCTCCCATCGATTTCGCCAACGCCGGAAGGAGAAGGAGCGAGAAACTTCAAGCAACATCGCCAAGTTGGAGCATCAGATTAGGGAATTGGCTGAAGAGAGAGACTACTATCGAGGCGAGAGAGACTATTTTCGAAGCATGGGTGTTAGCGTTCCTGGCCATGTGCACATCGCACCTCGTCCTCCTTCTCCAAGGCATCTCCGACAAGCTCAGCTCGGCGGTAATGGATCTTTTGCGAGTACGCAGTGGCAAAAATCCGAGGAAAGCAGCCGTGGCGCGAGGAACACCCGCCGACGTACGAGCGCTTACGTACCAGTACCTGGTCCTCCTCCGCAAGCTCAAGCCCCTCCGGCCATCAACCGCTACCCTCAGGTCCCTTCCAATGGGCCCGGAGCTACCGACCCGCGAGCTCCTACAGGCAACAGGGCGCTTCTGCCAGGCCAAGTCCCTTCCCAAACCGGACCTTTCGACCATTCTGCAGCTGCTCGCGGCTGGAAGGCTAGTCAATAATCGATACAACTCCATATACACGCATTGAGTGGCAATCTACTGCCTACTCCATCACATACTGAATTGCAAAGTCATTTGAGCGTCAAAAATTGAGCGTCTGATTTAGCGGCATCGCAATCCTTTTCTTTTGATTTGTCGAGATACCCGGGTCGGCATTCTGTCAGCGTTCGGAGCGTGCAGCGTTTGTTTCAATTCCAGAGGCCAGGCGGAGGAATTGGGCACACCGTACTTTCTGGGTGGCGGGCGGTCTTGTTTTTTTTGGTTATACCCCAAGGGTTTTGCATCTCTTTTATATTATTTCATCTCTCTACGTTTTTTCTGTCTCTACGTATGGGACTAAACATTTCTACAAAGCACATGATTTCGACAGGCTTGTCCCCGCACATAAACGGGTCCCAGATGGATATATATATTGGCACATGTTAGGATATGTATATAGACTAGGATTTGAGAGGTGAGACAGAGGCGAGAGCAGGAGAAATTGACACAAATTTGCAGGCACGTGTTGTCACCTCCATTCAGGAAATCGCGAGCTCACAGTCAACCACCAGAACGATGAAAGCAGCTTACCAACAGATTCACAGCTCACAGCTCACAGATTACAGATTCCCAACCTCAACCAAGGATTTACCTCATCAGCACCCGCCAGCCCTTCTCCAAACACCCAACCACAAGAAAACCTACTACGATTCCAAAAAAAAAGAAAAAAAAGAAAAAAAAGAAAAGCCTCATCAATCACAAGCCACCAACAACAAAAGACCGCACGCAGCATGATCACACTACATTACGCCCTATCCTCCGCCGTACTGTCACAAAAACCACGGCCAATCTATCGCATGCGGTTTCCGGCACACCCCAGCCACGGGCGATACAGCAAGACCTGCAGCCTTCATTAACAGCAGATTGTGGTTTTTCCGTGCGTTCCTTGTTATATATTAAATAAAAAAATTGGGTTTGAGGGTTTTGCCGCGGAATGGAACCGCATAGAATAAGGTAGTCAAGCGAGAACAGGCTCGGTACCGTCTAGAATAGAATATGCCAGAAGCCGACCATCAAACTACCTTTTTCCTCTCACCCTTTTTTTCCCCCTGTGGTGAAAGCTACAGTTCCCTGGATCACAAACAGTACACGATCCCACACGCACATCAAGCACCCTCCTATGTACATACTTTTTAAATCTCCACCTTCCACTCCCATCAAATCTGAAACATAGGTACACAATAAACCCCTACCACGCACGAGCCGTCCCCTCCCCCTCCCCCTCCCCCTCCCCTTCCCCTTCCCTTCTTCCTACCGAACATCCATCTCCACATCCTCCTTTTATCCCTTCCCTCAATCCGGCGACACCCTTTCGCGAGCAGCACAACCCCTACCTACGCTAGCCACACACACACACACCCCCCTGACCCACATCCCAAATCCCCGGGACACGCCGCTAATGCACGTGCGGCGCCCAATCCCTGCGAGTCCCTGGATTACGCAAAAATTCGCCTAAGTGGGAACGCTAGTGCCGCGGTGTGATGGGGGGATTTTGGGGGATTTTTTTGGAAGGGGATACCTTAAGGCAGATGTGATTTGAGAAAAAGAGGGGGGGAAATGGGCTGAGAGGGCCGCCCTTGGTGGTTTGGTGATATGATGAGATGAGATGAGGGAATTGAGCAGTTGCATATATTCACAGGGCACGACGCCATGCTCTGGGTGACACATACATATCCCGGGCGGATCTGCTACAAGGCATACAGGATGTCCTTGGATGCATGGTGATCATGTTGTGCGTTGTGCAGTGCAGATTGCGCGGGGCCCCCAATCGGTGACCGATGTCTGTTGCATGGCCGGGGGATTTTTTGATTTTTTGGTTGTTGCGTGTACTCTAGGAAACCCCCACGGCATCTCGGGGTGAGGTGCGCATGACTGTGATTGCATGAGTGAGGTCCGAGAGGCGGCCGGGTTTACGTGAGCAATATACTACAGGATTGAAGTGACATGCGTCGACAAGCGAAAACATGTAAGAAAAAGGTGCCGTGACGGAACGCCTTGACGCGGTGGCTTTTCGCCGAGAGGGTTGCTGAGAAGAAAAGATTGCGTGCTTTGTTACCCTGGATTTCAGGACACGTGCCCATCGGCGATCCGTGCTTGGTGGTTGCAAGGCTTGTCGACAACCCCCGCTGATCTTGACCCAGGACCACAGCACAGGCGCTCTCTCCCCCATTCCAAATATCCAGCAGAATTGCATTCATGCACCGCAGATCTCTTTTCCACGCAGGCGATTAACTAGGAGAGGGCGATCCCAAGGGTCGCTATCTGCGTGTCACGCTGTATCGTGACATGTTGTGCGACCGGAGATATAATGAGCGGGAGTGATGGTTAATTGATACCGATACCGATACCGATTGGAATCTCTTGGGGGATACTGTATGTAATAGATAGGGCTGACGATGATACCAACAGTACTTTTAGCGGTTAGCCACGCAGTGCCACGAGGCTTTGCATTGGCGAGGACATCTTGGCGAGCGGATCGCCAGTGCCGGATGTGGGGGTTTGGTCGTTTGGGACGGAATGCCGGCGAGTGGAACGTGGCGATTGTTCAAATGGAGAGAAACTACTGAGAAAAGGCCGCCGTTTGATACAAAGTTAGAAGGACGACCTGCATCCGGCAGTAGCGCCGTTGCGGTGGCTTAAGAGGCTAACTCGAAGGGAAAGTCGACATCCTGGTTGACTTCTGTAGTGTTTCTCTCTGGCATCTCGAGCATGAGCACTCCTCGCCGAGCCAGGGCATCAATATCTCTTGCCTCTGATCCTTGTTCAATCCCTGGCCGTGAGCTCCACCACCGCAGTATGAGATGAAAATCTGCTCCTCTTGCCTGACAGCGCGGGTCGCCGTAATTTCCACAGTCGTTCCTCCAGTACTGGTCCCAGTACTCGACTTCCATGTGGCGTTCGGCTCGCAGCTGTGGTTGAAGAAAGAGAAAAGTGGGTTTACCCCGTAGACTGGACGTTCGTGGTGCATCTTGACGTTCCTGTTGTTGATGAGGCGAGCCCAAACCGTCAGGAGCACCCAGGTGTCAAAGCGATGGTCAGCCCAGACATCGATACCAAGCTGCCGTAGAATTCGAATGGGGACGTCGACGTTCCATTCGTATGACCATCGATCAACAGTTTTACTTTGATATTGAGGTGTGAGTCTTGCAAGCAGCGGATGTTCCAAAGGATGACAATTGCCCTGAACACAAACAGAAAGGACTCGGAGCCAGACAAGACCATCCAAACCTGGATGATTGACATGATTCGCTGTTTTCGCCGCTTCGAATAGCCAGCGAAAGTCTTTACCGCACAGCACCTTGTGATAAGAAATCGATGCTCCCGTTTGGCATTGCTTGGCACAGTAAACAGCTGAGCAGCACTCCGCCGACACTGTTTCCTGTCCAGCTGGCGATATCGTCCCGCAGCATGCCTCGCAGATGACCTCGTCTGGCGTGAGCAATGTATTTGTGGCTCCTATCACTGTGGTATCCACAAAAAGGCAGTCACCAACAGCGATATCCGAGGATGCAAAGACTCCTAGAACATCCGATGGGCCGTTGAAAACGTCTGGATTGTTCGAACCGGAGATGCGTGCCAGCTTGCATTTTGGAGAGACTGCGGTAAGCTCTCTTTCGAGCGACCTGATGAGAGTTTCACTCCTGCGTAGGTATCCCGGAGGCATAAATGGATATTGCCTCAAGTATACTCTCCCTTGGATAAGCTGTCTGTTAGCCTCTGCCCCTTCATGTCCTTCCTCTCGTGTGGTTTGTCGCGCTTTCTCGAACTGAGCCTTGTATACTCTGAATTCTTGAGGGAAATATTCATCGTCAGGGAATCTGATCTTCGCTCCCTGACAAATGTGCAGAGCCTCCCACGGATCCAGTGTAAATTCTACTGCTTTCAACAACACCCGATATGTATTGCGAAGAAGGTCGGTCAAGCAGTCCTTGACGTGAAATACCCATTGGCCAGGTTCCATTCTCTCCTTGCCTTCGTCCTCTACTTCAAATTGAAGAAACGTGTCAAATGCCACTCTGACCTTCATCCCTACGCTGTTCTCCTCATACTCGAGCGCATGCTCAAGCAACAGGCATGCCTTTTTGGCATCTCCAGCAGCGAGCTCAGGGTAACCCAAGCGTAGAAGCCTGTCCGCTCGTCTGAACCAGTATTCTGGGTTCTGAGGAACATCGAAGATGCGCTTGGTTGTCGCGGCTATGAACCAGGAGTCGTGTTCCAAGACCTATCAATAGTCAGCAAGTGAGGCTGGCGGGCAATTTTGCGGTGGAGAGGGGTGGGCGGAAATGGATTGATGTACTTCTTGGGGTAGACCTCGTGTTGGTAGTGGAGTGGTAGGCTTCCAAGCCTCCAGATCCCATTCATTTTCCATGTCCCAGTGAGGCAGTGTGGATACAGCTCTGAGAATATTCGGTACGTCTTTCCTAAGGATCGTGTTGCCGTTACGGCGAAGCCGTTGTTGAGAAACGAGGTCTACAATATCGTAATCTTTTGTCATTCACTTCTGGTACGCCTCCTACTGTAATTGTTTGCATATGCCCTGTTTGCTTCTCCGATACTTATGCTAAGATCATCTGTAATGACTTGATTATACCTCATCGCCGAATCATACTTGTCATCGTCAACATATCATTCACTATAACTAAGTATCGAAACCCCCAATCATACCCATCACAAATTACGAAAGATCGCCATCACGGAAGCTCGGGGGCTTGACGGGAAAAAAACAGCAGATTCAAAGGTGATGGTGAGAACAAACCCGACTTCAGGGAGAGATTCTGAAAGGATTATGCAATCATGAATGACCTCTCTCTCCTCCAACTCCATCCACTCTCAACCCCCCATCCCCACCCAAAACTCCAACTCCAGGAACCCCTTTACCGTCAGTTCTCCGGGGGAAAATCCTTACTCATAAACCGTTGAAATGAGACGCAGCGCAACGCAACGCAACATCCCATAGCATGAACCCAAAGTTCTCCAAGTTACCAGGGGTTTGCAAAACGCCCACAAACAACACCCGATTATTTCCAAGGAATATTATCCGGATGGACAACTACACTTCCGGTATGTTCCTCAAATGTAAAAATCGGGCAAATAGTAGATTAGTACTAAAGAAACATGGGGAGTTGATTTTTCGAACCGGAATTGGTCTGATAATTTGGTCTGACATGTCCGGCTCTTGTGGATTTCTACCATCACCTGTGGAATGATCTATCTGCTTCTGAGTCTCATCCATACGTATCTTGCATAAAGTATAGTCCTTAGCTCTATCCATGCTACGCCCGCTGTTATAGTATCTGAATACTACGTGATGAGTAACACCTAAAATGCCATAATGATAAACATGAAAACCCAACTCCGCAAACCAGGCAAATTGGGAATACTCATATTGCCAACACCGCCGCCATTATCATTGCTATCGTCGCAACAACGTATCCAGCGCTTGCGGCCCCAGGAGCGGCGCTCTTCACAGTCACATTGAGCGCGTAATTCGGCTGATATGGCGGCGGATTAGCGCTGTTCACCGTGCCGTTCCAACAGTACCTGTTGAAGCACTGATTGCACACATCTGGAACTGCCGTTTTGGTCCTTTCGAGGCTGCGGCTGAGGATTGCGCAGCCAACGCACGCCGGCCATTGAGTGTCTTTGGTTCCGTTGCCCATGGTCGCAACCTCATAGCCGTTGAATATGATGGAGTCGCGTTGGGAGGTGTTGTAGCTGGGGTCGAAGGTTGAGACGTTGGATTGATATGTATATGGGAAATTCGGCAAATAAACGATGAGAGGGGTCATGTGAGTCGTGTTTGAAGAATTGCATCCAAAAAATGTGGGCCGAGTATTTAGCCCGAGGTTGATGAAAGTGTTCTGGTCGGGGATAGATGGGAAAGATGTTCCATTACCTTGACCTGAAGAGTTTAGGCTGCGCTGGTAAGTAGCAACGAGTGCCGTCCCATTCGGCCAGTAGTTATTGGTATCGGCGCTGCTGTCAACTGCAAAAATCACGTCTACATGACGAGCAGGCTGGATTAAGGGGTGAAGAGGAATGTTTTCGAGATCTTCGCCACCATCGACAAGAGAAAGGGTCTTGGACTGAGCGGTAAGAGAAGTTGCATTGTGGTAGCCGTAGAATGGGTTCGGGTACTCGGCAATATCATTGTGGTCGGAGCTAACGGCACCAAGGATCTTGGAGATAAAATCCTTCGCTAAAGATGGGATCGAGGTCGAGTTTACTTGTAGAAGAAACTGGTTGAACAGGGAGGAAGAAGTACCCATGACATATCCAACGTTGTCAAAGCCTCGGACACATTTCCCATTCGAGGGGATGACGCCATTCGAAAAATTTGAGCCCAGGTATTCAAGAGGAGCAAAACCATATGAAGTGGGATCAAAGGTTCCGAACTCCCAAGGGTTGAACTCGTAGACCGTGGTATTTGATGGGATCGCTTGCTCACCAGGAGCACGGCCATCAGTAACCAAAATCGGCATTGGGGCATTACCCTGGGCAAAGGTTGGATCGAGCGCAATGGATGAAAATGTATAGTCAGGCCCACCATCACTTGCGTTGACGAGCTGGAAAGAAAGCGCCCGCCCCCAGTAATCCGTAACTGAGGTTGGAAAGCCGGCACTATTCTTGTTGCTAACAGCCTTCTCGATATTGGAGAAATAATCAGCGGTATTGAGCAGTTGGATGCCACTCTGAGCTGGACCAGAGAATATTGAGTTCTGGAACTCCCATGTTGATGTGGTATTGCCCTGAAGTGTCGAGACTGTTGTGAAGTTGTTTACATAGATGCTCCCCACCAGCCAGCTACCTCCGCTCAGACCTGCGAGGTATGTTGAAGCTTGCAACAAACCCCCTAGATGACCCGCAGCAGTAGAATTATCTTCTCTGCTGTCAAACGCTTGGATCGCTCCTGCTCCTGTCATCAAGGCCCTGTAGCCACCTCCGCTTACAGCAACAGCAACGTTAGGGAGCGCAGTTGCATTCTTGGCATTTCTCGTAATGTAAGACGCGGCATCGAAGCCCGTGATATTCAATCTTCCTAAGAGATCTCGCATGGGCGTGATCGTGTTGTTCCGCCGTAGTTCCAACCATGATGTTTCGTTTGGAGATAGGCTTGATGCGCTGCGGATGGTAGGTCGATCTGAGGGGCAGTTGTCGCCCGCCGGCGTGTATCCATTGGGCGCATTGGGGAGTGCTCGGCTTCGGAGGGTAGCTAAAGCTACAGTGGTGTCGAATTCTATCGGAGAATCGCGTAGGAGGACAGATGCTGCAAAGTTTAGTAGGCGCGCCGAATAAACAGGTTGCGTGCTCTTACCATTAGAAGACGCCCCGAATGCCAATAGAGCTATCGCGCTCGACAAGTAAGTTGAAGCAACCATTTTTACCAACAGAGTATGTAGAGAGGAGAAGGAACATATATACAAGAAGCAATAACAGTTGTTTCAGCTGTTGATCTGGAAGAAGTTTGAGCCCCTAAATGACGTAGAATCATGAAACTGTGCCTTTAGTGTACTTTGCCAAGGTCAGGCCACTTCTTTTCGCTTGTCCCACCAACGTTCACTCCATATAGGTATTAATATTGTATGGATGCGTGTCAAGAACTCACCACAAGGAAAATATGCATCTCTTTCGAGTGACTGCTCCATAAGCAACGACTTCAATGCGGCGCAGCAGGCTGTGTGAAGCAGAAGTGCAGGCCTGTAGGATCGATGTTGCAGGAACCGAAATAGAAACACGTCACGCGTGGCAATGAGACTTATGAGTACGAGTAGCGCAAGGCTTCACGAGAACTGCTTGGTCGGAGACATGAGGCATAGGATCGAATCGGTTCGGATCAGGGAGTGGCAAAGGTGGCTTGGGTTCTACGAAGGAATCCTACGTACGGAGTATAATAATATCAACCCATTGGGCTCCTTTGAGGTCCTTAATGGAAAAATAGTCACACCTTCCCACAGGCTCAATCTGTGTAGAAAAGCTGGTGGCAGGTTTCGGAATGAGCCCTGTACGGAATACAAGCATGCTGATCTTTGGGTAGCTCTTATAAGTCCCACGAGACACCGTCTAAAATCTCTCCACGTGCCGTACTTACATCTTCTGGTCGCTGAGTAGCCACTTATCAGATCTACAACAGTTTCTGAAGTTTCTGAGGTATCTGTCATGTTCAGACAAAGGTAGCAAAAGGGAGGCCGGTTTTGCTTTTAATGTAATCCATTGCTTCGACCACCTATGTCGCTCTGTCAGACCCTCATCTAATTTCTGTCCTCTCAGATCTACGTACCTTTTCGTCTTCGTACCTACGTCCCACCAACTGCAAGGATATTGGGGCACCTTGATACTTCTCAGATTCGTCTAACATACATCAGCATTACTCCTCGATGCTGGGATACGACGTCTAACTAACAGATATTGTAGTTGAACTCGTCTTTCTCATTCATCGGCTTATAGCCTTCCTCTGCAAGATCAAGCTTTGAATCCACCTTGGAAACCGGGAATACTAAGGCCGGGTAATCTAACAGGTTCCATTGACTAGTATAGCCCCAATACTTGGCATGATCGATTGGAGGTGCTGCACCTGGGCCCACGGGACAAAGTATCACGTCGACCATTCCCTCAGGTTCACCATGCTCGCTGGTGCCAGTGGCTGTATCATTCCAGACCTTGGCGTATGCTCGTCTATACTTCTCACGCCTCATTGTCCAGTACCACACGTCTTCGATGCTATGGTATTTCACATAGGGATTCTCCTTGATTATGAAGTCTGACAATGGCCGCCACGGTTCACCAGATGCCTCAATAGCTTTCTTTTCTTCATTTGCTCCGTCGCAAAAGTACAAGCTAGCAATAATCTCCCAAGCCTCATCGTGTTTATACGGTTTCCAATTCACAATTTCTACATCTTGTACTGTCTTAAGCTTGTCTACTATCTCCTTGAGAGCTCGAATGATTGGCGGATGGGGCTTCACGATTCCGTCGTCCCAAATGACTCCGACCTTCAGCTTCTTTTCTTGTCCTCTTCCTAGGTAACTTTCCTGATCTCTCCAGGGAAAGGGTATCAATGAGGACTCCACGAGCCAAGGCTTTGCCGCAATCGCTGTCTTCATGAACAGTTTTACACCCTCGAGGGTGGTACTCAGAGGGCCGATAACTGCTACTATCTGCTCCTGCGAAAGCATGGTCGCAGTCCATCCATCCACTGGAAGGCGGTAGCTGGTAGGCCTTAGACCGTAAAGACCACAGTTGGCTGATGGGCTCCGAATGCTGCCTTCGATATCCGTTCCAACACCCAGACAGCTGCCTCGTAACCCAATCAACGCGCCCTCTCCACCAGAACTACCTCCAGGCGTGAGATTGCGATTGAACGGATTTACCGTTATTCCATAGAGGTTACTGGAAGTTTCCAAATGCATGAGCGTCTGTGGTTGGGTTGTCCGGGCATAGAAAATGCAACCTGCATTCCAGAGGATTTTCAGAAGATTGGAGTCATCTTCTCCCTTGCTGTCCCACCAGCTAACAAACCCACCGTTCAATCCCAGACCTTTCATACCAACATGCTCTTTTACACTGATTGGTAAACCGTGCAAGGTTCCAACAGGCCTCTTGTGTTTCTTGTAGTAATCATCAAGATCTTTAGCTCTGGCTAAGGCTTTCTCAGGAAGGAGCTCGGTGATACAGTTCACCTGCATCGGCCAAGCATTAGCTATACATAAGCTGAGAGCTTCCGCAAGCAACCTACGAGCTTCTGAGCAATACCAGCTCGACGTAGGAACGCGATAGTCACACCTGTACTGGTGAGTTTGCCAGAAGCGAGAGATTTTACAAGATCTTCTGGGGTTGTCTCGGTGATGATCACTTCCTCCGTGGTAAGCAAGTGCTTTGGGATCTCAGTGACATTCAAGGGTAACTCAGAGGGAACATCAGGAACAGCTGGTTTAACAAGCTTGATGCTGGCATCCCTATGCTCTTGAGCTTTCTCAGCAACTTCTTTCCAGCTTGGTTTACTCATGGGGGTCGTAGTCTTGGTCAAATCGAATGATAATGCTTGAAAGAAATGATTGGGATTTGAGAGAATGAGGTTTCCATGGCAGATGGAGACGAGAGACACTATCCTATCTCCAATGAGGGGTTGTTGAGTGGAAGCCGTGAAGCTCTTATCAGGCCGAACACCCTGAATAGGCAGGTTTGTTTTCGCGATCCATGCTTACTGTAATCTTCCTTTCGCAGACATTACCTACCTACATAACAGTACCTTCAACATCTCATACAGTCTAGAGCTTCTACCCTGCAGCAACCACTAACGTCAAGTAATACGTTACCATGGTAGATACTCAATCTGATGATAAAACAAAGACTGACCTCACGTGTCATCCCTCCACAGACGGGACGTTCCGCTGCCCCACTACGTAACCCCGCAGCCTCTACTCCGACGTGTTCCACCTGCGAAAGCACCATGGTGGGATATCTGCTTCTTGCAGTTGCGATATCTCAGCTCAACCCCGATCCTCTCCACTCTCCACTCTCCCATACTTGGTCCATATTTGTTTCCAATTGTAGAACACAATGGCTTTGGATAGCGGCTATCTACACAACTGATGTCATGCAATTGGCAGTCATCTATGGTCTGAACTTCTTATTCCATCTATATCTCAGAAGCTTCTCAACTACATGACTCAATTGTTTCCAATATGCTGTCAGCAGTACGCCAAGTGTCTAAGGCGATGCCCGCTTATCAAGGGGCGGCGTTTCCTTACACAAGAGCTTTCTCACTAAGCCAGTTTCTGTCGAAGTCATCGTCGACGCTCCAAGAGCCGCCGCAAGGTCAAGCTCCACAGAATCCAGGCCGCGGCCCTCCTGCACCTCCTCCTCAAGAAGCGAAGAACCTCCAGAGCAACATTGAGTCAGCTACTTTTCTTGGCACAAAGAAACGGATGCCAGAGTTCAATCTCACAGACAGAGTCGTGCTTGTCTCCGGTGCAGCTCGAGGACTGGGTTTGACCCAAGCCGAAGCCCTACTCGAAGCCGGAGCGACCGTGTACGCCCTCGACCGCCTACAAGAACCATCTCCAGACTTCTACCGCGTTCAGAAAAGGGCAGCAGAGGAGCTAGGCACGACTTTTCACTATCGCCGAATTGACGTGCGAGATGTTGAGGGCCTGAACAAAACCGTTGGAGACATAGGGGAGACGCATGGACGGATGGATGGGCTGATTGCAGCGGCAGGTATTCAACAAGAGACCACTGCGCTGGACTATACAGCCAAGGATGCAAACATGATGTTCGAGGTTAACATCACCGGCGTTTTTATGACGGCCCAAGCGGTGGCGAAGCAAATGATATGTTATGGTAGTCGGGGAAGCATCGCTCTGATCGCTTCTATGAGCGGTACCATCGCAAATAGAGTATCCCCCTTTCTCTTCTCAGAACACGCGGAGCTTGTGCTAACACTCTCAGGGTCTCATCTGCCCCGCCTACAACGCCTCCAAAGCCGGCGTCCTCCAACTAGCCCGCAATCTTGCTTCAGAATGGGGCCAACCCTATGGCATCAGAGTCAACACCATATCGCCGGGCTACATCGTCACAGCCATGGTGGAACAGCTATTCCAACGGTACCCCGAACGAAGGAAGGAGTGGCCGGAACAGAACATGCTGGGAAGGTTGAGCAAGCCGGAGGAGTACAGAGGGGCGGCGGTGTTCTTGATGTCCGATGCAAGCTCTTTCATGACTGGGGCCGACTTGAGGATGGATGCGGGGCACGCCAGCTGGTGAGGAGGTAAGCAGTACGTTGTTAAGTTGTGTAGAATATATTCTAGAAGCCACAGCAATACTGCTGCTGTTAGCCATACCTCCAGAATTTCTGCAGTACTCTTACCAACGCTACCATATCATGAGCCCTCAAATCCTAACGCGACAACCCATTACGACCCACCCCCCATACTCACTTCCCCGACAACCCCCCTCTCCCCCAACCTCCCCACCACCCCCTCCGCCAACCCGATCGCCCTCTCAATCTCCCCCGCCCCCATCCCCTTCTCATCCCTCATCACCAACACCCTCCTCAACGTAAAAACATCCAAAAACCTCCTCCCCCCCGCCCCCCCGCCCCCATCCACATCATCAGTATACCCCCTCACCCTCGCAAACTCCCTCTCCGCCTCCCCCGCCAACCGCTCCCTCGCCGCCAAAACCCGCACAGCCGGGTTCATCGCCGGGTCCGGGAACACGTTCTTCAGCCCCTCGCCCCTCCGTGGGCTAAACGTGCTCGAGTTACTCAGCGTTGAGTTCGGAGTCACGGGGCCGAGCGAGCGCAACGAGGCGGCGAAGTCCGGGTCCGAGGCGTCGGAGGTGATGGCGGGGGTTTTTGTCGAGCTGGCGCTGGGGGAAGGGTGCACAGTAGGGCCAGGGCCGGAGGCGGCGGGGGGTTGGTTAGGGGAGAGGTGGGAGGGGGGTGCGGTGGGGGGGATGCGGGAGGGGTATTTGCGGGCGGTGGGAGCGGCGGCGCGGGTGGCTTTGGAGGTGGTGGAGCCCATTGTTTAGGGTATGGAGAAGGGGCGTGATTCGTAGTTGGGTAATTTTGTTGTGGAGGATTTGTGGTAGAGAGCACAGGATGTTCGAAAGGTAATTAGGTACCTACGTCACGCGTTTATTTCGACACGAGTGATGTTAGATGGGAAGAGCACGATCTTTCGTCTACGGTGTCTCAACCTAGGCTAATTACATCTGCAAATCATCTACTCGTTTCTCTATGTTCCGTTTGGATATAAAAATTGTAAGCTAGATATGCACGACCTGTCAGCACAATCGGACACGCCTATCCCGTGACTGGGTTTGATTAAATCCACGTATTTCCAGGCAGCAGCTTCTAGTATATCTGTTTCAGTCTCCTATGGGTCGAGGTTGTGAGAGCCAATGCTAAGCACAGGCGAGCACGGCACAGATGGACCTGGATTGGCAAGCTGCTGGAAAACCAAATGAAGTGGAGGGCGAGAAGGCGAAGCGCAGGTGGGTATCTTGCCCCTGGTTAACAGAACCAGATTCATTTTTCTGTTCTGCTGTACTGAGTGAGTAAACAGAGAAAGAAAGCTTGCAAGATTGAAAAGGTTGTTGGAGCGTGGTGCTCCAGGGACATCTGTCGATGGAGAATGTTAGTGTAACTATCCATTGAAAGGCCAGACACAAGCTTGAAAGCTAACATGTAGCAGGGGTAGTTATCAACCGGCAATACTGCGACGAGTAAGAAATAGAGCCTCTGTTTCGTGTTTCCAAAGAGCATTGCTGAACTATCTCGAGAGCTCCCAATGGTGCTTCACTTTCCAGCTCGGTTACGAACCGTGACAGATTGAAATAAGAGAGGCGTAGAGAGACAATCGTGCTTTTCTATGGATGTTAGCATGTTAGCCGATGGAATGGTTCCTCTGTTCTGTGTAATCGAGACGATTGCGCGTTGCGCCCTTGTACTTTAGACTGTATTTCCCGTTGTACATACAACGTCTATTATGGGTAAAGTGTAAGAGAAAACATGTTTCCAGCCTGCTGGCTTGTACTAGTCTAGTATTCAACACATTCAATCCCTCTGGATGTCTCTGGAGTTCGTGAGCCGAGCCTTATCTCAACCCCGCGAGCCTTCGCGCTTGGACCTCACTCAATGCTCTGCTTCCACTCAGAAAGGTGGTCAACCCAATCACGGCTGCTCCAGGTAGTATCTGGAATAACTTCCATGAAGTGTAGTACATAAAGAAAAGTCCCTCCATGGCGATTATTGAAAGAAAAAACACCGAATGTGACATTGGCGAGCTCTGTAAAGCTTTGGATAGATGATTCAGATTTGCCCCAAGGGAAAGCCACTTAAAGTCTTTCTATCAGCAGCTACCCCAGCTTTGCGCCAACAGAGTACATACCGTAACAAGAAGAACTGGCAGAGCCGCAACCACAACAGCCATGAATATGAGCGTGATTATTTTTGGCGGACTTTTAGGATCTGTCTTGAATATGTGATGGATCTCAGCAAGCTTCCCATAACGCAGCGGCTTTCCTGGGGACGCAATTGCAAAATTAGGGTCGATTTCAATCTTAAATTCAAAAGCAAGCCCTTCGTAAGGCTTTGAGGATCCAAAAGATGCAATGAGCAGGGAAGCAGTAAGAGGTTTAGGTGATGCCAGTAATTGTGTAGGGATGTCCTTGTGTGACTGTTTGCAAAGATAAGTAGCTGCCACGACAATTCTGGATTATCAAGACTCACAAGCTCGACTTTGCCCTTTCCACTCTCCTTCACGGAGAAAGCGAATGAGGTTTCGAGGCTGTTGTTGGGGTCTTTCACAAGCAGGAAGACCTGGTGTGGGCGGTTTGGCTTATTGTCCTCTTTTGCTGTGAGTAGTACTCTCAAGGTATCGGATGCCCCCAATGTAACGGGCTTCGGTAGGGCTTTGTTGGGTACCAGCCTGTTATAATTAGACATCAGCTTTGGCAAAGTACGACTACATGGTAATTGAGACGGACTTCTCCTTCAACCCCCCCTCAACCCCGGCCTGCTTGCCGTGGACGGAGACCGTTGCTTCATCAAAACTCCATGATGAAGCCGCCGTGACTGACACTGCAGCAGATAGGATCAGGACAGAAGACAGCAGATGTCTTGAGAGCTGCATGGTGTGTGACTGGCTATAAGTGAAGCTGCGTCAGGTCAAGACAGATTGTCAATCAGGTCCTGGAACAATATAGGGCCGAGGTAAAACCCGACTCTTATTTCGTGTGGATCCTCATAATCCTGTGCACAAGAACTTCGACATCTCGTGATGCCCATTGCTGTCGCACGTATGTCGCTTGCTTGCCCAAAGGATTGAAAGAAATCCTGGCTGCTGGGGACTGCCCTTGGGCTCCCCTCGAATTCTGAGCTACCAAGGTACATTTGTTCCTGTTCCGTGCACAGCACCCACTCCACAACCAGATACCGCTCATATATGATAGCAGTCCAGATGTAGGCTTTCCAAATGCGCCCAACCTCTCGTATGTCTTTCTATCCATAGTAAAGTACCAGCGTTCTATTGGATTGTAAGAGTACGAACCTGTGGGTCCATCATCGTGAATCTCATCACCACCCCAATAGCCCTAAACTCGGTAAACCCTACGAGCCATCCGCCGTTTATTATATTTGACCACCACCTTCGCAACCACCGCCGCACAAAACGCCGGAAGTCGGCGTTACTTGCAGACCCCCCAAACCATTAAGATACATAGCGCGGGAATCAATCGGCACGATCGAGGTCCAATATAGAAGAGCTTTGGGTTCTCTGCAATGATGGTGGCTACCCGAGCTGCTGTGGATGAGCCAGAGGGTGCAGGCCGTCGCGCAAAGCGTATCAAGACAGAGAGCGCGGCCAGAAGCAGCAGTACGCAGGACCTAGAGAATACCGGCACAAGAGCTGCGGATCAGCCGATCCATAAGAGTAGCTCGATTTTCCATTCAACTGTCGACAAGAACAACAGGCGGGCCGATGTCACAATGTTGAATCTCCGCAAACAGCATCGACCCTCGAAAGGAAATAACGGCACAAATACATCTCGTGCTGCCAAGTCGAGATCAAGTTCTTCATCTACGCAGACTCGGCCGATATCAGGCACTGAAGGAATATCGCCAGCCCCAGTACAGTCCACCAACGACGAATTGGACATTTCAAGTTCTCCGTCAGACCCTTTTGACCTAGCGATCTGGGTTGCTCAGGCAGTACGTCGTATCCATAATGGAGTACAAGCCACTGTGGAAACTGATGCTCGACATTCCGAAATGAAACGAAGATCATCGTCTCGCACGTCAGGGCTACATATGAATGGAACCGATAACGACGCAGAAGTCTCCGAACCTTTGGGGCGCGAAAAGGAACGGGATGAGCAGCGTCTAAGGAAGCAGAGATGGAGAAGTGAGCATAGAGAGGAGAGTACGACTACTCCAAGTCCTCATTCTTTGAGCGAGACTGATAGTGCATTCTCGTTTAGACTTCGACAATGACCTGCGTTGTCGCATCAACACACGTGCTAAAGCACTGTATGGGACTAACCCATCGGTTGAGAAAACGAAGTTTATGGAAAATGAATTTGAGAGGCGAAAGGCAAGGCGTAATAGTAAGGAAAGCCGTGAATCTGAGTCTTCGGGCTTCACTTTCGGTCCAGAAATTGTGGGCAACCTGTTCTCCGCACAGGGCACAGACGGTCCCATAGACGTCAACGCCGCCGGAATACTCCTCATCAATACTCTGCAGGGCATGCGTAGTAAAGTTTACGCGAAAAGCAACCACGAAGCAACAACAGCCTTGAACATTGCGCTTAGGGACAGCAACATCGGCGCAAGACCCTTCATCGAAGCTTTGCACATTCTAAGTGCAGATTCAGGGGTCATGGACGCTATCAATCTGGCTATGGAAGGCCATGACCATGCATCCGATGCTGAACCTGGTATCACAACTTTGGCAAATACAGCGACAACCAGTCCTACCAATGCTGATAGTCGTCGTACTTCTAACACCGAACAGAGTCCTAATTCGTTCCTGCATGCGTCCGGACTTCGCGGTGGAGGTGCTAATGGATACTCCATAGACAACCACTATCAGTCAAATGATGCTATCAAAGCTCTCAACGCGGCGACGTTGATCTTGAGTGACATCGCCGAAGGTAGCTCAGGCCATTACGTAACGCCATATGGTAACCCACCGCCTACAAATACTGGTATGAACGGCTTGAACAACACGAACGGTGGCCAAACAAAGGAATCCATCGAGCTAAATACTGCGGACAAAGCAAACGCTGTTAAACCACTCACCAAATTTCAGATCGACGCTCTGTTAGAATTTGCAAACGGAGGATCCCTAATGGACAAGGATGATGATGAATCTGTCCCAGACGCACCAGACGATACTACTGAAACGGGGGAAGCAGAAATGACACCGCAGCCGGACATTGACATCAATGCCACCTTGCAACGTATCATAATGGAGCTGACAGCTGATGAGTCTGGTGACCGTGATAAACTTGGATTTCCCCTGGCTACTTCTCAAGTGGACAAGGCTGCTGCTCTCCAACGTCTCTTCGCAGAAGCAGGAATCTCCATCAATACAATTTTACCAGCGGCGCAGGCTCACGCAACCTCTCAGCTCTATGCTCATCTCTCCAGTCGTGCTCACAAATTTCCGACTTCTGGGGGCATCAACCCTATTCATGCCAGCGCCTACGGTAACACAGCTCAGATGACGCAGAGGATGCTGGCTCGGCCAGTCAATGGCAGCCAACCGCTACAAACTGCGCCATCAACTTCGGGAGGAAACGCTGTTGGAGCAACCGCTCGTGGGAAGAGTGGGAAAAGTGCTGAAGAGATTAGGAAGATTAGGGAGTACGGCTTTCCGCCGCTGCCAGGATGTCGGCCTGGTCTCAAGTGAGAGCAGTGACGATTTGATGACCGCAATTGACTGAGGTGGCGCAAGCTGGGGTGGACTTTACGATGCATTGCCAGGAGCGAGGGGGTACTTTTCTCTTCATAGAAGGGCGTTCAGGGACGTAACTATGATACCACCATTACATGCGAAGTCATCGTCATTTTACTACAGAGGGACAGGATTCAACGTCAGAGGTGGCTTGTAAGATACAGGGGCTCAAGAGGATGCTACGGCTTCACTATTCGGAGGATTGTTTGCTTTAGAGTATGTCTGAGGTTAGATGTACCCTATGTAACTCAATGTGCTCTTTCAAACTACAGTACAGTATTAAAGTAGTTTGATCATTTCTTAACAAAATTGAGCAAATTGTCCTACCTGCCAACTTAAAAGTCGCGGTGGCATCAACATTATCATAGGTAGTACAAAACAAACACATAATGACTATCACAATCAGCTTCCCTTTCTCAATGCTCCGCAAACTTCCACCACAACCCTCCTTACGCGCTCTCCGGACCCACTCCACCGTATCCGCCAAACCCCCTCCGCCCCTACCCTACCAACGCTCACGAGCCCCAAAACCCCGACTCCAACCCCCCAACAAACCCCCCCGCCCTTCACCCCGGCGCAACCCTCCCGCCAAACTCCCCGAGAACTACAAATCGACAGCTCGGAAGTGAGTCTGGGACGCCTTTGGTGATCTGGGCGGAAATGCGGCTAATGTGGGGTACAGGGTCACGTTCGCGATTGTAGGGACGCCGATAGCGCTTGTGACGAGCTATGTGCTGTATCAACGATGTGGGTTTCCTGGTGTTTGTATGCGTATGGGAGGGTGGGGTTGCTGATGCGGTGATGTAGTGGTTCTGGGGCAGGAACGGAAGAGTTTGGTGCCTGTTGTGAAGGAGGAGGAGGAGGAGGAGGAGGAGGAGGAGGGTTGAGACGGGCAGAAGGGCAGCGAAAGATGGATCAGCCGATTTGGGGGGACAGGGGGTTAGGGGAGTCTGAGGGACGCTGGTGTTGCGAGGGGCCCGGAATTGGGGGGGACAGGACTGGAAATACCAGTGAGCGAGAGAGAGCAGCACCGCTCAACGAGTACGAGTGTTCAAACTTAGGCATCGGAGCCACGCTTGCGAAGGCATCACCACGATATGTCACGAAAAAAAGAAACATTCCGGAAGGGACATAGCTCTGGAACAATACGTTTGCAGAAGAGAGGTCTACCAAGTGGACCTCTCCAAGGCCATTCTCTCCCCGGACATTTCCTGATAGAAGAAGGAAATAACGCAACGACTACACAACGGCGGCCACACCCACCCTCACATCGTCACATTTCCAAATGTTCAAGCCAAGCCAGGGAAGGACATGGGAAACGCCACAAAAGTGGTCGGTCACCGGTATATAGCAACCATTTAACATCAATAATCAAACACTGGGGGGCCAGAAACAGGAGAAGCTGCAACGAAGGGCCCCAATGTACCTCACCGATGATAACTCTCGGCCGCATAGGTACCCGAAGCTGGACTTGGTATGCGCAATCATGCTGGAATGGGATGGAGTATAAGAAGAGTCAGAGGATGCAGGGAGAGAGGAATTTGGAAGGCGATCGGGATGATAGCGCACAGCGGTGGGGGTGTAGGTATCGTAGAGCATGTATAATTCTCCGCCCAAATCCACGCTCCCGTTTTCGCTCAAGCGTTCGTTCCTGTTCATGCACGAACGGCCTGTCAATAACATGACCAAACGCCTTGGGTATCTTCGTATCACAACCGCAACCCCCCAAATCACCCCCCCACTTCCCCCTTAACCAAAAACCTCAGCACATCCTCCATCGCCATCGCCTCCCCCTTTCCCTCCTCCTCCTCCTCCTCCTCTTCGTCCTCTTCGTCCTCTTCGTCCTCCTCTTCCTCTTTCAACCCCGTAACCACCCCCTCCCTCTCCTCAACCGTAAACTCCCCCCCCCACTCATGCCTCCTCGCCTCCTGATTCGCCGCCATCCCCGCCCACTGCCACAACTCCTCAATCTCCCCCTTTCTCTCCTCCACCCCCGCATCCCCATCCCCGCCTCCGTAGCCTAAGACCTCCCCCCCAATCGCCCGCCCCTCATCCACCCAATCCTCCACCCCGGGCTCGAGCTTCTTGCGCATGAGCTGGAGGAGCACGGCTTCGTGGGTGCGGCCGGGGAAGGAGGGGAGGGGGTAGACGGTTAGGGCGGAGAGGAGGGGCTGGTTGGTTGTGAGGTGGGTGGAGAGGGAGGTGAGGGAGTGAGCGAGGATGGTGGTTAGGGAGGTCAGGGAGGACCTGTTGCGTGGGGGGGCGTTGTTAGTTTGGTTTGTTGGGGGTGGGGGTGAGGGGGAAGGGGTTATACCATGATGGGAGGGGATCGGATTGTAGGAGACTTTGTTGGAGGGAGGCGAGGGAGTTTGTGAGTTGGGAGAGGCGTTGGCGGGTTTGTTCGAGCGTTTTGATGTCAGTGGGGGTGAGGGTTGTCATGAATGTGGTGGTGTATGTGGGTTGTGGTTGAGAGGATGAAAGGCGTCGGGTAAGGAAGTCTACGTAGGGTGTGATTGTGATTGGTCCATGTTTAAATCTACTGATCATTCGAACATGGATATGGACGAGCCGTCTACGCGATATATCACTATATAGATAACGCAGGGCCGGAGCTGTGTTGAACTCGTATTTCATTTGATCCTATTGCTGTTGCCCACCCTTCATTGTCGACTGACTAACCACTTGCGCATAAAGTACAAGCAAGTGTTACAGAAAAATCCAAAAGCATGCAGTCTTCACAATTTCATACCCAGCGCTTTGTGCACCCTCAATGCCTGCCTTATGCTCAGATCCAGCATAATCTCCTCGCTGCCACCAGGGATAGCATAAGCTCGGACATCTCTGTAGAGTCTCTCAACCTGTCGAAACGAACTCTTAGTACGTGATAAAAGCTTCCATCAACTGATAGGAGAACGTACCTTTGCACCCTGACCGCCACGGCTGTAACTCAATCCTCCAAATATCTGACTAGCCTCCCTTGCACAAAATTCAAACGTAATGGTCGACTGTGCCTTCAAGCTTGCGATTGCGCCTCCAAGTTTCAACATTGCTTCGGTATCGCTCATCATTTGGCACTGGTAGATGACACTCTCCAGCCAGTTGTACGAAGCTTCGATTTGGCGAGCCATGTGTGCTAGCTTTAAACGGATGACAGGGTGATCGATGAGCTTCTTGCCAAAAGTACGGCGCTTGTGCGCGTACTTGACGGATTCTTCGTAACAGACCCGAGAAAAGCGGATACATTGGATGATGATGCCAATGCGTTCATGGTTGAAGTTGGTCATGATGACTGGCGAGGAAATCAGTATACGCTCCTTTAGTAGTCGCAATAGTGGCTTGTCACAGTACCTTTGAAACCTTGGTTCTCCTTGCTAATCAAATTTCCAACGGGAACCTTGACGTCTTCAAAAGTTATGTATGTGGTTCCACTTGACCAGACGCCTTGGCAGTCCATTCTTCTCGTGCTGACACCACCATGCTCACGCTCGATGAGAAGACATGAAACCCCGTTCATACCCTCACCACCTGTCCGTACGGCAGTCGTAAAGTAATCACTCCAGATGCCGTTCGTAATCCATTTCTTCTCACCATTGACAATGTAGTGCTTTCCATCTTCAGAGAGCTTGGCTTCACAGGTTAGATTGGCGACATCACTGCCGGCATCGGGCTCGGTGATAGCGAGACATATTCTCTTGTCTCCGTTGAGAATACCTGGTAATATCCTATCCACCAAAGGCTTCTTCCCGAACTTCACCAAAGGGGGGCAGCCGATACCGAATCCTCCGAGCAGGTTCCAGACCAAACCACCGCTTCCAGCTCTCGAGATCTCGTCTGTCGTAAGTAATTCATGGAAAAGATCCCACTTCTCCGGCTGTACACTCTTAACTCTGTGGTCGGTGAGGTGGGTTGGGTACTTGTGAAGCCCCATGAGGCCGGCGAGGTAACCGCGCTCACCCATCTGCTTGTATATCGTGTCGGGCACTTTCTTCGCCTCTTCCCACTCACTGACATTGGGCTCAATCTCAGAGTCTACCCATTGACGCACCTCATCACGTAGCGCTGCGTGGGTCTCATTGAAGTAGGGTGAGTGGTGCTAGGAACGGTCTGTCAGTCCTGTAAGACGCACCATAGAACCACTTACGCCCTGGTACCACGACGGATCCGCATAGGGTATCATGTCTCCGTAAGAATCCATCGTCTCAGCCGCCTCATGAACTTCTTTGCCTGGCATAGGTGCTACAGTTCCAGACTCAGCCTTGGGCTTAACGATCTCCTTCTCTTTCTCCGGCGCTGGTGGCGGAGTGGCTGGAGGCGTGGGAGGTGCAGCAGCTTGCTTTTTGCTGTCCAACGACCCGACTTGCAGCTGGCCCTTGAATTTCTTGAGAATACCTTCGTTGTGATACTTCCAGAATTGCTTTGAGGCATCCTTGCCGCCGACTCGTTGAAGGACTGGGAACATGTCAATCGATGCTTATTCTATTATGTGGTCCAGTCATGAGCTTACTCTTTTGCCCACCTAGTAACCGTCAGCTCAAAACCTAGAATCAAACAATCTGGGAGATACTGTACTTACCGGGATGTTCGGTCTGGAACTGAGTCAAATCATACACATCCTCATCAACGATGACCCATAAGTCATCCGGTTTTTTGTGGGCGGCAACATCGCTGGCAGCGAAGGTCTTAGACATGATGATAACCGCCAAGCAGAACTCCAAGGAACTATAATGTAAGTTATATTAAAGGAAAGAAGGTGAACCAGGAGAAGTGTTGTAAGTAGGCGGGAAGTAGTATTTGAAGGAAGACAAAGCGAGATTCACATGTAAGACCTGTATAACAATCTCCGGTGTCCACACAACTGGGTAGTGTATGGGGGGCTTTCCACGGGTCACACCTCGAATGCTATCCTGTCCAGCTGGTACTCAGCATGATGCTATTGGTTCGAGGGCGCCGATTCCCACTCCGTACCACTTGCGGCCGTTCTCTCCACGTCTGGAATTCGATTGTGCCTCGGCTGAGCGGAGAGCTCCGCCGGAACATGTCCCTCGGCCATAGGTACCTTAGGTAGCCTTGCCATAATAAGTGGCATACTTGACTACATACAGGTACCTTAACCTACCTGTTCTTAAAACTACTAGCAACAACTCAGATGTACTGTACTGTAACATGTGGACGTTGACTCCAGGTGCGAATCATGTTTGGTTACTATTTTCCACTTGCGTGTAAAGTATCTTGTCTTCACCTACTTGAAAGCATACCTAGAGCATTGTGCGGTAAACCAAAAAGTGCATCTGACCCCCCGTACGGAAATAGAAGACAAGAAGTCTCAATAGAAATGGCGATTATTTTAGCGGCTCTCTGGCGTGTGGCATGACTGCGACCGCGATTCCGAACCGCATTCCGTTAGCAATATGGATTTTGATGGATTTTGAAGAATCTTAGACTACCTATTACTTTATTCACTAACATCAATAGTCTAGCAAGCTCGTTTGCCTGTACATAAGCCTATGTGCAAACGCCTCCTACTCCATCTCATACCTAGGCCAACCTCGAGAAGATGACAGCTGAAGTACAAGTGATCAAGGCCTCAGACATCAAGACTAGCACTGGCCAGACTGAGGGCATGGTCCGCCAAGGTGCCATTGTTGACAAGTCAGACAAAATCTGCGCCTCGAGTACGCTCTACCACCTGATAGCTTCATGATCTAGAATAGCTCAAGGCATGGCCAGTCATGATCGCAAAGCCCCACTCATCGTCAGCCATCCATCACCACGGCGATCAAGATACGATCGTGTATGCGGTTTGTGGTCGAGGAGTTGTTGTTTCAGAGGGTGGGAAAAGGCGCCAGATCTTGGAAGCCGGGGATTTTGCTCTCATACCTGCACATGCGGAGCATCAGGAGGAAAACGATGGAGATGAAGAGGTGACGTGGGTTATCACGAGAAGTGGTCGGACACCGGTGGTTCTGAACCTGACAGGATGGGGCTCTAGCTAGAGGACTTGGGTATAGGCATGGCGATGCTTGCTTTACGAGCACTTTTATAGTGCTGTGCTTCTCAAAGTCGCCCAAGGTGGTCCACAGCCCCAATTGTGCAGGCGTTTGGCATTCTCTCTTTTGATATAGCTATGCGAGCCATAGGTGTCCAAGGTAGCGAAAGTCGAACCCGCGTGGTGTACTTTAAGTTTACTGACCCCTAGCGTTGATGCCTAAAAATGCGGTCATCCATAGCTGGTAAGATTCCGAACCTCTTAGCACTTCATTGACCAGGGCTATGTTCTGGACATCGTCCAACGACCCATCGCTCCCACATCTTCCGTTGCTGATAATTCACAAAAAGTCCATTATCTCCCAAGTCCTCAGCTGTTGCAGGGTAAGAACTGCGAGAACACGTACAGAACGGTAGTGACGCTGGCGTATCAGGCGATAAGGCGATGTCATCGGCCTCTGGGCCATGATCAGTGTCTGCCTCGCTTCGTTCGTCCGAATCCTCGTCTTCACTTGCGGTGTCTGTGCCTTGAACACTCCAATGCGTTGCAAAATCGTCTTCGTCGTCGCTGTCACTAGCACCAGCTGGTGGATCATCAGGAACCTCCATACTGTTGGCCCACAGTTCGTCGAAATGCTTCGAGTAATCTACTCGTCGTAGACTGACCCAATCCAGTAGGTCCATTTCTACGCGAAGCATCGCAAGGACGTCTTTCCACATACTCCCTTCTTTTAGCTGTACATCGCGTAGGCGAAGACCCCTTAACGTTTTGCTATGGCGTCTTGCCAGATTGATAATCTCATCCGCCTCAAGACGCCAGGCCTGAATACCAAAGGCGCGCAGTTTTTCCCATTGTACATTATGGAATACATCTTCTAATCTTAAGTTCAGAGGTGAATGCGAAGGAAATCCGATATGCACTGCCTGTAAATTCCGAGCTGCGGAGAAAACCGTCCTGAATAAGTCTGAAAGCTCAGTCATCTTCTCATCTAGACCCACTCCGTCATCAAAATGAAGCTCTAGGCAGGTAAGGCGCGATGCAAGAAAGGAGACATTTGGTGGTATGCTTTTCTTCATGATAAGCGCGCTTTGTGGATTCATCATAGGCCCAGAGAAGCGACTAAAAGGCGATCGAGCATGTACAAGAGCCTCTCCAACTGTTTTAGTAGCGTGGATACAGGCAGGTGTCCATTTTAACTCGACTAATGATGTTCCGGCGGCTTCACTCTCTTGCAGAAAATCAAGGAGATGCCTGTCCGCTTCGTCCTGTAGCCTGAGAATTTGTACGTGTTGCAACGATGTGAAGGCGGACATCGCCTTCTTAAGCACGCGCACATCTTCTCCGGAGCGAACAATATTCCTTTGGTCCTCGGCTTTGGTTTTAAAATACGATGCGTCTAGACTCTGTAAGTCACCGTTGGCAGAATGCAATATGTCTTCGATCCTGCCCCTGCCTTCATCCTCGTCAGCCTGGAGCTGCCAAGCGCACTATAAAGCTCACCATACCCTCACCATAGAAAAATGGAACGAGATAACTGAATTTCCTCGTATGTTTTGCTAGATATCCCTTGCTACATATTCTATCCAAGCGCCGAAAGCCGCTGCGAGAGAACCTCGTAGCAATCTTTGTGAACTGATATGGCACAGCTAGTTCGGCAAATCTCTGACACACCAGTCTGAAGTTTCCGATGTCCTGCGCTCGCGAAGGCAATGGAGGACTTGGGAGTCGAAAGCTCTCGACTGACAGATAAGCCCGACGGTCGATATTCACAGATCTCTCGGGATCGGCCTCAATATGATCGAGGATATCCTTCAGCAACTCGTTTGAAAGCTTCTGGATAGCGGCAGTACTCGACATCATTCAATCAGTGACAAACGTAGCTTGTTTGACCGACGCACGTAATGGAACTTGGGTCCAAGAGCCAAACTACATTCTTGATTAATCTCGCAAAGTCTTGACAGAGGGAACGTTCTTCCAGTGCTGAGAGTAAAACAAGGAAAGGAAGGAAAAGGTGTCAGACGACGTCTTGCCAGCGCACTTCGGTTCAGGCACGGGAACACTTCTGAACCAGAGAAGACGCACAGCAACAGATGTAGCAGCACGGCGCTACATAACGATTAGGCCGTCGAGTAGGAAGAACAGAAGCGAGCTGTGCATCGAAGCCAATAAACAATCCGCAGCCAATTGAGGCTCGTGCTCACCCTCCATGAAGGAGGAAAAGTCACATGATTGATTCTTCACCGTCGGAAGGGCGGTCCCGCTGCCAACCGGCACACTATTGTGACATGTTAAGGGCCAGGAGCTCTTCGAGTGGTGGATGGCCCCGGTCTGGTAGGAAAGGAAGCCACACGAGCGAATCCGCAGGGCATAGACGGGAACAAGCGTCAGAAGGTGCAGGTCAAGACCGTAAACCTGCATCAACGATGCCACTACCTTTGGCGTTTCGCTCTTCGGTCCCAAGAGCAAGGCATGTCCTCGCGACCAGATACAGCTAATGGGACTGGCTAAATATATAGAGTTACATGCAAGATCCTGTATCGTAGTACTCCGTACGGAATACGCTATTGTGTGGACCGAGTGAAATGGGCCCAGTCAAAGTGGTAGGCAGTGATTGGCTCCCGCCTTCATGGCGACAAGAGTCTAACCCAGGAAAAACTAGGCCATCTCGCCGGCGCTTGCATTGCTAGCATGTATAGACGACGACACATCATCTCCTGAGCTGGGCACTCATCCAGGTGCTTCTGACCGTCAGTAATCATTCTAATATCCGAGACGCCATACGCGAGAGACACCCTTTCAATAGACGAGATGTCGCAAGAGAGATACATGGGTTTGAGGTATTATCTAGATAGGGCCGACTCTGCCAATGGCCGCTGCATGGTGCATACCGACTGCATTATATCCACACTGCTGCAGCATCCGATGGGCGCCAACGCTCCATCTGGAACTGGTAGGTCACACAAGCTCTTCTAGGGAGCCACGATATCCTAGCAGTGTGTTTATAACACACTTGACCGATTTCCACTGTACATTCCCTCCCCAACTTGATATGTTATTGATTCACTAGATGGACTCTGACCAACGAGTACCTCAAGAATCTTAGACTCTTAACAATATTTGTCCGGCATACTGGTACTTTAAGCACTTGACACAATCTAGCTATGGATGATTTAGTACTTTAAGGTGAAGGCTTTGACTCGTGATAGGTCCTAGTCGTCTCGATATGTTGTTGCGGCGGAATGGAGATAATGCAGTCTCCGGCGGATCTCTGTACTACTGATTTTGTTGAGAAAGGCATCTTCATCGTTTGATTTCACATCATCCTTTTCTTCAGCGTCGAGCACGTCGACTTCGAAAACTTCCAAATCCGACCATCCTTTATCTTTACGTTTGTCATTCACAGCTTTTCCACCGGCCCTGGTTTCGCCAGAGACGACCAAGGCAGATATTTTCTGATCCGTAATAGTTGGCCCGAAAGCATCAAACAACTCAACGTATTTAATGGTCAAACCGGACTTCAACTCATCTTGGACTGCTTTGCCAAGAGTGTTCGAATCTGAGAGATCCTTAGTAGATGTTACAACCTGAGCCTGCGAGTTCAATTGAAGAAGCGCCAGGAGGAATTGCCTCACACAGGCTTGCCGCTGGTCCCAGCTCTGCAATACTTCGGTAAATTGCTTCTTCTTCAGGAGCTCGTCACCCGTAATCCCGATCGTGAGCGTTCTATTCTGTGGGATCCCAGATCTAGTAGCTGGTTCTAGCACAAGTGTAGTCATCGTCAATAGAAGCTTATGGCCCGTATGTAAATGATCAAAAGTTCCTCCAACGGCAACGGAGTAGTGGCGCTTTGATGAGGTTTGGGGTGTACAAATGCTTTGTGGCCAAGATTGATCGGACACCTCCACATCTGAGCCGCTCTGCAACCTTTCAATGGCTATACTTCGCCGCATATCACCTAGTGGAGACTTTTGAAGCCGCTGGAAGACGCCGAGCAAAACATTTCCGCCCTCACTATCGATCACGCACAGGCGTTGCCATTGTCGCTGGCATTGTGCCAGAGCTTGTAAGCTTAGAATTGGTCCCTCGAATAGGTAAGTATCTCCTGGGACTTCGACCTGCCCTACCCTGTTCTCGGCGTTTATATCGAGGAGGAGGATGCGAGCGTCAACATCGTTCTCATACTGGACGTCTATTGATTCTTCTGTGCAAATAATACAGATTAATTTGTACATTTGTCCGAGAAGAGTTTGTAGGTTTGCATATTGAAATGTTCTAGGGATATGCGGATCATTGGGTAAATTAGGACGAGCTATAGCAATGTCCAACAGTGTGACAGTAGAAAAGGCACGAGAGGTATTTGAAGCTTTCCGTAAGGCTTGAGTTAGAGGTGGGCCGTACACGGCCCTTAACGTCTTGAGTGAAATGTCTGATGGAGAAGACGGAAGGAGGACTAGCCAAAGCGGCGAATGAGCCTCTGCGCCAGCCATAGGATAGTTGATAAAGATAACCCCTCCTACTACAAGCATACAAAGATGGCCTTTGAAGACTACTTTGAGTGTCAGTGATCGTGCCGATGATTACTGTAAATGGATAATAGATGGTGGTAAGTGAGAGCGAGACTGACTGCCTCACGCGCTTACGGTTGTCGGTAGCGCAGCCCTACAGACACATCGAGGCATCCGAGGCCAAAAGGACTGTAGGCAAATCCTCGAGTTTAGAGCTAGAGCTAGCAATTCATGCAGTGTTGAATCAAGCTGGCTCTCTCAACATTGAAATGCCTTACCAGGGCCATCACCATATCTCACAACAGGACCATACCGTAAGCCAGTCAGGCGACGCTCGTGGGCTGGATCAGGACACACAAGCATTGGGCTTAGGAGAAAGGGTGGGATCAAGTCAGCGAGGATCAAGACCGTCATCGATCTCAGCAGCTGGTGATACTTACTTCTTTCCGAGCGGAGACGTTCAAAGAGTGAGTACGGGGAGCCAGACAGCCCAAGCTGTTGGCATGGGCTCGCCATCAGCTCCCGTATCGGCCATACCGAATCCGTCCCAGGCCTTTGAGACACCAAGACGGACGCAGACGTCTGCTCGCCAACCAGAAGAACTACATATACCACCGTCTTACAATGCGATGAGCCAGCAGAGCCCAGGTGACCTTTCGCGGCATCACTCCCATAACTTGTCCCAAGAAGTAGCAAGTGGAACAGCACCAGGTATCCACGTTCAGAAAGCCACACCACAAGGATCTCACTATTCCAATGCTTCTACGGGGATGTCTCTGCCTGGGGCTCTCCAGTCAGGAAGACCTGGCCCCTTGTCATCGACTACGGCGCCCTCAAGTATACCCACATTGCCCCAAGCCTCGACTCACGCCCAGCAATATCCAAATAGTTCGCGATCGTCTCTGGCTAACCACTTGCATACATATTCAAGATCAAGCCCTACCGGAATCGAGCAACAGAAGTACGTTCCGTATGCTAATACTCCAGAGAATTCCAAGTTCGCGTCACCTCCAAATCAGAGATACACGTCCTCCCACACACCACAAGCGGGTGCATCATATTCACCACTAGGTTTGGCAGACATCAGACCTCTCGGTGAACCCGGCTTACCAGATGGTCCTACGAGCGCGAATCCGTATTCTAACGATGGCATTAATTCTGTGCCGACAAATAGCAATTACCTTGCTCCTTGGGCGGTTTACGCTTTTGATTGGTGTAAGTGGCCTGTACAGCAACAGAGCCTTGGTGATGCTGCAGGAAAAATGGCCATCGGCAGCTATGTGGAAGATGGACATAATTTCGTAAGCAGGAATTGCTGTTAAGAGCTGATTTGAGTAGAGTCCTAACTCTAGCAACAGATTCAAATTCTTGATACACAAGTTACACCAGAGCCTGACCTTAATCAAACCTCTGATGCTCCTCAGTATGGTCTTGAATTCGTCAAGACTGCCGAAGCCACACACTCCTACCCCGTAACGCGCATCTTATGGGAGCCCGCCTCTTCACAAAAACAATCTACCGATCTGCTCGCTACATCTGGAGATCATCTACGTTTATGGTCTCTACCATCCCAATCGTCCTACAATTCAGGCAATTCTATTACCCGCTCTTCGAATAATGCTCAGCCACCACCCCAAAAACTTACACCACTCGCCCTTCTTTCAAACTCAAAATCCCCCGAGCATACTGCACCACTTACCTCTCTAGATTGGAACAATTTATCTCCAAGCTTGATCATCACATCTAGCATCGACACGACATGTACGATATGGGACATCCCCACTTTGACAGCCAAAACGCAGCTGATAGCGCATGATAAAGAGGTTTTTGACGTGCGATTTTGCGCCAACAGTGTTGACGTCTTCGTGAGCTGTGGCGCTGATGGCAGTGTACGAATGTTTGATCTTAGAAGCCTGGAGCATAGTACAATAATTTACGAACCATCCGAAAAGAACGAAAAATGTATATATGCCCCTTCGTTCTATGGTAATCTCTTGTCTGACGTATCTTCCATTAGCATCAAGTCCCGGGAACATGAGTCCGACGACCGCACAGCAGACCATGTCTTACGCTCCCCCACTTTTGAGATTAGCTGGTGAGTTTCTTACACAGGCGTTAAAGATGGGAATCTCGAAATCTGGACTTATGATATCTAGCTTCACCACACGATGCCCATCTTCTTGCTACGTTCTCACAGGATTCCAACAGCATACGGATCCTTGATGTTCGGCAACCTGGCCAGGCCCTACTGGAGCTACGGGGACATGCCGCCGCAATCAATTGCATAGAATGGTCTCCATCTCGAAGAGGGATGTTAGCGTCCGGTGGTGACGATTCTCTTGTATTGATCTGGGATCTTTTGAACCAAGGGAATGCATTAACAATTCCTGGGACCAATGGGGCGCAACCTTCACATACCGGCTCAGGTGCAGAAAACTCACGCGGCCCAGCCGCAAGCTGGCAATGTGATTATGAGGTCGGGAACTTAAGCTGGGCACCACAGAGCGGTTTAACTAGCCAAGGCAGTGATTGGCTTGGGGTAAGTGGAGGTAGAGGCGTCTGGGGGGTTTGCATATGAATGGTTCATTGAGGAGTCTCCAAATATTCACTGGCATACTGAAGCGTTCAAAGTTAGGGGCTAGCGAGGTGTTTGGCGTTGCGGAGCCTCATAGCATCAATTGTGGGATACCAGGCACGCCAGGGAACGGCCCTTGGCTTTTGTGCAGTCCGCATTTCGCGTTCCGCACTTTATGTAAGAAAGATGTACGATTATTATCTACGTTGAGAACCAGTCAATGAGAGCAAATTGCAAATTGCCTAATCTTGAAAGTATCTGGTGACTCAAACCATGAATATGTCACGCGTGAGGTAAATAACCTACCTTACATGACCTAAACATTGAGTGTGTCATGTAGATAAACCATGGTCAGATGGCATATAGATATCTATGCGCAGGCGGCGCTAGGTCGCAGTCTGTAGCGACCTTACAAAGGAATGGAAATCCAGAAACACCAAGTGCTACGCTCTTAAAGTCGATCATGGCGGTCAATGCTTTCATACGCCGAATTTCCAATAGTAATCAACAACCACTGCTTCCGCTGAACACGTCATACTCTGACGCAGCGCCTCGTGTCGACAATAACCTGGCACCAAAGGCTCGCAGCCAGTCGAGAATGGCAAGCCTGTCTGAGGACTGTCACGATACACTTGTTGGACTCGCTCGTCAAGAGAGCTACCTGCAAAAAATTCTACAAAGTCTACTAGATGCTCAAAGTGAGGGACTTCTATCCGGTCTTGGCATTTCAACTGTGGGAGACGAGGCGTCGTCAGCCGGAGGTGAAACACCAACATCAGCCTCTTCAAATGGTGATTTCAAGCGAATGAAGGGTGTTATCCCTGTACGTCAAAATACGATTAAGAAGATTGGCCTTCAAGGCGCCAGACGAGGCATAGCAAGAGCTCTGAATGATTTGGCAGCATTGAAGAGTCGGGAAGGGGAAGTAATGGAGGCACAACTCGCAGAGACAGAGGAAGACTTAAGTGTGGCCCAGAGATTGGCAAGCAAAAAGAAAGGCCTGGAGCATCAGGTTCACAATATCGAAAATGAAGAAGCCAGTAGGCAAGTTGAAGAGTTCAAGCGGGAAGAGAAGTCATTGGACGCGGAGATCAAGGTAATTGAAAGTAAACTCTGGGAGATGAAGGCCAGGCAGCGCCATTTACTTGGGCAGCTTGAAGGCCTGGACAACAGCATTCAGAGCAAATTGAGCTCATATAAAGCGGCATTGACATTGGCCGAGAAGGAAGCCAAGGCCTTTCTGGCAAGACCGAACGGGAACTCGTCTAATTCACAGGGTGGGAGTGAGAGCATTTGGGCATTACCAGTTCAGAGAAGAACCTTAGAGATGGCAAACGAGCATTTCTACGAGGAGCGAGAAGAACTAAATCAGTGGTCTATGGACATCAGATTTGAGAAGAGTGCACTTGAGGAAGGGGCCGTAATGTGGGAAGACGTGGTCAGCAAGGTTACTGCAGTGGAGGAGATATTGCGAGAGGAAATGCAGCGACTACCAGCCCACCAGGTCCCTAAGCTGGCTAGCGAGAATGACGCTGCAGATGGCGTGCGAAACATTTTGAAGCGCATGGAAAGCGCCAAGTCACACATCGAAAGCCAACTGACCATTGCGGAAGAACGGAAATGGAAGCTGCTTGTGTGCTGTATCGGTGCAGAGCTTGAAGCAATCATTGAGGGATATGAAGTTCTACAAAATGCGCTCAACGCTTCTCGGATTTCTGACACAGTGGAAAAGGATGACGAAGGTAGTACTGGGGCCCATGGCAATGGCCATTTGCTTGATGAGGTTTTAAAAGGTCCTCAAGATACACCAAAGCCTCAGGATAAATCTACTGAATCTCCACGATTCCTAGACAGATCTGAAGATGAGGATGACGAGCCCGGTCCGGAATTGTTGATATCCCATATGGAAGATGAGTAGCTAGACGTGCACAGAAGTCTCACAAGTAATATATACACATCTTTTATATCTGTTCCTCTTGTGATCAACCATATTAAGTATTGACCTAAACCTATCGGCCCTATTGGTGATTGGTGTACCGCAGCGCTTAAGGCACATTGGCGGTTAAATCTGGAAGTGTCGATTTGTTTACTAAAACATATTCTCTAATGCTCCCTCCCTTACTCAATCATTTTGTCACAACAGCTTCCTCCTGGCTTGAACATTCTGGCTATCAGAGTTTGTCTTGATATCCAGAATGACCATTTCGACGTTCAACGCTACCCATGCATTTACAGATGCCATGAAATCTACAGGAAGAGAGGGCGATAACAATGATCCCTGAGCCCACGTTCAGTTTCACAATCCCTTCAGTATACGATAATACAACCCTAGATTGTCGGATCTACCATCCACCAACGTCATGTAGAAGCGGGCCTGGGAAAGCGATGCCATGGCGGTCAAGAGGAGCCATTATTGCTCACCCGTACGCCACACTGGGTGGCTGCTATGACGATTACGTTGTCTTAAGTACCGTTGCAGGAGCTCTGCAAGAGGGTTATGTCGTTGGAACATTTAACTTTCGGTATATCCTAAACCATTTAGAGCATTATACACGGAAAGGAAGCTGACCATAGTAGTGGTGCAGGGTCTTCCAAAGGCAGAACTAGTTGGTCTGCCACACCAGAAACCCTGGACTACATATCCTTCATTGGCTTCTTCGTATATTATGTTAGCAGTCTTCATGCAACGAGCTCACCCGATGCCTCGCGAAAAGACTCAGGGACAATATTATCAACTATACCGTCTACACAAACGGCACCTTGCAGTCCTACAGAAACCTCGTGTCAACCGCACATGATCCTCATATTCGGTGGCTACTCTTACGGCTCGCTTGTAACCACACTTTTGCCAGACACCGAGTCTATATTAAATCGATTCATGAATGTGACCATAGGTTCGGCGGAGGCAGAGATCAGACTCCGAGCTCTACATCTGTCAGTGCAATGGAACCGAGATGCTCTGGCGCGTGACCGGTCTCAGCGAGACAAGATCGTGGGAGCTCAAGAGAAGGCCCAAGAGAAGGCCGTAGTCATGGGTGGTGAAGAATCAGAGCCGGGGACTCGACGCCCAAGCAAGGATTCGAGAAGAAGCATGGACAACATCCGACGCAGCGTGGATTTTTCAAGGAGAAAGCTAGGTCTACGACATACTAAAAGTGGGGAAGCGGAAGCTCTTTCACTCGAACCAGGCGTCCTATCTATCAAACTACCTTTGCTCAATAGCTATTATCTTCTTATCTCTCCTTTACGTCCACCAATATCTGCCTTAATGACGATGTTCTCCAAGGTCCGTCACCATGGGTCTGGGAATGATCCGTTGTCTACGAATCTACACGGCCTCAATGCGCCAGACACAGAACCAAATCTAGTTACGAGTGCTACACTAGCGGTCTATGGGGATAAGGACTTCTTTACTTCACAGAGAAAGCTTCGAAAATGGGCCGAGGATCTGGCTGGGAGGCCACGTTCAACTTTTCGGTTTCGAGAGATTGCTGGAGCCGGACATTTTTGGCAAGAAGAAGGCGTTGAGGCGCAGCTCAGAACCACTATACGGGATTGGTTGAGGGATATTGTGAGCAGGTGAAAAATAGGAGTCAAACCAGGGGTACGTCTTGCAATAACCTTCTTTTATGGGGTTAATTTTCAGAATCTACGGACATGTTTCAAATTTGGGCTATTCCGACCCAGACAACTTTCCAATACTCGCGGCTGATTATTTCACCAAGTAAGAGTATAGTGCACTATTGTCACCTCTCTTTCGAGTAACAAGGACGAGAACAAGCAGTGGAACAGAAACTTGACGATATGACTCATTGTCGATTTGGGTGGCTAGACAGTTTGAAACGTGCGATGACTCCACCGCCTGGAAAAGCCGCTGACTGTGTGCTCGCCAGCTCCAGATCAGTCATGTAATGATTTGACGAATCTTCTTCACAGTTGCCTATCCAGAAGCACCACAAGAATTGATATCGACAGCATGCAGCGGGGCCGAAGCACTTCTTTGTTCCCGATCTGACGCATTTGATCACGTGTTTCTCGGTAATGACCCAGGTAGTCAGTACGGAGTATCGAGTGGAGAATTAGCAGGCAGCATCTGGTCAAGGTTCTCATTGCTAGCAGGCTCCTTGCATCTTCGGGATGGCTTCTGCGTAAACAATGGCCGAGACCGTGTAAGCGAAGAAGTGTGCCAGACGCGCAAATTTGCATCGAGGGTGGCAGGGGGGGATTTTGGCTTTTGCATCATGCGCAATGAAAATCCCCTGGCCGAATGGTAGGTAATTAATTACCTGATGGATTAACAAGCTTTGGCACACTTTACCCATTGATATCTACCTCTAGCCAACTAACAAGAATGATACCGGATGACCACCAAACATCCTACCTACTCTCACATGTCAAAAGGAAACTTGCTTTTCTTTGTGTAATGCAGGACCTGCAGTTTCCATAATCCATGCCATGTAGGAGGCCTGATGATTAGAGTCATCTGAATGTTTATGCTTATGTTTTGGGACCTGTCATACATACTTCCTGGCATTCCTGCTTTCACTTCCCGCAAAGGATTACCCTGACTCGAGCCATGGTACGTAGAGATGGAATTTGATATGGCCATGTACATGTACGTACCAAACGTGAAACCCGAGATGCCCAAACAAACCATTGTAGTGGACATCTCACAGAGTGCTGTTATTTTCCAACATGTGTAATCAAGAGCCTTGGATCAAAGGTACTAAGGTAGGTAGGTAGGTACCTACCTACCTACCTTACTGTACTGTACTCGTACTAAGTAAAAGTACTCCGTACGTATGTAGAAGCTGTGGTTTGCAAATGGCAAACCCGTGAATAGATTACTTAAGGTACGTAAGGTGGTACGTAGACTGCCCGATACCTTAAGTACCTTACCGTACGTAAGGTACTGTAAGGTCCCAAAATAGGCCAATCAAAGTGGACGTCATCACCGGGACAAGGTCCGCACAAAGCGCGGGATGAATCTGGATGATCTCGCTTGTTTTGTTTCGTTGAAACGCGGTCGATCGGCTGACACCCTTCCCTTCAACATCCCCCACGCACCAGTCACTAACCAAGTCACCCAGTCAGACAGTCACCCACCCTCCTTCACCGCCCACCCAAAGCCCGAAGCCAAAAACCCTACGAGTATCGTTCATTCATTCGTTCATTCGTTCATTTCAATGCCACTTCCGCTACTTCTTCTGAACCGTCTGCCCGCACTAGCCCGTCTATGCTGCTCATCTCTAAACTGATAAACCGTGCGAATCCGGCAATGACAGATTCCTTTCCCTAAGTATTGTCGGCAACAATCGACCGTATGGATGCCATGCGGGTCTTACAATGTCATTCTTACAAAACACGGCTCTACTCCAGAGCTTAAGCCTCAACCATGGCCACAATTCGGAAACGACAGAGAACTGTGGAAAGCAGCAGGCCATAATCCAATCCAAAAGCTCCATAGCAAACCTCATACAATTCGTGCGAAATCCAGTAGAAAACGTTGGAGAAGCATTCGAGTACTGGTGTGATGGGTATACAACCGAAGAGCGAATCCAAAAGCAGGAGCAGGACGACAGGAAGCAGATCTTGTATTTAAGACTACGAACCGTATGCCCACATCTATATATGTACGTCGCTCCACCGCTGACTTCTTGGCCAAGGCCATAAAGTACGAGGACTGGCAGGTAGCAGCTACAGAACTCGACGAAATCGAAGGGAATAATAATTGGAAATCCATTTTCGATTCGACGGACTACGATGCTGCGCTCGTGGAATCCCGACTGAAGCAACTGGATGAAGCGAGGATCAGCTGCGACGTTGGGCGCATGCTTTTCTTGGTCCGAACGTCGTTGACTCGTAATCTGGGAGACATGGGCAACCTCAAGCTATACAGGCACACACATATCGGCACGAAGGACTTGATTGAACGATACATCACGTCAGCAATGGAAACACTCGATGCATTGCTGGATGTTTCTGCGAAGTGTAGATGTGACGGCCTTGAGTCAAAATATATACTTGAGCAGGTGCTGTCTACCAGACAAGCATTTGGAAGAAGTGCGTTGCTGCTGTCCGGGGGTGCGACATTCGGGATGAATCACATAGGAGTTCTCAAGGTCTTGTGGGAAGCACGTCTATTACCTCGGATCATATCTGGCGCTTCGGCAGGGAGCATCGTATGTGCGGTGCTTTGCACGAGAACGGATGAAGAAATCCCCGAGGTTCTAGCAAATCTATGCACAGGCGATCTCGCGGTCTTCGAGGAAGAGGGCAACGAGGATAGTGTGCTTCGGAAGGTCGCACGATTCCTGAAACATGGTTCACTGTTTGACATCTCCCACTTGACAAGAGTGATGAAAGACTTACTCGGCGAGATGACTTTCCAGGAGGCCTACAATCGGACGAGGAAGATTTTGAATATCTGTGTCTCCAGTGCCAGCCTGTATGAACTCCCTCGGCTGCTCAATTACATTACAGCACCCAACGTACTCATCTGGTCCGCGGTCGCTGCATCTTGTTCCGTGCCTTTCGTTTTCTCCGCTGCATCCATCTTGGCTAAAGATCCCAAAACAGGCGAGGCTGTCCCTTGGAACCCTTCCCCGCAGCGGTGGATTGACGGATCAGTCGACAACGATCTTCCCATGACTCGGCTAGCGGAAATGTTCAACGTCAATCATTTCATCGTTTCCCAGGTCAATCCGCATGTCATACCTTTCCTCGTCAAAGAAGAGGATTCCATTACTCAGGAAGCGCACCAGTCTACGCCCATGGTTCGTTCAGGTCCTACATGGCTTCACAGCTTTACGCAATTAGCAAAAGGCGAAGCGCTCCATCGGATGCATACCATGGCAGAAATAGGTATCTTTCCTAATACGTTGACTAAAGCTGTCTCTATCCTTAACCAAAAGTACTCTGGAGACATTACCATCTTCCCTGAGATATCTTACGCGGATTTTCCCCGCATGCTTTCAAACCCGACACCCGAATTTATGCATCAAGCTATGCTCTGCGGTGAAAGAGCGACTTGGCCGAAGCTCAGCAGGATCAAGAACCACTGTGCTATTGAATTAGCGCTGGATGATGCGGTGCAGAAGCTCAGGGCCAGGGTAGTCTTCAGTCCAAGTCAAGTGGATTTGAGAATGGGCGCTCACTCAAGATCGAACTCCGACCTACGAAGAGGATCGAGGAGCAAAAACCGAGTCGGAAAGCGACCATTATCCCAAACCAGCGCCCCTGAGCCTCCCAACTCGAAGCATACCTACCTCCACGAAAGCAAAGCCGGCCGGCCGAAGTCGGAGCGCCACAAGAAAGCCCTCAGCATCAACACCCTCCTCGACCAACCTACCGTTTCCCCCTACTCTTCTTCGCCTCCGGAGGTCCCAAATTTCAACCGCGCCCACACTTCCGACGCCCTTGGACCCCACCACCACGATTTGACCTCCTCCGGGGCCGAAACATCCAACCTAACAACTTCCTCGTCGTCTTCGTCCCTCTCCCTTACCTCCTCTATGGAATCTCCCTCTTCCCCATCCCCTCCCTTAACCTCCGCCTCGCAACCCACCACCCCCTTCAATCACCACCCTTCCAGCCATACGCCTCCAATCAAAACCTCCACTACCTCCTTGTCCATGACGCCCAAAACAAGTATTCCCGCCATCGGCTCCGCAGAATCGAGATACAAACGCCTCTTTCATTCAAAGAGTCCGAGAGAGGGGAATGTGGTTGGTACGAAACCGAAAGGCGATAGAGGAAAAAAGGATGGAATGAGGAGGGGCTGGACATTGGATCTGAATATTTCGGACGCCAAAGGAATCATGAAAAGGAGGGGGAAGAGCGGCAGTGGAAGTGAGAGCGCAAAATAAAGCATAGCACGCTTAGAGTTTTCAGCATTTGCGTTTGATTCAGTCTTTTTAACGCGGATACACCATCAGTACTTTCTTTTGTCATGCCATGGAATGGCTTTGGGAAACAGTGGAATAGCAATTTTGCCCTATGAGGCGGTTAAGAGTCATGAGGTCTTAAACACACTGGCTGGGAACGGGCTTGGCACGGGCTAGGTGTGGGCTTCGGAGGGGCGAGGGAATAGAGAGAACATGTTAGATATACGCAGATGGGCTAGAAAAGACGAAAGCCTGATACAAGATAGCAAAGCTGACGTGGCATTGAGCTCTTACCTTTCCACCTTCCCACTTCTTCGTCTCGTGCCCTCCCCTCCCCTCCCTCCCATTCCCGCTACCCACCCACCTCTTTCCCTCCCATCCCTTCCCCTTCAACCCCACCTTCACCCCCACCTCTCCATCCCATCCCATCCCAGCCCCCAACACAACCATCCCCATCTCTCCCCCTCTCCTCCACCCCCCTACCTGCCTTACCCACACCACCCTCATTCCACTCAACTCCACCACCCACCCACCCACACTTTGCCCGCCCCCTCTCACGCTTTTTTGACAATGGGTAAAGATATATATTCGCTATAGTTGAGATTTGGGGGTTGGCGGTTGGCGGTTGGCGGTTGGGGGTTGGGGGTGATAGGCGCCAATCTGAGAGAAATGGTAAAGTGGTAAGGAGGGGGGGGGGAAGGGATGGTAAACACAGCAGATAGATAGATTAAACAAGCCGGGGGAGATATCAATAATGCCAGTCAGTACCTCTTCCACCTTTTCCCCCCCTTTACGAAATAGTTTTTTTTTTGGGGTGTCAGAAATGTGGTAGGGGGCTTTTTTTTTCGAGGCAAGAGAGAGAGAGAGAGAGAGAGACGGAGATGGAGACAACCCGAAACCTCAAAATTAAACCTTCAAAAAAACACTGTTTGTTTGGCGGAGGGATGAAATGGGATCATGAGAAGGGCTAAATCCTAAAGGGTGGGATCTTGGTTGCAGAGGAGCATGGCCTTTTTCCCATAACATTTCTAGTGAAATCCCCAGTCCAAGATACTCACTTAACTAAGTTCATCCTAACGACGTAGAGCTGATTCCTTGAAGACCTCTTCCCAATCAAAGGAGGCGTAAATTGTTTCTGCTCGTATACTAAACTCGCGGGGTATCATATATTGAAAAATCTTATATTCAAAAAAAGTTCGCTTGCGGTGAAAGGCTCAAATGAAAAAAGAGCAGACTGCCAGCAACTACCGGCAGTCACATTCTCCCACTATTACCTCCAGCTATTTGCAATGCCTGACAAGAATCCTCACATTGTCTGCAAATCCTCGGATAAGGTCTTCGTACTGGCTGGTCTGGTTGTCTCGTAGCAGCAGGCCCTGCCGCTTCACTTCGTCGGCGGAAACTTCAATTTCCAGTTCGTGTTCTTTTTCGGTTTTGGAGGTTGCCTGTTCGGAGTATATGAGTCAAAATTGGCCCTCAAGTGGTGATTTACAAAAAGAGAGAAAGAAATTCGTGGGAGCATGCAAGTCAAAATCTGAGACACAGCGATAGAAAAATGTTTGCTCACATCCGTTGGCGTCACCTGAGTCAGATCAATCGTGTAGTACAAGTGCTTGTAGCTCACACGGTCCTTGTTCCGGTCCGGCCCCTTACCCTCCAACGAAGCCTGCTCCACCAAATCCCTCATATCACCCTCGAAATTCATTTCCAGATTGACGCTCACGCGCCAATCAAAAGCCGTGAAAGGGCTAAAAACGTCAATATCCGCGACACGGACTTTGACAATCTTGGCCTTTACTTCGCCAGTCTTCTGGTCGGTTGTGATGCGGACTTTGGCTCTGTTGTGGCGGGGATTCATTTGGGCGCGGATGGAACTGGGGAGATTTAAAATACCGGCTTGGGAGAGCTCGTAGAAGGTGTCACACTCTCTTTTGTGTATGTAGTCCATAGGTATACGTGACTTCGTAGGTGTAGGTTTAGAGTCCACAAGGGCTCGGTTCAAGAATTGGTTCAACTTGCTGTGCTGGGCCTATTAATTACGGTAGAGTTAGCTGGACTGTGTCTGTTGATAAAACATATTAATGTGTCTTACCTCAGTCATAGAGCTTTGGAATTGTATCCGTAGATCCGGGTTACGTTTGTCAAGCACACACTCTGACATGACCGGTAGACGGAGGCGATCATTTGTATTCTTATCGATGAGATGCCCGATCTTGGCTTCGATTTCCAGAACAGCATCTGGGCCAGGTGCACTACCGGCCGGGCCAGTACCAACATCATCTCTCAAAACGACCTCTTGAAAGAGAAAATCCGAGATGCGCCTGGTCACCTCATCATAGGTGATTATATTCAGGAAGCTTGGCTCCCAAGGTCCAAGAGGCCCGCGATCTCCAAGTTGCGGCTGAGTTGGCAGCAATGATACGTCGCTGCTACAAACAGCATGCCCGTTCGTTTCCTCCTTGACTGGTTGAGCAGGGCCCTCGGAAGGTACTTTCTTCAGGTCAGCTGGTTCCCTTTTCACTCCGGAAACGCTTTTCACTGTCGGTTGTCGTCTGTTAGGTAACAAAGGATTGCCGCTTGGTCCACGACCCGCTTTACGAGCGGATTGTGCGAAGATTGGTATTTCATGTGGGCGGGGCCTCTTCCTGACCGGCCGCAGCGGCGACACCGTGGTACGTGCCGAAACCTCGGAATCTTCTGTTTTAATGGGGTTTTGTATCGCAGACTTCAGTGGCATTGTTGAAGCTGAACCTACACGGATTGGCGCAGAAGCAGGGGGATCAAAGGTGGTAAGTGGTGCGGGCGATTGTTGACTTGACGGATGCTGAGGTGTCAGCGATTGCTGCCCAACGAATGTGGCAGACGAGGAACCGGAGGTAGCCATCTCTCGGGACACTGGTCGACTTGAATTTGTTGGCATGTACCATATTCCTGGAGCTGATGTGGGCGTCTGTGAGGGCAAACGTTGACTTTGCTGTATTTGACCCGGAGATTCGTCGCTCGGTTCAGTTACAATATGTGCAAGCGAGTTTGCAGGCTGCCGCCCTTGAATAGATGAATTCCTTGTTTCTTTATTCCATTCCTCCATAGGTGGTGCATTCAACATGCTATTCACTCCAACCGAAGATGTCCGAACTTCACGCCGGTCTTGCGGCTGAACATACGAATAACCATCCTCTGGCCTATCTTGCCCCATTTTGCGCTTTGCAGGAGTCACTTGGCCACTAAAAGAACGGTTTTGGTCCGGCTGCGGATATGGTGTTTCAATACTTGATTGACTAGGTACCCTTGTCTTTGGGCTGACACTTAAACTTCTATCACGGCCGTTGTGATTGATGTATGCCTGTGATGTAGATGGAGAACGCCGAGAGCCATACGATAGAGGTGGCGGGCCAGAAGACACATGCATTTCTGTTGATGGTGACGGCGCCGACCCTGATTGTTGTCCAAAAGATCCACCAGAGTGGCTTCGCTGATAATCATATGAAACTGATGACTCTTTGCGCATACCTAATGGAGACCTACCATATGTGGAAGGAGGGCCCAAGGGAGTCCCTGGTTGAGAAACATAGTGCTGATTCGAATGTGGTTGAGATGGCCCGCGTATTTGAGAGTATGAAGCTTGCGGACTATCTCTGAGGAGGCTTGAAACCTGGTGCTTCCCCGAATTGGGAGTGGATGTGGAATGTGAGGATTGAGACCGTTGCTGATGGGAGTAGGAATGAGCACTGCCCGGTGTTGTGGCGGTTGGTGTCAGAGGTAATTGTGCTGTTTGACCGTACGCTTGATATCTAGTATCTATAGAAGGTACATTCATGTCCCGCTGTTGGTAAGGTGGAGGGTGGAAGCTGTGGGTAGGGCTCTGACTTAAATGTTGAGGAAATGGGTATTGTCCACTTCCCAGTGCAGACGAAGGGGTCTGCTGATATGGCGAAGGAACCGAACTGTATGACGACGAGCTAGGGGAACGTAAGTCGTTACTTGCTAGTGGTTGCAGAGGAGGGGGTTGTGGTGGCCTTGTCTCGCGGCGCCCATTATATGCTGGAGGCTGTGCATCGTAAGAGTTCTGGGAACCTTTTGCATGATGCCGATGTTCTATTCTCTGCTCTGGCTGTTGGTCCAATGCTAACCGATTCGGAGCGGGACTAGAGGTATCAGAGTCGATTATTGACCGTATATCCATAGCTCTCGTCTGACCAATCCCTCCACTGCAACGGTCTGTCGACCGCCACGACACCGATCTAGTAGGGCCCCTCCACGGTGTGAGCTTCGATTGGCCTTATGGTCCCGGAGAAATGCAGCCAGCTCCTTCCGCAATGCAACGTTGTGCAGTGATGCTGAATGAGCGGTTTCTTCAAGGGGTCTTGCCTAAACTTGCCCGTTGGCCTAATGCTTGCGTTTCACCTTGTAGTGGAATATGGGTTAGACGTATATCAAGTAACAGCATCAAGGAGTGTAGATATAGTGATGACCACTTGTGAATTCATCTGATATTGCTGAGCTGTGATTATCGTTGCTCTAAATCGTCTATCAAATTTGTTGCAACGCAAGCTTCCTTTGTGCCCTGTCATGCATTCCATGCATAATTGGTAGTCACGAGTCAGGGGTGGATGACTAAGTATCTACTAGCGACTTGACGTGGTTACGGAGCCTGAGCGTGCAAGTTGAAAGCTTCGATAACTTCCAACAGCAACCCGATCTGGTCATCACCAACACAGACGAACCCTCGGAAGCTCGTCTAAACTCACTAAGGCCTTTTCGTATCGGTCATACTTACAACGCTTTCCTTTTCCGGTCAGCCAAGTACTTCCAAACCGTATTCGTCCGTCCGGAGCTCGACCAACCTCCTCGATCAAGCTACTACGATAGTTCATCCACAGAACCTGAGCCGACCAGCAGATCATCAAGGTCAGCATGGTGGGCTTGACCTCAGCTGTAGGTGTAGTAGGTTTCCTATCGGAGCCAGATCATGAGCTACAGATATTCGCTCTGAGGAAGCTGAACGAGGAAATCGATTCATTATGGACCGAGGTCGCAGGATCAGTTGGAGAGATAGAGGCTCTGTACGAGGACCCGGCGTTTCCTGAGCGTGAGCTTGCAGCTCTAGTCGCTGCCAAAGTCTACTACAACTTACAGGAGTACAATGAGAGCATGGTGTTTGCCCTTGGTGCAGGGAAATTGTTTGACCTAGACCACGAAGGAGAGTTTGAAGATACGATAATATCGAAATGTATCGACTCCTATATCGCACTATCCGATACGGCCCCAGCTACAAGTACGAATCAAACTCCACAGCTCATAACTGCCTTTCCCTCCACGACAAATGGCGCTTCCAGTATTTCTGCAAGCCTTGCATCGCCGACAACTCCTTTCTCTCAATCCACACTTCCCTCGAAATCACTTCTCTCACGTCAAGATAGTTCCACGACCTTTGATCCGTCGTTACAGGGCGTCGCCAGTGCTCCCGGGTCGTTATCGAACTCACTTGCATCGCAGAGAGGAATACAAGAGCAATTACACAAGATCATAAACCAGTTATTCGAGCGTTGCTTTCGAGATGGGAGGTATCGTCAGGTTGTGGGTATCGCTGTAGAGGCTCGAAATCTGGAGGTCCTACGAAGAGCAATCCTGCGAGCAACTGAAGATGAGAGAAAGGAGAATAAGGCCGGTGGGGCTTCAGTAGGGCGAGGAGAAGAATTAATGGAGTATGTGCTTGAGATTTGCATGGATGTTGTGCAAGAGCGTGCACTGCGCAATGAGCTACTCCGACTTATCCTCAACCTGTTACACGACATACCTTCACCCGACTACTTTTCCATTGCGAAGTGCATAGTATACTTGAACGAACACTCGATGGCGTCTGAGATGCTGGCCAAGTTAGTTAAGAAAGGCGACCCGAAGTCCCTGGCTGTTGCATACCAAATCGCCTTTGATCTTTACGATAACAGTACACAAGAGTTTTTGAAGAAAGTAAGGGAAGAGCTCCCAAAGGCTCCGGCGCCATCATCAGTTGCGGCTGCAGATCGCGGAGATCAAATGGATGAAGAAAATACGGAAAATGTCAAGGAAACGGACCACCTACTCTCAGCGCAGGATGACAATACCGGCGCTCCGGCTTCATCTCTTAAGGACTCGCCCGAAAAGCAAGAGCCTATGCCCGCAGAAGTCGAGAAAGCCTTTGACTCAATACGAGAAATCCTGCAAGGGACGAAGTCTATCGAGCTGGATCTGGAATTCTTATACCGAAACAATCATACCGATATGAGCATATTGAACAAGATCAAAGACAGCCTGGAAGCTAGGAATTCGATCTTTCACACTGCGGTAACTCTTGCCAACGCCTTTATGCACGCGGGAACTACGAACGACAAATTCTTCCGAGATAATTTGGAGTGGCTTGGCAAAGCGGTCAACTGGTCCAAATTCACAGCTACTGCTGCTCTTGGGGTGATCCATCGTGGCAATCTTGGGCAGGGACAGAAACTGTTGGAGCCATATTTACCAAAAGATCAGATTGCGGGGGCGAATACAGGATCAGCTTATAGCCAAGGTGGCTCATTGTATGCTCTTGGTCTGATTTACGCAAACCACGAAACTCTTGCTCTAGAGGTTATTCGAGAGCACTTTAAGAAAGCCACAGAAGAAGTTGTGCAGCATGGTGGCGCACTCGGTTTGGGCGTTGCGGGTATGGCTACCGGCGATGAGGCCATCTACGAGGATCTCAAAGGTGTATTATACACGGATTCCGCACTCAATGGTGAAGCCATAGGCATTGCTATGGGTTTGATCATGCTTGGGACAGGCAACGTCAAGGCATTGGAGGACATGATTCAGTATGCGCATGATACCCAGCATGAGAAAATTGTGCGCGGACTCGCTCTAGGAATGGCTCTCATCATGTACGGCCGGCAAGAAGCTGCTGATGAGTTAGTCAACGGACTCTTGGACGACCCAGACCCTATCTTGCGGTATGGTGGTATTCAGACCCTCGCATTAGCATACTGTGGTACGGGAAGCAACAAAGCTGTGCGGAAGCTTTTGCATGTGGCAGTCAGCGATGTAAGCGACGACGTACGACGAGTGGCTGTGATGAGTCTCGGCTTCATTCTTTTCAGAAAACCCAATAGCGTGCCCCGCATGGTTGAGCTGCTGTCAGAATCATATAATCCCCACGTTCGGTACGGTGCAGCTATGGCATTAGGTATCTCATGCGCAGGTACTGGCTTGGATGAAGCTATAGATCTATTGGAGCCCATGATCAAGGACCCGACGGACTTCGTACGCCAAGGGGCCCTAATTGCGCTTTCCATGATTATGGTACAGCAGAACGAAGCGATGAACCCGAAAGTTGGGACAATACGGAAGACCTTGCAGAAAGCGATTGGTGATCGCCATGAAGACGCCATGACCAAATTTGGCAGCGCCATTTCTCTAGGAATCATTGATGCAGGCGGCCGTAATTGCACCATCAGTCTGCTTACACAGACTGGCAATCTAAACATGGCTGGTATCGTTGGCATGACTGTCTTTACCCAGTACTGGTACTGGTTTCCGCTGACACATTTCCTATCTCTCAGCTTCACCCCAACGTCAGTTATCGGGCTAGATCAAGATTTGGAAGTGCCTAGCTTCAAATTCCACAGTGCGACCCGGCCAAGTTTGTTTGACTACCCTCCAGAGCAAGAACAAAAGACAGAAGACGCACCAGAAAAGGTCAAGACTGCCGTTTTGTCAACGACTGCACAAGCCAAACGAAGGGCGCAGAAGAAAGAGAAGCTGCAAAGACGGGAAAGTATGGACATTGATCCCGCTCCTACGACGCCTAAAATAAGTCACACTGGTGACAGGATGGATACAGACGAGCCTGCGCCGAAGACCGATGAAGGCGAAGAATCAAAGGAAGCAGCGCCTCAAGCCGAAGGTCTGAAGAAGAAGATGGAGAGGGAGAAGGTTGGCTACAATATTGAAAACATGTCTCGAGTTCTCCCTGCGCAATTGAAGTTCATTAGTTTTCCTGACGGGAGGTACGAGCCGGTGAAAAAGGTTCGTTCCGCTGTTTATTTCAGGAGGCAAAGCAGTCACTAACGAGCAAGCAGCCGACAGGAGGGGTAATCCTTTTGAACGATACCACACCTTCGGAGCCTAAAACGCTCATGGAGCTCAAAGCTAGGAAGAACATCAAGGCAGCTGCCGCACCAGAAACGCTCCAAGACCGAGTCGATGCTGCTTTCAACCTACCAGGTGATGCAGGCGCTGAAGAGTCTGCGAGAGACACTGGGGGTGCAGCAGAGGCCGCTGGGGTATTGACTGCCATTGACGAGGATGGTGAGGGGTCGGAGGAGGCCGAATTGCCAAGGGAATTCGAATACCATTCGGACGGGGAAGCTGGTGACGATTGAGAGGGCTCCGTTCTACTATTTGTTGTGTTACTACCAATACGTTTCTAATCCGACTTACTGCTGCCAATGGAGAGGAGCACCGAAGCATTGACATGGTGGGCTTGCTTGGGCTTTATAGACACGCACCAAGTTGCGTTGTACCATAGAAATACCATGTAATTGTCACCTTGATATCTTCCAACGTGTAGCATGTGTTACAACACTGAACTGAAGTTTGGGTATTAATTTCAATAGTCGGGGTCCACTCCATTGGGCGAAAGAGCGGGGACGCAGCGCAACCACACTTTGACTTCCATAACCACAACGCCCCCGGAATCCAACAACCTACCCCTCCTACCCCAAAACCCAACAATGGACTACCTCCGCCCCCACCTCCAACCCATCACCCACAACCTCCCCCCACCCCTCCGCACCCTCGGCCTCTCCCTCCTCGGCCCCGCCTGCTACAAAACCCTCCTCCTCGACCTCTCCCTCATGCCCTCCCCCTGCCTCTCCCTCGCCCTCTCCAAAACCCTCGGCCTCGCCATCATCGCCGCCTCCTCCGTTGTCAAAATCCCCCAAATCCTCAAACTGCTGCAGTCCCAGTCCGCGGCGGGCGTCAGCTTCCTCGCCTACGTGCTCGAGATCGCGGCGGATATCGTGGGCGTGACGTACAACGCGCGCGGCGGGAACCCGTTCAGCACGTATGGGGAGAGCGCGCTGATTCTGGCGCAGAACGTCGTGGTGGCCGGGTTGGTGCTGAGGTTTTCCGGGAGGAGCGGCTTGGCGGGGGTGTTTGCGGTGGGGTTGGTTGGGGTTGGGTGGGTGTTGCAGGCGGTGGGGGGGGAGTGGTTGGCGGTTGCGCAGGTGGGGGCTGGGGTGGCGGGGGTGGTGAGTAAGGCGCCGCAGATTTGGACGGTGTGGAGGCAGGGGGGGACGGGGCAGTTGAGTGCGTTTGCGGTGGGTGGTTTTTTTTTTTGGTCTTTCTTCCGTTTGCCTTGCTTGGGTGGTGCTGATTGTGAGCTGCAGGTTCTGAACTACCTTCTCGGATCCCTGATGCGTATCTTCACGACGCTGCAAGAAGTCGACGACAAAGTCATCCTCTCCAGGTCCGTCTCCAGATTCTCCGTCCCTCCTCCAAACCCCCACCCCCTTTACTAACAATTATATAGCTTCATCGCAGGCTTCCTCCTCAACTGCATCCTCTTCGGCCAAGTCCTCTACTACTGGAACAGCCCAACGACCGCGAACCATGCTGCGGAGATGGGCAAGGAACCGGAGAAGATGGCTATGGGGTCGAGTACGGGGGCTTCCGGGAAGGTGAAGAGCCCGACCACGAGGCGGAGGGGGTAGGGGGAGTTTGTTGGTTCAATCAAGCAATAGCATATTTTCTATACTTGTGTCAGACGTGGTTTGATCACTTTTGGTGAGACTCTGCTGCTTTTGTTCGTTTCCTGTGGAAAGGATATTGCATGAACACTGGTCTATGTAGCATCTCCTGTTCGCCTCCCAGCAGTATTCCACTACCAGTCCAACCCTTCCATCCCCTCTCCCTCCCTATTTCCTCACTTACCCAACCAAACCATCCCCACTCACCCAACCCTCCATCGAAATTTAACAAATCCAGCGCCTTCCCCTGTTCCGACCCAATACTTCCTCATTATCCATACCCCTAGCTCTAGTCTCAGAGTAAAAGCCCCTCTGATGTCTTTATTACTCCTAAATCGAGCGCTTGTGAATAAGCGTGTTTCCAGCAAGGTAGAGGCGAATAGTGGATCCGGTCGCTGGTTCAAGGGACTTGTGTGATCCATGAAGTGACTAGGGGCCTGGGTTTAGGTATTAGGAGATAAACGATGGTGAGAAATGAAAGATGGGGTATTGGTGGAAAGGAGGGAAGATGGTAGCCGGCAGGGAATGTTGATTTGCGTACAGAATATATGTTGTATGCCGAAGATAATTATGGCGGAAGTCTATTGTTCATTCTCGACATCCCTTGGGGATTCCTGGGGCGAGAGGGGAAGGCGGTGGTTTACTCTTGCGAAATCAAGAATATGAGGAGAAGAGAATGAGGGGCATGGTCCTGGCTGCTTTGGGAATGAATTGGGTGGTCGTGGAAAAAGCGAGTCGAGAACATGATAGGTGGTTGCAGTGGGATGATAGAAACCCATGGGGGAGTTTTGGTAGTCTATTGTTAACTTGAAATGTGGTTGCAATGTTTGCTTTCATGTACAGCAAGGTCCTCGAGGTCATCACTTGGCCCAGGAAAGGCCCTGTCCATCGTCCGAACCTTGTCTCCAGGCATGGTTTGTCATCGAGTACAACATTCAGGATCTTAAAGGCTAACGATTGTTCTCGTATGCTTGGCTTTTCAGGCCACTCCAACTAGATCTCCTCAGCCAGTAAGACTGAAAGGGCCATCTTCGAGGCACGGCGGCCTACAAGTACAAGGCAATCTAAACAGAGGCACCGCCCTCAGTATTGTAATGGCCGGTTAGAACACGCTAGGAGCATCATACCTCATACTTTGCTTCAGTGCATACCGATCTGCAACCTCAGGGGCCATATCAATCTCTATACCCATCGTTAGAAGATCTAGCCAATTTGCTTTCTGGTCGTCTTTGATACACCCTTCGAGTTCGATGTGCGGTATACGTTTAATGTATCTGTGCATCGCTATCAATGCAAAATCGCAGAATTTTCTCTGGCATACATGTCTCAAACGTTTACAATTCCGGTGCTGTCCTGGGTGCGGGAAGCAGATGCGAATGTGGCGTAAGTTTAGCGGATCAGTGTGTGGGGAATCCATAAGGTAGTACCATGCTGTGCTGTCGTTTTCATCGTTCCGCTTCTTAATGTTTGCGCCAAATAAGTCAAGTATCGTTTCGTGATCGAACTTCAACTCCATGGACTTTACTTCATGATAGCTAGCTTTTGATATTCTGTTGAAGAATCGTAATAGCTGGCCATGGTGACGGAACGAGAACGTCACCTGAGAGAACAGTATTTTCATGGCTTCTCCGTGCAACTGCTTGTTGACTAAACTGAGGCTCATGTTGGGTTTGGATAATGGCAAGTGGTCTTTCGGTTGATAGACGCTCTCGTAGGGTTCAGCAATTCGTCCCATAGCAAGAACGAATATGGTATTACGAAGCTAGTGACGCCATTAGTCTGGAGCATTTACCAATATCATAACAGTAATAAGCAACCACTACCTCTGCAGGAAGATCCAAAAAGGGGAAAATCGTAGCGGCTCGCCATCTTAGGTACAACTCTTCTTGAAATTGCTTTGAAACATCCATCTCTCCTTTCATACTTTCTGGGATGATGATTTGCTTCGGAGTTTTTTCACTGGCAGACAAAGACTTCCAGAAATGGAGGTACTTGACGGATCCCAACTTGCTAGGTGCATCGAGAACTTTGAGGTATTCAGTAAGCGTCTTAGATTCAGCTCCCATCCAGACCATGATCTTGCCGCCCGGAGTCCTCCAAAAATGGATCCTTCTTGGTAAGATGCTTGGCGAGCGCAGACTGTATAAATCCATATTTCCCGTACCTCCCATTATCCCCGCAACACTGCCACTTGCCGGCAGTAGAATAATCTTGTTAAGGGAGTTGTCAAAGCTCAAAGTATTTCTCACATCGATCACATGTTTTGTAGCCTTGAAGAGAGCATTTTCGCGAAAGTTTTTAACGGGCCACGGATCCCAGATTACTTTGCGTCCCAGCGAGGGTCTTTCGATCAGGTAGAACTTGGACCACGCATCTTCAGAGCCCACAGTGTTCTGGACTGCTGCTTGCTTTTCAAGCCTACTAGACTTGGCTCCCTGTGGTCGTCTCATGGTTGTTTGGTTGTATGCCTCCACCGAACCACCGGCTCCCTAATACCTGCTGTAGAAGTAGGTGCTCATAAGAAGGAATACGAGCAAAGAAGGTGGCAAAATGCTTGCAACCTCAGGGGCGCTAAGATAGTAAAATGAAGTGAACAAAGGACGGAACTGAATCGGAGCATCCAGAATAATCTTCAGCATGTCCTGACTAGTAATGTACTCCTCAAACCGAGTCAAGTCGCATAAGTGATAACTAGGACAGTGCTAGTAGCATTTCGAGGAATTATAACACTCAGCCTCAATATCATATGTGCAGTCCCTAAAAGGCTACAGTAGGTGCTATGGGTGCCTAAGCGGCTCTAAGCGGCTGGATGCGAACCGTCAAGCATACTGTATACCATATTAATGCATTGAGACTGCCACCACCATCATTTCATGGATAACATGCGTGCCTTCCAAATTGGATGAGTAGTGTTGAGTTCCTCATGGCTATAGTACTTTAGTCGCCTCGGGTAGTTTCTCTACACTAGCGCCGGATGCGCATGTACGAGGCCCCTCTCAAAATTCTCCCGCACCCCTTAGTAAGCGAACATTAAAAACTCGAAAGTCGATGGTTTTTCTGCGCAACAGCAAACGCTATAGATTTTTGTTTTCATCAAAAACTAGTTTTTGATGCGATCAAGAAGTTGCTCAATTATGAGTGTAAAATTTGTAATTTTCAGAGAATATTCGAAAGCGTTATGATTTTTACAAGTCAGTGCAGTTTTGGTGTGTTGCAGAGGGTGCGGGAGAATTTTGAGAGGGGCCTCGTACTGTACTCGTACCTACCTACTCCGTAACAGGCAAGTTACACCAAATTTAATAATTATTTCAGAAAGATTTATTGTAATTTTATGTAGTTTAATAATCCGTCGTTTCACACTGTTATTTTACGCTCATCATTGTCAATCTTTATAGCGTTGAAGTGACTTGCTCTGTAGATTCATTCAGGAGTAAGTTTGGTGGGGAATCGAGTTTTGCGGTGCGGCTTTTTTTGCTAGAATACCTGCCTGGGAGGGTGACACTGAAAGTCCTACACAGCGCTAGGTAAGCGAATGGTCTCAAAACATCATACACAGCAACATAATAAATGATAGGTGGTGCAAAAGCGAATCAATTCTCTTGATCTTAATATCGTTATAGAGCGCTGATTGAGCTGTATAAATTAAGCTATTTAGCTAAATCTGCCGAGGGCGCATTGAGCGCACCGTAACTGTAGTTTATCTCGTATGTTTCAATGCTGTTAGCGCTGTGCAGGACTTACAGTGTCAACCTCCCACGCCTCCGTACTTTGAGTACCATATGTTACCACAGTATCAGAGCTTTTTAGAGATGCTCTCAACGGGTTTTGAATCAGCGACGTAGGATTTATGATAGCTGAGGATGTCTCTCTTTGAAAGAAGAAGTGTGGTAAATTCTTATTGAAAGTTTCCTGTTGCTTTCGCATTCATATTCCCGCAATATCCCTTTGCCCGATAATTGTACGGCCCACCCTAAATATAGCATACAATCACCACCATTAGTAAGGGTGTTCGGATAGTTAGTAAGCACAGAACATTGTTTTACGAAGGTTGAAGGTAGAGGAGGGGTTACAGCCTTCTTCTGACTGGCTCGGTGAGTCGGGCTCAATACTTTAAACACTAGTTTCCGTACCCATAAAGGTTAAGCTTCTACCATTATAGGTTTAGCTGGGTGGGCCGTACAATTATCGGGCAAAGGGATACAGCATCATTAGCAGCATCAAGACGGCATATTCAGTCATTTCCAATCAGCTGCTGACGAACACTGCAATTCTTCATGTCGTCCCTTCACAATGGCATGAAACTCCGAATTACGCGCAGAATCAATATGTATTTCCCATTTGCTATATCAACTGACAATACTCTGAACAACTGCCAAACTTTCATTGCGGTACATACTGTTGATTCCAACGGTTATATCTACGCTATATTATGACTCACGTCTGGGAATGAGAGATAGCGGAGTCGTTGACATGCATACACAGTTGGAACCCCGGTTAAGCAATTCTCGGTAACCAATTCACGTTTCCTCACCTGCAGATACTTGGACTATCTACTGGAAACCTCCAGGGAAACCTAACGGGTCCACTCAAGGCCTTCAGCACTTGTGAGGTCACGGTCGCCGCGTCACCTTGGAATACCCCCATCGTAGCGTCCGCGCTAATGGTGATCATATCAAGCACCTGGCTACCGCTGCCAACTGCCGCAATGGCTTTACCATGGCTGTAAGCCTCGCGGATGAACTCCTCGGGAACAAAGGCTGGTGAAGAAGGCATGGTGCCATTGCTTGCAGAGGAGTTGCTGCCAGATAGAGAGCCGATGAAGATCGCGTCGTAACTTGAGAAGCCAGTCAGTCGACGCGGTTCACTAATTAGATTGGGGACCGTAGAAACTTACAAGATACTGCTCGTGGTGATGTAGGACTGCTTGGCGCTAACACCGGAGGCAAGAGGCCCCTGGCGAGGTGCAACTACCTCATAACGCACTTTTTGTGCAGAGAGCAGGGACGACATGGCCGAAAGATCCGCAGTGCTGAGGATGTTGTCACTAGCAACAATGCCGACTACCAGACCTTCATTTGACTTGTTGGACTCAAGGCCTTGCGTCAAGGGATACAAGGATGGGTAAGGCGCTGTACTATTTGTCACATTTGTCATCGGACCTGAACCCACAGCTGGCAGTTCTGCGCCGATCCCATACGCGACGCGACGGGCCAAACAGTTATCGATCTTGTTCAAAATATTGGCGATGTACTTCTTCACTACGGTGTCGTCACCAACGTTGCCAAGCTCGAAGCGATATGCATCAACTGCGTGCTGCTGAGCGTACTTGTCGAGCGTGCCCCAGAAGTTGCGAGCTTGAGCCGCCCAATCATAGCTTGGCACATAGCGGCCGATGTTGCCAATTCCTGCCGTTTCACCTTGCGACCCGGTGTATGGGAGACTTTGCTGGGACGACGCTTCTTGTATGCCACCAATGCTGTTGGGCGCTGAGGTCGAATCACCTTCAAATATTAATGGTTGCATATAGCCGTCGCGATAGTTGTTCCTGATTGGTGCAATTGCTTTGTTGATTGGCAATAAGTAGCCGTTAGGACTGCCATGGCGGTGGGTCGAGGTGTCGTCGTAAGACATTAGACGCCACTGTAGGAGCGGGTCTGGCACGAACGAAACTCCTTTGACGACATTGGACGGTGCGAAGGAGATGGATTCGGGCTCTGCGAAGAAATTTGTTGGGTTTCTGTTCAACGTTAATTTGCCGAGTTTGACGGGCTGATTCATCTCGAAAGGGATGATCTGCGGAGCTTGGAGCAGGTCAATGCCTTTCCACATATAGGTCCCGTCGTCGGGAAAAAGCTGCACTGCGAGCTCCCACTCTGGATAAATTCCTGCCTCAATACTGTTGTAGAGGTCTACTCTCTGGAAATTGTTGCTCTTGCCCGCAATCTTGGTAGCCTCGTCATAGACCAGCGCTCGATGTCCAAGTACAGGCAGCCAGTACCATTTAAATAGTTGTGATTCGCCCTTATCGTTGACGAAGCGGAAAGTATGAACGCCATTGCCACTGATGTGACGAACGTCTCGCGGTATCCCCAAGTCCGAAAGAACGTTCATCAGCTGGAATGCGCCTTCGGGATGCTGTGTGAAGAAGTCATAGGCGGTGGGATGGGCAGTTCCGCCGGTGGGAAACCCTTTGTTTGCTTCATACTTAACAGAATGAATGAGGTCAGGGAAGTCCGCGCCATCTTGGATAAAGAAGGACGACAAGTGGTTGCCAACTAGGTCTTGGTTGCCGCACTGGCTGTAGATCTTGGTTGCGAACCCGTGCGTGTCACGGCCGCTTTCGCTGCCTCCAGTGCTGGCAACTACAACGGAGAAACGTGTAAAAGCTTCGCTAGTAGTCCCGTTCTTCAGCCAACAGGCCGAGGTTAGATTGCTCCAGTCGCCGTAGGATCTGAATGTGCCATACGCACCGTGACCGAGGGCATGCACAACTCGCTCCGGTACTCGCTCGCGGTCGAAGTGGATCATTTTCTTGCGTACGGTAGTGTCTTCCAGGAGAACGTATCCACGAGGACCCGCGCGAAGAGAATTAGAGGTATTGTCCTGAACACCAGTATCCGTCGTCTCTATTTGGCCATTAGTGTCTACAGTGATGCCGTCTAATTGTTTAAGCTATTTGCACGGTTAGACTGCAGGCCCAAGAGCATTTTTAGTCAGGATTTGCCTTTTGATCAGCAGCATTCTGTGCTAATATATGCCTGCTGCCCGCAAGAGCAACGAACAACAGTTTGCTCAGATGCATCCTGCCACCTCGTAAATTCAAGCGAATAGGGAAAGTAAGAAGACAATATGATTTCGAATTCAACAGTGCAAGTAGGGGAAGAAAGGAATCTAATGAATTTCAGAAGAGGACAACGGGGAGAAGGAGGAGATATATGATGACCACAGAGCTCTAAGCAGTCCCTGTTGTTGCGTATTGTTGCCATAATCAGGCCTGTCTCGCTAAGGACAAGTTTGGATGTCACGACATTTATATTCATGTTGACGAAACCTCCGAACGGAATGAAAGTAATCTCGACACAACTCCAAAATCCATGTAGTACAGAGACAGCTCCTTGCATCGGCCTTTTTCAGGATCGTAGTCGCACCTGTTTAGTGTCCAATTGACTCCGTCCTTGGTCAGTGTCTGCTTCTGTAACATGGTCCGGTCCTTGCCTCATGGGACAAATTTGCTTGATGTCAATAACTCTCTCTTGGTCATAATAGTCCAACAAAACGAAAACGGGCGTGTCCAATAAGATCAGGGAGCGGAAAGGTTGGTAGTTGTTGGCTTGTGATGTGGAAGCAATGTTGAGGAATCATGGGAGTGATGAGACCCCTATCTAAATCGCTTAGCAGCGGCGAGCCTCGGCGAGCCGCCAAGCACAAAAATTCTCCTTGAGTCCGAAGTCTATAAATTCGAGCCCCCATGAGTAACCTTCTTCTACCAGTTCAAGGTACTTCACTACAATAGCTACTGTCTGCTTCGGATTAGGCCCAGGTTGTTACAATAATGACTCAGGTTCTCCGAGATGAACGACCCTTTCGAGCGGTTGCCGGCTGAGATTCTCCTGATTATTATTAAACTCGTTCCAGATTCCTCGTCTCTACTCCACCTAGTGCAGGCCTCCATCTTTGTGGCAGATATTTTTGGAAATTACCCTAGCGAGGCTGTCGGGACTTTGATCAGTAGACTACCAGAAGAACTGCAGCCTATAATTCGAGCTGTTATTGTGATCCTTTCTTGTCGGATGACCGGACATAAGCTCATTGCGGATCTGGAGGACGACCCTGAGCTTCCTATCAGCGATAAGACCGAGAACCTACTTCCCTCGGATCTTCTGTCATCTATCAAAAGCCTCGTCAGCTTGGGATGCCGGATCCAGGACCTCACTACGTCATTCCTAGACACCCATATCGAACGTGTCAACAGCCTGCAACCAATGTATCTTCTTTGACCAGGCTATATGTTCGACTATGAACCTTCAAGGATTATCCCGAAGGCCGCAGATACACAGTCCCAAAGACTGGGGGTCCTAGTTGGATCGAGCAATATCGGGTTGTACGTTCGCTGTGGCACTTACAACTTTATTACACTCTTACCAACGTATCGGCCCGCTCTGTGTCCGTAGATCACCTGGACGCTATGTTGATTTCTCACCCGGATGAAGCACTGCGTCGCATATGGGGCCACCTCAGGCCGTGGGAACTTGATGAGATCGACTGTGTCCACGATTATTTGGGTCAGGTGGATATATCGCTTGCGGAAAGCGAATATAAGGTATCTGTACAGCATGCCTCATTGCCGTCACATTCTTTTGAGATGGATACGGCCACATCGGCGACAATACTACTAGATCCCCCAAGCGCCAGCGACGAAACCATATTTTTGTGGCATCAAGACCTAGAATTGGCCCAGTATGCGAGTGACGGATATAAACTTCTTCCATAGCTATGGACTACGCTCACTTATGTCGCCTCTGAAAGAGTCGTCTTCGAAGCACTTTAGGCGCCTAGGATTTGGGATCTGGGACCTCAAGAGAATGGCTTCACTGGAGTTGCTAAATGCACCTAAAGAGTTTCGTCCTCCGCGAGAAGGAGAAGTCAAGCCAGGTCCCACTGAGGTCGGCAGCCACTTTTGTCTGGGCAACATCTGTTTTACGTGGCATAGTGCAGAAGGGAATCAGCAGATACTATGATTAAAGAGACAAATTAGCTATGAGGTGTAGTTCCATGCCCCACGGAAGCCTTATCGTGCCCCCATGAACCGGATTACTATCCTGGTAACTGAAATGCAGATTGTCCAATTGAAGCTGACCACAATCTGTCATGATTCTCTCTTGTGGTTTTCAGATCTCAGGTTGGACAACTGCGAGCAAGGCGCCCAGAAACAAACCAGCCAATAAATCAACAGCACCAATGTGCACTACGAGCACCTTAAGATTACAAGCACAACGTCAATTGAAAACTATGGTGAAATAATTCGTGAATGGCTGGACGGGTGACAAGGTATTGGACTGAACAGGCCGAACTTACCGAAGAAGCCAAAGTGGAATGTCTGAACCACCAAATCACATTCATGCTATACGAGTACAACGGGCCAGATACAAGGCAAGACTGTGCCTCAAGTAAAATCCACGCAATACTATACTTCTGGCTCGGAACTAAAAATTCTTCTACTTCCTACCTTGCTACTCTGCCACTAACCTGTTTCTAAGCAGTCTTTGGGTAGGTCTTGAATTTGTCTAGCGTGCGATAAAGTGGCACAGTATCCGGGTTATTTACGGCCCTTCAGCTTACACTTCAATTCAGGTTGTTATATCTCTAGTATCGAAGCTCTCCATACACACAACAATTCTTTTGATGGTATTCTTAGCCTGCGAATGTGCCTCAGCTCCCGACGTTTTGTAGTCGCTATCTAAGCAACGTCAACTGGAGCAAGGGTTAATTTACAGCAGCACAAGTCACTCTGCTGGAAATCGCAGCTCCCAATATCCGCGGGATTCCTAATTCACACAAGATAATACGGAAACTCAACTAAGAGGTCGTATGGGCAGATATGTAGGGGGGTTGAAGGGTTCTGAGCTGTGGATTATGACTTCATAGAGAATAAAGCAAATCCAATGTTCAACAGGGTCGGATTCCGTCGATGGAGGTGAAGTTGACTTTCATAGTCTCAGTGGAGGTCTACTCATAGTATACGCGGATGACGGGTGTGGGCCTGGATATATATTTCGATTGCTGATCGACAGAGCCCTTGATACGGTTTAAATGGACTTGTTGAAGGGACTTGCTGGCCGGGTTATTGGTAATATTGTGAATGAAGGCATGACTGATGAAGGACGGCTGATTGGCTTCCAAGTTCCGTGAGAGAAGACTAGGGGGATAGCGGATGGAATTGAAGATGCTATACTGCTTGAGATCACAGACTGTTCATCTTGATGACTTTACTCTCTTTACAAAGCATTCCATTACACAACTACCTAAACGCAAAATATTTGGCTACAAGGTCTACTCTTGATTCCGGCCCGGCGTGAATAATAAAGCTAGAAAGGAAGACCAATCCTGAACAGAGTCTACTATGTCTCTAAAAAACTAACAGCTCGAATATAAGCTGTGTTTCTGCATTGACCTGTGTAATTTGGTTGGAAATAGTCACCACTAACGGTAAAGCAGCATCAGTTGACTCCAGAAGCAAGGATGATAGATGGTTTTTGTATTCTGGTCTAGAAACCGGCAGAGATATGCCTAATTGAAGCTGTTTGTCACGGATTGCTAAGTACTGGAATGAAAGGATCTCATGAAAAGAGAATTCAGCATGCCTGTATGTGCCAATTCAATTGACCGTGAACTTCGAAAACCGTAATTACACTAACGCGGACACAGCCTACCGTAATATACTCTACTCTACGCATCCCGGCGGTTGCCGTATGTTTCCGGAACCAGAAACGAACTTGAAGTAAAAGAATGTTGAGCGTATCGACTGCAGCGTCAATATGTTGCTGCAAACCCAACCCTTGAGATCAAGGCTATTACAGACCGAGTCGATCTGCTTGCGGTGCTTGCTCCGACTTTCGAGAGTGGCAACTCCTCCGCCTGGCCGGCCATTCAGTGTATCGCCCAAGCGTAAGGAGGCTATTGATGCAAAGTCAATAACCCAGCTTTTCCGAAAAGGATATTTCTCTGCCAATGGAGCCCTCGCCATCTCCATAAGCCAGCTACGGCATACAGCGGCAAAATATAACACTTCAGGCAAAGAAGGTGAAGCAAGAGATGCCCCTGAAAGCGGGGAGTTGCCTGGCTCGCCGGCGGCGTCAGACGTTTTCAATACCGCCCAGAAATTCGTGAGCGCTCCGCCATTATTGGAACTCCCACATCGCAGACGGAAACGACTGAAAGTTGAACAAAATGGAACGCACGATACAGAGCCCATTCTGCCTCCAGATGCCTCGTCTCGTTTGTCTGCGTTGTCGACCTCCCTTCCTCCTTCCTCGTTACGGCGGCTCTTGACCGCCTACCTCTCCCTCGCAAAGCCTCGCCTCTCTTTCTTGATTGTCCTTTCTACGGCAACATCCTACTCACTTTACCCTGTCCCGGCACTCCTACTGCCAACCACCACTACATCACCATCTCTATCGGCATTGACCCTCTTGTTCCTCACCGCTGGTACTACACTATGTACCGCTTCGGCAAATGCACTGAATATGCTATTCGAGACAGAGCATGATGCTAAAATGAGTCGGACTCGCAATCGTCCAATAGTCCGAGGTCTTATCGGCAAGAAGGGGGCTTTACTATTTGCTGGCGTGGCAGGAGTTGTTGGAACCGGAAGCTTGTGGTTTGGCGTAAATCCAACTGCAGCTTTTCTGGGTGGACTGAACATATTCCTTTACGCTGGGGTCTACACGCCAATGAAACGAATATCAGTTTTGAATACCTGGGTTGGGGCAGTGGTAGGAGCTATTCCTCCTCTGATGGGCTGGGTAGCTGCAGCAGGGCAAAGTGCTACTGGCAGTGGGGAGTGGAGAGAACTATTGTTTAGTGAGGGGAGTGTGGGTGGATGGCTTCTTGCTGGACTACTCTTTGCATGGCAGTTTCCGCACTTCAACGCGTTAAGTTGGAACATTAGGGATGAGTACAAGAACGCGGGGCATCGGATGCTGGTATGGGTCAATCCTCGAATGAATGGTAGGGTGGCCTTCAGATATGCTTTGCTTCTCTTCCCTATCTGTGGAGGTCTTTGGTGGTACGGAATCACGGATCAAGGATTCTTGATCACAAGCAGTATAGTTAATGCCTGGATGGTACGAGAAGCGTGGAAATTCTGGAGACAGGAAGGGCACAAGGGCAGTGCGAGAGGCCTTTTCTGGGCCAGTATTTGGCACTTACCTGTCGTGATGGTGCTGGCTATGGCACACAAGAAGGGGCTATGGGAAGGTATATGGCGACGTATAGTCGGGCAAGAGCTCGGAGAAGGCACTTGGATTGAAGACCAAGAAGAAGAGCCGATGAAGGTCTCGGAAAGGGGTAGGCGGCTGCAGCGACCAGTAACACCTACCGCATCAGCTGTGGTTTGAGACGTGATGGTTAAGATCGCTGCAGGTACCTGGCAGCAGAATGATCAGAGAAGCTTCATTCCGCAAACCGCCAAAGACCTAATTATCGCACCATGAAGGTGGTAACACCAACGGCATGGCCACCGGAATACCACATTGTGGCTGTTCAGACTTCGTACCTGCAAGACCATCGATACTCTCTAGGCACTACCGTGCTCAGGTCTCTTTGTTATGTCTGCTATCAGTCCCTTTGGTAGCCAGTCTAGCTTTTGATTCCGCCTCCAACAGCAAATCCTTCAGCTCCTCTCCGTTTGCGTCGACGTAGGTTGGTCCATTCCGCCACTTCGCCCTGCCGTTTTGATGAACGTCTACCGTCCCGCACTTCTTCGTCACCGTACTTACCATTTGTCCGCCAGCGTAGACCGGAACCTCACATGACAGCTCGCAGGTCAAATAGACGCCCTCTCCGCCCAGCTGGCCCGAATAGCTGATGATTGTGCAAACAGTCTTGGGATCTTCGTCAAGGGCGAATTTGCGTACGCGGCTGCTTTCCGACATGTTATCGACGATAAAGTCCACCATTTCAAGCTTCTGACGCTTGAGGTAGTCCCCTTTGAGTTTGATTACCATTGTGGAGCTAAGGTAGCGAAGGTCGTATCGAACCAGAAAGTCGTCCCTAGTGGTAGAGGGCACTAAGAGCTTGAGTACGGTCGCTGTTGCAAACGCCAACAGTCAGATATCTCACCTTTCGTTGATGTTCGCGGAGGGATCTTCTGGACTCACTGCAGGGTGATCCAGTATCAGACCACGGAAACTCAGTAGAGCGAATCTATGTGCGTTGAATGTAAACCTCTACTTCAAGTTTTTAGGACTAGCTCTTTAGGAGAAGTATTGACGAACGACTGAAAGCCACAGTTCTGAGCTCTGAAACGTAGAATGTGTATTACCTGAAGATGAGGAGTGACTGCAGACGTAGAAAAACTAACGTGCTATTTATTATATAAAAGATGAAGGAGGAAGTGTTATTAGGATGTGAATATACCGAAGTCAAGCACAGATGTGACGTCTAAAGTCTTGAGTGTTGATTGGTCAAAGTCGAGGACTAGCGCTGTAGATCATGGATAACGCTAATTTTGAGCCTCAACGTGTTAACGTCCATCGTTTGATGAATTTGAAAACCCAGTTCCTGTGTCAAAAAGCAATGAATATAACATGTCAACTTCCGGATGGGGCGCAGATATCAAGTGACTTGATGTTTGTCTTGTTAAGGAATGTCATCGTCAAGCTCTAACTCAGCTAATGCACTGGCAAGGTATCGACCTGCGATACTTGCCGTCACTGCTATAGCTGCAGGATGTATAGTTTATTACATTCATAACATCGTATCAAACTCAACTTTAACGTCATCACAAAGTGTACCGCAACCGAACACGCTGCATCGCTCCAACGCCCAACGACGAGGCAGACAGTCAAGAGTGACAGATACACAAGCGTCAGAGCCCAACACCGTCGAGTCAGACGCTAACGCCCCGAGACCATTGCTAAATGGCGTTCCTGATGTGCAAGGTGAACTTAGGCTCCCTCAGTCCGAGAGACATGGCGGTGAGTCGGAAGTTCTTGTGGCGTTGGAAGCAACGATACCAGCAAATCATCGAGGAGAGACGGTAGTAGATGCTGAAAGTGAGCACTCGTGGCGTGGAGATGCAGACGCCGATGAAATCAACAAGGAAGGTCAAAGCCTCTTGAATCTGCTGTATAGGATCGCCGAGGAGCAAGCTCGGAAAGATGGCTATGTGCATCGAGGCGTTACCTGCAACAGCTGTAATGCTATGCCCATCCGCGGCATTCGGTACCGTTGTGCTAACTGCATCGATTTTGATCTTTGCGAGCAATGTGAAGCCCTGCAGGTCCATCCGAAGACGCACCTCTTTTACAAGGTGAGGGTACCGGCTCCGTTCCTTGGCAACCCCAGACAACCACAACCTGTATGGTATCCTGGCAAACCCGCCGCTGTTGTCCACAATTTGCCGATAGATGTATTGCGAAAGTTCTGTAAAGAGACTGGATTTCAGATCCCTGAGATTGAAGCTCTATGGGAACAGTTTCGATGTCTAGCAGCGACGGAATGGCTAGAAGATCCCAATCACTACCATTTAGCAATTGACCGTCAGACCTTCGACAAGTGTTTCGTTCCAAGTACATCTATCCGGCCACCTCCCCCTAATTTAATCTACGACCGTCTCTTTGCATTCTACGATACCAACTGTGATGGTTTGATTGGCTTCGACGAATTCCTTAAGGGACTAGCAAGCTTTACCAAAAAGAATATCGACGAACGTCGGAAGAGGATCTTCCATGGATATGATATAAACCAGGACGGTTATGTTGACCGAAAAGACTTCCTACGGATGTTCAGAGCAAATTACGCTCTTACCAAAGAACTTCTCAAGGAGGTCATTTCTAGTATGGATGATGAGATGTTTGACTGGTCAGGAGGGGCGAGAGACATCATCGTAAGCAGTCAGCCTATCAGTTCAGCATTTTCTGGTGCGATCCAGCAAGGCGAGCAATCCAGGACAGGCGAGGGGAAAGCCAAGGACGAGTATGGCGATTTTGTAATTTCGGACAACATGGGCGCTATCAGAGATGAAGGAACCGAAATAGGAGACCACAACGAGACTTTGGCAGATAAGGCCGAAAGTGCAACATTCGGTGATGTGGAGGAGAATATAACCAAAGATATCGAAATTTGCGAATCCATTCTCAATGGAGATATGTCAGATATCGCTTGGCCTCCTGATTTTCTCACCTTTGACGACGGATACAAGGCCTTAGACTGGTTCGAAGTACCCGACAGGTCTGGCACCTGTTCCTGGAACGAGGTCGCAAATCCCGTAGACCGCAGAAAAGTCCTTCTTCAAGCCCTTCGTAGATTAAAATCTTTTCAGACAACTCAGCAGACCGTGAGGCAGGAAGCGATCTATGAAAGATGGCGAAGACGCCAGTTCTTTCTCGAAGACGAAAATGGAGTAGTTCCACCGGATGGTTTTGAGCGTCAAGAGAGGAATTCTCCTCCCAACGGAAAGCGTTATATGAACGATCAATCCTCCGCACGGGCGACCGCGCTCCACGACATCCTAAAGTCCGATATTGGTGATGATTTCCACAACTCGGTTGTGGTAGAGCTGCAGGGTCTCAAATTGGACCCTTCCGAAACCTATTACTCTGCTTCCGAGTATTCGCAGAAAATTCTGAACATGGTATGTCAAGGATGTACCGCGGACATGGTCGCAGAAGCAATTACAGATTTTGTACCGAACTTTTCAGTGGCTATAAAGTTTGCTCTGTGGCTCTTCGATCACATTAAAGACTGGGAAGGTCGTCTGGACAAAGGCGTTGCGGTAGAAAGTCCCTTTGGACCCATGGTATCATCACGAAGATCAAGATCATCTTCTAAAGTACGTTTCCAAGATGACGTGGCTACTGACGACGAGCATGAGACTCGGTCAGCTACATCGATGTCCTCACGGAGTATACCAATGGGTGAACGATGGGGGGGCTATGAAATCCCGGAAGCAGAGAAGGATGTCGGGCGAGAGGTATTGTATCAAGTCACCCAGGAGGCCTTCAACGAGCTGCTGGATCCTATTTTCATGGCCCGAGAGGAACTTGCCATCAGGGCTTTTCGCACAAGAGTCGAAAGGAAGACGTTCCGAGAAAGACTTAATGCGTACAAGACCGAAAGAATGAAAGAACATGTCAAATTGTTCGTCGATCGGTTCCAGGAAGCCTGGTATACTGCCATTAGCGACGAGCCCAGCGATGACCGCGTCTTCGAAACAGACATGATCCTTGGCTTCAGAATCAAAGCCAATGGTGAAATCCAGGATATCCAGCAACTCCTGGAAGAGGAGTACAGGCGTCGTGATCAGGCGCGAAGGGTTTTTGGGCAAACCAGACCCAACAAGGAAAAGGACACACTCAAGCGACTCGAAGTTGAGCGTGAGCGAGCAGAAGCTGAGCATATAGGAACAATGGACGAGTTCAAGGAACCTGACAATGGAGACAAACAAGAGAACAATGAGCCTGATCACACCAGCGCCACCCCCATCGTCGTCGACACGACCACCTACAACCCAGACGAACCGCCCGCCCTAAATGAGCCGGGAGTAATCCTAGAACTCCATAAGGCAGTCACCGCCTTCAACGAAGCCGACCCTTCAGTCGAGGATACCATCTCTCAAAAACCCCTCGACGAGCTCCTCGCACAATCAGGCTACGCTCCCACCTCTTCGACCCATTTACCCCCTCCCCCTCAAAACCTTCCCAGCGCCAACCTCCCCGATCCCACACTCCCTCAAAACCGTCCTAACCACCCCTCCTCCCCCTCCTCACACCATCACCCCTCGCCACCACACAATCTCCCACCAGCCCCCTCACTCTACCGCCTCAAACACCTCGCAGCCATGGACTATGTGGAGGAGGAGGATGAGAAGAGGGGAGGACCGGGCAGGATCAGTTTCGACGAGTTTGAGATGCTGATGAAGGGGCCGAAGGGGCCGGGATTGGGCTTTGTGGGAGATTGGATTGATAAGGCGAGTTTTTGAGGGGAAGGGTGACGCATGAGGCATGAGGTCAATAGGGCAATGAGGGATGTGGAGTGGCACAGGAGGGTTTGATGTGTATGATAAGAGAAGGTTAAGGGAAGTGCACTTTGTACTGTATACCAGGTGTATTTGGAGGACGCTGATGAGGATAAGGGCAGGGGGTAGTGGCTGTCTGCAATAGAACTGAACTGGTTCTTGTAGACAGGGCTTTGAGCAGCTGCAAGCCGCATGTCCTAGCAATGAGTATTTCTGTGTTGTGGTTTATCGGTGATGGACACACATGTGGCAGTCATTCACGAGTGGACAGCACTGGCACTCCGTCTTCTCATTGTGTAGTTTGAACATCCCGTTACTGCGGCATACATCTCAATAGTACTATCTTCACAGAAACTCGGCCTTTTTCTTCCGAATTTGGAGAGCATACTAATCGGAGGAGTTCTTCTTGCCTATCCTGAAAGATACATATGTAGATATACACACACCCTCCCCTCCCTCAATCCCAATACTTCACCACCCCCTCCACCCCCGCCGTAGCAACCTTACTCGTCTCCGCCGGATTCCACTGCACACACGTCACCGCCCCCTCACCGCCCCTCAACCGATTTCCCCCAAACCCCTCACAGCTCCTCCAATCCCAAAAACACACCCCGCCACCTGCATCTCCGCTCATCACAAAACTGCCATCGGGACTCACACTCACATCCACAGCATACCCCGCGGTATGATGGCCCTTGAAAGCCTTTTTGCGGTTCTGGCGGAAGCGGTCGGTGGAGCTGTAGACGACGATTTGGTTGTCGCCGGACTGGAATGCGACGGATTTGCCGTTGGGGTGGGGGCAGGCGCGGGTGAGGGAGAACATGAAGGGTTCGACGATGCGTTTAATGGGGACGCCAATGCCGTATTCCCAGACCATGGCGGCGCGGTCGTCGGCGGTGGAGTAGAAGCGGCGGTCTTGGTCGATGAAGGTTAGGGTGTTGATGGCGCCTGTGGATGTGTGGGTTAGTGGGTACTTTGAGGAGGTGGAGGTTCAAGGAGGGGTTACCTAGGTGGTGGTCGTAGGTGTTTATTGTTTCGCCGCTTCGGCAATCAAATTGCAAGATGGTGTTGTCAGACATCCCGGCGAGGAATTCATGCGGCTGCGAGGGGTTGAATTTAATTACGTGCGGGATCTTGCCGTTGCCGAAGTTTTGCATTGTCTTGCCCGTTTCGGTGTCCCAAAGCAGAATCTTTCGATCGTAGCCCGAAGACAGGAAACTAATTCCATCAGGTGAAAAGTCAATATCACTGACAGATTTGCCGTGTCCACTATACGTTCGCAGCAACTCCCGGTCGAAACCGGTATCTGAAAGTGAGATTTTGGTGTCGGCGGAGGCGGCGAGAAGTAAATGTCCGGATTCGGGGAAGAAGCGAAGAGCATTGATTGCTTTGGTGTGGTATTTGTAGGTATGTATGAGCTTTTTCGGGATGTAATTTTTGAGGACTTCGGACTCTTTCCGCGGTGTGTACATGAAACTTCTTCCTTGGTAGTCCCGTAATCGTTCTTCACTGCCATGCCACTCGGTGGTCGGAGCATTTGATATATCCTCCTGGTAATCCGTAGCCAAAGGCGCCGCTGTTGTAGGCACCGGTTCGATCGCATCTTCGATGTATTCCTCATCGCTTGCGAGCTCCTCCCCTGCTACGGCTGCCTCATCTTCGTATACCCGGTCCTCGTCCCGATACCTTCGCCATGGCCCTAGATACCTACCTTCGCCCTCAACAATGCTCGGGTCCCCCACTTTCTGCCTTTTCGCCCGTAGCTCTTTACTTCGTTCTTTCGAGGGTACCAAATCTAAGTTTCCATATCCTTGAGCGCTATTTCCGTACCCAATGTCCGCACCTACTCCGTTGGGATTCCTAGCGTAGCCCTTGACACTCTGGTAGCTGTTGTGATTCGCCGCAAACGTAGAATTGCTGATGTAGATCTCCTCTGCGCGACCAGTCAAGACGTTTTTCCGCTTCATGGCATTACCATCAGCATTCTTAAACGGATGCGCAGGCCCTTGCTCTGGGCGTGAAAGGTCGGCATACGGGACATTATAGGTCAGGGTAGTATCAGTGGGCTGAGCTAGCATCATCTGGAGACGCATTGGATCCTGCAAGACGTTAGTCCTAGCTCCCTGGAAAAGGAAATTGTAAGACCAAACATCTAGAGACACCTCTGGGGCAGCGACAACGGGGGTGGCATTGCCCCCTCTGGTAGTTATTGGAGAACCCCCCTCATCGCTGGATTCATACTCCTGACCAAGTAGAGCCATGACGCGTGGAGAGGTAATAGGAATATTACAGACTAGAGCTCCCGGATATATTAGCACTCGAATGGGTTCTGTTCTTAAAGGGTTTCGGTAAGGCTTGTCTTAGATAGGCCTCAGCCCTATCGTAAGATAGCGCACGATTAATACATGAATCTACCGAATCAGCGCACTTTGATACTTCGACAGCAACTCAAGCGTCGAGTCTCTCTAATGCCACGAACGAGAAGAAAGAAGTCAGGACTGACGAGTGGGAGTAGAGCTTTCTTCGACGGCGCGACGCCAAGTTAAAGCAGCCCATCCACCGACATTTGAATTTTTCGCCAGGCGATTATATACACAACACAAGAATTTGTAAAGAATGTGCTTGATGATCTTGCAAATTAGGTACTTATAACATTAAAGTTATCCTTTCTGGGTTGATTTGATTTGATTTCACACACTATAGTCTAACTATCTATAACTAATGAAGGCGTTCTCCCACTAATGTCTGGCAGGAAACCCTAGGGCAAAAACCTCCCATCACTCCTTTTGTTTTGACTTCAGTTTGTTGTTACTACCACCACTGCTTAATCTGCACACTGTTCTATCTCTCTGATCTGTCTTGACTTCTTTGCTCTATCGCTGTTCTTTATTTATTCGTAGAGTTGATTTCTCGCCAGTGAATATTGACTGAGCAGCATGCCGTTGCGAATCATCCAGCCTGTGACTGCGTGTAGGCTTTTTGAGAATGTTAGAAGCTGACGAATGTCGTTTGGTCCTGCTTCTCTGAACATCGTCTACTGGAAATATACTGCATACGCTGCATGCATATACATAAGGCACGACCCCTATGCTGGTTTCCCTCGCGACTGGCTCACAGCTCGGGGCAGGAACGGACCCCTCGCTGCCTAGATCCCGGCAGTTTACTCCTTAAGCATGGGTCACAGGCGTTTCGCCAACAATACGCATGCGTATCGCAGTCGATCCCTTCTTGAACCACACCGGCACGCGCTTCTGTCCTCTCGGGCTATACAGACGGTGTTTTCGGCTAGGGCTTGACCCTACCACCAAGGCATCCGAGGGTCAGAGCTCAGTGAAGGGGTGAGGTCCTCGGGTGCCGACAGTCGCCGCCATTGTATACCACGCTCCGCAGGCGCTCGCTTCGCGTAAAGCGTGCGATTCACCTGTTTCGCGTTATCTGTAGAGATCTCCCTCGTGCAGACCGACCGTGTCTTGCAGAGATGTCCGTATGCTACACCCCTAACCAGGCAGCGTAGTCCGGCCATTCCCTACTAACCCGCTTGTGTCCCCCTTCTCTTAACGAAGTCTTTTCGCCTGCGTACCGTCTGCGTATAGATTGCCCGTGTCTGAACGTCTGCCGAACGGTATTAACGAGGCCCTCGAGTTGCCCGTGTCGAACTTAACGAGGCCCGCGAGTTGCCCGTGTCGTAGCAACAGACACGCAGTCTTAACGAGGCCTATACGTAACTAGCATCTAGGTCTAAAGTGATCCGGGTTCTTCCTGCTAATCACCTCCTTTCTGGGTTGCTAGCTATCTATATTGCTATTCGAACACATTATACAGCGAAAGGATAATTGTGTAACACTAATAATATTCGTTCTATTAAGTTCATTGAAAAGATTCTGAAATCTTCAGTAATAAAACCTTCAGAACGTAGCTCAAGTCGAGACTTCTTGCACATTCATGACCTGTGCTGACCATCATTATCACTCTAAGAATTCAGCCTTGAACTATAATTGAACGAGACTCGCTTCTAACAATGTAGACGATCTAGGACTGAATTTACTTATGCATCACTGCGCTATTTGATCACAATCTTCTGACGTCGGCTCCTTTAGCGAGCAGCATCTGCACTATTTGATCATGACCTCCTGCTGACGCCGCCTGCAGTGCGTTGTCATAGTGTCCACCTTGAGCGTTGACATCGGCTTCTTTGGCGAGCAGCACCTGCACCACTTGATCATGACCTTCTGCTGACGCCGCCTGCAGTGCGTTGCCATAGTGCCCACCTTGAGCGTTGACATCGGCTCCTTTGGCGAGCAGCATCTGCACCACTTGATCATGACCTTCTTCTGACGCCGCCTGCAGTGCGCTGCCATAGTGTCCACCTTGAGCGTTGACATCGGCTCCTTTGGCGAGCAGCATCTGTACTACTTGATCATAACCTCCTGCTGACGCTGCCTGCAGTGCGTTGCCATAAGCTCCATCTTGAGCGTTGACGTCGGCTCCTTTATCAAGAATGAACTCTACAGATCTGATCAATCCAGCAAATGATGCATAATAGAGCGGAGGGTGAATATCATTAAGTCTTCTCATCATGTTTAAACCCCGCCATGGTTGTTCTAGATCGTAGAGACGGATCCAATTAAGTAAGCCATGTCCCTTAGTCAAGAGAAGCTCTATACTCAGAAGAGGGGCTAAGGTCGAACCTCTCTCAGCTACTTGGGCATGTCTTGTCCAATACTCTGCTGCATAGTTGGCCAGTGGAAATTCAAGGGCAGACCGAGTGGTCAGAGAACCCGGCTCATCAAATTGTAGAAGATATGCAAGACAGCTTTCAGTTATCAAAGCATTGGTGTCTACCTCTTGAATACTGTAATCTTTAGCTCGTCCATTTCGAATGCTTAGTGAGATGAGATACTCCTTGACAGAGAAGTGCGCCAATCGAACAATGACCCTTGTATTTCCCTCGTGAGCCTCCTCGAGTATCTCTTCTTGTAAGAATATAAGACTAGAACAGATCGTCCATATATCTCGCGGCTCTGGGTATCTTTTTTCTGGATCAAACCGAGGACTCTCGTCAACATTGATGGTAACAACTTCGGCGACTTCTTCAAGTCGTAGAGGCCGAGCAGAATACGTCAGCCATTGTAGTATCTTCAAAGCATCTCGACGATAGTCCTCGTCAATATTGAACAGTATTCGAGCGTACGTCTCGTCTAAATCTTTTGGCAGAGATGCTAATCTTTTTCGAAGCCCATGAACATTAAGACAGCTTCTCAACGAATCAAGCTGGCATGCGGCCCACCGAAACCTAATTGCATACATCAGCTTTGACGTTGAATGTTCATATAAACAAGGAAAAGGAAACCTACATTCCATCGGCTTTGTCCATCAGTGTGTTCTCAATTTCTTGTTGCACATTTGGTTCTTTGCGCCATCTTTTCAGTCCCGGATCAGCCTGAAGTCTCTCGTGAACATAGGCGCGAATATCATCATTAACTCGCACACTGTCGATAGACATCTTTCCCCGATCATGAGTTAAAGGTTCTATCCGCTCTTCGATGTCTTTCTCCCTTCGACTCGTGCTCAGTATATGCAGATTCACATTCGTCCAGCAGTTAAATTCCTCAATATCTTCTAGAAGCTCTCGTCTCTCCAAACATTCATCTAAAGCATCAAGGATGATAAACGTCTCCTCAAAAGATCTCATCATTTGATGTAGAGTAGCTAGAAGCATATCGTGCGTAGGTTGCCGTTCGCCATTCATACACGACGAATGAAGTGCTTTCAGACCTTGAGGTGTACTTTCACATTGCGAAGAGAGCTGTAAAATTAGCGAACGAATCATCTTTTCTTGCCCTTGCTTCTCAATATCGTTGAAGTCGAAATAGAAGTACAACACGGCTAGGGTAGAATTGAGATGACAATGATGAATGACATCTTCAATGATTGTGGAGCTGAGAATCGTCTTCCCACATCCAGGTATTCCATACAGCCAGAAGAATGATGCTGGGGTGGTCTTCCAATCAGCAAAGACTTTGCTCTCAACAAACCAAGTACCGGTTCTGAGATGACGCTCTTTCAGAGCCTTATTGTAATTCGATGACGGATCTGGCGCGACTAGCCATCGACGAATCCTTTCGTTGTTATTATCTGTATCTTATGAGTGAGCGTTCTCAGCAGAAAGAATCGCACTTATGATCGTTCTGCAGCGCCAGGTTGAAAAAGGTCTTTTGTCGCTCAATGACATTGAGGATTTCTTTGATCTCTTCTTTCTGAAACGGCCATACGATTGTCTTGCCGACCTTTCTCCAACCTTTAGCGGGCGCCAATTTACTTTCCAAACGCTCCAATGCTGTCTTAAATTGCTCAATCGGTCCGTTCGACTGATTCAGTGACAGTAACGTCGATGACCACACGTCGCCCTGCTGTGCTTGACTTGCTTGTTCTTCGAGAATGTACAACGTGCCGTTGACATTGCATAATTCCAAGAGAATTCTCTGACGATCTTTGGGGGCACCTTTAACGATGTTAAGGTATTGAATGACCGTTCCCGTGAGCTGTAATACAGCGACAATACTCGCTGAAATGCTCAGTGGATCCATATAGCTTTAAGTTTCTGCTTCAGAAGATTCAAGCGTAAGAACATAAAGCGTACCTTGAACAGCTTAGAGGTAAGGCTATCATACTTTGAAGTAAGTAAGATACCTTATCATTAAGAGTAGAGCTTGGCCCCTCACTAGTCAATTAAAGGATAGTGTGGACCCACGCTAAGCCGTTTCGACATCAGTAGGAACATCACTGCGGCTGCTTGCTGTTGTTGAATCCTTAGCTACTGTAGTTGATTATGATACTCGATCTTTTATGCGAAGCATGCACTTCATGACCATAGATATTGTGGACTGGATGCGGGATTTATTGTTCAAAGACTTTTCCGCTGCGATGGACACCTACGAGAGAACTTTCGAGGCATGGACTGAACCAGAAGATGCTAGCGTACCTCTGGATCCGATCACTCTTTTGCCGATGAGACGCAGACTATTAGCTCTGGGACACACCCCAATGCTGCTCTCAACTCTCAAGAGATTCTTGAAACCGACAATAAATCTGTCCATGAATCCATTGAATCAGCACACGTTGATAGCTTGACAACAACTCGGGAGTCGAGCCTCTTCAATGTCAACAACGAGGAGAGGGAAATCATGATTGACAGCTCGACGCCAAGCGGAAACAGTCGAACTCTGGGGGGAGCTAGATACGTTAGCAGCATCATAAACACTACTTTATATTGAAATCTTTCTCTAAGCGGAAGACCAACGCCAAAACTAAACAGGGGGACGTCAAACCCGCATGCGCAAACACCAGCAGGTAAAATAACGGATAATATCATGTCGGGTTATTCTAGAAAATTTAAAGATATAAAGAGATGTCGTATTACAGCAAATCATGAAGGTGTATCTCGTAGGCTGGTATGGTATAAAAGCCAACCGTCGAGTCATTATGCTATCAATCAATGGTCGTACGTTTGTGTCTCTTTGATCGTTCAACCAATCTCATTAGTAAATCCCTCCTCTGAAAACGTCCAAGTAATAAGCTAGGGTATTCGTCGTCTAAACATCGATCTGTCGAAGGGTGAACGTAGGGGTCATTCAAGAGCTGCCTTTTAATCAAGCCCGGTTACTTCCAACCATCCGCCACTTCGAGGTTTCCATCTCTGTACATTGACTTCTACCAAACATAGTGCGAACGCTCTGTCCTGAGTTTGACGGTGAGGTATCATCCAGGTGGAAATATCTCCGTCCGGTCATGGATGCACGAGGGCCTGGCGTATTCCGTGTCGGCCCGTCAAGAGTATCCACCTTCTCGCATACTCTTACTTGCCGCCGCCCGTAGTCAATGCGCTTCGTCTCTTATTAATGCCACTAGAATCATGTGTAAGCATTAACCGAGTCGAATCCGTATTCTACATCTGTAGACTCACCTATCATCGAGTACAGGTAGAAGAAGAACATGATCAGATGGAAACCAAGCTTTACAAATGATTCCTATAACCACAAACACATCGTCAGCACAACCCAAAATTTGTAAGACTCCGGGCACGCCAAGTGCACAATAACGCAGTCCTCTTACCTTCTTATGCACGTTGAGCTTCCTGAAGATCTCTGTAGCATCAAGGAGGTGTTGATTATCGAATATTCTGTACTCCTGTTTAGCCCTTCATCTATATTCAACACAACTTCCGCCAGTATATTGCTCGTACTTTTTAGCGTTCCATGCCAACAACGGTAGGTTGAGGACCAGGGCGATCCAATATCCGTTGATCAAGAAGAGGAAGGTTAGGAAGGCGTGTACGGCCGCCTCGGGCACGATATAAGTGTTGAGTCTGTTACAGAGATCGATGGGATTAATGTAATCACTGTTGCAGAAATCATAATCAGCATGATAGCCTCAGAGCAGTATAACACGCCTTAGACCAAAACGAATAGAGACGAAGGCCTTCCCATCGCGCTCGATCTCGAAATGAACGTTTTTCTTGTCGAGTATGGGGCTGGATGTATCCACCTACCATTCTAAATCGCTATACATAATTGTGAAGAAGACCTGTAGAAAAAGGTTTACGGCATTTATGAGTACCGCTAGGAGGTACAGCCATGCTTCGCCTGACATCATGGAGGCGGTATTCTACCACTTAGGGTATGAAATCGGGCTCCTTATTCCCCGCCTGGTTTGATAGCAGAGAGTTTCTGGACTTTAGAGCCTCTGGAAACCGATAACGTTGAGGCACGAGAGCTTCTTGCGGTGTTGTTCCAGCACGAGTCCCTGAGATCCTGGGATTGCAAACGGTGAATGGAAACAATGTGGGTTCTGGCTGGTCAGCTTAATCGGTATTTGTCTTCCTTATCAGATGGTGCGACGGTCGTTGACTTGAAATCAAGATACTCGCGTTGTGAGGTAACTTAAGCTACCTTACCTGATTCCGACCATGCCTTACGCAGGCGCTTACCCTAGTGGCGGTCATTTTTTTGCCGAGCCCGCATGTGTTTACACGTTCGCGATGTTCTGAATACCTTCTGCTTCGCCTGGAACAAATCTCCACTTTCCTTACAGTTGACTGAATCGCCTTTTCAGGACTGACGCGGAAATCGAATTGTATCTAGATAGTCCAGCCGAGTCGTTGCTGTATATCTCATGGCCAGCATTCAGGATTTCTTGCCTCCGCGAATAAGCAGACATGAAATTGTTGTTGCCCTGAAACTGGCATGTCTGCTCTGTAAGGTTTAAAAAGCTTCTCGAAAGCTTGTGGCAAACCAGTGTTTCGGAAAGGAACTCCCATGAGAGTCAGGCGTGACAGCATGTCAGATATCCGACAGCTGCGCGTGTCTTTCACGGGGGTGAAGCTACGAAAGACAGGAACTTCCTGAACTGATTGACGCCTGGCCTATTCAGAAATAGCCGCGTATACTTGAGGGACAGCCTCAATTCTAAATTCACATAGTTGCAGAACGATGCTCCTCTGCTGAGGGGATTTTGGACTCCCACGCTATGAGCCATTCTCTCTTATCTCCACTCATCCCAATCAATGTATTGCCAAGTCTTCATTATATTGGATTTTCGATCACAACTGTGGAGTCATTATTATGTACTGCGAATCGATATTACCTATGGCCGAAACCTTTCAATCTTCCATCACAACATCTAGTCAATTAACGCGGTTTGTCCCATAGTGGCATTCTTAGTTTTCAGCTAACGAATCCGATGAATGTAATTCTCGAGTGGAGACTTTTTTCCTCGAAAGGGAGTGCAGAGACCAAGTTTTACTTCAAAGATATTGTTTCTTCGCAAGCCCACAGGGGCGGATAATCCATGCTGTCTCGAATTCAAGTCAGGCTAAAGTAACGTCACCTTCTCGAAGGAAGCAAAGAACAACGGCATACCACCGAAACCCAGGCAAGATACGGACTTATATGATCGGAGGATTCTTAGGGATATTTGCGGGGGGTTGTGGCGCGTCGGATGTACCTGGTCAGGATCACTTTTGTCAGAAGTCACCTGGAATTCATTTATGCGCGCTAATCGCTAAATAACTAGATGGTATGAGTGACAATATGAGTGTCAGGGTAGACACATCGTGGTCACACTTTTACCATTTCATCTTTTATTGTCTCACACACATTTAGGAGGAATCCCTTTAAGGCTTGTAATGCTCAGCTCATATTAATTAGGCATCCAGACTACCATCTGCTGGCTGGGACTCCCTGAAGCTGGTAAGCTAGTGAGACTCTGGAACCACTTGAACTCTCACAAAGGAGGGTGTTGTGTGTTCAAGGCGGGACATGACGTCGGTCTTTCAGAGCAAGAGCCAAATTCCTGCCAGAACCCTCTTTGGCCCACTGTTCCTGTGTACCCAAGCATGCGCAGCTGCCGTTGTGTCGCGGCATTGGTCTCGAGCTCGTCCCGAATTGCGTTTAGAATTAAGATGGCCTAATGAGGGCGTCAATATCATTCCCTGATTGGGGTCCTTCCTGGCAATCAATGACTTCTTTACTACTTGGTACGAGGCATTAGGTTACGCCACCACCCAAGCTCAATTGATAGTTCAATAGCTGTCTCCGAGATCGATCCGAAACAAGCCACCAACTTCCTGTTGAGTGATATTCTTACCGCCTTGTCCTTTGGACTTGCTTTTGTTGCTGCACCCGAAGTCGCCGTAGGGGTTGAAGGCATTCAAGCCGCTACTGCCGCAGCCGGAGAAGCTCTCATCACTGGTCTGCAAAACACCCCAGCGGTGGGGAAAGCAATTTGGTCTACTGGTACAATTGACTCACAATCGATTCAAATCGGAGGCTGGAGAGCGAGCTCAACCATGTGACCGCCAAACTCTCTACTATGGTCGATGCTGGCCTTCAGCCTATAATGAGCGACATGCCATCGTTCATTGCATTCGCTTCAACCGGCGCTTTTCCCGGTTCTACGCCGCTTTCGGTACCTTCGTCCACGTAAGGCCTTGGTCTGGCGCTTCGGACCTACATTCTCTCCAACGCGATGACGGAGAACAAATGGAGATCTACCGCCTTTCTCATTCTTACCAGGGATCAAGTCCAGTCTAGCGTTGTCGGTTCTGCTGGGACAACGCCTTTTTCGTTCCAAAATGATGGTAGTATCGATCTTTCGTGCATATCGCAGCTTCAGCTTTAGATTGCTTGTGGTTCTCCATGTCCGGTTGATTTGATCAATAGCGCCTGTCCATTTCCGCCTTGTGAGAAACAGAAAGGGTTTTGCTGAGGTATGGGTATTAGCTAGCGTCACCGGTATGGAGTAATGAGTAGCAGATGCGTTTCCCTTTCGAACGGGTTAGCATACAGTCTTATAACGAGATCTCTTACTATAATCACTACAAGAACCAGAAAAATCACCGGCCATTCAGCCCAAAATCTGTCGTCAGCACTACGGAGATCTACCAGCAACCCATCTACTCAAACCCATACGAACAAGTAGACCTCTACAGCTCCTCTATTCCAATATGGATGCTCAGCCGCCAACATAACTCTAATCAACAATCCCAACCCCCAAAACAACCATAGACAACACCCACGCATTTTGCCCACAATTCTTAGTTACAGATGCGTGTTAGGCTCTACGGCGTTGCTGACCCTTGACGCGCACTGATCGAATACTTTCCTCAAAAACCCGAGACAGCGGATGTCGACGGATGGGCCGTATCTGAGGGTAACGTATCAGATTAGATGCCGTTGCGGGGGTGAACGTGGTGGGTTGAGAAGGTTAGAGGCTTGAGGGATGGTGATTGTAAGGAAAAGGGGGCAGGAATATTGCGGTACTTTAAAGAACGTGTTGCGCTGCTATTTCAGGACGAAGAGCGTATGAAAACGGATGGAAAAGACTAGAATAAGCTATGCGTTTCTTCAACTTATGTCCTGGTTCTACATGTTCAGCATCTGTTCCGAATGAGCCATAGAAATCATGTAGTGGTTGGGGGTGAATAGGGGTCAAGGCAAGGTAGGGCTGAAGACCTAATTCTAAGGCGAGTCCCGCCGAGGCATTTCCACGAACAAAACGTTCACAACCCGATCAAGCACTCATGATTCCGTACCTTATGCTTAATACACCTCTGTAGAGGAAGCGCTTCAGTCATGGAGTTTACCAAGGAATACCAGAGCTTTACGGATGTCGGCACGTTGACGGCTACTGGGAGCTACTCTAAGAGACAGAGTCTTCCCAAACCCCAACCAGAGCACACCACAGAGTTGCAGATGCCGCAACCGTGGGCCGAACAGATTGGGATACGGGGATACTCGGAATACATTCGGACAAGATGAGGCCAGGTTGAGAGGGATTGGACCAGCTACCGCCGAGTCCGTCCAATGGACGTACCTCGGCAACAGTCCTGTGAGGGAGCAATCCATGGATGTCCAAGCAATACTACTATGTATTAGCTCCCTAGCTGAGTAATTTGGGACCTGCATTCCTTTTCTGTAAGGTCCCGCCGACTGTGGATCTTCTGGTAGGAGGAAATTATTGATCCAGCCTGTTGAGCGACTCATGGGCAACAACAATGGCCGTATTCGCAGCAGATGTGATTGACTGCGCTCTTCGAGCCTCTAGCGAATTTTCTCGTGGATTTGTGTTTCGCGGGCATGCACCCCACAAAGCTCCTCCGGCGCTATGAGATGAGGTTTATGAGCGACTCGGGGCGACCAGGCGCAATGACCACGCGAGCTCCTCCCTTCTCTCTTCTACGGGATTTGGCCAATACCAGTGGAACTTAGCCTCGGCTAAAGCGTACAATGTTATTCTTTAGCTCTGAAGAGGAGGAATACTCTAATACTATTCGCTCCCTTTCTAAAGCATTCAACTTACAAGCCGCAACGCTGATTGAAGCCCACAATCATAGGCTTCGAGACCTTTCCGCAAGCCACGTTTCATCTCTGTCCAACGAGCATTTTCACGTTCTTCAAGGGGCTTTTTACGAGTTGTGGGGAACCTCTCGTTTGCAATTCGTGGTGTCAGAAACATATTTCACACTTCTTTTCTGCACCTATAAGCTTTTCCCGGCCGGCGGATACTTGCAGCATTGCGACGGTATTAGGGTCCAGAACCCTGTCTTTTAGGAGGCATCAAGCTTGTGGTAGGGGAAAGCCTCGAACCTGACATTAAAGAATCAAATCGTTTCCTTCTGATTCCGGGTATACTCATCTGTTTATCTGCTGTAATACCATGCTGTGCGCATCGAGAAGCGGTGTCTGAAACGAATATTCAGACGTGAGCTTGAACGGGCCGTCAACATATTTGTCCTTAAAGCTGCACCGATACAAATTTGTCTTGGATTGCCAAAGTCTTGGACTGCCAACCCGTATCGTGTCTAGGTAACGACCATTTTCTTAGTCAAGGTCCTACCAGATTCAACGGTCTTGTCACATTCCTAAGTCTCACGAACGGAAAGTTGCCTCACCTTGCTATACTTCCCTATATCATGTTTCTCCTTTTTGTTAGATAAATCATAGTACTGGCTTACTTGTGTTCCATATCCTTTGCGTAGTGGACTATCAAATGCTCATTTCAGGCTTAGGTAGTACAAAATCAAACGTACCACAACCTGCAACAGAAAGGAACTGTCAGGATAAGGATACTATGATAAGATTTGGCCATTGAAGAGTTAGGTAAATCGATTGAGGCATACCTGCATTTTGGCAGCGTAGTATACGCCGTAGCCCAAGAGAACAACGTATAAACACCGGCGAACTTGCTTTCCCAGAGTCCTGCCACATCCTGTTGCCTTATCTGTCCGCAACGTCCCAAGGGCTAAAGGTTATATTGGTTGGGATAGTCTTCGCATCTGTCAACTTCTTGACCTGGATTTAAAGAGATTCATCAACCCAAACAGCAATTTTGCTGTCAAACCGTAAAATGGCTCAGCCATCCTCGAGTGAGGTTCAGTACCAGTTGAACCACATTAACGACAACAAGTCTCTTGAGATGGTGTCGTCGCAAATATGTGGTATGGTCATAGCCTTCGTTGCGGTAGCTCTAAGACTTTTGTCTCGGCGAGTTGGTCGAGTACCCATCTTGTCTGACGATTACATGATCGTTGTTGCTTTGGTAGGAGCCAATCCGAGTAGCTACACTTCATCGAGATCGCCTTGCAACAAATAAGAGTGTCCGGCTGATTCGAATCATTGATAGTTTTTTGCTTTCGGGGAGGCCATTTCTACCCTGATCTGTACGTCATATCTTTCAAATCAATATATCCGCATGCTAATGACACTCGTTAATGGTTAGGTGTTCGTCTGGGAGGCGGAAAGCATGCAGTTCTTATGGAACACCCACTAGACCATGCCAAAGTAGAACACCTTCTCTTTCTGCACGACCAATAGCAAAGCGCCTGCTAATCATGCGTCCAGGACGTCTTCGCCGTCGAACTTCTCTATAATCCAGCCATCGCCACCGTTAAATTCTCTGTCCTGCTCCTCTACCGCCGAATCTTCCCAAACCAGCAATTTCGTACCATGCTCTGGTGTCTCGGTGGTTTCGTCTTGGCCTACAGCTTCGTACAAACCATAGCCATCATCTTCCATTGCATACCTGTGCAAGCGGCTTGGAACCCGACTGTCCAAGGCAGATGCATCAATATAAACGCCGTTTTTGTTACAATGGGTGTTTTGAATGCCATTACGGATTTTGTTACACTATTTTTGCCCATGCCTATGTTGTGGAACTTGCAGATGCCGAAGGCGAGGAAGGCGCAGGTGATGCTTATCTTTTTATTGGGAGGCTTGTGAGTACACATGTATCACGTATCCAAAGGCAAAAGCACTAACGATCCTCAGCGTTTGCATTGTTTCGGCCTACCGAGTTACCAAACTCAACATCCAATTAACAGATCCAAGCTGTCAGTCTCGCCTCTCTTCCTCGGAAAAATACCCTACTGACAGGGAATCCCCCAGATACCGACGCTGACGCAGCAATTTGGTCCACCGTCGAAGTCTGCGTCGCCATCGTCTGCGCCTGCCTGCCCACCATCCGCCCCCTCTTCCGCCGCAAGGCAGCCCTCACCACCGAAAGCAATTACCACCCAAAACACACCGGCGACGCCTCCATCGATGTCAGGAGAGGCTATTCAGTAAGATCGTGGCAGGGCACGGATCTGGCAAGGTTGGGCATTAGCCATCAGATGCTTGCGCCGACGACCTGGACGGAAATTGAGGGAGGCGCAAAGACCGGAGTGGCGGTCCAGGTTCGGGAGGTGGGAGGGTGAGGGTTGGATGGGGAGGAGGTGTGGGGTGGAAGGGGAGATTGGGTGTGTGGTTGGGTTTTGTTGGGTGGGGCTCTGGCATTTAGCAGGGTAGTACTGGGTGGGATTTTGGCATGTCACCGACGCTCTTTGGTTTTACCCCCTCATGTGTTCTTCTGTGTATAAACCCACAAGAATCCTCTTTTCCAAACAAACCATTCCTCACATCAACCACTAACTTCCACAACGAACCCAAAAAATGCCGAAGTTAAAAAGCAAGTCAAAGAAAAAGGAAAGAAGAAGAACATTGATCTACGTCCACCTTCACGCTCCTACATCTTGTAACTATCCTACCAATTCAGAACGCGGAACAGAGTCGCGGAATTGAAGGGAGGGCGGATATGGGATGGAAGGGGGCGGGGCGGGGCGGGGTGGAGAGAAGGGTTATGAAGGGGAGGAAATGGGAATGAAGACGGGGTTGGGCAAAGGAATGAAATGGGGGAGTTGGGAAAGAGAATGAAGAGAATATGCAGCTAGGTACTGTAGATTTGCTTTGGGGGCGCGCTTACAGTAGGCATGTACGGATACTTTCGGGTTGGTTTTTATTGTCCCGGCGTACTGTAAGCGGCTCAGGGGTTTCCCCGACCGCCGATAGAATATGTAAACAAACATTCAAATCTACTACTCTCTACTATTTTCTACTTTTATTACTCCATTTAGGAGCGTAATACGAAGGGAACCAAATTTGAATAGCTTCAATATTCGGATGTTCAGTGGTGCCAGTGAGCAATGAATTAGATGAATCCAGTGATATTTGGCAGCTGTGTAGGCCAAAAAGTGGTGGTGGTGTTGCGGGGTATTTCTAGGGGGGGGCCGCTTACAGACTTACAGTAAAGGTACGCCGGGACAATAAAAACCAACCCGAAAGGAGATTTAGTGGGGGACCTCGGCTAACAATACTGGCCCCCTCGGCCACTTATTTCTTCCATCTCCAATGCGGTTTCGTCTGACCCAAGCTCGATTAACATACTCGCTATGCAGCAAGACAACGACAAAGAGGGAGCTTTGTGCAACTTGTCTGAATCAAGAAATATACATTCACAACAGTCAAAGCTACGAGTGCGTTCTGCAGGCTTGAGTCTGATGAAGAGATTGCGCGAATGACAAAGAAATCTACTGGATATACGCTCATTTTTCAGCTTTGTCGTCGATGAAAAGATGCTATCGAATGTTTTCGTCTTTTTTGTTTACGATATCTGTGTGGAAGATAGCCAATCGGTCGATGTTGGGTGACCGGTCCACCACCGTCAATCCGATGCTGCCAAGGTGATCTGTATCGACATGCTTCAGGATCTTCGCTTGTGTGTACAGGAATCGAGTCTCCTCGTATCATCTGGTCTCAGCCGTATCAAGCAACGGGCTGAGAACCGCATTTCAGCTTTCCATCTTGTACAACACCCCGCTTCAACCTCAGGCTTCTAGAGCAGCGCTGTCGCAGTCTTACAACCTTCAGTATTGCTCAGGTATCCAGCCACCTATTCGCGCAGATGTAACGCTTGATAGGCACGCTTCTGTTCATTCATACGGGAGCATGCGGTCAGCACGTTCGCCAAGGCGACGTTTGGTCCTGGGACCAAGCTGACATACATAATACAGCCGCCGCTAAATTTCATTATGATACACCAATCCCCGATGTAGTCCTTCAGCTTCGATAGTTGGGAAGACGACCTCGATGAGGTGCCGACGTCGTCCCTATGCCGCGCAGACAGTATCGTCTGATCTTAAGCTGGAGCTCCTCGTCTGTTGACAAACTATGTGTCAGAGTGGCGTCCGATGGAACATTCAGCTACAGCGGCTAAGATGGTGAAGCCAGGTGTCAGCTGGGCGCAAAGAGGCTATCGAAAGAGAAAGGACGTTGCAAGGAAACGAAGCCGTCGGGGGGAACATGGCACTTATCCTATGGGTAGCATTATGAATGGTCCCTTATCTCCGTAAACAGAATCGCTTCGTGGCAAAGGTTACTTTTTCCTCTCAGAATTGCACATTCAGGGTTGCTTGCAGGTCGAGGATGGGTACTCGATCAACGTCACGCTTCGTCCCATGAGCCTGCTCGTCAAGCACCAGGGATGGTGGATGTAACATGCTCTTCGGTTCCGATATACACACTGAGCCTCCCTCATGACCTTGGCCATCAGGCTAGCAAAATCAGCGCTATAAGCTTGATATTGCAATACCACGTCGGACAAGAAGATTGAGACCGAGGGACATTCTCCGCAATTCTCACCGTAATCGACCGATCCATTTCGTGAGAGCATAAAAGGAAGCTCCACCCCGCCTTGAACCATCATCTCCAACAGCCAGCAGCCGGCCTTGCATCCACACATCAATCTCAACAGCTAACAATTTCTTACCCAAACATCTACTCAACTTTTTACTTACACAAGCTTTTCAATCTCTAATATGAAGTTCATCACCGTTCTCGTCGCAGCCCTCCTGCCCTTGGCCGCCTTGGCTGCCCCAGTCGCTGATGCCGAGCCCGTCGCAGAACCTATGCCTGAGCCAGTCGAGGTGGCCGAGCCGGACGTGCCCGGAACCAGCGCCGTCGACAGCCGCGACGTCTTGAAGAGGGCCACCGAGTACTGCTACATTATCGGCAACGACGGTAACGTCGCATGCCGTAGCGGGCCTGGCACCGGCTACCCCGTAGTTGTCAGAATGGTCCCAGGCAACGGGTACTATTTCACCTGCTACAAAACCGGGACCGTCGTCGGTGGCAACAAGTATGTTCATCTAAACTCTGTTCCTGGTCAGTTGCGAGAGTAAGTGACTGATGGAGACTGCAGCTCTTGGGATTATAGCCGAACCTACGGCTGCTACGTGTCGGGGCACTACACAGATTCGAGCTGCACCAAGGGTATGTCTACGTCTTCTTTTGATCTAGCTCTTTCTTTTGAACTTTGGCCGGGACGAAAGACTGATCACTCTTACAGCGAAACTTGGCCTCTGCTGATTCTGACTCGTATCGCTGACGAATTGTGGGAGCGTGAGATGGCTGGATGGGCGATGAAGTGAAGAGGCAGGTTAAAGGGGGATGAAAGAGGGAGACGACAGGTCGACGTAGTCCCTCGTTTTCTGATGCGTAATTTGAATATGCAACATATGTCCTCGAAGAAATATTGACAGGGGTGTTGCACATGACGCGCGCCTCGCACAACCACTTGCGAGGTTGATAGCCAATCAGTAAATTTATATATGGCCCTGGACACTACTATAATAAATTCTCCGTCCAGGTGAAATCGCTGTCGCTCATGTAATGAGAGAGTGGGGATGGATTATCAAAAACAACGATAGAGCGCCACGTTTACGCACTCCAGCTACAAGCCCCAGAACCGGATTCCGTCTAAAGACTACTAAAGGCACGTACCGCAACGTGTGTGACTGTCTTGCCGAAAGGAGCTACGCCATATTGTTTTCAAGGGTACGAAAGTGGCATTCGAGTGTTTTTACGCTCCAAAAAAAGGCGATAATTTTGAGAAAGAGGAAAAAGCAAAAGTTCTCACCAACAGTGACGAAAAGACTGCGTTCAAAAGGGAAGTGTGGATTTCGAGTTTTTGCTCCTTGAACCCTTCTGGTTTATGCTACTTGGACAGAAACGTTGGCTTGGCCCCATGAGGTTCGAATTCCGGCGACGTTTTCGCCGTGGAAGAGGATCACGTGGAAGGGTAGCTCTCTCTCCCTCTGACCATTGCAGGTTGGAGAAAAAAGAGCACGAAAGAAGGCAGAAGAGGAGACTTGATCCAAAACACTGTCTGAATGTGTTCTACGCGTAAGAAAAATCGGGGATTTTTTCATCATGTGATCAAAGTTAGAATGCGCGAGCTCAGAAAACGTTTCCTTGGCGGAATCCTACGATGAATCTTAGACAAGCACGAGCCGTTCATCTCAAAAGAAGGACTGCTTTTTGAAGGGGCAAGCCTCCAGGAATATACGCTGTAGCGCCACAGTGACGCTTCTCACTCACGCTGGATGATTTCGTGGTTTTCGGGCCCGTAGAATTGGGCGAGATAATACTTTTGATAAATGTTAATAATAAGAAAGAAGGCATCCAATCTTAGGGCCAAACGTCCCTCTCGCATCACCGGACAGGAATGTGCGCCTCTGAGCGTTCTTATGAATGCCGGAGCGAGAGGACGTAGGAGATTCTGTCAACAGCGGAGAGAGCTGGGTAAGAGAGGAGACTGACAGATTCGCGGACCAACCAGGGACGGCTACTATCGATTGGACGTTCTGACGAGCTGTGGTGTACACCAAAGTTGGTCCGTTCCACGGGTCGTGGTTCACACCAAGGGTTGGAACAAAAACCGTGGGCAAGGAATGCTGAAGCCAGAAATGGATGCTGGGAGCAAGAAGTGGATGCTGGGAGCAAGTGATTGCTGAGAGCAAGAAGTGAATGGCGATGCAGAAGGGTGAGGCGCAGCGAGAAGGGTTGAGAACAAGTAACATCTATTCTATGACCAGACAACGGGAAGCCATTGTTCTTCCAAGGACAGAGCCTACAACCTGGCTTATTCATTGCTGAGAGAAGTGAGCAACGAGATGTAGATATGAGATATATGAAATAAGAATGATGAATGAAATACAAAGTTAGATGCATGCTAAGGGGTAGATCCCAAACGCTCATGTTGTTGCGGTAGATCTAGAGTAAACCAAGCGAGTGCCGCTCCGTTGAGTACTACACTGGCGAGTGATTTCTCCCCCCCTCAAGTTTTTGGAGAATCTACTTGTGGGGAGTGCCCCCCCGGCAAGTACTCACTCCGACGAGTACTGCCCCCATCATGTGGTGCGAGCTCCGAGGTTTACAAGGCACTGTATGATTCCACCTCAAAGCTCGAGGCCTATTCCCGAATCGTCCGCTAGTGACTTGCGTCTGCGCCGAGGTGACTTGAAGGATGTTGGTAGTAACAGAGACTTGATACTGCTTATCAATGGCCATAACTGGCGTGTTTGAACCTGTACCCACAACCACCACACAAACACTGTGCCAAAAGTCAATGGCACTGAGATGGCAGCGAAAAGCCAGGTGTTTGACGTGACAACGAGCCGTTTTGCACCACCATCCGGTTGCTCCTGACCAACAAACTGGGTAGAGAAGAAATTCTGGTAATCTATCAGTAAGCAAGAAACAAGCAAGGGGTTTTCATATTACTGACTAATACAACGGTCGTAGGTAAGTATATCAAGGTGATTATTGTTAGTACTTTGATAGCGGCAGCATCCTGCGTGCTTTTCTCGGTGAGCTTCCTCATGGTGACATTTTCTTTTCGAGTCTCTTCCGCTAGCAGCTTGAGCGATTGACCATTGCCGAGATCAAGGATACTAGAGGACTGGCGCAGTGCAAATGAGTATACAGAGGATACAAGAGTGAGTTATGTGCATGCTTACGAGGTTTGACATGCCCTGAACTTTCGTCTGTAACGTCTCAATCTTTTTGCGGCTGAACATGACTTCGCGGTGCTTTTCGCGAAGTGCAAAGGCAACAGGATCAAATTCTTCGCCATTGGTTTCCAGTGGATTTACATCAATGTCCAGACAGAACTGCTTGTAGTTATCGAGAAGAGATGATATGGTATCGATCGTCGAGTCCAACACTAGCAACATATCAATTATTGCATCCTCGAAGTCCTTAAGAATTTGACGTTCGTCCACGTCGACTAGTTGCAGCGGGTCCTTCTCCTGAATGGAAGCGACAATAACTCGGTCCGACTGTTTCCACTGTGAGTGTTCTTGCTACACTAGATGTAAGATAAATAATTGCCTACCTGTTTTATAATTCGTTCTGTCAGGTTGATGATATAAGGTCGCCAATCGGCCAAAGCCGCGTCTAGAACAAGCAGGTGCACTTCAAAAGGATTGAACCCAACCAGGTTGGGAGAGCATTTGAGGTATCGATCCAAACATTGCTCTATTTTACCGGATGCTGATACCATAACCCATGTGGAGGACTGGTCGCTCACATCGTATTTGTGGTAGATCACACTTGGACATAGCGACCAAGGACTATTACTGTCTCGGTAAGTAGATTCGACGTATCTCAAGGCATAAGCACATTCTGAAAGAGTTAGTAACATGAAAGCGCCACATAGATGGATCCGCTACCAAAGCCAGCATATCGGCGGTGCATCAACCCAGCGGACGGAGAATCGCCGGTTGTTCGACGCCTGAACCGCATTTGAGGCGGTCCGACCTCATTCTCGTTGTGCCTTAACCCAAATAATAGTATAAACTCTCGGAATCTTGGAAATATCTCCAATTCGGACATCAAGGCCTCAAAGAGTTCTTGCGTTATATATAGCCGGCTATACGAATGTCGTTGGCGGATAAAGCTGCCACTTGTCAGCCCGCCGGAACAAAGTTGTAAAATAGAAATTACACGTACCAGACTCGAAAAGAGTGCTTTGACTCCTTCAGGTTGAAGTATATTAGCTTAGACTAGAAGGTTTTGCATTGTGAAAACCCACAAGTGTGATTTGACTCAATTCCGCAACATCTTGTACTTTCCGGCGATTGAGTTTCAGACCTCCTTCGCTCTCTGACTGTGGTTGTGAATAACCGTTCGGTATCAGAGTGCGAGGTCCTTGCGGAGTACTTCCAAAGCTTGAATTGAGAGCCGATCCAGGCGTTCTTACACTATAAGAAAGGCCTCGCTGGGAAATGTTTGTCTGATTCTGCGAAGTTGTCTGAAAAACGATCTCGACGGATGATTCGGCCTCTTTCAGCACAAACAACTTGGTTGCTCTCTCCGAGAAAAAGGTATCCGTTGCAGAGGTCTGATCGTAGAACAGAGCCTGCTTGAAATGCTCGGATACTTTCATTCCGCAAGATCTCACTCCCATATATAATTGTATCAACTAAGGAATAAACAAGAAAGATCAATATACAGGCCATCGGACGCAGCTGGACGCGATATATAACTACTGGTTTACCATCTGTGGTCGGCGTCAATTTGTTTGAGCCTTGACGCCCAGCCTCGCCCGCGAAAGACTGCCATTGGCCGCACAAGAGAGGCACAGGGTGGTGCACATGTTGCATGCCTAAGATAGATGGACTGGGCCACCCCCTTCATGATGCAGGCATTTTGCGCAGATGAAGTATGTCATACTTAGACGAGTCGTAGAAGCCACCCCGTCAAGTTATGAAAACTTACATCCTGTGTAGAAGAGTTCCTCTTACTCATGTTCCATATAATTAGTCTGTGTCGCAGATAAGTGTGCATTCATCACTGTTAGGTGTACTCCACGGTCTTCACCCCTCAAGTATACAATGAGAATTTTATCAGTTCAATATGGGTCTACGTTGGCAAATTCAGGCAATGTCGATTTCCACCCATTTTAAAGTACAGTATTACTAGAGTACCCGATAGATACAGTACCCTGCAAAAAGTCACGGTCACTTAAGCGAAAACACGTAAAATCGCGTACCTTCAAAACAATCAACCTTCTTCAACCACATTCACCATGCTCAGAAGGGCTCCGTTAACTACAATTTCT